>Ga0137418_10007183_pt1 | contig 10226 bp, 8 predicted proteins | sample CZODoug3_1_2_16f_FD_122242 | JGI IMG/M metagenome (GOLD analysis project Ga0137418, IMG submission 122242) | Vadose zone soil fungal communities from Angelo Coast Range Reserve, California, USA - CZODoug3_1_2_16fungal (Hybrid Assembly) | ecosystem: Environmental > Terrestrial > Soil > Vadose... | reverse complement strand
GCTGGCGGTCAATACGTGCTGATCATCCCAACACACCAACTTGCAATCGTACGGCTTGGGCACTACAAGGGGGCGGACGCTGGCAATGAAGCGCTGAGGAACGCGATCAAAATCATCCTCGAAGCCGTTCCCCGCGTGGGAAAGTAGAGCGTTGGGTTCAATGACGGCTTTTCTACTCGCTCAATGACCGCAAGGGGGACCAACAGCGGCCCATTCGGAGTATGGCTCTCAGGCTCGGCCAGTCGATGCTAAAAGTGGAAACCAAAATGGAAACATCTTCGGCGATCGACACGAGGTTAGAGTTATAACCCTTTGAAGTATGAGAGGGCGCATTTCACGAGATGCAGGATTACGCGCGGATTTTCAGTCCGCCACATTTTGCATCCAGCGTCACCCAAGAGCATCCAATACAACCTCTTAGCTGATTTCCGCGTTACGGTAGGTGCTGGTAGATGACGCTGGGTGATGCTGGATTGGAAACCAAAGTGGAAACCGAAAAGCCTTGCCCTCCCTTCTCGCACCTTCATCGTTATGGGCCTGCTGACGCTCAGGGCTCGATCCGGTCACGCGCGAGACCGAGGATTCTGCTCGGGTCACCGACGCCGGAGCGCCGGCAGCTCCCTCTCCAAGCCTGGGTGTCGACGGCCGGAACCGGCCACGAGCCGACGATAGACTGGTAAGAGGAGCTTTCTACGAAGCGGACATCCAGCCAAGTGCGAAGTAGACTCAGTCCGTGCAGCAGATACTCGTCTACGCAGACTCGGTTTCCTGGGGAATACGCCGACCACTCGTCAGCGCCTCGTCTATCGCAACGATCACCATCCACCCTGCTCTGACACTACCGAAGCGCGCCTTGATATGTTTTGATACCGGCAGGTCCGACAAGAACAATCAACAATGCCGGTAAGCCTCCCAGTGGATACCTCTGGTGTTGGCCGACCGACGGGCCATCTCCTCCGCATTCTCGGAGTCAGTTTCGGCATCGCGGTCGGGGTGGGGGCCACGGTTGGCGGGGGTATTCTGCGAACGCCGGGTGTCGTTGCCGCCTCGCTCGGGACGCCGCAGATAGTGGTCGCCGTCTGGCTGCTCGGCGGCGCCTACGCGCTGATGTGCAGCAGCTCGGTCGCTGAGCTCGCCACAATGCTGCCGCGCGCGGGTGGCTGGTACGTGTATTCGCAGCAGGCATTTGGAAAGCGGGTGGGCTTCGTCGTCGGCTGCTGCGACTGGACCATGCAGTCGGTTGTGAATGCCTTCCTCGCGGTCGCGTTCGGGGAGTTCATGGGCGAACTGCTTCCCGGGCTGGCACACCACGTGACGGCGATTGCCGTTGCCGGCATGCTGATCCTTACGTTTCTCAACATCATCGGACTGAAGAGCGGTAGCCGCATGCAGACCGTCACCAGCCTGCTCAAGGCGTTCGCGCTCATCACTCTCATCGTTGGCTGCTTCTCGGTTTCGACCAGCGCGCAGCCAGTGCCCGCCGCAGCACACTCACCGGGACAACATCCCGGGCTGTTCCTCGGACTGCTCATAGCGTTGCAGGCCGTCCTCAGTACCTACGATGGCTGGTACGTGCCGATTTACTTCGCCGAGGAGGATGAAGACCCGGAGAAAAACCTGCCGCGCTCTTTGATCGGTACAGTGGTGGCGTGCGTCGCGATTTTCCTGCTGGCCAACGCCGCGTACCTCAAGGCGCTGGGGATGCAGGGTCTGCAGTCTTCCAGAATGCCGGCCGCCGATGCCTCGTTCGCGGTCTTTGGCGGCTACGCTAGACAGGTCATTCTGGTGATCTCCGTGATTACGGTGATCAGCGCCATCAATGCCACCCTGATGACGGCTCCCCGCGTGCTCTACGGCATGGCGCGTGATCGTCTCCTGCCTCACACCCTGACCTCGATTAATCGGGGAGGCACTCCGGCCTGGGCACTGCTGCTTTGCGCGCTGGTAAGTACGGCGCTGATCTTCAGCGGGACACTCGAGACGTTGCTCGCCATCGACTCGGTGCTGTTCGTGGCCGTTTATCTGTCGGGTTTTGTCGCACTGCTGGTGCTGCGGCGGCGTGAACCGCACCTGTCACGACCTTACAGGGCGTGGGGGTATCCGTGGAGCACCGTGTGCGTGCTCGTGGCCTCGCTTGCCTTCCTGGTTGGGGCCGTGATCGGCGATCTCAGGCACAGCCTGTTCACGATCGTTCTCGTTGTGTTGAGCTACCTGGCTTCCCGCGTGATCGTACGCACCGGTGCAGACACACCGCCCTCGATCAGTCCGTCCGTATCCAGCGGTTCGTCATGAGCAGCGAACGCGAAGCGTCCCGAACCCATCGGCTCAAGTGATAACGCAATGCTTGAGATCGTAAGCGCAGAAGCAGAGACGCAGTACCGTCAAATTCGAGAGTTGCTTGGGGAGCTTGTTACCTGGGATACGGCTCAGGCCGATCAACTGCATCTCGACCCGAAGCTGGTCTTGGACTTCTGTTACGCGTCGGGCCAAGAAGAGTTGCCAGGCGCATATGCACCGCCCGGAGGAAATCTGCTTCTCGCAACGCTTTCCGGGAAGGCCGCAGGTTGTGTCGCATTCCGCAGATTGTCGCCTGACACATGCGAGATGAAGCGAATGTACGTACGTCCAGAATTTCGTGGAATGGGAATTGGACGACAATTAGTGGACACCCTGATTCAGACAGCGCGAGAGTCGGGTTATAGCCTGATGCGGTTGGAGACGACCATCAGGATGGACAACGCCATTTCGCTGTACTCTGCTGCCGGATTCAACGTATGCCAACCGTACTACACGATTCCAGAGAGCTTTCTGGCAGTCACGGTCTTTATGGAATTGAATCTTACCGAGCGTGAATCGAATAGGACGAGTTCGAGTTGAGCAGTGCTCCTGCCATGATCCTGGCGCGGTCCGTCTTGCAGCTTCGACCCAAATGTCCGCTTTGCCATCGTGGACTGGCCGCTAAGGAGCTGCGCGAGTGTCGCTGAAGGGTCAACCTGAGTCATAGCCGATTGATCGCGGGCAATTCGGCTGGGAACCGCCGCTCCCGGCCAAACCCGGACGTACAAAGTGTTCGTTGCTTCTCCCATAGCGGTCGTTCGCGATATCAGATGCGTTAATATTTCATCGGCCGAACCGTGTAGCAGCCTTCGCGTGGGCGTTGGGCATAAAATACGGCCGCAGCATTCTTAACTTCCTGCTTCCAGCCCTTGGACGAATCAGTTGCAAACCGGCCTCACGAGATGAGCACGAATCTAATCAGCCGGCGAGGTCTACTGACGAGAAACTGTGACACAAGAAGAAGATCGCGTACCTCCTTCCGTATCGCGACAGTCGCCGCGGCACGCGGACTCAGGAAAGGAAGAAACATGAATTGTATCGTTCGATCACGCCGCCGTGCGCTCGGCACGCTCGTGCTTGTGGCCGGGTTCCTCGCGTGCCCCGCCTTCGCGCAGAAGCCCATTAACGACTCCACCTTAAAGCGCGTCCTAGTACTCGGTACCGGCGGCACGATCGGCGGACAGGTTAGCGCGCGCGCCGGCGGCGCCTATGACGCTGGCAAGGTAAGCGCTGCCGAACTCGTCGCGGCCGTTCCAGAGATGGACAAGCTTGCGCGCATCTCGGCAGAGCAGATCTCGGCGATTGGTTCGCAAGACATGAACGACAAGGTCTGGTTCGATTTGGTGAGGCGCATCAAGACAGTTATCGACCGGAAGGAGGCTGACGGCATCGTGATCACTCACGGTACCGACACGATGGAAGAGACGGCATTCTTTCTCGACATAGTTCTCGATACGCAGATCCCAATCGTACTGGTGGGCTCCATGCGTCCCTCGACCGCCGTCGGCGCCGATGGCCCGGCCAATCTCTACGAGGCGGTTAAAATCGCTGCAGCCCCCGAAACGCGAGGCCGCGGTGTGCTCGTCGTGCTCAGCGACACGATCCATGGCGCACGGTGGGTCCAAAAGACAAATACGACCAGCCTTGATTCGATCCGTTCACCGAATGCGGGCCCGGTCGGCTATGTCGACGCAGCTTCGACACGGTACCTGCAGTCCGCATCTCGATCCGGCCAGACAAGGCTGCAGTTGCCAGACGCACCCCCTCTTCCGCGCGTCGATATCATCTATTCGCATGCCAACATGGATGCCCTGCCGATCGAAGACGCCCTCAAGCGGGGCGCCAGGGGTATCGTGCTGGCCGGGGTCGGTGACGGCAACACCTCGAGGGCGGCCATTGAAGCGCTCGCCGCGGCCGTAAGACAAGGCGTTGTTGTCATCCGCTCGGCGCGCGTCTGTTCCGGATTCGTAAGCCGCAATGTTGAGGTCGACGACGACCGACTCGGCTTCGTCGTCTCACTGGATCTCAACCCGCAAAAGACGAGGATTCTACTTCAGCTCCTGATCGCCAACGGTATCCATGAGACTCACGCCATTCAGCGGGCATTCGTGGCAACCTGGTAAGCGACAATTCAGGACGTCCTTGACTTCCTATTAATAGTTGAGAACCCAGAAGCTCTATACGGCTTCCCAGCCTCGACCTAGATCGCTTTGGCATCGCAAGAGGTATGACTTCGCAGCACACGACAGGATCGCCGTCCAATTACCCGCCATTCGCGACGGACCGCTTAGGGTTGCAGATGACCGGAAGCGGACCTTCAGTAAGAGTCCGCATCTATTCGGGCGACGCTAAAACTAACTAGGCCGCACCGTGAATTTCGATGATCTCGCGCGGAGCGTCTCCGCTCTGTTCAATCATTTGGCGGTTCAACCCCTCGCGCACTTTTTCCTTGGCCTGCGTAAAGGTGACCGGACTGTTCTATACGTTCTGCTCGCAGCTGCACTGGCCTTGGGCTTCCTCATTGGCCGCCGCCGCCGCCGGACCTTCCGCTCGCGCCACGCCCCCACTTTCCAGAATAGTGGCGAGGCGCTGGTGTCTCGCGTCCTCCTTTCGGAGTTCGGGCCCCCTGACTATCATCTGATGAATCACGTCACGATTCAGATGGATGACGGCACAACGCAAGTTGATCACATCCTCATTTCGAGGTTCGGCGTGTTTGTCATAGAGACAAAGGATTATAAGGGCTGGATCTTCGCGAACGCGACGCACGAAACCTGGACTCAAGTCCTATTCCGGCTAAGGTTCAAGTTCCAGAACCCAATGTTCCAGAACAAGAGGCACGTTCGGGCAGTGCAAGGCCTTCTCGACTTCCTACCGCTCGAGGCCATTAGATCGGTCATCGTTTTCACCGGCGACGCAGAGTTCAAGACAGAGACCCCTCAGGGAGTGATTACGATCTCCGGGTTAGCCGGGTACCTGAGGGCCCAGACTGAAGAGGTCATGTCGCTAAATCGAATGCAGTTCTGCGTGGGACGGCTCGAGACAGCACGCCTCGCCATCAGTGGTGAGACAGACGTTGAACACATACGGAGCCTTGAGCGAAGACGCCGCGGCGCTAGATGAGCGCTCGAACTCAAGACCATGCAGGTGGCTACTTAGAGTCTGGCACAGCTCCGCGATGTCCGCTTCTGGCCGGCTAGCGCCTGTTGACCCGCATCCGCCGTCCACGAGCGACCGCATTCGGCAAGCCAATGACGGTTACGAGCCGTCTACCCCGGCTACTCCAGCAGGTTCATCTTGCGGAAGGTACGCCTTGTAGCGCGGCCGAATTCTGCATCCAGGATCATCCAGGGTCATCTAATACGGGCATTTATCTGATTTCCGCCTCACGGTAGGTGCCGGTAGATGACGCTGGGTGATGCTGGATTGGAAACCAAAGTGGAAACATCGCCGAGCCGGTGGCGGGGTCCGATTTGAGCACTATTCTTAACGGCAGGTAGTGCGAATTTTGCTCGGCTGAACCAGTCCGAGAGGAGCGCGCGTGGACCCCGCGAGTGAATTCGCGCTTCCGGCCCAAAAGTTGCCATTGGCGGCGCCGAAGAGATCGCCCGTTACCGGTCGCTCGCGAATTCCGCTTTCTTTCTCAAGTTGAGTAAACTCGTCAGCCAGTCGCCTTGCTCCAAGGCTCGACAGTGGACCGTATCGCACCAATAAGTAGAGAAGTAGTAAATAGCTATGTTGATTAAGTTTCCGATGCTTCCAAACTTCGCCCTGACTATTGCACTGCTCGCCGTGCCCGTACTGGCCGACCCCAGTTCGGTCGATGGCCTTCCGGCGTCGGTTTCCGGCGCATACGCATTGGAGGAGTGGCATACCGATGCTGGCACACTCAAGCCTCCGCAGGTGCAAGGACGCTTCCTACTAATGGGTGGAACCGTTGCCACGGTCCTTATTAATAACGCGCAAGCGGATAAGAAAACCACCATTGTTATGTTTGGCAAATACGTGTGGGACGGAACACATTTCGCCTATGACTACCAGGATACATCGCTTTTCCTCGAAACGCCCTCCGGAGTAACCGCCGAGCACAAGGCGCCGTGGGAAGGTATGCGATCCTTCGCGATTCAAAAGACGGCCGGAACCGTCAGGCTGCGGGCAGACAGCGGTCAGGAGTTTGTGTTCACCAACAGCGGGGTCACGTATACGGATGGAAAAACGGTGCGCGTATATCGCCGGATCTCAGTCCAATAGCGAGATGGCGGTATCTTAGGCTGGATAATAGGTATCTCCTGGGTTTGATGTCCTCGGTCATCGGCGCAAGCTAAGAGACACCCCAGCGTGGCTTATCGCAAGCGCAATGACGTCGTCGTGCCGCAGTCGCCTCAGAAGCGGCCGTTCGTGAATGGCAGAAAGGGGTCAAGAGTTGCACCGACTATACTAATGCTGACCGCTGTTCCGGCCGTGGTGCCCAATCATCGCAGCAAGGCGCCCGCGGACCGTACGCCTAGATTGACCCGACGAGTGCCGGCGACCAATTGACTTACTGGGTCCACTGGCAAATACATCCAGAGGGAAATCAAAGTGACCAAACTCAACATCAACGGCAAGCAATACCAAATTGACCTGCCGGCGGATACCCCATTGCTGTGGGTGCTGCGCGACGACTTGGGACTCACAGGGACCAAGTTTGGCTGCGGTATGGCACTGTGTGGCGCGTGTACGGTACACATAGATGGCCAGCCGGTGCGCGCGTGTGTGACCCCAATCTCCGCACTCGCCGACAAGAAGGTTATCACCATCGAGGCGATCAGCGCGGACACGATCGGCCAGGCGATTCAGGCAGCGTGGGTCGATTTGGGGGTACCGCAATGCGGCTATTGCCAATCGGGCCAGATCATGTCGGCAATCGCACTGCTGAAGGAGAAGCCCACGCCGACAGACGCAGATATCGATGCGGCCATGGCTGGCAACATCTGCCGCTGTGGGACCTACACACGCATCCGCGCTGCGATCAAGCAGGCGGCGGGTGAGAAAGGAGCGCCGGCATGAACGCGAGCTTCGACTTGAGCACAGCGATCGCGATCCATGCGACGTCGACCGAAACGCCGTGGGTGATTGCCAACGTAAGTCGGCGGAAGTTTCTTCAAGGCGCCTCTGCGCTTGGAGGTCTGGTGCTCGCCGTCGGATATGCCGGCGCATCGCGTGCCGAAGACGCGCCCAAGTATGGCGCGGATGCCATGCCGCACGGCTGGGTCGATAGCCCGCTGGTGTTCATCGCGATCGGCGAGGACGGCATCGTCAGCATAGTTTGCCATCGTGCCGAAATGGGCCAGGGCGTACGCACGGGTATGCCGATGATCGTCGCCGACGAACTCGAAGCCGATTGGGCGCGAGTGCGCGTCGTGCAGGCTCTGGGCGATGAGGCGCGCTACGGCAACCAGGACACCGACGGCTCGCGTAGCACCCGACATTTCTTCATGCCCATGCGCCGATGCGGTGCTGCTGCGCGCCAGATGCTGGAAGCTGCGGCGGCGGAACGCTGGAAGGTGCCTGTCGGTGAAGTGCGGGCGCAAAACGGCGAGGTGGTGCATGTTCCGACCGCCCGTCGTCTCGGCTACGGATCGCTCGCGAAGGCGGCATCGAACCTTCCGCTCCCGGCACCGGATTCGATCCGGCTCAAGGATCCCTCGCAATTTCGCTACATCGGCACCGGCAAGCTGAAGCTCGTCGATGCGCAGGACATCGCTACCGGCAAAGCGCAGTACGGGATGGACACGCGCTTGCCCGGCATGCTCTATGCCGTCGTCGCGCGACCGCAGGTGTACGGCGGGAAGGTCGTGAGCTATGACGCCGCGGCAACGCTCAAGGTGCCCCGCGTGGTTCGGGTCGTACAAATCGAAGCGACGCCAGGCGCACCGGAATTCAATCCGCTCGGCGGCGTCGCGGTGATTGCGCGCAATACCTGGGCCGCGATTCAGGGCCGCAGGGCTCTCAAAATCGTTTGGGACGATGGCCCAAATCAGAGCTACGACTCCGTTGGTTACCGGGCCGCGCTCGAGGCGGCCGCGCGCGAGGCGGGCACGGTTATGCGCAACGACGGCGACTTCGTTGCCGCGGCGGCCGCTGCCGAAAAGCGCGTTACGGCCGAATATTACCTTCCGCATCTGGCGCATGCATCGATGGAGCCGCCGGCCGCGAGCGCCCGCATTTCACAAGGCAAGTGCGAAGTTTGGGGGTGCTTCCAGTCACCACAGGCCGCGCGCGACCTGGTCGCAAAGCGGCTCGGCATGCCAGTCGAGAATGTCACGGTGCATGTCACCTTGCTCGGCGGCGGATTTGGCCGCAAGTCCAAGCCTGATTTCGGCATCGAGGCTGCGGTGTTGTCCAAAGCGATGGACGGTAAGCCCGTCAAGGTCATCTGGACCCGCGATGACGATCTGCACAACGATTACTTCCACACCGTATCCGTCGAGCATTTGGAAGCCGGCGTCGATGCCAAGGGACTGCCGGTGGCGTGGCTGCACCGAAGTGTCGCGCCGACAATCGAATCCACGTTCGTTGCCGGCGCCAAACACGAGGCGGACTGGGAACTCGGCATGGGCGTCATCAACGTGCCCTTTGCTATTCCCAACATACGCATTGAGAATCCCGAAGCGATCGCGCACACGCGGATTGGCTGGTTCCGTTCGGTTTCGAATATTCCCCACGCATTCGCCGTGCAGTCGTTCGTCGCCGAACTGGCGGCGGCGGCGGCGCGCGACCCGAAGGACTTTCTGCTCGAAGTGATCGGCCCCGCGCGCGTGATCACTCCGCAGATGCTCGGTGATACGTGGAACCAGGGCGAGTCGCCCGAACGCTATCCCGTGGATACCGGGCGTCTGCGGCGTGTTGTGGAGCTCGCCGCGAAGGAGGCAAGCTGGGGCAGGCCGCTACCCAAGGGAAGAGGGCTCGGCATCGCCGCGCACTATAGTTTCGTCTCCTACGTCGCGGTGGTCGTGGATGTCGCGGTTGACGCAAAGGGCGAGGTGACCATACCTCGCGTCGATATCGCGATCGACTGCGGAGCGACGGTGAACCCGGACCGTGTACGCGCGCAAATGGAGGGAGCCTGCGTCATGGGCGTCAGCGCGGCAATGTCAGGAGCGATTACTTTCAAGGCTGGTCGTGCGCAACAAGATAATTTCCACCAATACGAAGTGATGCGCATGCCCGCCGCGCCGCGCGAGATCCGAGTTCATATTGTGCCTGACGACTACAGCAAACCGCTGGGCGGCGTGGGCGAGCCGGGCGTGCCGCCGGTGCCTCCGGCGTTCTGTAATGCGATATTTGCGGCAACAGGCAAACGCATACGACAGTTACCGATAGCCGATCAGCTAAAAAGTTAGGTGCCCAGCTGTACCCTGAATGTGCACTGAAGCAAACTCAACCGTGTGTGCGCTGCATGGACACTGAGTTAATGAGGGGACCATGGCGTGCTCGGATTTCGCGGTGGTCTACCGGCGGATTGACGGCAACGTCTACTGCGAGTCGACTGGTCGAGCGCCAACGACGCCGTGCCGCCGCAATTTCATTGCTGTAAATCGCTTCATCGCCGACTATCACCAGAGGTCCTCGGGTAAGAACACTCAATACTGCCCCTGGGGAGGGGCCGCTAAGGGTCCAGAAGTGGACATCGGCGCCACCAAATTAATCGCCCGTTACCGGACGCTCAAAAGAGACCTGCCTGAGTGCCGGTAGATCGAAGGCCCGATCCTCAATCCTATTCGTTCATCACTTGAAATCGTTCGCTTCGCGGCGCAACCTTTCCGGAGCGATTGATAGGAGGCCTACAATGGCTGGTGTCACCGTCAAGGCTGGCGAAGGCAACGCACTCAACGTCCTCGGCATGC
>Ga0137418_10007181_pt1 | contig 10230 bp, 8 predicted proteins | sample CZODoug3_1_2_16f_FD_122242 | JGI IMG/M metagenome (GOLD analysis project Ga0137418, IMG submission 122242) | Vadose zone soil fungal communities from Angelo Coast Range Reserve, California, USA - CZODoug3_1_2_16fungal (Hybrid Assembly) | ecosystem: Environmental > Terrestrial > Soil > Vadose... | reverse complement strand
GCAGCTAATGCCCGAGGAGACGCTTACGTTGTGGGTCTACGAGCAGCAAGAACCTCTGCTGAGGTCGACGGGCGAAATGGAGCCGCGCTATGGCCGGCTGCAGGCGATCTTGAAAAGGCTGAATATTCGCTCGACTTGCGCGCTCCCGTTGACCACAGCCCACCGAAAATTGGGGGTCATCACTTTCTGCAGCAAGCAGGTCGATACCTACTCGCCAAACGATATCCGGTTCGTGTCCCAAGTGACGGATTACATTGCGCTGGCTTTCGATGACGCTCTGAATTTTGCGGCCTTGCAGCGGGCGTCGGAGGAACTACAGAGTAAGAACGACCGGTTGCGGCTGCTCCTCGACGTCACGAATCAGGTTGTCTCAAATTTGGAGCTCCGCGATCTCCTGCGTGCCATCTCGCAGGGCGTCCGGCGCGTGATGCAGTGCGACTACGCCGGCTTGTCGCTCCAGGATGCGGAAAACAAGCAGCTGCGACTTTACGCGCTTGACTTTCCGGAGGGCAAAGGGTTCTTCCACGAAGAGTTGGTTTATTCGATCGAGGGATCGCCCTCCGGTACGGCATTTCGAACCATGAAGCCTCTGACGCTCCAGAGCCCCTTCGCCGCGTGGCTCGATTCCCCAATCGCTCAGATCGCGGTGCGGGAAGGTTTGAAGTCCGTCTGCTGTTTACCCTTGATCAGCCGGAATCGCGCGATTGGCGTCTTGGTTCTCGGCCGGCTCCGAGACGATGCCTTCAGTCAGGCTGATATCAGTTTCCTTAGCCAGATTGCAAACCAGATTGCTCTCGCCGTCGAGAATGCGCTTGCTTACCGCGAGATTCGAGAACTGAAAGAACAGCTCTCGAAGGAAAAACTCTATTTGGAAGATGAAATCCGCACGGAAATGAATTTTGCCCAGATCATCGGAAATAGTGCTTCGCTGCGCAGAGTACTCAAAGGAGTGGGAACCGTAGCGCCGACGGATTCGACAGTGCTGATTTATGGAGAGACGGGCACGGGAAAAGAACTGATTGCGCGTGCCATTCATGATTTGAGCCCGCGGCGCTCGAAGCCGTTCGTCAAGCTCAATTGTGCGGCAATTCCGACAGGCTTGCTCGAAAGCGAGCTGTTCGGACACGAGAAGGGCGCATTCACAGGAGCGATCGCGCAGCGGATTGGGCGATTCGAAGTGGCCAACGGTGGCACGATTTTCCTGGACGAAATAGGAGAAATCCCTCTCGAACTGCAGACCAAACTGCTCCGCGTGCTGCAGGAGAGGGAGTTCGAGCGGTTGGGAAGCTCGCGCACGCTTCGGACAGACGCGCGTTTGATTGCCGCGACGAACCGCGATTTAGAAGCGATGGTGAGCGATCAGAAGTTTCGATCAGATCTCTTTTTTCGATTGAATGTTTTTCCCGTCCACGTCCCGCCCTTGCGGGAGCGCGAGGGGGACATTCCGCTCCTGGTGCGGCACTTCACGCAGCAGTTTTCCAGACATATGAAAAAGGTCATGGAAACGATTCCATCGGCAACGATGGATGCCCTGTGCCGATATCATTGGCCGGGGAACATACGAGAACTTCAAAATGTGATCGAGCGCGCCGTAATTATCTCGACGGGTCCGGCATTGACCGTCGATGTGGCAGATCTGAAGTTTCCCAAGACCAATCATCCGGAAGAAAGGGTCGCTCCTCCGAATTCCACAACAAACGGCGGATTGAACCATCTTCTGGAGGAAACCGAACGCCAACAGGTCCTCCAAGCTCTCAAGCAGTGCAATTGGGTTGTGGCAGGTCCCGATGGTGCGGCGGCACTTCTTGGAGTAAATCGATCGACCCTCCAAGTGAGAATACGCAAACTCGGAATCTCACGCGGTACTGCATAATCGCACGTTTTCATTCCTTACCTCAGCTCCTTCTCTGAAAAGCTCTCCCTTCTGACACCCCTCTTTTGATGTGCAAAGAAGTTAGCAGTCTGCTAGATCCTTGGCAGTAGCACGCTAGCACTCGGATCTCACGAATCTCTCGTATTGCGGTTATCTCAAAACAAATCAAGGAGTTCCGGTGTTGCCGAAACACGTTGAGTTCTGGCATCCGTGTTGCCTTTCCCAGTGTCGGCCAAATGGAACGCAGATAAGCGAAGAGGCGCTATGTCAATGATTCTGATTTTCACTGGTAAGTGGAACAAGTGGTACCGCGTCCTGCGCTACCGCAAAGGGTTTGGGCTGTTTGATTCCGTGCGCTTTGGGCTTTGGCTGGCACGGGGCTCTGCGTGAGGTCTTGCCATGGCTGGAACACGAATGGCGAATGGGCAATCGGCTTTGCGACCAGCATTTGCCGGAGCACACGCGACTCGTTCCTTGCTCGAAATCGAGGCTTGGATGCCGAGTGAGATCAAAGCCATCTCGCCGCTGGTGGACCGGCTGATGCGACTGATTGAGGGATCGCGGTGCGTTGCGGGCAACGAGACCGCCGTTGAACTGGCATTACGGGATGCTCTGAGCAATGCAGTCGTTCACGGCAATCGGATGGCCGCGCGCAAGTTGGTTCAGGTTCGTTGTCAATGTTCGTTGGGAAAGGGAGTGACCATTGTCGTCACGGACCAGGGGCAAGGATTTGATCCAAAAGCGGTTCCCAACCCATTGGCGGTCGAAATACTGGAGGAGGAGCACGGGCGCGGCATCCACCAAATGAAGTCGGCGATGGGCGAGGTCTGGTTTGAGCGTGGAGGCACTGAGGTTCGTATGCGGAAGAGTCCGGCGCGCAGCCCAAGAACAGCGCTGCGAAGCATCAGCGAAACCACCAACGGCGGCCCCTCGAACAACATTCAGCGCGGCGCTGCCCTTGCGGACACGCAGGCGGATGCGGTTGGCAGGCATGAGAGGTTGGCGTGCTGAAGATCACCATCATGGAGACGGCAACAGAGAGGAGATGGATCGTGCAGGGAAGCTTGGTCGGGCCGTGGGTCAGCGAACTGAGAACAACCTGGAAGAGGGTGCACAGGAGCCATGACGAGCGAGCCTGCATTATCGACCTCAATGACGTCACGTTCATCGACAAAAGCGGGGAACGACTGCTGCGGGCTATATCCAAGAAAGGCGCGCAGCTTATAGCCGGCGGTATGTACGTCAAGCATGTGGTTGAGCAACTGAAGTAAGAGCGGAGGACCAATGACTACACATCCGATGCATCTTTTCGATCCGGCCCAAGCTGGCGCTACAGGGAAGCCGGCACGGCCGGTTCGCCTATCTCCAACAACACAGAACGATGTTTTTCTGAACGCGTTGCTAGAAACCCCCACGACAAAGACCTTGCGAAGGAGTCCCCTCGAGTGGGCCGCGGCGACTGCTTTGCACATTGTGATTCTAGCGACGCTGATCATTGTGCCGTTGTACACAACGGGGACGATCCAACTGGACAACTACAAAGGCACTCCTTTGGCGGCCCCTCCCGCTGTGCCGCCCCCGCCTCCAGCAGCGGCGGGGAGGGCGGTGGCTCCGCACATAACATCTACGCGCCCGAATCTCACCTACACCCTAGGAAAACTAACTGCGCCGACCTTGATTCCGAAGACAGTCACTCTGGATAGCGTAGCTGCCGCGCCGGACTTGGGAGGCGTCGCGGGGGGCGTCCCTGGCGGGGTTGCCGGGGGACAACTCGGCGGCTCACTCGGCGGAGTTTTTGGTGGGACGGGGACCTCCGTACCGATCCAACCTCCGCAGCAGCCCGCGCCGAAGCGAATTGTTCGCGTTGGCTCCAACCTCAAAGGACCGCGGCAAACCTATTCGCTCCAACCAGAGTATCCGCCACTCGCGAGGCAAACGCACGTCTCGGGCACCGTGATAGTCAACGCGGTAATCGATGAGCACGGAAACGTGGTGGGAGCGCGTGCTTTGAGCGGCCACCCGTTGCTGATACCCGCGGCATTAAAGGCCGTGTTGCAGTGGAAGTATGAGCCAACGCTGCTTAATGGGACGCCGGTGGCCGTCGAAATGGAAGTCAGGGTTCATTTCAGTCTTGGAAGCTAATTCTTGGTGTGTGGCTAGACGAAAGTGAAAGAGGGCTCCAGGTTGCAATTCAAGTGAGCCAAACCGCGGAGTCGGTCAACCGAGAGCAGTTTGAATTCGAGCAGAGAAGGAGAAGCACTATGCCAGTAGAACTCATGGACGCGATTGACCGAGCGAATGAGACGAGCTCTTCCCCCAATCATTTGGTTACACAGGAAGATGCAGCGCTGGTTGCTGGCGCGAAAACCGGGGACGCTCGCGCATTTGAGCTACTGGTCCAACGGCACGGGGGGAGGATTTTTTCATTGGCTCAGCGCATCACTCGCAATCGAGAGGACGCCGAAGATGCCGTGCAGCAGAGCTTCCAGAAAGCGTTCATTCATTTGAAGAAGTTTGAAGGCGGCTCCTTATTCTCCACCTGGTTAACACGGATCGCCATCAACGAGGCACTTATGTTGTTGCGCAGAAAGCGTGGATCGCGTGAGGTGCCGATTGCGGAATCGACTACGGAGGACGAAACTGCGCTGCCGATGGATTTCCCGGACTCGGGCCCGAACCCTGAGGATAGTTGCCTGCAGCGAGAGCAGGAGCGAATTCTCTCCGCGGCTGTAAATGAGTTAACTCCCGGAATGCGGGAAGCAATCGAACTGCGGGAGCTTGGCGAGCTATCCACAGGAGAAACCGCTCAAGTTATGGGTTTGTCGGTGGGGGCAGTGAAGGCACGAATATTCCACGGGCGGAGGAAGTTGCGCAAGACGTTGAAGCGTTATGTCGAGTCCACGCGGAAGTACGGGAACCAGGCGTTACGAACGCAGAGAGCAGTTCGTGATCGTTCACGGGCGATTCTCGAGTTTCGGCCAGCCTGTTAAGGGAACGCACGATCTTCTGCTGTCGCGGGCTGCTGCTTTCGGTGCGGATCTCCTTGTCATGAGCGCGTATGGCCACTCCCACTTGAGAGAGTGGATGTTCGGTGGCGTCACGCGGACGGTCCTGTACGAGGCGGACCTCCCGGTCCTGATGTCCCGATGAGCGTTGGTTCCAGGCCCTCTAAAGGGTCATTCGACCGCCTGGATGTCCCGAAAAGAGACTCTTCGGTCGCGCCGTAACACGAAGATTTGTTGTAGCAAGAGACCGTGCGGTCTCATCTAATGCTTGTACTTCACGCGATCAGTTCGCGGTTGGAGTGTGGGGAGTTCTACTTATGTGGATTGTTCGAGTCGCTCTGGACCGGCCCTATACCTTCATAGTTCTTGCCGTGCTCATTTTGGTTCTGAGCCCGGTAATGATCTTGCGCACGCCGACCGATATTTTCCCAAACATCGATATCCCGGTGATCGCGGTTGCATGGCAGTTCACCGGCATGAATCCTGAGGAATTGGAAGGCCGGCTCACGGGCCCGTATGAGCGCGTGCTAACCACCACCGTCGACAACATCGAACATCTCGAATCGACTACGGTAAATGGGCAAGCCATCGTCAGGATTTACCTGCAACACGGGGCAAGTTTGGACACCGCGAATGCCCAGGTGACGGCCATATCCCAAACCAGCCTTCGCCAATTCCCGCCGGGCACTCTGCCTCCCCTAATCATCAACTATAGCGCTTCGAGCGTGCCCATTCTGCAGCTGGGCCTTTCCGGAAACGGACTCTCGGAGCAGCAGTTGAACGACCTCGGGCAGAATTTCCTAAGACCCCAACTGGTGACGGTTCCTGGAGCCGTCATTCCTTTCTTGTACGGCGGCAAACAACGCCAAGTCATGATCGATTTGAATCCGGGGTTAATGCAATCGAAAGGCCTGGCGCCACAAGACGTTCTCGCTGCCGTGCAGCAGCAAAATCTCATTCTGCCTTCCGGAACTGCAAAGATGGGCCCCTTCGAGTACGACGTTCGGCTGAACGCCAGCATGAGGACCGTTCCCGAATTAAACGACCTTCCGATCAAGGTTGTTGGGAATTCCACGATCTATCTTCGTGATGTAGCAAATGTGCGCGACGCTTTTGCGCCGCAGACCAACATCGTGCGCCAGGACGGTCGTCGCGGCGCTCTGGTGTCCGTCCTCAAGGCCGGCAACGCTTCCACAATCGACGTCGTGAAGGGCATCCGCGCCCTGCTTCCGCGTGTCGCGCAGACGCTGCCCCCGGAACTCAAGATTCTGCCTCTCTCCGATCAGTCCATTTTCGTCCGAGGCTCCGTGAACGGTGTCATCCGCGAGGCCATCATCGCCGCGTGTCTCACGGGATTGATGATTTTGTTGTTTTTGGGAAGCTGGCGCAGCACCTTAATCATCGCCATCTCCATTCCGCTATCCATCTTGACATCCGTCATGACCCTCAGCTTCCTCGGAGAAACCATCAACATCATGACGCTTGGGGGATTGGCCCTCGCCGTCGGCATTCTCGTGGATGACGCCACGGTTACGATCGAAAACATCGAGCGGTATTTCGAAGAAGGGCATGCCCAGCGCGATGCCATCCTGGAAGGCGCGGCGCAAATCGCGGTTCCCGCCCTGGTATCCACGCTCTGCATCTGCATCGTGTTCCTGCCGATGTTCCTGCTCAGTGGTGTGGCCCGCTACCTCTTTGTTCCTCTCGCCGAAGCTGTTGTGTTCGCCATGCTCGCGTCGTATATCTTGTCCCGGACGCTCGTGCCTACGCTGGCGATGTATCTGCTGAAAGCGAAGCAGGGCGACGCTGCCAGTTCACGGAATCCTCTCGTGCGGTTCCAGCGAGCGTTCGAGCGCGGGTTCGAACGGCTTCGGAATGCCTACCAGGCCCTGCTCGAAGTGCTTGTCCATCGGCGGGTCCTCTTCGTCCCCATCTTTCTTCTGACCTGCGTTGCGGTGTTTCTCCTTGTGCCATGGCTCGGTCAGGACTTTTTTCCGAACACCGACAGCGGTCAATTCATTCTCCATCTCCGCGCCAAGAGCGGCACGCGAATCGAAGAGACCGCGAAGTTGTGCGATCTTGTCGAGGGCACTATACGCCGCGAGGTCCCCGAGCGCGAGGTGGACAACATCCTGGACAATATCGGGCTGCCTTACAGCGCTATCAATTTCATGCACAGCACATCGGGGCTCATCGGAGCGGGCGACGCCGATATTCTGGTTTCCCTCAAAGAAGATCACCACGCCACGGCAGACTATGTTCAGCGCCTGCGAGAAAGGTTGCCCCGGGAATACCCCGGCACGACCTTTTACTTCCTACCCTCGGACATCGTCACACAGGTTTTGAACTTTGGTTTGCCGGCGCCCATTGATATACAAATCGAGGGAACCGATATCGAGGGCAATCGCGAAGTCGCAGCCCGCATGCTGCATGAAATCGAGCGGGTTCCGGGGATTGCCGATGCGCGCATACAACAAGCGTTTGATTACCCAGAGTTCGATGTAACCGTGGACCGTACCAAGGCGGCCCAGGGCGGCTACACTCAGCGCGATGTAGCCAATAGCCTGTTGAACTCACTCAGCGGTAGCTTCCAAATCACCCCGATGTTTTTTCTGAATTTCAAGAACGGCGTCAGCTACAACCTGGTGACTCAGACTCCGCAATATTCGATCCAATCCCTGGAAGACCTTCAGAACACTCCACTCAATGCGGCAGCTGCCGCGCGCCCTGAAATTCTCGCGGATGTCGCTTCCATCAAACGTTCGAACGAGATGGAAGTAGTCTCGCATTACAACATTCGACGCGTGGTCGATATTTACGCCGCCGTCCAAGGCCGCGACTTGGGCGCGGTGGGCCGCGAGGTTACGCGCATTGTGGATGCCAATCGCAAGTCCTTGCCGCGCGGCAGCTTCGTGACTGTTCGGGGCCAACTGCAAACGATGCGCAGCTCTTACCTCGGGTTGCTGGGCGGACTCGTCTTTTCCATCGTTCTTGTCTACCTCCTGATCGTGGTGAACTTTCAGTCCTGGCTCGATCCCTTCATCATCATCACGGCACTTCCTGCCGCGCTTGCCGGTATCATCGGCTTCCTGTTCGTCACGCATACAACCCTCAGCGTCCCGGCCTTAATGGGCGCCATTATGTGCATGGGCGTCGGAACCGCGAACAGTATTCTCGTGGTTTCTTTTGCCAAAGAACTGCTGCTGCACCACGGAGATCCGGTCAGAGCGGCCATCGAAGCCGGTTTCACGAGGTTTCGCCCCGTGCTCATGACCGCTCTGGCCATGATCATCGGCATGATTCCCATGGCGCTCGGGCTGGGCGAGGGCGGCGAGCAGAATGCGCCGCTCGGCCGCGCCGTCATTGGCGGCCTGTTGTGCGCCACCGTGGCCACCCTGATCTTCGTCCCTGCGGTCTTCAGTTTGCTTCACCGGCACCGCGATCCCTCTGTCGCCAAAGAACACTCCAACGGCGACCCTGAACCAATTTCAGCATGAGCTAAAGGAAGACCAATGGCATCGAGCGAGGAAAATGTGACGACCACTCCCGAATCAAAAGCGATCGAAGCGCAGCACGTGCAACCGAGTCCCGATGGATTTCACCCTCGCACGGGAGGCCGAATCGCAATCCTTGTCGCCGCGGCCGCGTTCGCTGCACTTGCTCTCCTGATTTATTCCGGCATCCATTCGCGAGCAGCTGCCGAATCGCGGCTCAAACAACGAACCGAAGAAGCCGCGATTCCCACCGTCGCCGTGGTCTTTCCGAAAGAAGGCGCCCCCACACAGGAAATTGTCCTGCCCGGCAACACGCAGGCATTCAGCGACGCGCCGATCTATGCGCGAACCAGCGGCTATCTCAAGCGCTGGTATTTCGACATTGGTGCGCATGTCCAGAAGGGCCAATTGCTCGCGCAGATTGAAACTCCCGAAGTCGACCAGCAGTTGCAGCAGGCTCGAGCGGACCTGCATACCGCGCAGGCCAACCTGAACATTGCCAAGATCACCGCGGCCCGCTGGCAAGACCTGGTGAGCACGGGCTCCGTGTCCCAGCAGGAAACCGACCAGGCGGTCAGCAATCTCAGCGCGGTGACGGCTGCGGCCGAATCCAGCGCCGCGAATGTGCGACGACTGGAGCAGTTGCAAGCGTTTGAGAAAGTCTATGCGCCGTTTGACGGCATCATCACCGCCCGCAATACGGACATCGGGGCACTCATCGATGCGGGGGCCAGCACACAGCCGAGGCAACTCTTTCACATCGCCGCAATTCGTAAGCTACGCCTTTACGTCGCCGTTCCCGAGGTGTATTCCCGTGCCGCCCGCTCCGGAGCGCCAGCCACCTTGACCCTCGATGAATTCCCAGGCCAAACCTTCCATGGCACTCTCGTTCGCAACGCCAACTCCATTGACATCGCTTCGCGTACGCTGCTTGTCGAAGTCGATGTTGAAAATCCGACCGGCCAGCTCCTGCCAGGCGCTTACGTCTTTGTGCACCTCAAGCTGCCCGACCAAACTCGTTCGGTAACCATTCCATCGAATACGTTGATCTTCCGCAAAGAGGGCTTGCAGGTCGGGCTGGTTCGTAATGGCAAGGCAGAGTTGGTCCCGGTCAAGATCAGCCGCGATTACGGGAATAGCGTAGAAATCATTTCAGGCCTGCAATCAACGGACGCTGTCATCGTCGACCCATCGGACTCTCTGGTCGCCGGCATGCCCGTACACCTGAGCAGCAAACTAGCAGGTGGGTCGAGGCAATGAATTACGTGTTGGGTGTGGCCCGTATCATTCTTACCGGCATCGTCGCACTGATTTTAGTGCTACTGCTCGCGGGTTGCACGGTCGGCCCCAAATACATCAAGCCCACTGTCCCCACGACAACGACGTATAAGGAAGAAGCACCGGCTGCATTCAAGGAATCAGAGCAGTGGCAGCCTGCGCATCCCGGTGATCAGACGAGCCGCGGAAACTGGTGGGAGATTTTTGGCGATCCGGAACTCAACAAATTGGAAGGGCAGATTGCCAGTTCCAATGAGAACCTAAAAGTAGCCGAAGCGCGCTTCCGCGAAGCTCGTGCAGCGATTCGTTTCAATCGGGCTTCACAGTTTCCGACCATCTCCACTTCACCGAGCGCTAGCTATGTCAAGAGTTCAGACTTTTCACCGAACTTTCCATCGAAGATCCAGCAGTCCAGCAAAGGCGATTTCGTGCTGCCCTTTGATCTTTCCTATGAGCTCGACCTCTGGGGCCGCGTCCGGCGCAGCGTTGCTGCCGCGCGGGAGGAAGCGCAGGCGACCGCTGCCGACTACGAGACCGCAAAGCTCAGCCTCGAGGCGGAACTCGCCCTGGACTATTTCGA
>Ga0137418_10007178_pt1 | contig 10231 bp, 11 predicted proteins | sample CZODoug3_1_2_16f_FD_122242 | JGI IMG/M metagenome (GOLD analysis project Ga0137418, IMG submission 122242) | Vadose zone soil fungal communities from Angelo Coast Range Reserve, California, USA - CZODoug3_1_2_16fungal (Hybrid Assembly) | ecosystem: Environmental > Terrestrial > Soil > Vadose... | reverse complement strand
GTACAGGGCGATTTCCTTCTCGGGGTCTTCAGACTGCAGGAACAGCAGCTGCGCCACGACCAGGTTCGCGACCTGGTCGTCGATCGGCGTGCCGATGAAAACGATGCGCTCCTTGAGGAGCCGAGAGTAGATATCGAAGGCGCGCTCACCGCGGCCAGTGTTCTCGACCACCATGGGGACGAGATAGCTCGATGGATGCTGCGAGAGGTTCATATTGGGCACAAACGTCATTCTAGACATGCCCTCCCGGTTTTCCGTCAAGACCCGGCCGGAACGACTTCGACCAGGCGGTCGAGAACCCGCCGCCGCATGAGCCGCGACGCGAAGTAGCGACGAGCCGATGGGCTGTTTTTCAACTCGCTCACCTGGCCCTTGAGCTCGTCATCCTGGCCCGCCTGCTCCTCCAGGTACTTCACGACCTCGTCGTCGGATGGCTCGAGGCCCTCACGCTTGGCATATTCGGCCAGCACGAGGTCGATCTTCAGCCGCGCCTCGGCATCAGGACGCTCGCCGGCCATCCACTGGTCGATCGATTTGCCCAGGTACTCGAGGTAGCGATCGAGCTTCAAGCCCTGCCTGGTGACACTTCGTTCCAGCGCCTCGAGCTGACTGGTCAGCTCGCGATCGATGAGCGCTTCCGGCACCTCGACGGACGACGCGTCGACCAGTGCTTTCGCCACCGCCTGCTCCCGCTCCATCTTCGACAGTGCCTCCGCTGACTCCTGCAGCTCCTCTCGGACCGCCTCGCGATAGGCGTCGACGGTCTCCTGCTTGCCGTTGGTCAGGCTCTTCACTAGCTCATCCTCCAGCGCGGGCAGAACCTTTTCCGGCGGCAACGTCGCCGGGCAGTTGAGCGACGTCGGCCAGGGCGCCGCGATTCTCGGCCACGAGAACCTGCAGAACCGGATGGTCAATCCTGGCGCGGGCCAGCAGCCGTTCCCGACGCGCGCGCAGCTGACCGACACCTATTACACGGACGCGATGAAGCTGAGCAGCTTCTTCAACGGCGAAGGCATCGTCCTGATGCACCAGCCGGCCGCGTTTACCGACGGCGACACGGTGGTGCATTTCCGCGGCTCCGACGTCATCGCCGCGGGCGAGGTGCTGCGCACCACGACGTACCCGGCGATCGACGTGACGAAGGGCGGCACGATCAACGGCGTCATCGAGGGGCTCAACCACATCGTCGACCTGGCCGTCCCGGAATTCCGTTCCGAGGGCGGGACGCTCGTCATCCCGGCGTACGGACGCATCTGCGACATCGCGGACGTCGCGTACTACCGCGACATGACGACCATCCTGCGCGACCGCATCCAGGACATGGTGAAGAAGGGGATGACGCTCGACCAGGTGAAGGCGGCCAGGCCGACGGCCGACTACGACGGCCGCTACGGCGCGGCGACCGGCCCCTGGACGACGAGCATGTTCATCGAGGCGGTCTACAAGACGGTGCCGCGCGGGGGAACGAAGTGACGCGGCGGGCGTCGACGATCGCTGCGATCGTGGCGCTCGCGCCGGTCGCGCTCTTCGCGCAGCGAGGCCGCGGCGTCGCGCCTCCGGCGTCGGGGCAGGCGGGTGCCGGCGAAGATCTCACCGGCTACTGGGTATCGCTCGTCACCGAGGACTGGCGCTGGCGCATGATGACGCCGCCGAAGGGGGACTACCCGAGCGTGCCGTTGAACGCGGAAGGGAGGCGCGCCGCCGATGCGTGGGACCCCGCGAAGGAAACGGCGGACGACAGGTGCAAGGCGTACGGCGCGGGCAACATCATGCGCGTGCCGACGCGGCTGCACATCACGTGGGAGAACGAGAACACGCTGAAGGTCGAAACGGACGCGGGGCAGCAGACGCGCCGGTTCACGTTCGGGCCGCGCACGGCGCCCGTCGCGAGCGCGGCGGCGACCGACGGAGGCCTGCAGGGCGTGTCGGTGGCGACGTGGGAATACGCCGGTGGCCGCGGGCCGCGCGCGGGAGGACCGGTTCCGGCCGCGCAGCTGAAGGTCGTGACGACGCGCATGCGGCCCGGGTACCTGCAGCGGAACGGCGTCCCCTACAGCGCCAACGCTGTCATCACGGAATATCTCAGCCGCGTCGGCGAGCCGAACGGTGACGCGTACCTGCTCGTCACGACCATCGTCGAGGACCCGCAATACCTGAACACGCGGTACGCCCGCAGCTCGCACTTCAAGCGCGAGCCGGATGCCTCGAAGTGGAAGCCGTCGCCGTGCGAGTAGGGCGGGTAGGACGTAGAGGCGGACCTTCAGGTCCGCCTGGAGGGATCATGAAACGGTATCTGGTGTTCTCGATTCTCGCGCTGACCTCGCTCGCCGCGACCCGCGCCTACGCGCATCATTCGTTTGCGGCGACCTACCGCGAGAAGGACAGCGTGACGATTGAGGGCGAGCTCGTGCAGCTCGACTTCCGCAACCCGCACTCCTTCGTCCACGTGGACGTCACGGAGAAGGACGGGACGAAGGTCCGCTACGCGATCGAGTGGGGCGGCGTCGGGCAGCTCGGTCAGCAGGGCGTCACGCGCGAGACGTTCAAGGTGGGCGACCACGTCGTCATCACCGGCGCGCCTGGACGCAATCCGGCGGATCACCGCGTGCGGATGGTCACGCTGAAGCGGCCGTCGGACGGCTTCATGTGGGGTCAGGCGCCGGGGCAAACGGTCGACTGAGCAGGAACCGGCCGTTCACGCTTCCTGGTTCTCCGTTCTCGGCGTTCAACCTTCTTCGGGTTTCTTCAGGAGTTGTTCGAGAGCGTCGCGATGGGTGGCGAGGAATAGCTTGTCCTTGTCCCGGCCAGTGGCATGTTTCGACTCGATTGCCCGAGCGAGCGGAGCGAGCAGATCCATCCCGAGCTATACGCGGCGAGTCGCCTTCGCGTAATGCTCGGTCGACCATTGAAGAAGGCGCGCGACCCAGCTCTTGTCTGCGCCCGCCTGATTCTCGGGCATTGCCTCGACCTGCGCGATGAGCGCGAAATACTCATCGGTCAGCTCAATTCGGATCTGAGCCGCCTGCTCGGCCGCTTCGCGAAGGATGCGGAGCCCGTCGTCGACCGTCGACTTCATGACATCAATTCTACGCTTCGCATCGCGAGCGGGAACGTCGCTTGCCTGCAAGGGCGCGGACCATCGCGTCAGACCACAAAGGTGGACGACGGCGATCGCGACTGGCGCGAGCGGCACGACTAGCGATGGAAGGGGCCGACCTGAAGGTCGGCCCCTACGATCTCAATAAGGTCGGCCCCTACGATCTGGTCACACCTTCGCGCGCGGCCTTCCCCTCGGCTTCTTCGGCGGCTTGTCGAGCGCCTTCAGCAGGATCTCCGCGGCCACGTCGGCCCCATTGGTCTCCGGCTTCTTCTTGATCTTCGGCTGCGCCAGCAGCTTGTCGACGTGGGATTCCCACTTGCCTGCGAACAGGTCGTCGTGGCCGATGAACGCGTTGCGCACGTACTTCGGCATCTCGGCCACGAGCACGTCGTACTCCGGGAAGTGGCCGCGCGCCGTGTAGAGGATCGCCGTGTCGTTGGCGATCGCCTCCGAGATGATGCCGTAGCCTGGCTTGGTGACGATCACCTCGGCGGCGCCGACCAGGTCCTCGTAGCGTACGCCCGCGTCGTACATCGACTCCTCGTTGAGGCTGATGAACGTCCCCTTGCGCTCGGCGGTCGGCATCTCCTTGCGCGCGCGCCCGAGCGGCAGGTTCGCGGTCGTCACGACGGTGTACTTCTTGAACTTCGCCAGCGCGTCGGTCTCGAGCCCGGGAAGGCCGTAGCCGCCGAACGAGGCGAGCACGATCGGCTTGTCGGACGGCAGCTTGAGCGTCTTGCACACCTGCTCGCGCGTCTGCGTGGCGTGCCGCGCGATGAACGGGATGTCCCTGACGTTCGAGAAGCTCTCGAAGCCGCCGCTCATCGGCAGCCGCAGCGCCATCGACGCCTTCGCGTACGCCCCGCGGATGGCGGGCAGCAGCGACGGCGCGAGCCGCACGCGCGGGTAGTCCGCGTAGATCCAGTCCCACGTGAAATTGCCGAGGCCGATCGACGGGATGCCCGACGCGCCGCCGACCGCGAACGCCAGCGGCGGGATGTCGCCGACGATGATGCCGGCGCCGAGCTCGCGGAGCACGCGCGTTTCGCTCGCGGCGCGCGTCACGAGATCGCTGTGGAACGCGGACGCGCGGCGGATGGTGTCCGCCTCGTCGAGCGTCAGCGCGTCGATCTGCATCACCCCCGAGTCGGTCTCGAGCGTGCTGAACGTGACCTTTCCCTTGACGGTGAGGTCGAACAGCCACCGCGGGGCCGCCGTTCGCACGCCGATGCGCGTCTCGGGACGCCTGGCGAGAACCGCGTTGATGACTTCGATGCAGCGTGCGGCATGGCCGAAGCCATGCCCGGATATGTAAAAGACGAGTGCCGATGATGTCGCCAAGCTACTGGCCTGTCGCCTTGTGCACTAACGATCCCTCGAATGCGACCTTGAGTACCTGTTCGAGCGTTTCCGCCGGCACGAAGGTCATGTCGCGCCGGACTTCCGCCGGAAGCTCCGCGAGGTCTGGCTCGTTGAGCGCCGGGAGGACGAAGGTCTTGATGCCGAATCGCCGCGCGGCGAGCGCTTTCTCCCGGATTCCGCCGACCGGCAGCACGAGGCCGCTCAGCGTAATCTCGCCCGTCATGGCGACCTCCTGCCGCACGGGCTCGTTCTTGGCCGCCGACAGGATCGCCGTCGCCATCGTCACCCCGGCCGATGGACCGTCTTTCGGGATGGCGCCCGCCGGAACGTGGATGTGGAGGTCGTGCTTCGCCAGGAAATCGCCCGAGATCCCGAGTTCCTCGGCGCGCGATCGGATGTGACTGAGCGCCGCGCGGGCCGACTCCTGCATCACGTTGCCGAGCTGGCCCGTCAGAATGATGTTCTGGTTTCCTCCCGGAAGCAAGGTCGCTTCGATGAACAGCACGTCGCCGCCCGTCTCCGTCCAGGCGACGCCCGTCGCGACACCCGGCCGCGACGTGCGGAAGGCGACCTCCTTCCTGAAGCGCGCGAGTCCGAGGTAGTCGTCGACGTCATCGCGATCGATGACGGTCTTGTCCGGCGGGCCCGCATCGGACGGGCGGGTCGCGATTCTCGCGGCGACCTTGCGGGCGAGCGCGGCAAGCTGGCGCTCGAGGCTGCGGACCCCCGCCTCGCGCGTGTATTCGGCGATCACCACGCGCAAGGCCGCATCGGTGACCTCGAGCGATCCCGCCGGAAGCCCGTGCTCCTGTTCCTGGCGCGGCAGGAGGTAGCGCCGGGCGATGTTCATCTTCTCTTCTTCGGTGTAGCCGGCAAGCGAGATGATCTCCATCCGGTCGAGCAGCGCCGGATGAACCGTGCCGAGCTGGTTCGATGTCGCGATGAACAGGACCCTCGACAGGTCCACGGGAATCTCGAGGTAATGGTCGCGGAACGAATGGTTCTGCGCCGGGTCGAGCACCTCGAGGAGCGCGGCTGACGGGTCGCCCTGGAACCCGCCGGACGAGACCTTGTCGATCTCGTCGAGCATGAACACCGGGTTCATCGATCCGGCCTGCTTCAGCGCCTGGACGATGCGGCCGGGGATCGAGCCGATGTAGGTGCGGCGGTGGCCGCGAATCTCCGCCTCGTCGCGGACGCCGCCGAGCGAGATGCGGACGAACTTCCGCTCCATCGCGCGGGCGATCGACTGGCCCAGCGACGTCTTGCCGACGCCCGGCGGGCCGACGAAGCAGAGGATCGGCCCCTTCATGTCCCCTTTGAGCTTGCGCACCGCGAGGTACTCGACGATGCGCTCCTTCACCTTCTCGAGGTCGTAGTGGTCCTCGTCGAGGACCCGGCGCCCTTCGACTGGATCCAGGCGGTCGGGGGTCGTCACCGACCACGGCACGTCGAGCAGCCAGTCGACGTACGTCCGCAGCATCTGGTATTCGGGCGATGCCGCGCCCATCCGCATCAGGCGGTCTACCTCGCGCATCGCCACGACGTCGACGTGTTCGGGCAGCTTCGCGTCCGCGATGCGCTTCCGGAGCTCGGCGAGCTCGTTCCCCTCGCCCTCACCCAGCTCCTGCTGGATGGCCTTCAGCTGCTGGCGCAGGTAGTACTGCCTCTGCGCGTCGGTCATCTCCTGCTGCGCCTGCGACTCGATCTTGCTCTTCATCTCGAGCAGCGAGATCTCGCGTGAGAGCGCGCCTTCGATCGACTGCAGCTTCTTGAGCAGGTCGTTCTCTTCGAGCAGCGCCTGTTTTTCCTCGGGCTTGATGTCGATGAGCGTCGCGAGCACGTAGACGAGCCGCAGCGGGTCGTCGATGTTCATCACGACGCCGCGCAGCTCCTCGGACAGGCCGGTCGCGAGCGAGAGCGCCTTCTCGATCAGCTCCTGGACGCGCCGGATGTGCGCCTCGACCTCGAGCGTCCGCTCGACGGTCTCGGGCATCGGCGTGATGCGCGCGCGCATCGACGTCCCAGTCCGCGTGACGGTGTCCGCGCGGACGCGCGCGATCCCCTCGATGATGATGTTGATGCCGCCGCCCGCCTTCGCCATCTGGCGTACGATGCCCACCGTGCCGACACGGTGTACGTCGTCGGGGCCCGGGTCGTCGGCCTCGGAGTGCTGCAGCAGGAGCAGCACGAGGCGATCGGACCCGAGGGCGCGGTTCACGCTCTCGATCGACACCGGACGGTTGACCGCAAGTGGCTGAAGCGTCAGCGGAAACGCGACGGTGCGTCGCAGCGGGAGGACCGGAAGCTCGGAAGGTAGTGTCGGCGGCGTCGGTTCGGCCATTGGAGCAACGGCGGCCGAGTCGGAGCCGGCTCGCGCTCGGTTAGTATACCGAGTAAGAAACCCATGGACGAACGTCAGTTCTTTACCGAAAAGCCTGAGCAGAGGCCGGCGAGCTTCCAGTGTCCGCGTTGCCGGCGCACCAACGACTACAGCATCCGCTGGATACGCCGCACCCGGAAGGCACAGGTTCCCGGCGGAGCTGATGCGCGCGATCGGGCGATGTTCGAAAAGGTCAAGGATCATCTGGTCCGGGTGGACGATGACGTCACCTGTAAGACGTGCGGCAAACGGTTCGAGATCCCGTCGCACCGCGCGTTGATCTTCCTGGAAGAGCTCGAGGGGCTGCCTCAGGAGGATTACGACGAATAGCTGGCAGCGGGCAGCTGGCAGTGGGCAGTCGGCGGTAGGCAGTAGGTTTCAGTTCGCAGGCAATAGGCGTAGGGGCCGACCTTCAGGTCGGCCCTGTTAATACGGAATCTTCACTCCCTCACAACTCAGCACACTCGAATCGATCGCCGCGAGGTAGGCGATCGTGCCGCGATCCTTCCGTGCCTGCGCGATGCAGCGCAGCGTCCGGAGCCGCTGCGCATCGAGCCGCGCCCCACGGTCGCGGACCAGGCGAATCATATAGGCGCGCTCGCTGACGACCGCCGCCTCGAGCGGCGTCAGCATCGCGGGCTCGTGCAGCCGCAGCGGAATCCGCGCGGGCGCCGGCTGGTCCATGTCGGTCGCCTCCGACATGACGACCACGTCCGCCACGTCGCGGTTGCCCGCGGCCTCGGCCGCCGTGCGCGGAACGGGCGCCAGGATCAGCGGCCGATCCGCCAGAAACGCGGAAACGCCAGACAGTCCCGTCGCCAGCGCCACGACGATGCCCGGCAGGGCAATCGCGGCGGTCACGAGAACGCGAAAACGTCGCGCGGTCAGATCAATCACAATTCACCAACCACGAACCACGAACCACGAACCACGAACCACCTAGTTCTCTCCCCACAGCCGTGCGTACGGCGGCCAGAGCAGATACGGGTTCGTCCGCCCCCGGTGGAGCGCTTCATCGAGGAGCCGCGGCGTCAGCCGCGCGGCAGACGAAGGGATGGGTGGATTGCTGTACGGCGGCATGCGCAGCACCCACTCGCTGCGCGCCTCGAAGGCGCCGCGCTGCAGCCGGTACTGCAGCCCCATCGCGCGCCAGCCCCACGCCGTGCTCACGAAGAGCACCGCCAGCACCACGGTGGCGCGCATCGAGGGGCGTGTTTTCGTGATCAGCACCTCCGCAAGCTCGCGGACGGCCAGATACGTCACGAGCGCGTAGAAGACCCCCGCCGCGCTCATGATTTCGCTCTTCGCATACGCGTACGAGAGCGCCGCGCTGCCGGCGAGCGTTGCGAGCATGGCCAGCGGCGCCGGGTCGAGCCAGCGGCGCCTGCCGTCAGGGGGTCGCCGCCTCGCCATGTACCACGCGATGACGGCGGTGGCGGCGAGCGACGTGCCGATGTCGTTCAGAAAAAAGAGCGGCGGCGCCAGCGGATCCCACGGCGCGAACGCCGTCCACTGGCCGGCCACCGGCTGCGAGAACGGCACGGTCAGCATCGAGCAGACGATCGTGTACGCGTAGAGCAGCCACGGCGTGCCGCCGAACCGCGCGCGGAGCTCGCTCGTCGTGAGCATCTCGGTGCCGAACCCCGTCTGACGCTCGCCGACCGTGTTGCCGACCATGTGCAGGCCGGCGACGCGCAGCACGACGTAGCCGGCGGCGAGGGCCCCCATCGCGACGAGCGCGTTGCGCGAGATGCCGCGCGCGCCCGAGACATGGGCGGCGATCGCAATCGCCAGGACGACGAGCCCCGACTCGAGCGTCAGCGACGCCACGACGAAGATGGCGCAGGCGGCGGCGTCGACAAGGATGCCGCCGCGCGATTCGGCGAGCGCGAACGCGGCCAGGCCGTAGATGGCAATCAGGAGAAAGTGGTTGACGGGATAGGCCTCGCGCATCATGCCGCCGAACGTGTGGAGGCCGGTCAGGACGAGCATCGCGAAACAGAGTGCCGCCACGCCGCTCCAGTCGCGCGGACGCGCGACGTACGTGAAGACCACGATGAGCAGGGCCGCCGCGGCCGCGTGGAACCCGCGGAAGACCAGGTTGTAGCGATCGCCGATCGCGTGCGCCACCTCGAGCAGCATCTTCGTCACCGTCTGCCGCATCGGCCGGAGCATCGTGCGCGACGCCTGGAGTCCCTGCACGAACGCGGCGGTCACGGACGGCGTGGCCTCGACGCCCTCGAGAATTTCCGCGCTGTCGGAGACCTGGATGGGGATGCGGAAGACGCTCGCGGAGACCGCGACGCCGAACAGCGCGGTCAGGAGCCATGCCGCGGCGCGCGGGCTCATGTCAGAAGACGCGTGGCAGGAGCTTCCACCGGACCTGGCGCATGTAGCGGTCGTACGCGCCGCTCGACGAGCGGCGCAGCGATCGTTCCTCGAATGGAATCGCGACGAGGAGGTAGAGGCTGCTCGTAGCCGCGAAGACGAACCGCGTGGTCGTCATCAGTGGGACGGCGAATACCATCAGGAACCAGCCGGAATAGATGGGGTGGCGGACCCATCCGTACGGGCCGGCGGTCTTGAACTCCGGCGGCGGGTCCGAAAGGACCCGCCCTACGTTCGGGTCCGAAAGGACCCGCCCTTCTCTGTAATGCGCGTCCTTTTGGACGCGCATTACCTGCTGCACGCCGGCGAGCTCCAGCAGATCGATGGCGAACGCGCTTCGCAAGACAATCCACACGCCCGCCAGCTGAGCCGCCTGGATGCCCCATCGAGCGACCGGCTGATCAATTCGCCAGACCACCCCCGCAACCGGCTGCCACCACGCGCAGGTCGCGATGAACAGCGCGCTGGCGATCCACACGTACGTGGATCGTTCGAGCGCGCCCACCATCCGCGTAATACGGTTACGAAACGTGTCGCGCGCGAAGATGCTGTGATGGAGCGCGAAGATGCTGAACAGCGCGACGTCGATCGCGATCGCGCGCGCGCTGATCGGTCCGGGCGCCTCGCCTCCGAAGACGACGACGTACCTGTACGCGAAATAGAGCAGCGCGTCGACGAAGAAAACGAGGCCGCCGAGCGCGATGGGTCGGGCCAGCGGCGTCGGCACCGCGCCGGTCGAGTGCACGGCCGGTATTATAGTGACCACATGCAGTCCAATGGCGTGCCGCGTCGTCATCAGCGGACTCGGCGTCGTGTCGCCGTTCGGCGCAGGGCGCGACTGCTTCTGGCGCAACGTCAGCCGCGGCGTGAGCGGCACGCGCGCCATCACGCAGTTCGACGCCTCCGCCTATCCCTGTCGCGTCGCCGCGTCGGTGCCGCCGGTCTCGGTGGCGGCAGCGGCGGCGCTCGAGGGCGACAACGAGTCGGAGGGCCGCGCG
>Ga0137418_10007176_pt1 | contig 10231 bp, 7 predicted proteins | sample CZODoug3_1_2_16f_FD_122242 | JGI IMG/M metagenome (GOLD analysis project Ga0137418, IMG submission 122242) | Vadose zone soil fungal communities from Angelo Coast Range Reserve, California, USA - CZODoug3_1_2_16fungal (Hybrid Assembly) | ecosystem: Environmental > Terrestrial > Soil > Vadose... | reverse complement strand
TGATGAACCCCGGCTCGCTGTGGCACCACGGATTGGTGGGGCCGACGGCCGGGCGGCCGGCCGCGTCGGCCGCGACGATCGTGAATTCCGGAACCTGCGATCGTGGGCCGCAGATGTCCTGCACGGTCTTCCCGGTATTGACACCACCCTGGAACGTCAAACCGTTTCGTGGACGTGCGACGATGTTGACGAGAATCCCGTGGGATCGCTGGTATGCGTCCCGATAGCTCTTTGCATTCGTGATGAAGTTATTCGTTTGCCCGAAGAGGAGCGGGTTGACGTCATACAGTCCAGACACCACATAGCCACCGCCATCTGGCAGACGGGGATCGAGTGGTGCCGTGATGCTGAAGGGTGTGAAGTCCGAGAGCCCGACGGCAAGGTTGTCGGTGACCGTGAAATTCTGCAGCCAGCGGCGGTTGTATCCGATTTCGATGGAGACACGCGGAAGCACCTGCTGCTGGACCGATACACCGACTTGCCAATCACTCGGCCGGATCCCCCAGCCCCCAAGAATCGCCGGGTCGATGTTGTTGCTGAAGATTGGTTTGCCGAAATTCAGGTTGTCGATCTGCGCGCACAAATCGCCGCCGCCCGCACGGTTGTCTTGCATCGTGGGACTGACCAGATCGCAGTCCGGCTTGAAGTTGCCGTTGGCATCGGTCCAGGCCCGGTTGGCGCTGGTGGCGATGCGCGAAGTCGGATTCGCGATCGAATAATTACCGTTCCCGTTGCTCGCGGGCTCGAGATACTTGCCGACGTTCACCTTCAGCGATGTCTTGCCGGTTCCGAGTACGTCGTAGGCGAGACCGACGCGCGGCGTGACGTCCTTGTAGCCGGTCACGCCGTCCATCCGCGGAAACGCGGTTGAAAAAGGCAGGTAGTTCGACGGTCCGATCTTCTGCTCGGGGAAGTAGCTCCGGGCGTAGTCGAAGCGTAAGGCGCCCTGCAACGTCATCCGGCCGCGCGTCCATTGGTCCTGCACGTAGAACGCGTCGTACCGAACGTCGGAATGGGTCTGGAAAGGAAGGGCCGTTTCGGTGATCCGGTTTGGCACGCCGTTGTTGACTCGGAACGTCAGATTCTGGCTGTTCGTAAAGTTCTGCCGATCGTCGACCAGATACCCACCCTGAAGACCGAACTTCAAGCTCTGAGCGCCGGTGACGTACGACGCGGACGCGCGCCAGGTAAACGTGCCGTTCCACGCGTGCAGCCAATTCATCGAGCGATACGTCAGGTTGGGGATGCTCGCATTTGCCGCGCAGCCGGCCGAACACTGCTCCGTCACGCGAACCAGGTCCCCTGTCGGGTTACCCGGCGTCTCAAATGGTCCCCAGGCCGAGAGGTACGTTCCCATCCCAGCTTCCAGCAGGAGCCGATTCGTCACGGGAGCTGTCCAGGTAGCCTGTTGTGCCCGCTGACCGTATGGGCTGAGATAACCAGCCGTCTCCGGCGAGGTCGTGGCCGTCAATCCTCCAAGTCCGAGCGGACCGATGACCGCGGCAGACGAGGGTTGCTTGCGGCAGCCTTTGACGTCATTGCTGTACACGGCGCCGTTACACGGATGCTGCTCGTCCCAATAGAAGTTGAATTTGTTTCGCTGCGAAGCCTGCCACGTGACACGGATCGTTGCGACGGTCCAGCTCTCGGCGCCCCGCACCTCGCGGCTCGTGTCGGGCACGTATAGCCATTTGGTCGGATCGCCGGCGTTGAGGTTGGGATAGATTCCGGAGATAGTCCGGTACTGACCCTCGTCTCGTGCGGTTCCGAAAAACCAGAGTTTGTCCTTTCTTATAGGGCCGCCAATGCCTCCATTGAAGTCCCACTGTTTGATCAGCGCGCCAGGCGTGGTCAAACCCCTAGCCTTCAGCGCGTCCGTGTAGTTGGTCCCAACCCATCCTGTTGGAACACCAGACAGATAAATCTGGCCTTTGAACGTATTACCGCCCGTCTTCGGCACGACGCTGATCGTCGGGCCGCCGACCTCGGCTTCGCCCAACCCGCCCGACGTCGTGGTTGTGACCTCCTGAGCGTTTCCGATGTCGACGATGTATGTCGACACGCCGCCGCCGTTGAGCGCCGCCCCGGTGTTCAACCCGTCCACCTGCATGCGGCCTTCATTGCTGCGACCGCCGGCCCCCCCGAATACGGTCATTTGGGGAGTCACTTGGACATCCATCGTGTTGCCGGACTGGATTGTCACGGCGGGAATCAGAAACATCATCGCCGCATACGACCGCGCACTCGGTATCGACGTGATCAAGTCACTGGTGACCGTCGTCTGTCGCCGCACGTTTTGCACGTCGACGATCGGTGATTCAGCGGCGACAGTGACCATTTCCTGAATCCCGCCGACCTTCAGCTCTGCGTTGATCGAGGCGGTGAACGAGCCAGTGAGTTCCACACCCTCTCGCTTGACCGTCGTGAACCCGGGCAAGTTGAAGGTCACGGTATATGTGCCGGGCCGCAGGTCGACGATTCGGTACTGGCCGGTCGCGTCGGTTGTGGCCGTGCGGCCTTTCTCAATGAGGACCGGGCTCGAGGCTTCAACCGTGACGCCGGGCATCACGCCGCCGGATGCATCCTTCACGGTTCCAGTAATCGATGCCTGGGCGAACGCCGATGCAGGAAGCATCATCAGCCAAGAGAACGCGAGCAATACGCGTTTCAACGTACGCATAACGACTCCTTTGAACAACGGCCCGAGAGGAAGACCTATTTCGTCAACAGTCGACGCAGACCAATGAATCCATTTTTTGCCAGTACGGATGCGTCCCCTTATCGAACATTTCCGATCTGGCCACCGCAGATCGGCCGCATCCTACAACAGCGGGACGCCACTCCGATCGACATTCTTCGTCGGGTCCGTTGCGCATCGTGATAACCGGTCGTTCGCCAGAATCAGAACCAGACCGCGACGGTTGATTCGCCGCGCGCAGAACGACAGAATCGACGCGTGCTGAGTATGATCTTTGTACGCGTCCGCGGGCTCGGGTTGGCCTGCCGCGGACATCACGAACTCGTCCTCGAGAACCTCGCGCTCCGCCAGCAACTCGACGCATTGAAACGCACGGGCAGCCGTCCGCAGCTCCGGGAGATCGCCTGTTTGGATCGTATTGGCCCAGACGTGTCGGAACTGGCGGGCGGCGCTCGGCGCGGATTCATGCGGGCCGCCCGAGTACCGACGCCGCCATTCGCACCCTCGTGAGCACAATGGCCGCCGCGAATCCGCTCTGGGGAGCGCGCCTCGGATCCATGGCGAGTTGAGCAAACTGGGCGTCGAGCTGCCGGGAAGACGTCGTCGCGAGGAGACGACGGTTACGTGACGGGGTTCCCCGATAAACGCCACGTTCGACCCGCCGCCGACTCGAAGCCCACTTGTAGAATAGCTGTGCGATGGCGCTGACACCCGGCACCCGCCTCGGGGACTACGAGATCGCGTATGGCGCGAGAGGATCGCCGCTGCCGTACGTGGTAATATCGCCGTATTACTATGCCGACGATCACCGTCAAGCTCGATAAGAAGCGCGCAGCCCGCCTGGCACGGTGGGCGCGCCGCAGCAAGGTGCCGAAGTCAGATGTTATCAGGGCGCTCATCGACCGCGCAGGTCCGATCGAGACTGCCGATGATTTGATCGAATGGGTCGAAGAGTCCGCCGGCAGAGGATTGGGGCTGGCGCAAAGAAAACCGTGAGTCGTCCTGCCCTGTTGGACACGTCCTTCTTGATCGCGCTCGAGCGCGAAACGGCTCGGGGCGAAATTGGTCCTGCCCGACGCTTCCTGTCTTCGCTGCGCGGTCGGCCGCTAGTCGTCTCGATTGTCAGCGTGGAGGAAGTCCTGGAAGGGGCGGCCGACGAAGCCGCTGCGGCTGCATCGCTCCAGCGCTTTTCGATTCAAGGACTGCACCTCGCGCAGGCGCGGCGGTGCGCTCTCCTGCAGCGGCGCGCATCGCGGCGAATGGGTGAGAACGACGCCTGGCTGGTTGCCACGGCTGAATCTCTCAAGGCCGACGTCGTTGGAGCGGATCGGGCCGCTTTCGAACGCTTGGGCCCGCGCAATCTCCGCTTCCGATAGAGTCTCGCCCAACGTCCGCCAATTGCTCGTCATTCTTGGATTTGCGAATCCGGCCACTGACGTATTGGCCCGGCGGTCGGCCGACGATTTGACGAGGGCCAGTTTTTCCGAACGCTGAAGCGTGCCAACCGAAATCGCGTCGATTTCCGGCTGGACGGATTATTTGCGGATCACAGGACCAGATCGTGCACGGCACAATCCTAAGGTGAAACTCTTTGAGAAGCCCGCGTGGTCATGCAGCCTTCACCTCCACGGCGACGCCGAGGTCACGGAGGCGCTGGATGAGACGCTTGGCGAGCTGTTCTTTGTCGCGTTCGACGAAGTGCTGTGCGCCGAGGTCACGGTATTCGACGCCGTCGCGGAGCATGAAATAGGCCGCGGTCAGCATCGAGCTGGCGACGGCGAGAATGGCTTTCTTGGCGCCGCGACGGCTTTTGATCCGCAGGAATTGCGCGCGCAGATAGCAGTCCTTCTTGCGCGTGGCGCCCCACGCGGCATTGATCAACGTGGGTTTGAGCCAGGGGGTGGTCTGCCGGGTCCGCGTCGAGCGCCGTTTCCCGGCACTTTCGTCGAGACGGGGGCACAAGCCGGCCCAGGAGATCAAATGACCGGCCGACGGGAAGCGACTAATGTCCGTAACGATTTCAGCGATGAGGACGCGCGCCGTCGTCTCGCTCAGCCCGGGCATGGTCGTTAGGAGGCTGACGGCGGCACGACAGGGGCCGAGCGCGTCTCCGATGCGCGCTTCAATCGTGGTGACGGCCGTCTCGAGGGCATCGATGTGGGTCAGGTGCAATTTGATCATGAACCGATGATGGTCCGTGACCCGGCCGTGAAGGGCGTCGACCAGATCCGCGCGTGTGGCCTTCAGACGCCCTCGCGTGAGATCGGCGAGTCGGTTCGGATCCATTTCGCCGGCGATCAGCGCATTGAGGATCGCTCGGCCACTGACGCCGACGATGTCACTCATGACCTGCGTGAGCTTCAGATTGGCGTCTTCGAGCGTCTTCTGAATCCGCAACACATGCCGGGCAACTTCGTGGACGAGTTGCCGGCGCGTGCGCGTGAGGTCACGGAGCTCCTGAATCGGCGCGGGTGGCACGAAGCTGCTGCGAATCAACCCGTGCGCCAGCAGGTCGGCGATCCACGTCGCATCGTTCATGTCGCTCTTGCGTCCTGGCACGTTGCGGATGTGCATCGCGTTGGCCAGGACCAGCGTGAACTGCGCGTCGAGCACGTGCCACACGGGCTTCCAGTAGACACCCGTGGCCTCCATCGCGACGTGCGTACATCCGTGCGTGGTGAGCCACTCGGCCAATGCAAGCAGTCCCCGGGTCGTCGTCGGTACGGTGTGATGGTCGTACGTGACCTGCGCGTCGGTCGCGATCCGCGCGCAGGCGGTGACGCTGCCGGCATGCACATCGAGGCCGGCACACCGCGGATACAAGACCTCCATGACACGTCTCCTTCAAGAACGCTGGCATGGAGTCCGCGTAGACGAAATCTAAGGTGTGCGCTCTCCGGCGATGCCGGGGTCGCAATACGGGGTGCTCGCGGGACTCCGGGTCCAACTAGCAAACGGGCTGTCAGCACCAATGGAAAGCCGACCTCTGCGCCAGCGTCACCGCAGACTGTAGCGTGTTTCATGACCACGTGGGCCCGTCGCAGACGGATGGGAACTAGCAAGATCGGGAAATCCAAGAAACGCTCGCGAGTTTTAGCAATTCGCCATGCACACGCTGCTTTGGCGCGTACGAGGGACAATCGTACCGCCGCGGAGTCCATCCGCATCTCGCGACCAGACTTCCCATGCGAATGGCTCGATCCGTTCCAGAGCGACGTGGCCGGAGCGTGGCAAACACTCTACAGAACCGCCACTCGCTCGAGTGACGATGTTGTGCTCGAGAGCGGGCTAACGCGCCGCGGTCATCTGCAAAGTCGACTGACGTTCCAACTGGCGCGACAGCCATGGACTTGTGGCGGCCGATGCGCTTTGCTCCTTAGACCGTCGCGGAGCGCTTACTGCCGCGTGGTGCTTTCGGTGTTTTCAAACACCTGCCGGATCGTGGACTGCCGGACGTACAATTACGCGTCGCGTAACAGGTGCGCGGCTGTGACCTTCTGGTGAGAGTCGCTCAGCATCATTGGACCTCTTCAGTACTTCGCGACGGTCGCCTGACAGACGTCAATGCCAAGTTTCAGCACTCGCCGTGAATCCGCGGTGCACCCCAGAGCGCGTTGGTTTGCGACGTCACTCGAATCAGCGCACGCACGTCAGCCGGCACGGTCGGTCTGCCGGTGCGTCGGCCATTCTTCCACGTCCAGAACAGCTGGAACGTGTGGCGATGCCATGCAATGACCGTCTTGGGTTGGACAATGACGAGCGCCGACCGCCACTCGGTCCACACGTGTGACAACCATACCCATAGCCAACGGTCTGTCTTCACGAGCGGCACCCGCCGCCGGCCGTGACCGCTGCAACACGTGCAGCTGATAACGCAAAGCGAGTACCTCAAGGTGAAGCGCGGCGCGCGACCGCGCCAATCGTCGGAGCGTCGGCAGGAGCGAGAGCAGAACGGACATCATCGACGAGAAAGACTATCCGCCGCTGGCCGTAACTTCAACGGCAGCAACGCGAACGGACTTTTCAATAGGCACAGGCATTTGTATTGCCCCGAGTATGCTCGATCACAACGGTCATTCGAAAACTGTAAACCCGCGCAACCGGTCTTAGCACTCCGCCTGTAAAGCGCGAAGAGTAGTGTCTCGTGGGATTAATCTGCGACAAGCTCCAGGCGACGTGACCCGACGCCTGTCGTACGCCTGAGTGCACCGTTCGATTCGCGCTGAGTCCATGTCGAGAGCATTCGATTCGGCCAATACCGGAAGTCGCGGCGCAGCGCGGTCATGTTAACCACGCTGGGCAACCCGTTAGCCGCCCGGCACTAAGTTGTGCTACGTTATGGCGCTTTCTTACTTATTCGAGGAGGCAAAGTGGCGACGACGTTGCAACTCTCATTGGAACAACTAACGAAACTGGCAAGGCGAGGGGCGGTGGCGATAGTGGCGGAGATAGAGGCGGAGGTCGCCCAAATCAGGCGAGCGTTCCCGGGCCCCAGCGTGTCAGGCGAAACCGGAGTAACGCGACGAAATGGTCGCAGCAGCCGAAGGCGCGGAAAGCTGTCAGCTGCGGGCCGGGCAGCGATAGCGGCGGCGCAGAAGGCACGCTGGGCGAAGATCAAGAAAGGCAAGAAGGCCAGCACGCGCAAGCGCAAGGGGATGTCTCCTGCTGCGCGGAAGGCTGTCGGTGAACGTATGCGTAAGTACTGGGCCGCAAAGCGAGCAGCGAAGGCCGGTGCGAAGAAATAGAAAAGAAGCGAGATGATCCTGTCGGTGGCGAATTCCCAATCGCTCTGCAAATATCCGGTAGAACTCGCGTAGCTGTGACTTTCCAGAATCCGTGTCCTATCGGACTCCATTCAGAACGTGGAGCACACAACCGCGTTCGAGCGGTCGACACGGGACGAGGTTCGGAAGGTGCCCGGGCACATTCGTCGACGGCGCATCACGCTGCCATTGGCGTCTGATACAGCCCGCGACAGTGGGGTTGCCATCGATACGAACTGACACTCGCGTGGGCACAGCCAGCGATGACGCTCGGGTCTGGCGTGCCTCCGGTCAGCCCCGCATGCGTGCGGTGACCGTTGTAGTAGCGTTGGAAATCGAGGAGCTTCAGCTCCAGGTCGGCGGTCGTCCAGAACAGGGTGCGGTCCAGGCATTCGCGGCGTATCGTGCCGATCAGCCGTTCAACGAAGGGATGCGAGAGTGGCACGTACGGGATGCTCTTGATTTCCTTCACGTCGAGGATCCGCAGATTCGCTTGCCATTGGTGGAACCGATACAGCGGATCATGGTCCGACCTGACGTATGTCGGCGGCGTGTCGCCGCGCGTCGCGCGATTGAACATCCGGCACAGTCCCACGCCATCCACGACGCCGCGCTGCACACCAAAGCCCACGATGCGACGCGTACAGTGGTCCATCACCACGAGAATCCAGTGTGTCCGCAAGACCACCGATTCGCATCGAAACAAGTCGATGCTCCACAGACTGTCTTTGGCCTGCCCGAGGACCGTGAGCCAGGACGGCCCCGCCGAGTCCGGGGCCGGCCGGTACCGGGCGGCGAGAATGCGCCGCACGACATCCTTGTTGAGCGGAATGCCGAACGCCAAGGCGATTTGTTGCGCGATGCGTGGACAACCCCACGTCGGATTCCGCTGTTTCATGTCGACGACGGCCGCGATGACCTCCCGACTGGGGCCCTTCGGGCCCGGCTTCTTCCGCACCCTGGACGAGAACCGCCGACGATATTTCCGGGAGGTCAGCGTTCGATGGAGGCGCAGGAGCGTTGAGGGTTTCAGGACGACGGCGGCACGGACCAGCCGCTGTGGGCGCATGGCCAGCGTACACACGCCGGCGACCACCCGATCAGCCAGACCGAGGTTGGGGGCACGTCGCCGGGAGCGATTGAGAATCAGCAGCTGCTGCTTGACGAGGACGGACTCGGCCACCACGGCACGCGCCCCGCCCGGACCGGCGAGCCGGGCCACGGTCGCGAGGAGGTGAAGAATCAGCACGGCCAGGTCGCGCATGGGCACGAAACGTAACAAGCGAGCGAAATTCCAGAAATGCTAAAGAATTAGGAATTCGCCATGCACAGGTGCGCTGACGGATGGGCTGTCTGGGAGCTCGGGATTCGAACAGCACCTCAGCATCGGACAACGGTGCACGCTGACCCGTCGCAAGCCATCGACGCTCCGAACTAATTTGGCGAGGAGGTTCCAACTGGCGAAAGTTAGGCTCATCCCATATCGCTGCGTTCGACGGGATTTCGCCAGGTGATACTCAGGGGAGTTGACTTCGATCTCCGGGCTCGCCAAACATGCTCGATAGCCACCGGGCTCAGCACCTATCCCATACCCGCCAGCGATCCTGCCAGCAGCGTTCGCCGTCAGAGCCCTGCACACGTGCCCTGATGGCCGCGATGCCATCACACAACACATGGTGGCGCTCTCCACCTACCTCGGTCATGCGAAGGTGCCGACACCTATTGGTATCTGGAAGCCGTCCCGGAGTTGATGACGGATATCGCGGATCGTTGTGAACGCTTTGTCAGCGGAGAGCGGCCATGACGGCGCTTGCCCCACACCTGACGGCTTTCTTTCAGGAACGCTTGCCTGTCGAACGCCGCGCCAGCAGCCATACGTCAGATTCGTACGCGTACGCCTTCAAGCTCCTCTTGCAATATGCGAGCGAGCGGCTGAAGGTCGCACCGTCACAATTGCAACTGGAGCAACTCGCTGCCCCGTTGATCGTCAGCTTCCTGAATCACTTGGAGACCGCGCGCGCCAATGTTCCCAGCTCCAGAAACGTCCGACTGGCCGCGATCAAGTCCTTCATGCACTTCATGGAATTTCGCGAGCCCTCGGCGATGGAGCACATTCGGCGCATCCTCGCCATTCCACCCAAGAAAGCGGACACACGTTTGGTCCGACACCTGACGGTGGAAGAAATGCAAGCCGTGTTAGACGCGCCGGAACCAACGAGTTGGGACGGGCTTCGCGACCGGGCGATGTTACACCTGTGCTTTGCCGGAGGATTGCGCGTCTCTGAACTCGTCGGCTTGCGGCTGGCTGACCTCACACTTCAACCGCACGCGAGCATTGTCGTCCACGGCAAGGGTCGCCGAGAACGCTCCCTGCCGCTCTGGAAAATCACCGCCACCGCGTTACGAGCATGGTTGGCGATTCGTGGACCGGCGCCGACGCCAGAGATCTTTCTCAATGCCCGCTGCCAAGCCATGACCCGGTCGGGTTTCGAGTACGTCCTCGACAAACACGTCAAGACCGCCACGACGGCATGCCCCTCCCTCTCGACGAAACGTGTGTCGCCGCACGTCCAGAGGCACACCTGCGCGCTGACGGTGCTGCAGGCTACCAAAGATCTGCGAAAGGTCTCCCTCTGGCTCGGCCACGCACACATGCAAACGACGGAGATGTACACGCGTGCTGATCCCTCGGTCAAACTCGAAGCCCTCGAAGCGATGATTGCACCGAAGCTGCGATCCGGCCGCTTCAAGGCTACCGATAAACTGATTG
>Ga0137418_10007175_pt1 | contig 10232 bp, 7 predicted proteins | sample CZODoug3_1_2_16f_FD_122242 | JGI IMG/M metagenome (GOLD analysis project Ga0137418, IMG submission 122242) | Vadose zone soil fungal communities from Angelo Coast Range Reserve, California, USA - CZODoug3_1_2_16fungal (Hybrid Assembly) | ecosystem: Environmental > Terrestrial > Soil > Vadose... | reverse complement strand
TCGGCCTCGAAGCGATGCGCATGCTCGAGCAGGACGTGGCGAGCGCGGAAGACATCGACAAGGCAATGGAGCTGGGCTACAACCATCCGATGGGGCCGCTCAAGCTCACCGATCTGGTCGGCCTCGACGTGCGGCTGGCGATCGCCGAATATCTGCACGCGACGCTGGGCAAGCCACAGTACGAGCCGCCGAAGATATTGAAGGAGAAGGTGAAGAAGGGCGAGCTGGGGAAGAAGACGGGAAAGGGGTTTTACACCTGGAGCGAGTGAGCGGATTCGTTATTCGCATTAGGCGTGCCTAGTCTACTCGTAGCCGGCAACTCGTGTCGGTCGCAGACGATCGCGGAACACACCATCGCCGAGTTGACCGTAGTTTCCTTGGCCCCAGCAGAACGCGGCACCGCTAGCCATGAGACCACAGGTGTGGTTACCGCCCGCTGTAATTGTGATGTATGTCCCAGGATCAGCAATCAACTGCGGAGAAGAGGAGTTGTCTGTGACGCCGGTCCCGAACTGACCGCGCGCGTTATTGCCCCAGCAGTAGGCTGCCCCCGCTGTTGTAAGCCCGCACGTGTGCTGATAACCCACGGACACCGACGCCCATTGCAGGTCGCCGGTCACGAGCACGGGTGAGCTGCTCGACTCCATGCTTCCGTTTCCCAGTTGTCCGTAAGCGTTCCAGCCCCAACAATAGACGTATGCGTCCTGCGTGAGGCCGCACGCGTGATTTCCTCCCAAAGCAAGCGATGCGAAGCGGTGCCCTCCAACGACACGCACTGGACTGGCGGATTCGTTGTTCGGCTCGGGAGTCTGACTATCACCCAGGATGCCGTAGTCGTTGATTCCCCAGCAATACGCCTCCCCTTCAGGTGTGAGCGCGCACGAAGTTCCCAAGCCCGCATATACGCTCCCGAATGTCAGGCCCCCCAGAACGCCGACAGGCTCCGCCCTCGCGCCATCGAGCGATCCGTTGCCGAGGCCACCACGAAATTGATTGCCCCAGCAGTACGTCTGGCCCTCGAGTGTGACGCCGCAAGCGTGAACTCCGCCTGACGAAATCATGCGCCAGCTGTGGCCTCCTACGACGGCGGAGGGTCCACGCTTAGCGAGATAAGAACTGTCACCAACCTCTCCAAATTGATTCGCTCCCCAGCAGTATGCCTTGTGTGCAGAGTCAAGCGCACACATCGACAGCCCGCCCACCGTGATGGTGATGAAGCGGCGTCCTCCAGGTACGCGTACGGGGACAGCCGAGTTGGGCATGAGCGAGTCCTGCAGGGGCGGCGGGTCGTAGTAGCCTCCGACGCCGCCCCAACAGAACGCTTCGCGAGTGTCCGAGAGACCGCAGGTGTACGCTTCACTGGCACCCAGCGCAATCCATGTGGAAGCCGGTGTTGAGTCTGTCGCGCCGCGGCAAGCCGTGAGGAAGGCAATCGCAGTGGCACCGAGAGTGCGGTTCATCTCTTCATGGAAACGCGCTCGCCATCTCGGAGTCAACGTTGCGTTTGGGCAACATCGCATGCACGAAATACCTCCGCGCCCTGAGAACTGACTGTGATGAATATGTCATCATGGCTGTGCTGCCCGTCGGTGGACGTCACATCGAGGTTGAGCAAACCGGATGCCGAGAGCCTGCCGGTAATTTGGGGACCTGTTCCCGATAGCACGCCGGACCACGCATACGAATAAGGCTGCACGCCGCCAGTCACGTTGGAATACCACGTGCATTGATCTGTGGGTCGCACCTGCGCAGGAAGGGGTGTCGATCGGTCAGGTCGACGACGACGAGGTCCCCCACATGTACCCCGGACCTCGCTACGGAGGGTCCTCTCGGCTAGGACTCACTGCGCGCGCGCAGATCACAAAGGCGACGGTCGCACGACATTGAAGGGGTTGTCACAGGCGACTAGCTTCCCCGACCCATGGCGCCGCTCTCCACCTACAATCGCATCACCGACGTCCACATCCACATCCAGCCGTGGCGCGACCTCAAGCCCAAAGTTCAGGAGGCGATGCGCAAGGGGAAGGAAGATCATTGGCAGTTCCTGATCTCCGTCATGGACGATCCGCGCGCGCTGCTCGAGGTCATGGACAAGTCGGGTGTCTGGCGCGTAGGCCTGGTCAACTATCCCAGTCCCGACATCATGGGATTCGACGACTCGACGAACACGTTCGCGGCGAAGTACGCGCAAGCGAACCCCGAGCGATTGATTCCGTACGGCGGCGTCCATGCCCGCTTCACGCGCGACCCCGCCGGCGACGTCGATCGCTTGATCGATTTGGGAATCCGGCTGCTCAAGGTGCATCCGCCCCACCAGGCCTTCCCCGCCAACGCCTACACCGAGGGGCTCACCGCCCTCGGGACCATCTACAAGCGCTGCGAAGACCGTGGCCTGCCGGTCATGATCCACACCGGCACTTCGATCTTTCCGGGCGCGCGCTCGAAGTACGGCAACCCGATGGAGCTGGACGACGTCGCCATCGATTTTCCCGATCTGCAGCTCGTCATGGCGCACGGCGGACGGCCGCTGTACATGGAGGAGGCGTTTTTCATCCTGCGACGTCATGGGAAAGTCAGACTCGACGTGTCAGGCATTCCGCCCTCCAAGCTGCTGGAGTACTTTCCCCGCCTGACGGAGCTTACCGACCGCGTGCTCTGGGGCACCGACTGGCCCAGCCCGGGCGTGAAAGACCTCCGGCAGAACATCGATCAATTCCTGGCCCTGCCGCTTACGAAAGAGCAGCAACAGGCTATCCTCGAAACCAACGCTCTCGCGCTTTTTCCCGTGGAGCCCTGAACCCATGCGCCAATTGTTTGTTTTGCTGCTGCTCATCCCTGGAGTGCTCTCGGCGCAGGCCGGTCGCATCGCGTTCGAGCAGTTCACCCTGCCGAACGGCCTGCGCGTCATCTATTCCGAAGACCACTCCACACCCGTTGTCTCGGTGGACCTGTGGTACGAGGTCGGTTCGCGCAACGAGCGGCCCGGCCGTTCGGGGTTCGCGCATCTGTTCGAGCACATGATGTTTCAGGGATCGGCGCACATCAAGAAGGCCGAGCACAATCAGCTGATCGAGCGCGCCGGCGGCGATTTCAACGGCTCGACCGCCGAGGATCGGACGAACTTCTGGGAAACGGTGCCCTCGAATCGTCTCAACCTGGCGCTGTGGGCCGAAGCGGACCGCATGCGCTCGCTCGCGATCACCGCGGAGAACTTCGAGAACCAGCGCCAGGCGGTGAAGGAAGAGCGCCGGCTGCGCGTGGACAATCAACCCTACCAGGCCGCCTTCACCGACGGGCTGACGTGGCCGTTCGACAGCACGAGCTGCTTCCCGTACGCCCACACCGTCATCGGCTCGATGGCCGATCTCGACGCGGCGAAACTGCCGGACGTGCAGGCGTTCTTCGATACTTACTATGCGCCCAACAACGCGACACTGGTGGTGGTGGGCGACTTCGTCCCGAGCGCGCTCCGCTCGCTCGTCAATCAATACTTCGCCGGCGCGCCGAGTCATGCGGTGCCGGAAGCGCCGCGCTGTGACGCGACCACCACCGGCTCGACGCCCAAGCGTCGGGAGGTGCACGACGCGCAGGCAAACCTCGATGCGCTGCTCCGGATCTATCGGATCCCCGAACATCGCCATGCCGATACGCCGGCGCTCGAGTTGCTCAACATCATCCTCGGTCAGGGCGAAAGCTCGCGGCTCAACGTCTCCGTGGTGCGGCGTGAAAAGGCGGCGGTGGCCGCCGGTGCGATTCTGAATCCCTTCGGCTCGCGGAACGGTCCGGGGATCTTGGTGGCGTTCGGCATCGTGAATCAGGGCGTACCGGCCGAGCGCATGGACACTCTGATCGGCGTCCAGCTGGACAGCATCCGCGCGAACGGCATCACTCCGGCGGAGCTCGAGAAGGCCAAGAACGTGTTGCGGGCAGGATTCATCGGAAACCGGGAGACGACGTTGGGCAAGGCGGAAGAGCTGCATCACTACCTCACGTTTCACAATTCGATCGACGAGATCAACACCGATCTCGATCGGCTCCTCTCCGTCACGAGTGACGATGTGAAGCGCGTCGCCAACACCTATCTCGCTCCGGGCAATCTGACGCTGCTGATCGTCCGTGCGGGTGCAGCACCGGCGAGTGGAGGTGCACAATGAGGGCGGTTTGGCAGTTCGGCGGTTTGGCGGTTGGCGGGGGCGCGGTACTGTTTCTAGCCGCCCAACCGCTTAACCGCTTAACCGCTCAAGAGCAGTTCCCTGCCCGTCCGCCAGCACCCACCCGCCTGCGGCCCGTGCGGTTTCCGCCCTTCCGCGAAGTCGCGCTGCCGAATGGGATGACGTTGTTGCTGGTCGAGAATCACGAGCAGCCCACACTGTCGGTCAGTCTGAGCTTTCGTGCCGGCACCGCGTACGATCCCGCCGGGAAGGAAGGCACCGCCGCGCTGGTCGCCGAGCTGCTGACGAAGGGCACGCCCACACGCAGCGCCGAGCAGATCGCCGCTGAGATCGAAGGGGTCGGCGGCAGCGTCGGGGCAACGGCGGGCGACGACTTCCTGACCGTCTCGACCGACGGGCTCAGCGATCACGCGGATCTGGCGTTCACGCTGCTGGGCGATGTGATTCGGCGGGCGACGTTCCCCGAGCAGGAGCTCGATCTGGCTCGGACCCGGTTCCTGTCGTCCCTCGAGGTCGAGCTGTCCCGGGCCGACAACGTCGCCGCACGCGCGTTCCAGAAGGAGATCTTCGGCCGGAATCCGTACGGCCGAAACACGAGCGTCGCATCGTACAAGGCGATCACGCGCAACGACGTTGTCGCGTTTGCGGGGCGTCGCGTACGCCCCGGCGGCTCGCTGCTCGTCATCTCTGGTGACATCACCCTGCCGCGGGCACAAGCGCTCGCGACGCAGGCGTTCGGCACATGGCGCGGCGCCGCGGCACCGACGCCGGTGTTCCCCGCGACCCCGACCAAACGCAGCACCGACATCCTGCTCGTCAACCGCCCGGGCTCGGTGCAGTCGAACATCGTGATCGGCAATACGACGTTCCTGCCGACCGATACGACGTACTATCCGGCCCGCATCGCAATGCATGTGCTGGGCGGCGGCACGGATTCGCGCTTGTTCATGATCCTGCGCGAGCAAAAGAGCTGGACCTACGGCTCTTACGCTGCACTGCGGCGCAACCGCGGCCTTGGCTATTGGCGGGCGTCGTTCGAGGGCAGGACCGAGGTCAGCGACAGCGCGCTCGCGGAGCTGCTGCACCAGATCGACCGGGTCCGCACCGAGACCATTCCCGACAGCGAGCTGGTGGCGGCGAAGGGGTTTCTCGTCGGGTCATTCCCGCTCACGATCGAGACGCCGCGGCAGATCGCGCAGGTCGTGACGACGGCGCGCCTGCTCGGCCTTCCCTCGGATTACATCCAGCGCTACCGCGATCGGCTTACGGCGATCAGTGGCCCGCGGGCACGCGCCGCAGCCCAGCGGGTGTTCAAGCGCGACGCGCTCACGATCGTCGTGGTCGGCGATGCCAAGGAGCTGTACGACAGGCTCGAGGCCATCGCGCCCGTCCGGCTCGTGGATATCGACGGCAAGGCGATGGATCCCGCCGAGCTCAATCCGACGGGCGGACCTGTCGCGTTCGATCGCAGCCAGATCGTGGCGCGCAGCGACAGCTTCCAGGCTCTAGTCCAGGGCAACGTTTTCGGGGGGCAGACGGCGAAAGTCGTCACGGATGGTGACTCGATGGTCTACAGCGAATCGACGGTGATCGGCCCGTTCCAGCAGCAGTCGACGGTCGTGCTGAACGGCGACCTCTCGATGCGCCGTACCGACCAGACCGGCATGGTCCAGGGGCAGCATACGGAAATCCATCTCGTCTACGCCGGCGGGCGCGTCAAGGGCACGAGCCAGTCGCCGCAGCCCGGCGGTGCCCCGAAGACGATCACGGTGGACACGACGGTTGCCGCCGGAACGATCGACGACAACGCGCTCGCGGTCCTGTTGCCCGCGCTGCCGCTCGAGCAAGGGAAGACGTTCAATCTGAACGTGTTCTCGTCCGGTGAAGGATCGACCAAGGTCGTCAGCGTGAAGGTTACCGCCATCGAGAACGTCGCGGTCCCCGCCGGGACGTTTCCGGCGTACCGGCTCGAGTTGTCCGGGATGCAGTTGCCGATCGTGATGCACGTAACCCAGCAGGCGCCGCGGCGGCTCGTGCGTATCGCGCCGACGGGAGCGCCGCTGGTGTTCGAACTCGTGAAATAACAGGAGATCACCCATGCGACATCTGTCGACCGTCTTGGCGGTGCTGGTTCTCCTCGCCGGGTGCGCCTCAGCGGGTGCACGGACGACAACCGCGTCGGGTCCAGCGTCCGCGCCCGCAGCGGCAGCCAGCCAGGATACGGCCGCGGGGATCGGGCCACAGTATCCGTCCACGTATCAGCGCCATCCCAATCTGCCGGTCCTGATCCGCAATGCGACGATCATGACCGCGGCGGGACAGGAGATTCAGGGCGGCTCGATTCTGTTCAAGGACGGCCGCATCGTCTCGGTCGGGACGAGCGTCCAGGCGCCGAGTGATGCGGTCGTGGTGGACGGCACCGGCAAATGGGTGACGCCCGGCGTGATCGACACGCATTCGCACATCGGGGTGTACGCCGCGCCCGGCACGTTCGCGGAATCGGACGGCAACGAAGCGACGCGCCCGGTCACCGCCGAGGTCTGGGCCGAGCATTCGTTCTGGCCGCAGGATCCGCAGATCCCGCTCGCGATCGCCGGCGGCGTGACGACGATCCAGGCGCTCCCCGGCTCGGCGAACCTCATCGGCGGGCGCAGCGCCGTGCTGAAGCTCGTGCCCGCGCGATCGGTCCAGGAGATGAAGTTCCCCGGCGCGCACTACGGCCTGAAGATGGCGTGTGGTGAGAATCCGAAGCGCGTCTACGGGCAGCGTGGCGGTCCCTCGACGCGCATGGGCAACATGGCCGGCTATCGCGAGGCATTCATCGCGGCGCAGGCGTATCGGCTCAAGTGGGACAAATGGAACAAGGATCATCAGGGCGATCAGCCGGAGCGCAACCTGCGCAACGAGTCGCTCGCCGAGGTGCTGCGCGGCAACATCTACGTGCACAACCACTGCTATCGCGCCGACGAGATGATGCAGATGCTCGACCTGGCGCACGAATTCGGCTTCAGGATCCGTTCGTTCCATCACGCGGTGGAGGCATACAAGATCGCGGACGTGCTCGCGCGCGAAGGCACCGCCTCGTCGATCTGGTCGGACTGGTGGGGCTTCAAGGAAGAAGCGATGGACGGGATCTACGAGAACGGCGCGTTGCTGCAGCAGGCGGGTGCCCGGGTCGTGATTCACTCCGATGACGCCAGCGGGATCCAGCGCCTAAATCAGGAAGCGGCGAAGGCGATGTATCACGGTCGTCGGGCCGGGATTCCCATCACGCGCGATCAGGCGGTGCGCTGGTTCACGGCCAATCCCGCGTGGGCGCTGGGCCTCGATTCGATCGTCGGCACGCTCGAGCCCGGGAAGATGGCGGATGTCGTGCTCTGGTCGGCCGATCCGCTGTCGGTGTACGCCCGCGCCCTTCAGGTCTACAACGACGGCTGGCTCGTGTACGATCGCCACGATCCCGCACACCAACCCAAGACCGACTTCTCGTTGGGTCAGGGAGGGCCGCAGCAATGATTGCCTTCCTGCTTGCTCAGACAATCGCGATCACCGGTGGCACTGTCTATCCCGTCTCGGGACCGAAAATCGAGAACGCCACGGTCCTGATTCGCGACGGCAAGATCGCGGCCGTCGGGACCAACGTCGCGGTGCCCGCTGGGGCGACGCGCATCGACGCGTCGGGGAAATGGGTGACGCCCGGGCTGATCGACGGCGCGGGTCAGATGGGGCTGCGCGAAATCAGCGCGGTGCAGAATACGAATGAAGCGACGCTACGGGGGAACGAGGTCGCGGCGTCGTTCAATGTGCTTGAGGGAATCAACCCGGCGTCTACGTTGATCGCCGTCAACCGCATGGAAGGGATTACCACGACACTCGCGGTCCCGAACGGCAGTCTGATCTGGGGACAGGCGGTGATGATCGATCTCGACGGTGCGACGATCGAAGCCATGCGGGTGAAGTCGCCCGCCGCGATGGTCGCCGACCTCAGCGAGGGCGCGAAGGACGCGGGCGGTGGATCGCGGGCCGGCGTCGCGCAACGGCTGCGCCGGGTGCTGAACGACGCGCGCGAGTATGCGACGCGGCGCGCCGATTACCGGCGGCGGCAGATTCAGGATCTCAGCGCCAGTGCCGCCGATCTCGAGGCGCTCCAGCCCGTGCTGCGCGGCGAGCTGCCGCTGCTCGTCGTCGCGAACCGGCGCAGCGACATCGAAACGGCGCTCCGGATCGCGAAAGAGTACAAGCTCAAGCTGATTCTCGCGGGCGCGGCCGAGGGCTGGATAATTCCGCAGGAGATCGCGGCGGCGGGTGTGCCGGTGCTCGTCGAGCCGATGGATAACATCCCGAGCTTCGACGCCCTCGGCATTCGCTACGAGAACGCGCCGTTGCTCGCCAAGGGTGGCGTGAAGGTGGCGCTGATGGAGACGGCGACCGAGAACACGCGCGACCTGCGCCAGCAGGCGGGCAATGCGGTCGCGAGCGGGATGCCGTGGGAGCAGGCGCTGCGGGCGGTCACGCTGACACCCGCGGAGATCTTTGGCGTCGCGGATCGGTACGGATCACTCGAGGCAGGCAAGGTTGCGAACGTCGTCGTCTGGAGTGGAGACCCCTTCGACTTTGCGACCGGTGTTGAGCACGTATTCATTCGCGGAAGGGATATTCCTCTGAGGAGTCGGCAGACTGAATTACTGGAGAGATACAGAACCCTCCCGCCGAAATACTAGAAGATCGGACCTTCGTAGGGGTGCAGCATGCTGCGCCCCTACAGATCTCTCACCGTCGGGACCAGACGACTATTGACCCACAAGGACTCAGGTAGCCTGAGTATTGGACCGGCACGCCCTCGGGTCCTGGATATACCTCCAGCGCTTCGATATTGAATGGGTTGACGAGGTCATCGAGGCTTAGTCCACCGCTAGCCGTGCCGCCGGGCTGCAGCAAGACACCGTCGAGAACGACGCTGGGGTTACATTTTCCGCGAAAGAACATCGTGTTCGCGGCTCGCATTGTGACTGTACACTGCAAGCCGGGACCGCCTTGTGAAGGGCCCCGCTGCTGTCCCCCGCAAGTGAGGCGCACTCCAGACATCCCATGAAGTAGGTCAGTAAGGCGGAGGGGATCCCGTTTGTCGATTTCGTCGCGGGTGAGGAAATGTCCGAACCCCTCCTGTCTGCGTCTGTAAAACCCGGCGTCCGCCAAGTATTGCAGTCGTTTCTCGACTCCGTTTGCGACCACTGTGACGGTATCCAGTGTCAGCGGCGTTGAGGGTAGGATCAGGGAAACCCGCGCAGTGAACGCCGAGTCGACAACGAAGCGCTTTGTTGTAAGGGTGGGATACCCAATCCTGCTCACGAGAACGCGATACTGGCCGGCGCGAGGGAGATTGAACGTAAACTTGCCATCGTCGCTCGTGACCGTCGCCTTTAAGGCAATGCCCGCCGAGTCTAGAAGGACGAGCCGGGCACCAACTATCGGCTTTTGGGATATGCTATCTAGCAGGACGCCCGCGAGTTGCTGAGCCCGGAGTTGAGGTACCGTAAGCGCCAACGCCACAAGCGATGTTATTCGAGCGGTCCGCCCCAAACTCAGATACATAGTTATAAAGGCGGGCGGCCTAACGTGAATTGGACATACCTGCCTAAAATAACCTTCCAGCGCTTCTTTGTTGCATAAACGGGTCGTTCGACCTGAGTGTCGTGGATTAGGCTGGTCAGCCTAAACGGTTTATTACAGCGTGTCGACTGGGCTTTTCACACCCAGCCCTCCGCGGTTCAGCACGTGCGTGTAGATCATCGTCGTCTCGACGCTGCGGTGGCCCAATAGCTCTTGGACGGTTCGGATATCGTAACCTGCTTCCAGCAAGTGGGTTGCAAAAGAGTGCCGCAGCGTGTGGCAGCTAGCGGCCTTAGCGATCCTGCTCGCCCGGAGCGCTTCCTTGAACGCGCGCTGCACGACCGTCTCATGCAGATGGTGGCGCCGGCGTTGGTGAGTCGCAGGATCCTCGTACGCCCGCCCAGCGGGAAACACCCACTGCCAGCCCCACTCTCGGCCCGCATTCGGATA
>Ga0137418_10007173_pt1 | contig 10234 bp, 9 predicted proteins | sample CZODoug3_1_2_16f_FD_122242 | JGI IMG/M metagenome (GOLD analysis project Ga0137418, IMG submission 122242) | Vadose zone soil fungal communities from Angelo Coast Range Reserve, California, USA - CZODoug3_1_2_16fungal (Hybrid Assembly) | ecosystem: Environmental > Terrestrial > Soil > Vadose... | reverse complement strand
GTGCCGTCGAAGTTCGCCAGCCCCATCTCGTCGGAGGGGAAGTGCGAGGGCACCCAGTCGAGGATGACGCCGATCCCGGCCTGGTGCAGCCGGTCGATCAGGTACATGAAGTCCTGGGGAGTCCCGTACCGGCTGGTGGGGGCGAAGTAGCCCGTCGTCTGGTAGCCCCAGGATCCGTAGAAGGGGTGCTCCATCACGGGGAGGAACTCGACGTGGGTGAACCCGAGGCGCTTCAAGTACTCGCAGAGCGGCTCGGCCAGCTCGCGATAGTTGAGCGGGCGGTTCCCTTCTTCCGGACGCCGGCGCCAGGACCCGATGTGCATCTCGTAGATGGAGATGGGCGCGTCGAGCGCGCTGCGCGGCCCCCGTTCCTCCATCCACTTCGAATCGCCCCATTTGTAGTCGAGGTCCCAGACGACCGACGCGGTCCGCGGCGGAGTCTCCGCATGGATGGCGAGCGGATCCGCCTTGTCCACCCGATACCCGCCCTGCCCTTCGATGTGGAACTTGTACTTCGTACCCTTTCCGATCCCCTTGACGAATCCCTCCCAGATGCCGGACTTGCCCCGCGGCGCCAGGGCGTCCTGGTGCTTGTTCCAGCCGTTCCAGTCGCCGACCACGTTCACCATCTTCGCGTTGGGGGCCCAGACGGCGAACTGCGTCCCACCCGGCTTCAGATGCGCGCCCAGGTGCTCGTACAGCCGGAGGTGGGAGCCTTCATTGAAGAGATGGAGATCGTCGTCGGAGAGGAGTGAAATCATGGGGTCGTCCGCGAGGAGGGAAATCATGGCCGCGCACTATCACTTGCGAGCGAAGAGGGCCAGCAGCCGGCCTGGCAGACCGTGAGGCTCAGTGAAATGCGGCGACCCAGGCGAGCACCGGCACCAGGGCTGCCGTCAGGGAGAGGGCGATCTGTGCGGCGTGGCTCCGCAGCGGCGGAAGCCGGGAGGCAACGGCGCCCAGCAAGAGGCCGGCCACGAAACCGCACAGGTGGCCGGCGAGGTCGGCGCGTTTCGAGGTGCCGAGAAATGCCAGCAGCGCGAGGCCTGCGCCGAGCGGGACCCAGGGGCGCCGCCGATGCTGGGGAAAAGCGGCCAGCGCTCCCAGAGCACCGAAGACGGCCGTGGACGCGCCGATGGAGACGAAGTCCCGCTGCACCAGCCAGGCGGCCGCGAGGGTCCCGGCAACGCCCGAGAGCAGCACCAGCGCGCTCGCCACCCCGGGGCCAACCGCCCGGGCGAGGAGCGCGAGCAGGAGCCCGCCCAGGACCGCGTTGCCCACCGCATGCCCCGCATCGCCGTGCAGCGTGAGCGCAGTCACCGTCCTCCACCACTCTCCTCGCAGGATCGCTGCTGCGTCGGCGCTTCCCCGCTCGAACCAGTTTGACCCGGCGGAGTGGGGGCCGGTCCAGACGTGGATCGCGAGCACGGCAAGAAAGAACACCAGGCCGCAGGCAACGGGTCCTGCCATGGGGCGGGGCTTTTCCTGTGGCCGCGGCAGCAGGGGGTTCTCGAGCTCGAACGCGGCGAGCACGGCTTCCGCCCGGACGGCGTCGCCATCTTCGATCGCCAGCGCCCACTGCTCCTCGCCGACGCCGCGCAGCTCGTGCGCAATCCCCTCCTGGTCGAGGACGAGGGAGAGATCCATCGCCCGCCGGAAATCGGTCACCACCCGGAGCAGCACGCGGGCAGCCTACACGGCACGGTCCTGTGATAGGAGAGGCCCGGCCATGCCGACTCTCGACGCGCCCCGCGCGCTGCAGTCTTCGCAGCGGATCTGGGACCAGGAGATCCTTCCGGCCCTGTACGAATACATCCGCATCCCCAACAAGTCGCCGGCCTACGAGCCCAGGTGGCAGCAGAACATGGACCGGGCCGTGGCGCTGATCGAAGGGTGGTGCCGCAAGCAACCCATCGCGGGCCTCCAGCTGGAGGTGGTCCGGCTCCCGGGGCGGACGCCGGTGATCTTGATGGAGATCCCTGGCGAGGGGAGCGAGACCGTGCTCCTCTACGGCCACCTCGACAAGCAGCCGGAGATGACCGGCTGGCGGCAGGGGCTCTCGCCCTGGCAGCCGATCCGCGAGGGCGACAAGCTCTACGGGCGCGGTGGCGCGGACGACGGGTACTCGAGCTTCGCCTCGATGGCCGCGATCCGGCTGGTGCAGGAGCAGAAGCTGTCGCACGCGCGGTGTGTGGTGCTGATCGAGGCTTGCGAGGAGAGCGGATCCACCGACCTGCCCGCCTACATCGAGCACTTGGCGACGCGGATCGGGAAACCGTCGCTAGTGGTCTGTCTGGACTCGGGCTGCGGCAACTACGACCAGCTCTGGATGACCACCTCGCTGCGCGGGCTGGTGTCGGGCAATCTCCGGGTCGACATCCTCGCCGAAGGCGTCCACTCCGGCGACGCAAGCGGGATCGTGCCGGAGTCGTTCCGCATCCTCCGGCAGCTGCTCAGCCGCCTCGACGACGAGCAGACGGGCCGGGTGAAGATCGACGGCCTTCAAGTGCAGGTTCCCGCCGAACGCCTCAAGCAGGCGCGGCTCACCGCCGAGGTCCTCGGCGACGAGGTCTGGAACAAGTTCCCCTTCGTGCCCGGCGCCCGTCCCGTGGTCACCGACAAGATCGAGATGATCCTGAACCGCTCCTGGCGCCCTGCCCTGTCCATCACTGGAATCGACGGACTGCCGCCCCTGGAGAGCGCCGGCAACGTGCTCCGGCCCTACACCGCCTGCAAGATCTCGCTGCGCATTCCGCCGCGGGTCGATCCGGGCGCCGCGGCGCGGGTGGTGAAGGAGACGCTGGAGAAGGACCCGCCCTACGGCACGCGCGTGGCCTTCGAGGGCGAGAAGGCCTCCACCGGATGGGACGCGCCGCCGCTGGCCCAGTGGCTCTCGTCTTCCGTGGACCGCGCCTCGCGGAGCTACTTCGGCAAGCCGCCCATGGCAATCGGCGAGGGCGGGACCATTCCCTTCATGGGGATGCTGGGCGAGAAGTTTCCGGACGCGCAGTTCCTCATCACCGGCGTGCTCGGGCCCGGGTCCAACGCGCACGGCCCGAACGAGTTCCTGCACATCCCGACCGGCATCCGGCTGACGGCGTGCGTGGCGAGCGTCATCGCGGATCACTTCGCGCGCTGAACGCCTCGGGTTCTTGCAGCACGCCCCTCGCCGTCAGCGGCGGGCGCCGCCGCGCATGAGGTGGTGCACCGCCTCGAGCAGCCCGTCCTGCGTGAGCCGGTACATCGGGAACACGCGGCGGATCACCTCCGCGGTGCCGTACCAGGCGGCCTGCGGCTCGGGATTGAGCCAGGCTGCGTGGCGGAAATGCTCGGCGAGCCAGACGAGCCAAGCAATGCCCGGAGCGCCCGAGTCGTCGCCGTAGCTCCAACGCGAGCCGCTCGACTGCAGCTCCCAGGGGCTCATCAGCGCGTCGCCGACGACGATCAGCCGCCAGGACGGATCGCAGTCTTGCAACAAGCGCAGCACGGGAACGCCCTTCATCAGGGCGGCGGTCTCGTAGACGTGGCCGTACACGCAGTTGTGGAAATAGTGGGTGCGCAGCTCCTTGAAGTGGGTGGCGCGTTTCGCGGCTGAGAAGAGCCGCTCGGAGACGTCGGCATGCGGGTCCATGGACCCGCCTACGTCGAGGAGCAGGAGGACGCGCAGATTCGACCGGCGCTGCGGCCGCAGCGAGATCTCCAGCTCTCCAGCATTGCGCGCCGTCTTGTCGATGGTGGTCTCGACGTCCAACTCGTCCAGCGCGCCCTCGCGCACGAAGGCCCGCAGCCGCCGCAGCGCGACCTCGATGTGGCGGGTGTCCAGCGTCACGTCGGATCGCAGGTCGCGGAAGTGCCGCTCTCCCGCGAGCTCCAGCGCACCGCGACCGCCTGGAGCATTGCCGACCTTGATCCCGGTCGGGTGGGTCCCGGCGCTCCCGTGCGGCGAGGCGCCGCCCGTGCCCACCCAGCGGTTTCCGCCGTCGTGCCGCCCGCGCTGCTCCAGAAGCCGTTGCCGCAGCCGCTCGCGCGCCTGAGCCAGGTCGAGCCGCTCCAGGATCTGCTTCTCCAGCTCGGTGAGCTGCCGCTTGGCCGCGGGCTGCTCGAGCCACTGCAAGAGCTCGTCGGTGAGCGCCAGCGCGTCGTCGGGGACGCCGCGGAAGTGGTGCGCGAATGCGCGGTCGAAGGCGTCCAGGTCCTGCTCGCGGTGCACGCAGAGCGCCCGGGCCACCTGGTAGAAGCCGTCCAGCGTTCCCTTGTGCAGCCCGAGGCCCAGCGCTTGCGCCAGCGAGAGCGCTTCCTGGGCGCCCACCTTCACCCCGCGATCGCGCAGCTCGTAGAGGAAGGGCACGAACATGCGTCAGGCCCTCGGCCGCCGCCCGCGGGTCGCGGCCTCTGCGAAGGCGAGCAGGTCCTGCTCGCGCTTGAGCAGGGCGCCGAGGAACGGCATCCCCGCCTCCAGCTCGACGCTGGCGATCCCCGCGCGGCGGAGCACCGCGATCCAGTCGATCAGCTCGCTGGTGGACGGCCGCTTCCGCAGCCCGTCCACCTCGCGCAATTCGTAGAAGGCGCGCAGCGCCAGGTCCAGCAGCTTCTGGTCCAGATCGGGATGGTGCACTCGCACGATCCGCGCCATCAGGTCCTTCTCGGGAAATTCGATGAAGTGGAACACGCACCGGCGGAGGAAGGCGTCGGGCAGCTCCTTCTCCGCGTTGGAGGTGATGACGACCACCGGGCGCTCCCGGGCGATCACCTCGTCTCCCGTCTCGTTGACGACGAAGCGCATCCGGTCGAGCTCATGGAGGAGATCGTTGGGGAACTCCAGGTCCGCCTTGTCGACCTCGTCGATCAGAAGCACCACCCGATCTCGCGAGGCAAACGCCTGCCCCAGCGGGCCGTATTTGATGTAGCGGCGGATGTCCTTCACGTCGCCGTCCCCGAAGCGGGAATCGTACAGGCGTTGGACCGTGTCGTAGACGTAAAGCCCGTCCTGGGCGCGCGTGGTCGACTTCACCGGCCAGTGGATCAGTCGGAGACCGAGTCCGCCGGCGATCGCTTCCGCGAGCTGCGTCTTTCCCGTCCCCGGTTCTCCGCGAACCAGCAGCGGGCGCTCCAGCGCAAGCGCGCAGTTCACCGCGGCCTCGAGCGCGGAGGAGGTGAGGTACTTGTCGGTGCCGCGGAACCGGCGAAAGTCCATCGGCGCATCCTATCGAGGCACGCGCTTTCACACATCTGGATTCGTTGACGGCTCGGCCCTCGGGTAAGGGCTTGGTCAGCGAGGCGGCGCAGCGGGTGATCGAGCACGCGCGCACGGAGCTCGGCCTGCGGCGCATCGAGGCTCAGATCGGCCCCGAAAACTCGCGATCCATCCGCTTGGCCGAGCGGCTCGGATTCACCCCCGAGCGCGAACTGGAGGGCACTGTCGTCTACGCAAGAAAGCCATAGGCGCGCGGAACAGGCCGGTGCCAACCGGCGCGCAACAGCCAGCTTTGCGCCGGCGCAACCAGCGGTGGTCCAGTCTCTCTTGGCCGTGCGGAGCTGTACCCGTCAGGCCCCGTCGCCGAGACGGGCTCGCCGCGCCGAAGCGCGTGCACGACGAAGTTGCCCAGCACGTATGCGACCGCCCGAGCGACCTCGGCCGGCGAGCGCAAGACATGCTGGTGGAAGCGGTCCGCGAATACCTTTCCGGTCCGACCCATCATTCGGTTGAGACCGCGCGCAGTCCGCACCGCAAGTCCCTGCAGACCGCGCGAGAGCCGCTCGGCATCGGAAGCCTCCACGATCAGGTGGAGGTGATTTCCTTGCACAGAGAAGTGGATCAGCCGGAAGCCAGCCCGATTGCACGCTTCCGCGAATGCCGCCGAGAGCTCGCGGAAGCTGCGGCGGCTACGGAGGTTCCACACGTGCGGCAGCATGCGCCAGGTCACGTGCACCGGATGGTGCTTCGATAGGAGTGGCCGGGACACGTGCGGTACGCCGGGCCGCTCCGACTTCGGCTTTCGGCCCGCGCCGCGCCGCTTGCCACCCCAGGTCGGCAACGGCAACAAGAGCTGTTTGGTCCGTGCCATCTTGAATCGGCATAGTTCCAGGATTCCCCTCCCGCGCCCATCGGTCAGTTGACGGGTCCGATCCAGATAAATCGGTAACTCGGATCGTTTCGAGCGCGCGGGGACATCGCTCACACTCCAGACCGACGACTTCGTTGATAGAGACCGAGGACATCGCTGACAGGCTGGGCCCGGGAGGGACGCCCGGTGCCATGGAAGGAGACCTGTCAGGTCGAGCGAGCTCTGGTCGACAAACACGGCTTGATCAACTGCGCTCGACGGCGCGTTCGAACAGGCCCAGCTCTTCACCTCGAGCTCGTCGAGCTGCGACCAGCCTCGCGGCGCAGCCGAACACGCACGACATCACCGTTGGCTACTTTGAAAGAAGCCGCTGTCGTGACGGTGTCTGGCGCCAGGGGCCTCGAAACTGTCAGGCATGTCGTGAATCCACGGTGTAGCGATGTTGTGACTTGCTCAAGGAGAGCCGGCAATGCCGTCCGTCAAGCTCGATCATGCCGTGGTCGCCGTCCTGGACTGGAGACGCTCGAATGCGTTCTACAGGGACGTCCTCGGGGCCGAGCTCGTTCCGATCGGAAAAGGCTGGTCGTACCGCTTCGGCGACCAGCAACTCAATCTCCACGGTCCCGGGATCGATGGGACGCCGGTCGCGCGCCTGCCGGTAGAACCCGGAGGGAGCGACCTTTGTTTCGAGTGGCCCGGACCCATCGGCGAGGCCGAGGCCCATCTCGAGCGGCAGCGGGTGGCCGTGGAGCTGGGACCCGTGCGGCGCTTCGGCGTGCGCGGAATGGGGATGAGCGTGTACTTCCGCGACCCGGACGGCTCGCTGCTCGAGCTCATCTCGTACGCGTAGGGATCACTCCGGCAGTGTGTACCGCTTCTCGATCGCTTCCTGGATCCTCTTCCGGCTCTCCCGCCCCCCGCCGCGCTCGATCTGCTCCGCCTCCTCGGCGAGGCCATCGTCCTTGATCACCGACCGGAACCACTTCGAGTAGTCGCGCTGGCCGAGGTGGTGCAGCCAGGTATCGTCGTCTATGCCTTCCGCCATCTGCAGGAAGATGGAGAGGTTCTGGGCGCGGAGCTTGAGCTTGTTCTCGGGGCCACGGAAGACGAAGGCTTCCTCGGCGAGGTCGCCGGCTGCGTACTTGCGCCGGTGCCGCCGGTGCTGGGCCTTGCCCGGAACGAGCCGGAGAGGCTCGGCCTTGCCGCTCGACCAGGCCAGCACCTCGCCGTCCTCCAGCGCGACCCTGGGGACCTTGCCCAGAGGCTTCAGCGTCTGCTGGGGCCCGTCGCCGACGGCGAGCGCCATGTCGACTGCGTCGAGCATCGCTTGCGAGACATTCTCCGGGTGCACGGTGATCATCAGCACGCCGCCGAGCTCGCGAGGCAGCGTGAGCGGCGCGGGTTGCCAGGAGGCGGGGAAGAGATGGTGGGCCTCGTCGATCACGATCCAGTGCGGACGGCCGGTCTTGCTTCGCATCTCCTGCAGCCGGGGGAGGAGGGAGGCAAAGAACCGGGGGCGGTCGTCGAGCGGCACGGCCACCAGGCTGACTCCGACATGGACCGTGGGAGTGGCGAGCAGCTCCAGCACTTCCTCGACGGTGGGCGCGCGCTCGGCGGTGCCGATTCCGACCAGGCCCTCGAAACCCTCGTAGTCGCCCTCGGGATCGACGATGCAGCACTGGTAGCCTGCGGCCAGGATTCGCTCCAGGAACCCGGTCGCGGCCGTGGTCTTGCCGCTGCCCGACGGGCCGGCGATGAGCAGGCGCCTCCCGGAAGGCGCGATCTTCAGCTCGGTGCCGTCGCGCCGGGTCCCAAGCAGCAGCGCATGGCGGGCCACCACCACCGAGCGGAGGTCGTCGTCGAGCATGCGGTCGATCAGCTCCTCGACCCCGGCTCCCCGGGCGCCCCGGGTCACCAGGTCGGCGCGATCCTTGAGGGCGTCGAGGGCGTTGGCGACGGCAACCCCGCATTCGGACGCTGCCAGCATCGCGTGATCGTTCTCGGCGTCGCCCACCGCGACCGTGTTGCGCATCGACAAGCCCAGCTCCGCGAGCGCCGCCGCGAGGCCCGTCTGCTTGTTCACGCCGGAGGGCAGCAGCATGACCGCGCCCTTGTTGAAGATCACTTGCCACTCGAGCCCGAGCTCGCGCACCGTCTCGAGCGCAGCCACCTGGTACGGCTCTCGCGTCGCCACGATCACGCGGCCCACGCCCAGCGGGGTCGCCCCGCGCTTCCGCAGACTCTCGGCGAGCTCCCGGGGAGGAGGCTCCGCCAGCACGACCTCCTCCCGGGTCTGCGGCCGGTAGAGCAGCGCACCGTTCTCGGCGACCACCAGATCGAACAGGTCGAGCCGGTCGAACACCGACTTCAAATCTTCCAGCTCGCGCCCGGTGACGAGCACCGCCCTGCGGCCGCTCTTGCGCAGCCGCTCCACCGCCGTCACGGTCTCGGGGCGTACCCTCCCCTGCTCGGCGAGGGTCCCGTCGTAGTCCGTAGCCAGCGCCAGATAGCGCACGGAGAGGAATTTGCTCCTCTGACCTTCGGTGAACAACGCCACGCTGCAGGGACCGGCGAGGGCTCTCCCGCCTCTCGAGCGGGAGACTGAGCGGCGACAGTATTGTCGCGGCGCCCGCCCTCACCGCCGGATTTGTCGGACGAAAACTGGACGCGGGGCGATCGCGTTTCGGGGCCGTTCGGATGCCGCGGTTTACTTCCGTACGTTCCCTTGCACGCGCATCACGGATCTCTACAGGAATGTCGTTTCGATCGAGCGACCCGACGCTTTTGTCCGGCGCCGAAGGCCCCCTGCAGATGGCGATCGAGACTCGTTCCCCGAGCGGAACGTCGCGCGGCAACGGACCTGACCGCTGGTGGCACCTCCGTTGCAAACCGTGAGCGACAAGAGCGGAGCAATGGCGCGCCGCCAGCTCGTCGCGGGTCCCGCGACCCAGGAGAGTCATGACGGCCAAGGCGGTGGGCACGTGAAAAAGGTCGAGGCCGTCATCAAGCCCTTCAAGGTCGACGCGGTGAAGGAAGCCTTGATCGATGCCGGGGTGACCGGCCTCACCTTCAGCGAGGTGAAGGGAGTGGGCCGCCAGAAGGGACACACCGAGATGTATCGCGGCTCCGAGTATCAGGTGGACCTGGTGCCGAAAGTGAAAGTCGAGCTGGTGGTGCCGGACGAGCTGGTCTCCAGGGTGATGAGGGCCCTCCAGCATGCGGCCCGGACCGGCACCATGGGCGACGGCAAGATCTTCGTCTCGCCCGTGGAGGAGACCCTGCGGGTACGAACCGGAGAGCGGGGCGAGAGCGCGCTGTAGGCGGATGCAGTTCCGGGAGGATTGACCTTTCACGGCGCAAGAGAGCGCCAGGAGAAACGCAGGCATGCCAAAGGCCAAGGATGTGATCGGCTACGCCAAGGACAAGAACGTCTCGATGGTCGATTTGAAGTTCATGGACTTCCTCGGACTCTGGCAGCACTTCACCATCCCGTTGGCCGAGCTGACCGAGGGCGTATTCGAGGAAGGCCTGGGCTTCGACGGGTCTTCGATCCGCGGCTGGATGCCGATCCACAACAGCGACATGCTGGTGGTGCCCGACAGCGATACGGGGGTGTTGGACCCGTTCATGAAGGACACCACCCTCTCGCTGCTCTGCAACATCGTCGACCCGATCACCAAGGAGCCGTACTCGCGCGACCCGCGCTTCGTCGCGCAGAAGGCGGAGAAGTACCTGCGCGCCTCGGGGATCGGCGACGTCGCGTACTTCGGGCCCGAGGCCGAATTCTTCATCTTCGACGGCGTTTCCTACGACAGCAGCGTGAACCACGCCCACTACAAGATCGAGTCGCGCGAGGGCCAGTGGGAGACCGGCAGCGCCGTCGAGCACAGCTGGGACGGCAAGACCTACACCGCGCGGCCGAACCTCGGCTACAAGCCGCGCTACAAGGAAGGCTACTTCCCCGTCGCGCCCATCGACTCGCAGCAGGACCTGCGCAGCGAGATGTGCCGGGTGATGGAGCAGGTGGGCATCCAGGTCGAGCGCCAGCACCACGAGGTGGCCACTGCCGGACAGGCGGAGATCGACATCCGATTCGACTCGCTGGTGAAGACCGCCGACAAGCTGCTCTGGTTCAAGTACGTGGTGAAGAACGTCGCGCTGCGCAACGG
>Ga0137418_10007172_pt1 | contig 10234 bp, 8 predicted proteins | sample CZODoug3_1_2_16f_FD_122242 | JGI IMG/M metagenome (GOLD analysis project Ga0137418, IMG submission 122242) | Vadose zone soil fungal communities from Angelo Coast Range Reserve, California, USA - CZODoug3_1_2_16fungal (Hybrid Assembly) | ecosystem: Environmental > Terrestrial > Soil > Vadose... | reverse complement strand
GTTGGGGTCGATGATCACGAGGACGCGCGTCGCCGGCGTGACGAGGCTCTTCAGATGATCGAGGTCCGGCATCCACCCGTGTGCTGGATCGAGCCGGTAGTACTTCGCCTTGGCGTCGAGCTTCGCAAGCACGGCAGTGTAGAGCGGATAGGTCGGCATCGGCACGAGCACCTCGCCGCCGCTGTCGACGACGGCGCTGAGCGTGAGCTCGATGCCTTCGGACGTGCCGGCGGTGATGAACACCCGATCCGGCGTCACCGGGAATCCGTGGCTCGTGTATTCTGCCGCTACCGCTTCGCGCGCAGCAGGAATGCCCGCCGAGGGCCCGTAGCTGTTGTGACCGTCACGCAGCGCGCGCTCGACCGCCGCGATCAGGTGCGGCGGGGTCTTGAAGCCGAAGGCGACCGGGTCGCCGATGTTCAGATATCGCACGCGCGTGCCAGCCGCCTCCACCTTTTGTGCCTCGGCGACGATGTTGCGGATGGCGTAAGTAAAGCGATGAACACGGGCCGCCGAGGGGATGAGCGACTGGGTTCTGGCGGGAGTCACCAACAGATCTTACCTGAGAGTGTGAGTGTAAAAATGACACCGTGGTAAAACCAGCCGCGTCCATCTTCCAGTGTAATTTTTACACGAAGACCGTAATTTCTCACGCGATCTGCAACCTCATCAAAAGTTATAACAATATGTTTTTCAACGAGTTACGTGTATGGCAGCGATTTCGCACTACGAGGGCCGGATGATAAGGGGAACGCTCGTCACCGGCGCAACAATCATGATCTTGGGCATGGGCCTCAGCGGGGTCCGGGCGCACGGACAGGTTCCCCAGGCTCCGGCGTTCAAGGCCGGGGTCGACATGGTGCGGATTGCCGCGGTCGTACGCGACCACAAAGGGCGATTCGTTCAGGACCTCACCTCGCGCGACTTCGAAGTGCTCGACGATGGGCGGACGCGCAGAATTGCGGATCTGCAGCGCGACGTCGCCCGCGTCAGCGTGGCGGTGCTCTTCGACGTCAGCGGCAGCATGGAAGGACACCTGCCGTACGCGCGCGAAGCGGCGAGACATGTTCTGAGCTGGCTGGACGCCTCGCTCGACGAAGCGGCAATCTACACCTTCGACACGCACCTGGACGAACGGACGCCGTTCACGGCCGGGCTGAAAGCACTGCCCGAGTCGATGGGGCACGTCGTGCCGTTCGGCGCCACGTCGCTCCATGACGCGATCGCGGAGACGGCGAGGCGAGTGGGCGCGCGCGAAGGACGGCGGCGCGCGGTCGTCGTCCTGACCGACGGCGCGGACAACGCCAGTCGGATGACGCCGGCCGACGTCTCGGCGGTCGCCAGCGCGATCGACGTGCCGGTTTACATCTTCGGCATCGTCCCGTCGATCGACAACCCCTCGGAAGACACCGCGACGATGTCGGTCGAGCGTTCGGCCTTCACCGGTCCACTTGCGGATCTCGCCGCCTGGACCGGCGGACACGTCTTCGTCGCGAGCACGCCGGGACAGCGCAGCATCGCGGCGCGGCAGATCGTCGACGAGCTGCGGCATCAATATCTCATCGCATTCGAATCGAGCGGAAAACCGGGCTGGCATCCGCTCGTGGTCCGCGCGCGCAACAAGGATCTCACGGTACGAGCCCGGAACGGTTACATCGCGGGGCAATCAAGCCCGACGGCGCATTAGGAGGAACTCGACATGTCTCGCAAATTGTTTGTCGCTATCCCGATCGTGGTGATGGCCATCGGCGGATCAACGGCGTGCGCGACAAAGAAGTTCGTGCGCACGAGCGTCGGCGAAGTCAACGAGAAGGTCGACTCGCAGGGCCGGGCCATCGAGGAAACGCAGGAGCGCACGCGCCGGAACGAGGGGCGCATCTCCGAAGTCGATCAGAAGGCACAGGCGGCCGCTCAGTCGGCGCAGACCGCCAACACCGCCGCGAGCGCCGCCAACAATGCGGCGTCAGCGGCACACTCGGCGGCCACCGAGGTCGGCGGCAGGGTCGAGACGATGGACAAGGCGAACAAGCGCCTCGTGTACGAAGTGGTCCTCAGCGAAGACCAGGGCAACTTCAAGTTCGGTAAGACGGCGCTGCCGGATGAGGCCAAGCAGAAGCTCGACCAGATGGTCGCTCAGATGAAGCAGGATCCGAAGAACATCTTCCTCGAGATCGAAGGGCACACCGACAGCATCGGCGCCGCCAAGACCAACGAGCAGATCGGGCTCGAGCGCGCCGAAGCGGTGAAGCGGTATCTCTACGAGCAGTACCAGATTCCGCTGCACAAGATGAACGTGATCAGCTACGGCAAGGAGAAGCCGATCGCGCCGAACAAGACGAAGGCGGGCCGGGCCCAGAACCGCCGCGTCGTCATAAAGGTGCTGGCGTAACAGCAGCACCGCGGCCCCGGGGGATCAGTCGACGGTCGGTGCGCCACCACCACCGATGACTGGCCTCTCGGGGCCTCTCACGACGTTCGACACGCCTCGCTCCGCCCGCCTCATGCCGCTCAGGCCATCCTCTTCGCTCGGCACACCTCGCTTCGCTCCCTCGCTTCGCTCGGCTCAGAGGACACAAAGGACACAAAGGGCCGGACCGGTCTCGGGGCTGCCTTCCCTTTGTGTCCTTTGTCCCCTTTGTGTCCTTGGTGTACTCGGTGTCCATGGTGTCTAATCATCCGCATGATTCGAACCGAGCTGGCTCTGCGGCTGGGCAACAGTCCGGGCGCGCTGGGGGGGGTCTGCAGCCTTCTCTCCGACGAACGCGTCAACATCCTCGCGATGTCTCTCGAAGCCGGCGGTCAGCTTCGCCTTGTCGTCGACAATCACGTCCACGGGGGCGCCGTGCTGCGCGAGCATCACTATAAAGTGGCGGAGAGAGACGTGATCGTGACGGCGGTGCCCAACGTCCCCGGGGCGCTCGCACCGGCGCTGAAGTTCGTGAGCGACGCCAACGTGAACGTCGAGTACGCGTACGGCGGCGCGTCTGACGGCGGGCCGAACGCGATAATCGTGCTCGGGGTGGAAGACGCACAGCGGGCCGCCGCAGCCGCCGGCGTGTAGATCCGGTGCGGCAGTCCTGTTCGACACGTTGGTGATGCTCTTCCTGAGCGCCGCGTCGGCGAGGCCGCGCATCTCGACTACGGATGCAGCATCCCCGGGCTCCAGCCAGATCGCGTCGGCCGCTTCGACCTCGGCCCATCCGCTGTTCGTGGCTCCCTGGGATCGATCTCCGTTACTCCGTTTCTCTGTGTGAACCCGTTACTCCGGTGTCCTCCGATGACACTAACGATGCACCTGTACGTCGAGACGATGGACGCCGTCGTCGTCGAAGTGGATCGCGAGGGCCGCGTTCGGCTCGAGAACGAGGAACTGCGGACGCCGACGCTGCAGGAACGCCGGGCGATTCTCTACGCGGCCCAGAACGCGGTTGAAGAGCTCAACGAACTGATCGAGATATTGCAGGCGTGAGCACCAAGCGGTTTCTGGCGTTGACGCTAATCCTCTTCACCGTGCTGACCGCGGTGATGACGTACCCGCAGGTGCTCCACATGGAGGACGGCGTGCACGATCCCGGGGATCCGCTGATGGTGACCTGGATCCTGTCGTGGGTGGGGCATCAGCTGCCGCGCGCGCCGGCGCATCTGTTCGACGCGAACATCTTCTACCCCGAACGCAACACGCTCGCGTATTCCGAAACCCTCGTCGTGCCCGGCGCGATCGCCGCGCCGCTGCACTGGCTCGGCGTGAGCGCGATCGTCGTCTACAACCTCGTCTTCCTGTCCGGCTTCGCGATTTCCGGCGTCGGCGTGGCGCTGCTGGTCCGGCGGCTGACCGGCAGCGTGGGCGCGGCCATTCTTGCCGGCATCGTCTTCGCCTTTCCGCCGTATCGCATCGATCATTACGCGCACCTGCAATTGCAGCAGACGCAGTTCATTCCGCTGTCCCTGTGGGCATTCCATCGACTGCTGGATGCCGGACGCGTGCGCGACGGCCTGCGGCTCGGCGCGTTCATCGCGTGCCAGATGCTGTCGTGCATGTATTACGGCCTGTTTCTGATTCCGTACATGGCGGTGGTGTGCGGCACGATGCTCGTCGCCGCGCGGGCGATGTCGCGCGGCCGCCTCGTCGCGCTGCTTGCCGCCGGCGCGGTGCTCGTGGTCGTCATGGTGCCGGCGGGGCGGGCCTATCTCAACGCGCGGAAGGTCGTCGGCGAGCGCGGTCGCGCCGAAGTCGCCGACGGCAGCGCGACGTGGCGGAACTACCTGGCCCCCCCCGAAGTGAACGCGGTGTATGGGAAGGTCTTCGCGCGGTTCATGCAGCCGGAGCGCCGCCTGTTCCCCGGCTTCGTGGCGATCGCGCTCGCGATGGTTGGGTTATGGCCGGCGCCGCGCCAGAAAACAACGAAACCAGGAAACCACGAAAGAGACGGCTCTGGTTGTCGTGCTTTCGTGTGTTCGCGTTTTCGTGGCTATAGCGTGCGGCTGGCGTACGCGCTTGGTCTCCTGCTCGCGTTCGACGTCTCGCTCGGATTCAACGGCATCGTCTACCGCGCGCTGTACGACTACTTCCTGCCGTTCCGCGCGCTGCGCATCCCGGCGCGCATGGGCATCATGGTCGGCTTTTCGCTTGCCGTGCTCGCGGGGTACGGCGCGACGCGCATCGCCGAGCGGCTGCGCGCGGTTCAGACGCGGCGAGTCGTGCTCGTCACGATCGGCGCGCTGATGCTCGTCGAGTACGCATCATGGCCGCTGCCGTTGTGGTACGCGCCGGTGGCGCCGCCGCCGGTCTACGACGACATCGCCCGCGATCGCGGCGACAGCCCCACGGCGGTGCTGTTCGAGTTTCCGACCGGCCACATGGAAGACCCGGAGTACCTCTATTACTCGACGTTCCACTGGCAGTCGCTGGTCAATGGCTACAGCGGATTCTTCCCCCCGTCGTACGTGAAGGTCGTGAAGGCGATGCAGAACTTTCCGGACGGGGCCTCGATGGACGCCATCAAGTCACACGGCGCCCGATATCTGGTGATTCATGGGGAGTGGTTGTACGGTGCGCGGTACCAGACGCTGATTCCCGAGCTCGATCGCCGCGCGGACCTCACGCTGGTCTCGCGGCGTCCCTGGACGCGCGAGGACCATCATTCAGAGATCAGCGTGTATCGGATCACCTATCAGTAGGGATCGGCGCACGAAAGGCACGACAACACGGAAACGCACGAAAGCGATCGCTGACGTGTTTCGCCGATCCACGTTTAACCGCAGAGATCGCAGAGAGCGCAGAGGGTTTGTTTTTTTGGCTCCTGCGGTTAAGCGTCGACGCTCGATGTCGTTTGTTTCGCGGCTCGTCTGTCAGGCGGCCGTCGCCGGCGCGCCGTTTTTCAGCAGATCCCGAATCGCCGCGGCGAACGTATCGACCTCCTCGAGCGTCGTGTAGATGTTCGGCGTGACGCGCAGCCCCTGATACTCGGCGTGTTTGATCGCCGCGGTGATAATCCGGTACTTCGCCCACAGAAAGTCGTACGCCTTCGACACGTCGACGCCTTCGAGGCTGACGTTCGCGAGCCCCCACGCCTGGTTCGGCTCACGGCTGCTCAGAATCTTCACGCGCGGGAGCGTGTCGATCTGTTTCACCCAGCGATCGGTCAGATAGCGCAGCCGCGCCGACTTGCGCTCGATGCCGATGGCCTGATGGAAGGCGAGCGCCTCGGCGATCGCGTTGTGGTTCGCCGCCGGATGCGTGCCGACCTCCTCGAACTTCCGGATGTTGTCGGTCTTGCTGGCGGCGGCCGGCGTCAGCGGCCAGAGCTTCGCGATGTTCTCGCGGCGCACGTAGAGGAACCCGGTCCCGACCGGCGCGAGCAGCCACTTGTGCAGCGAGCAGCCGTAGTAGTCGCATTCGAGGTCGGACATCTTGAACGGGAAATGCGCGAACGCATGCGCGCCGTCCACGATCGTCTGGATGCCGCGCGCGCGGGCGAGCCGCGCGATGTCCCGCACCGGGAACAGCTGGCCCGTGAGGTTCGTGATGTGGCAGATGTGGATGATCTTCGTCTTTGGCGTGATCGCGCGCGTGATGCGATCGGTGAGCTCCGACAGGTTCGTCGTCGGCACCGGAAACGAGATCTTCGTCACCTTGATCTTGTCGCGGCGCACGCGTTGATCCCACGTGTCGAGCATGCGCCCGTAGTCCTGATTCGTCGTCACGACCTCGTCGCCCGGCTGCAGATCGAGACCGAGCTGGCAAATCTGGAGCGCCTCGCTCGCGTTGCGGGTGATCGCCAGCTCCTCGGCATCGCAGCCCACTTCGGCCGCGAGCTTCCGGCGCACGGTCTCGATGTTGGGCTCCAGCAGGTTCCACATGTAGTGGATGGGCGCCTGATTCGACATGTCGAGGTACCGCTTCAGCGCCTCGTGAACGACCCGCGGGCTGGGACAGGTGTAGCCGTTGTTCAGGTTGATGATCGTGCGGTCGAGCGTGAAGGCCTGCTGAATGTCGCGCCAGTAGCCCTCGTCGGCCGCCACTTCTGCCGCGGGACGATCGGCGACTGCCGCGCCCGCCGACACGACGCGATCGAGCCAGTCGGTTTTCAGCGCGGCGATACCGACCGCGCCAACCGGCAGAACCTGTCGCAGAAAGTCACGTCTCGCTCGCATATAGCCCCCAGTCCCAAGTCCCCAGTCCCCGCAGCGACAGAGTATCATCTGCCGCATGACAGTCAGCCGCAGAGATTTCTTGAAAAGCGCTGGTGTGACCAGTCTCGCGACCGCGGTCACGGCGGCGGGCGCCGCGGAAACCGAGGCCCAGACGGGCCCACGTGTCGTCGGCCCCGGCGACGTGCCGGTGACGCTGATGGTCAACGGCAAGCGGGTCGAGCTGAGAATCGAGCCGCGGGTGACGCTGCTCGACGCGATCCGGAATCGCGCCGACCTCACGGGCAACAAACGCGTGTGCGACCGCGGCACGTGCGGCGCGTGCACGGTGATGGTCGACGGACGCACGGTGTATGCGTGCTCGACGCTGGCCATCGAGGTCCAGGGCAAACAGATTCGCACCGTGGAGGGCTTGTCGACGGGCAACGCACTGCACCCGGTGCAGCAGGCGTTCTGCGACGTCGACGCGCTGATGTGCGGCTTCTGCACGCCGGGCTTCGTCGTCGCGACCGTCGCGGTGCTCGAGAAGCATCCCAACGCGACACGCGAGCAGATCAGCCGGGGACTCGACGGCAACGTCTGCCGCTGCGGCACGTTCGTGCGGATCATGGAAGCCGCGATGAAGGCGAAGGGGGTGGCGCGTGGCTGAGTATTCGTGGCCCGAGAAGCCGACGCTGCTCGGTAGCGCCGTCACGCGGCTCGACGGACCCGACAAGGTGACCGGCCGCGCGCGCTACACCTATGACATCAACCGCCCCGGGATGATCTACGGCAGGATGGTCCGGTCGCCGTTCGCGCATGCGCGCGTCGTCTCGATCGACCTCTCGCCCGCGGAGAAGGCGCCCGGCGTCAGGGCCGTGATCGCCTGGAAGGAACCGGGCGCGCAGGTGATGTATCAGGGCGACCCGGTCGCCGCGGTCGCCGCCGACACCGAAGAACGCGCCAGAGACGCGGCGCGGCTGATCCGCGTGCGCTACGAGCCGTTGCCGCATCTCGCGTCGGTCGAGCAGGCGCTCGCCGCCGACGCGCCGGCGGTGTTCCCCGGTGGCAACACGCAAACCGGCGCGACCGACGAAACCGGCGATCTGGAAGCCGGGTTTGCCAAGGCGGCGCACATCGTCGAGGCGACCTATTCGACGCACGTGATCACGCACGTCTGCCTCGAGACGCACGGCTGCGTGTGCGAGTGGGACGGCGACAAGCTGACCGCCTGGGTGTCGACGCAGGGCGTGTACCCCTGCCGGATCGGGTTCGCGGACGGCCTCAAGATTCCGCAAGCGAACGTCCGCGTGATCACGCAGTACATGGGCGGCGGCTTCGGCAGCAAGTTCGCGCCGGACGTGCAGGGCCTCATCTGCGCGAAGCTTGCGCAGCAGGCGAAGGCGCCGGTGAAGCTGATGCTCGATCGGAAAGAGGAGCATCTCGACACGGGCAACCGGCCATCCGCCGCCGCGCACATCCGCGCGGGCGTCACGAGCGACGGCATGCTGACGGCGTTCGACGGACAGAGTTGGGGCACTGGCGGCGCGGGCGCGCTGTCCGGATTCCCGCTGCCTTACATCTACAACTTCCCGATCAGGAAGCGCACGCACAAGAACGTCTTCATCAATGCCGGCCCGCAGCGCGCGATGCGCGCGCCGGGCCACCCGCAGGGATGCTTCCTCACCGAAATCCTGATGGACGAGCTCGCGGATCGCGTGAAGATGGATCCGGTCGCGTTCCGCATCAGGAATCTGCCGCCCGCGGCGCCCAACGCGATGTGGGCGGAGTACTTCACGCGCGGGGCGAAGGCGTTCGGCTGGGACAAGCGCCACGCGACCGGCGATCCGGCGCCCGGCCCGATCAAGACCGGCATGGGCGTGTCGGCGCATCGATGGGGCGGCGCCGGCCGAGGCTCGCAGGCGCACGTCGACATCATGTCGGACGGCAGCGTCGTCGTGAAATGCGGCACGCAGGACATCGGCACCGGCACGCGCACGATTGTCGCGATGGTCGCCGCTGAAACGCTGGGTCTCCCGATGAGCGCCGTGAAGCCGGAGATCGGCGACACGATGTATCCGTTCAGCGGCGGATCGGGCGGCAGCACGACGGCTGCGTCGGTGACGCCGGCGATTCGCGTCACGACGGTCAACGCTCTCGATCAGCTCTTCGCGAAGGTTGCGCCGACGCTTGGCGCGAAGCCCGAGGATCTCGTCGCCCAGGGCGGGCGCATTCACCTGAAAGGCAACGCCGCGAAAGGCGTCGCGTGGAAGGACGCGTGCAGGCTGATCGGCACCGAGCCGATTTCGGTCGACGGCAAGTGGGAGGACGGCCTGTCGGGCGCCGGCACGAGCGGCGTGCAGTTTGCCGAGGCATCCGTCGACATCGAGACCGGCATCGTCAAGGTGACCCGCATCCTCGCGATCCAGGACTGCGGCCTCATCGTCGACAAGCTGACCGCGGAGAGCCAGGCGTACGGCGGCGTCATCGCCGCGATCAACTTCGCGCTCTTCGAGGACCGCATCATCGATCGCGTCACGGGTCAGATGGTGAACCCGAACATGGAATGGTATCTGCTGGCCGGCATGTCGGACGTGCCGACGATCGACATCATGTTGAACAACATGCCGGAGCGCGGCGTCATCGGCATCGGCGAGCCGCCGACCGTGTCGACCGCTTCGGCGATCGCCAACGCGGTGAGAAACGCGACGGGCGCGACGATTCGCAGCCTGCCGCTGCACCCCCACAAGGTGCTCGCGGCGATCGAGCAGCAGAGAGCAGGAGGGACCAATTGAAGGCCTTCGCCTACGTCAACCCCGCGAGCGAGAGGGAAGCGGTCGCCGCGCTGAAGATCGACGGCATCGCGCTGCCGATCGGCGGCGGTCAGGATCTTCTCGCGCGGATGAAGGACTACATCGACACGCCCGATCGCGTCGTCAACGTCAAAGGGCTCGACGCGTCGGTGACCTCGACGCCGGACGGCGGCCTGAAGATCGGGTCCGCGGTGAAGATCGTCGATCTCGCGGAGCACGCGCTGGTCGCGAAGCTCTATCCGGCCGTGGTGCATGCAGCCGGCGAGGTCGGCACGCCGCAGATCCGCAACCAGGCGACCGTGGGCGGCAACGTGAACCAGCGGCCGCGCTGCTGGTACTTCCGCAACGAAGAGTTCGTCTGCTACAAGAAGGGCGGCTCGCGCTGCTTCGCCGAGAACGGCGAGAACCAGTATCACGCGATCTTCGGCAACGAGGGGCCGAGCCACATCGTCCACCCGTCGAGCCTGGCCGTGCCGTTCGTGGCCTACGGTGCACGGTTCCGTGTCGTGGGGCCGAACGGCGAGCGCGAGATTCCGGCGGCGGACTACTTCACACGGCCGACGTTACGGAACGTGCTGAAGGAAAACGTCCTCGAAGACGACGAGATCCTGACACACGTGATCCTGCCGGCGCCCGGCAACGTGAAGAGCGGGCACTATGAAGTGCGCTACAAGCAGTCGCACGACTGGCCGCTCGCGTTCACTACCGTGGTGTTGACGATGAACGGCAACACCATCGCCTCGGCGCGCGTGGTGCTCGGCGCGGTGGCGCCGATTCCGTGGCGATCGAAG
>Ga0137418_10005796_pt2 | contig 10234 bp, 10 predicted proteins | sample CZODoug3_1_2_16f_FD_122242 | JGI IMG/M metagenome (GOLD analysis project Ga0137418, IMG submission 122242) | Vadose zone soil fungal communities from Angelo Coast Range Reserve, California, USA - CZODoug3_1_2_16fungal (Hybrid Assembly) | ecosystem: Environmental > Terrestrial > Soil > Vadose... | reverse complement strand
AGGGCCCATGTAACGCGTTACACGACCTCCTCGCATGTCGTTCATTTCAAATGCGCTCTTAGTTTTGGCGAGGCACAGCCCTTAAGTTTCTTCACTTTGGCCATTCCACAGGCGATGGCAGCCTCAAATGCGCCGTGAGCAATCGCAATTACGGAAGCTGGGTCATGCTGGGCCGTTACTTTTCCAGGCTCGCGTACGCCCTACGTTATGCAGAAGTCAACTACGCAACGAGATTCTATTTTTGGCTTCGGCCGGGGGAGTTGTGCTCTAGTCCGGGAACACAATCTCTGCGTCACCGGCTTCTCCGGTGCATATTGTGTTGCGGAAGATTCCCTCAGTAGATGAAATGACGACACGTCCCTTCGGATGGTTGAATACGCCCAGGAACCTGATACCTCGAGCATTTAGGTACTCCACGTCCAGCACCTTCTGATTCATCTGGTCATACACAACTAGAGTATGCGGATCTGGTCTTTCACTTCTGAAATAGTTGTTAGGATTGATGAAAAACTCATTGTCTTTCATCGCGGCAACGATTCTGCCGTCTCTGCTAAATACTCTGGCGCTGACCGAGATCCGGTCTTCTTTTTTGTCCACCGTCAAGATGTTGTCGTGTCCAATGCGGATGATCGTGGGGGGAAGCGAGTGGTGAAGCTAGCGCTGTTACCCAGAAAAACAAAAAAGCATTGGCTGGCGCGTGGCCGTCGCAAGGGTTCGGTGGCATAGGTTTATTGGCGGGCAACAACACACCATGCGTCCCCGTTTCAGGCGGCGTCTCTCTATACACAATCACCAGCGCCGCGATAAGCCACAGTGTCAGCGTTCCAACCGCAGCAAAGGTTATAGCAGCTGCTTTCACACCCGTAGAACTGACGAAGGCTACCAATAGAGCAATCACCGCGACCACAAAGGCTCTGACAAAATACTTCCCCCAGTCATTCGAAAGAGCTTGAGCCAAGGGCTTCTTGCTTTCTGAGTACAAATCTCGCAAACGCATGAAGCCACTTCCAGGGTGCTGGCCGGGTTACGCAGACGGCTCCGGCTTGCTAGCTGTTTTCGCTGACTCCCCTGTTATCCGCCTCTTTGGATTCTCGGTTCTGCCTTTCATGGAACCTACCCCTTACGTTATGCAGAAGTCAACGCCCAGGTTTTTCGAGAACGTGCACAAAATGGCCGAGAAAAGCCAACGGCGGACGGACGGCATTTTCAGAAACCCTTGATTTCATTGGGAAAAGTGGTGCGCCCGGGGGGACTCGAACTCCCGACCTTCTGGTTCGTAGCAAGGTAGTACAAAACTCTAAGTGCTGCTTCTGGTGTCGCTTACAGGGGAACGCACCATTTATCTCGCTCTTGAGTTGGACTGAAGTTGGACTGAAATGATGGGGTGAACCCCTAAGCTGGCACAAATTATTTGGACACAGCTTCCGCTTTCATAAGAGCGTTCTTGCATCTCCTAGCAGGAGAAGGGGTCTGGGGAAGGGGACGGCATTTGAGTCCCTTTCCCCAGCAGTCCTTTAGAAATCTTTCTGTCGTTTTCTTTGTTCTCAAAAAACACCATTGTTGCGCCTCGAGATTCGGCCGAACTTGGCGCTTCGATCTGTTGCTCGAACTCTTCGGGAGATCGATAGCCGAGCGCCGAGTGCAATCGCTGCCGATTGTAATACTGTTCGATGAACTCTTCGATGTTTGCTCGTAGATGTTCTAGGTCATCGTACTTGTTGGCGTAGATTTCCTCCCGCTTCAGCGTCTTCATGAAGCTTTCGCAACTGGCGTTGTCGTATGGATTCGCTGGCCGGCTCATGCTCGGTACCATCCGATGCTTCTCGAGTATGGCCGCATATTCTGCGGAGGCGTACTGCAACCCTCGATCCGAGTGATGCACGAGGCCCGGCGGCGGCTGTCGTTTCTCGATGGCCTGCTCCAGTGCCCCAACTACCAGCCGATTTCCCAGGATTCGATCCAGTGCCCAGCCCACCACTTTGCGAGAGAACCTATCGAGGATCACCGCCAGATAGACAAACTCCGCTTTCAGTCGGATGTAGGTGATGTCGGCCACCCAGAGCTGATGGATGCCTGTCAGTTTCATACGACTGGCTAAGTTGAGATATATCTCTAGTTTGTGATTGGAATTCGTCGTGACGACGAAGAGCTTCGGTTGCGCTCCCAGCAGATTATCTTCCCGCATGATCCGCGCCACCCTCTTGTGGTTCACCTGCATTCCCCGGCGGTGTAGCTCTGCCGTGATTCGCCGATAGCCATAACGCCGGCGGTGCTCCAAAGCAATCGTTTGAATCGCAGATCGCACTTCCATCTCTTCCTCAGTGGGCTGCCGTTCTTTCAACGATCGATAGAAACTTCTGCGACTGACCGAAGCCAGCTGACACATGCGCTCGATACTCAGGCTGCCTTGCAAAAATATTACTTCTCGAATCTGGTCGTAGATGCCGTCGCGCCAGTTTCGCCGCGTTTCTGGCGTCGAGCCTCTACTTTTTGCAAGGCACCTTTGAAAAAATCCAACTCCAGGATCTTCTCTGCCAAAAGCTGCTTCAAGCGATGGATTTCTTTGCGGTGAGCTGATGCGTGCGTGCTGGGCCGCGACGCTTCCTGTCCTGGTTCAACCATCTCCAGCTTCTTGCGCCACTTGTAGAGGCACCTCGGCCTTACCCCGAGTTCTCGCGCTAACTCACCGACATCGTCACAAGTCTCCATGCGTTCGACAGCCATTCGCTGAAATTTCCGGGAGTATCGCTTTCTCTCCACTGTGGTTCCTTTCCCGGAAACTGTGCCTCATTTTTGTGTGCCAGTTCAAGGGTTCACTCCATTTTGGGGTGAACCCCTAAAGTGTAACAAAAACTTTGGGCACACCGACCGTCCTGATCTGGAATAACGGACGAATGAGACCGAATGGCACATTTACCATGTAACGCTCAAACTATAAACGGACAATAAAAAACGGCCCAGCGCTACGTTCAGGCTCTGCACAGATCGACACGGATTGCAGTGTGGCAAGGCCGTATTGGTCGGGTCTCCGTCCGACGGTGCGCACTCAAGTGTCAGTGCTAAGAATAAAAGTCGCGTGAATCCTGGTCCTTATTTGCAGTCCTAAATTAGGGACAAACTCGCAATAACGCGTCACTTGGTCAAATTCCGTGAATCAGTCCTAAGCCACAACGCACGTACTTGTAGTGCCATCGGTCTGAATTCCGACCCTGAAAAAGATTTCCTCCCCGGTGCTCGAACTGAGGCATCAGAATCTATATTCCCAGATCGTCATACATCTCTCGGTGATTTTTGCCGACCAGCCCACTGCGCTTTCAAGGCACCGAATGGGGGAAGAGTGAACTCCGCCGATATCGCTGAATGGCTCGTCTCTCCTGGTATCCGCTGCAGCAGTTCGCAAGATCGAGCGGTGCTGCTTAATACCAGGCACGGGTACTACTACATGCTAAATGAACTTGCTGCGAGGGTATGGGCGACGATTGAGACAAGCCCGTCGGGGATCGCCGCTGAAGACATTGTAGACGTACTGGAGATGCACTTCGGCGTTCTTCGGGAGGAATTGGCGAGAGATGCCGCGCGATGCTTATCGGATCTGCAACGAGAAGGCTTGATAGAAGAGAACGTAGCCGTGCGTCATGAATCATCCGTGGACCGCATAACCTCCTTTTCGCGGAGGAAGCGAAGCGGTGAATCTGGGCATGAGCGGGGCCGAATCATGATTTACGAGCAACAGTTCGTTCAACGATATGAAACCGTGGAATCGCTAGCTGAGGAACTTTTCCAGCAAGGAGCCGAAGGCAACATCGACTGGAGGGTCAAGAAGCTGAAAGACTTTATTGACAATGCGGCTGATAAGGTTCATGGCAGCCTTGGTGATGTTTGCAAACAACTTCAGCTTCTTCTCTCTGAACGCCAAACGCGCCGACTATTTAAGGACTCCACGGGGATTTCGATCAGGGAATACGCTAGAAAGAGGCGGCTTGTGTTCGCGGCGAAGCGTTTGCAAAACACCGATGAGCCTATAAAGGTCGTTGCGACAGACTCGGGTTATCGGACGCTCCAAGGATTCGAAAAAGGCTTCTACGACATGTTCCACCTGACGCCAGTGGAATTTCGGAGGGTGTGGCGTCGAAACCAGGTCACAGGATGACTCGTGCGGCGGAACTCGATCCTAGACTGCCTCAAAGGGGACCTGAAACAGGTTTGGCAGGCAATGAACAAGCATCCGTGGTGTACCAGGTCGAAAAACAAGACATGAAGGTTATCCTTTTCTGTAGACACGGGAGCCAGCCTGTTATCGAATTGGCCCTGGGCACCGAAGCGCGAAGTTTTTCTTTGTCAGAGTTCCTCCACTTCTGGTTGACGATCGTTGAAGTAGGACTCAACAGCGATTTCGCAGAATTGGCGTCTGGAGAAGAGCTGCGCCGAATTCGAAAAAAGCGCTAACGAAGTTTGATGGACACTTCTCGCTGCTGATTCCTCGCCTTTGGAGTAAGCGCGGAATGGCTGCGCGGTCGCCGAAACACCGAACAGCTGGCGCCAGTATTTGTTAAGAAGTTCGTCGAACATTTCAGGAGTTTCCTTGGCGACGAATCCCAATACGCAGTTCCGCTGGTTTGCGCGGCAACTGCGACCTCTCCTCGGGGCGCATGCGGTCAGCATGACCTTGATCGTACTGAGTAGCTTGATGTACCTGCTCGATCCCTTGCTCATCAAATGGCTGATCGACCATATTCTCCCGAAAAAAGACTTCCACTTATTGTTCCTCGCAGTGGTTGGATTCTTCGGAATCTACATCTGCCGACTTGGCCTCTCGGCGTTCGCGGGACTAGTCAGCTTCCGCACGGTGCAGTCCCTCGTCTTCCGTATTCGCCTTGGCATCCTGGAACAGATGAACAGGCTTTCCGCGGACTTCCACGAAACAACGCCCACTGGGGAGAAGCTCTACCGCATGGAACAGGATGTAGATCAAGTCGCTGAACTTGGATCGAGCCTTGTGCCCTACGCCCTCCAAACAACTTTCAATGCCGTCTTCGTCGTTGTGACTATGTTCGTATTGGATTTCAAGCTTACCTGCATGGTCCTCCCTTTGGTGCCCCTTTTCTTTGTGTTCAGAAGATATTTTGAGAGCCGGCTCCGGGAAGCATCCGATTCAGCGCAGCAGCAATCCAGCAAAGAGAGCAGCTTTCTTCAGGAGCATCTGGCCTCTGTGGTTCAAATCCAGCTCCTCCACCAGGAAAAAAACCAAACGCAGATGTTCTTGGAGCGGGCGACCGCGAGAGTGAAGGCACTGAATCATCGGAATCTCGTCGAGATTCTGTTCCGCACTTCCTACATGGCTGTCATCACCCTGGGCACGATAGCGATTCTTGGCTATGGGAGCTACCAGGTGTTCGCAGGCGCATTAACTGTAGGTGGGCTCGTAGCCTCTTACAGCTACATTGCTCGACTCTTTGATCCGCTCAACGCAGCGGTGGAGATCTATTCCCGCCTGAATCGCATGAGTGCAAGCATCCGAAGGATTCTGGAGGTCATTGAGATGGCCCCGAGCGTTGACGAAAAAACTGATGCTTCCAATTTCATTTTACCCGTCAGAGGATGCGTCGAGATGAAAAGAGTCTCGTTCTCCTACCGCTCAAGGCAACCCGTTCTTCAAGAACTGGACCTCCGGCTCGAGGCAGGAGAAAAGGTTGCTCTCGTGGGGATAAGCGGCAGCGGCAAGAGCACGATCGCGAAGCTGGTCGCCAGGTTGTATGATCCGGAAAACGGAACCGTCTGCATCGACGGAACGGACGTTCGCAAAGTGCGGCTGGAGAGCCTTCGAACTAGGGTCTGTTACGTGATGCAGGAGGGCATCCTCTTCGACCGCACCCTCAAGGAAAACTTGTTACTGGGGAGACCTTCCGCCACCATGAATGAGCTGCGCCGGGTCATCGAGATTGCGGACCTTGAGGATTTGCTGCGAAGACTTCCCCAAGGCTGGGACACACCCCTGGGGCCAAGAGGCAATGCTTTATCGGGTGGTGAGCGCCAGCGTGTTGCGCTAGCGCGGGCCGTGCTACAGCGTCCGTCCTTGATCTTGCTGGATGAATCGACGTCGGCCCTGGATGCTCCTTCCGAGCGAAAAATCTTTACCAGCTTAGCGTACTACTTCTCAAGCCGAACGATTCTGTTCATCTCCCACCGAATTTCCGCGCTCAGGTGGGTGGACCGAATTGTTGTTCTCAATCAGGGTGCGGTTGAAGATCAGGGCACACACGAGCAACTGATCGGCAGATGCGGCTTGTATTCCTGTTTGCACACCGCAGTTACAACCGCAGCTTCCGCTCCGACGAGCTATTCATCTGCACAATAGTGTTGTTATACGTCTTTCATAAGTACAACTTGATAGCCAAAAATGCACCTAAATGGCCGCTCAGGACCACAAATGGCCGCTCAGGACCACTGTTTTTTGTTGACGCAGCGCATGGACAAGCCGCACTATCGCGGCGTTGTCAGGTGTTTTACCGAGGTATTAGTTCCCAGCCACGAAAATAAGAATATTGGGTGCTGCAGTTGAACCAAGCGAAGGGCATGGGTGTCTCTGAACGTACCGGAATTCAGAATGGCAGCGCTGGTGTCGCAGGCACAGTCAGGGGAACGATGATTCGAATCTCAGAGCATGTTAGGACCACCATCACGCAAGACGGAGCAGTGCTCATGAACATTAAAGGGGGACATATGATCACCCTCAATTTGACAGGATCGATGATTTGGCAACAACTCGCTGATGGACGGTCACCGGAGCAGATCGCGGACACCCTTTCTCCGCAGTTTGGCATTCCGCGAGAACAAGCTCTCGCTGACGTGAACGAATTCTTAGAGCAGCTCGAAACTCAGCAATTGATTGCACCTTTGGAATCGGAGAATTCTCGTCCAAGTCTCGGTCCCAAGCCAGCAGGCCTCTTCTGCAATTTGTTCGGGAAACGAAGTTCTCCTGCGGGGAGCACGAAGTAGAGAGTACGAGAGGCAGTTTGCAAAAGACAATTCTTCAAGGAAAAGCGATGCAACTCTCCACGACTACACAAGAGCAAGCGACTCTAGTGAATCAGAAAGATACCTACTTGCTGATCGTGTTTGATTCGGCAGGAACAGCCGTACTGGTCGAGTCACAAGGAAACGAATATCATCTGCCAAAGATCGAGATTCCAAAATTTACAAGGCCGGCGCAGGAAGTCACGGAGCTTCTTCGGAATGTTTGGAAGCTGTCGTCTGTTTTCTTGTTCTCTGGCGTGGTCGAAGAATCCGCTAACGCGAGCTATTTCGCCGTGCTCGAATCCACGGATGGGCTCTGCCTCTATCCCCAAGGCATGGAATGGTTCACCATCCATCACGCCTTGTCGAGTCTTCCCTTTTCGAAGCATGAGTGTCGGGCCGTTAGGTTGAGTCATGCAAAGCTGACGAGGAGAATTTACAAAAACAGTTCTGAGCCCTTCGCCCGCCTCGGCTGGATGCAGGAGCTAAAAGACTGGGTCGACTCGAACATTCGGCCGCTCGGAATGGAATTGAGGAGTTTCAAGCAACTGAACGGCTGCGAGACTTTCTCCCTGGTCCGTTTTGCCACCACGCAACAACCAGTGTGGTTCAAGGCGGTCGGCGAGCCTAACCTGCATGAGTTCAGCATTTCACATGCCCTCCGAAAGTTCTTTCCTCGTTATGTGCCGAATATCATTGCAACAAAATACGAGTGGCACGGTTGGCTCATGTCCGATGGCGGGGGAGCAACTCTTGATGAAACGTCAAATCCTTTGGCGTGGCAAACGGCCATAGCGACTCTCGCCGATCTGCAGATCGAATCTATTGGCACGATAGACGACCTTCTAGAAGCAGGATGCAGAGACTTGCGCGCGCCGACGCTGCTGGAATTAGTCGACCCGTTCCTCGACACCATGGCGGAGCTGATGAACCAGCAAACGAAGGTGCCTCCGCCAGTGCTTTCCCGGCAGGAGCTCTCTCACCTCAGTGAGACCATTAAGGATGCCTTGCAATGTCTGAGCGCCCTGCAAATCTCAGATTCGCTCGGGCACAGTGACTTCAATCCCGGCAACATCATTGTGGGACCTGAGGGTTGCACCTTCATCGACTGGGCCGAAGCCCACGTCAGCCATCCCTTTCTTACCTTTGAATACTTCCTCTCGCATCTCAGAAAAGATTATCCGGCACTGACTCCATTCGAAGGCGATCTGAGGTCGGCCTACGCGCGGAGGTGGCAGGGCAGCTCGTCGGCGGAGCATGTTTCCGAGGCGTTCTTGTTCTCGCCCCTGGTGGCCGTTTTTGCTTACGCGGTCGCGGGGAACAGGTGGCGAGAACAAGAATGCCTGAAAATTCCTCAAGTGCCCGGCTACCTGCGCAGCCTCACGCGCCGGATGAAGCAGGAAGCAGAGATGCTGCAGCGGCGGAGGGTGGAATGCCCCAACTGATGACACCTCCACCTCGATCAGCCGTGGAGCCGGTGACGGAGATCTTCCACGGTGTCTCCGTCACCGACCCGTATCGCTGGCTCGAAGACCAGGATTCGCCGCGCACGCGCGCCTGGATCAAAGAGCAAACGCTTTACGCTCGCACGTACCTGGATAGTATCCCGGGGCGCGAGCGCATCCGCAAACGCATCCAAGAATTCCTCGCCGTCGAAACCTATGACTCCCTGCAAATCGCTGGTGGTCGCTACTTCTTTCGGAAACGACTGCCGGATCAAGAGCAGCCTAGCATCTATATGCGCGAGGGCGCAGACGGCGAGGATCAGCTTCTGCTCGATCCCGCGGAAAGAGGGACGGGCAAATACACAGCCGTAAAACCGCTTCGTGTTTCACCTGACGGTCGATTGCTTCTGTATGAGGTGAAGGAAGGGGGAGAGAGGACGGGGACTTTTGAGCTACTTGAAATTGAGTCTCGGAAGCGCCTCCCTGATCTCCTCCCCCGCGGGTACTTGCGCGGGTTCGCCTTCGCACCGGACGGTAAGAGTTTCTACTACGTACATGAGGCTCTGGACGCCAAGCGTCCGTTTTATCGTGCTGCGTACCACCACACTTTAGGAACCCCATCGGATGAAGACCGCGAGATTTTCACTGCCGGCGAAGACGAGAACCTTCGTCTCGTGCTCGTTTCCGATAAGAAACGTCTTGGGCTTTTCGTCTATCAGTTCTTTAAGAAAACACTCACGGACATTTATCTGAAGCCATTCGATGCTGAGGTTCCAGCGCAGCCGATTTTCCAAGGGATCGACTACATGCTCGGTCTGCTCTTGACGGACGACAGGATTCTAGCCATTACTGACCGTAATGCGCCGAATCGCCGCATCGTCGAAATACGTCTTCGGGAATCCAGAGAGCACGAGTGGATCGACATCGTTCCCGAGAGTGATGCACCCATCAGCAATTGGGTCGTAGCCAGGGACTTCATGTTCGTCTCCTACATCAAGGATATGAGTCATCGCGTCTTGTGCTTCAATTTCTCAGGGCAAAAAATAGGCGAGATACCCGTCCGAAGCGACGAAACGCTTCGCATAATCGGTGCTTCGCCAGACTGCGATGACCTTCTCCTGGAAACAGAATCGTTCACGGAACCCCTCAGAATTTTCCGCTATTCCGGAAGAACCGATAACCGGACTCTATGGGCCAAAAAAAGCATCCCATTTTGTCCCACCGACTATAGCTATTCACAGATATGGTTTATGTCCAAGGACGGCACAAGAATTCCCATGTTCCTCGTGGGCCGTCGCGATGTTCTCAGAAGAAGTAGTAATCCCACCATCATGACCTCTTACGGAGGTCATGGCGTTTCCATGACGCCACAGTTCAGCATCTTTGTCGCCTTCCTGATGGAACGAGGATGTCTCTTCGCTTTGCCCAACATTCGCGGTGGGTCTGAGTTTGGCGTGGAGTGGCACAAAGCTGCTAAGCGCCGAAATCGTCAAACAGCCTATGACGACTTCTTGTGCGCAGCAGAGTGGCTCATCAAGACTGGACGAACTGCTCCCGGAAAACTCGCGATCTTTGGTGGCTCTAATTCCGGTCTGTTGGTGGGAGCAGCCCTCACACAGCGGCCCGATTTGTTCGGCGCCGTCGTCTGCATGGTTCCGATGCTAGACATGCTGAGGTATCACCTTTTTGACAACGCGCACGTCTGGAAAGAAGAGTTCGGCACGGTAGATGATCCGGAAGATTTCGCTGTTCTCGCCAAATACTCGCCCTATCAT
>Ga0137418_10007170_pt1 | contig 10238 bp, 8 predicted proteins | sample CZODoug3_1_2_16f_FD_122242 | JGI IMG/M metagenome (GOLD analysis project Ga0137418, IMG submission 122242) | Vadose zone soil fungal communities from Angelo Coast Range Reserve, California, USA - CZODoug3_1_2_16fungal (Hybrid Assembly) | ecosystem: Environmental > Terrestrial > Soil > Vadose... | reverse complement strand
CCGGTCGTCCGCGAGTTCGGGGTTCCGGTGACCGTGTATCAGACGTCGTACTACTGCGGATCGAGTCGCCCGATCTTCGACGTTGCGTGCGCGTACCTTCTCTGGAAGGGAGCGGGCCGGCGCATCGAGGGACTGCCGTTCACCGGGACTCCGGGAGTGCTCGACCTCAGCACCAGCGAGCGCCGCGCGGCTGTGTGCTTTCGGATTCGGCAGGCGGCGCACCGCAGCGGCCTGTCGGCCGAAGAGAAGGACCTGCTCCTCGACCGCCTGGGGAGCGCGCTCAGCGTTGACACCGCGCCCATGCGGCGCCAGCGGCTGCTGCAGGTGATGACCCCGGCGGAGCTGCGGGACATCGTCAAGAGCGGCGTGGACGTGCAGTTGCACACCCACCGGCATCGCACGCCGAGGAATCGCGATCTGTTCGTGCGCGAAATCGTCGACAATAGAAACTTCCTGGCGTCGGTCGGCCAGCCGTCTCCGGAGCATTTCTGTTACCCGAGTGGCGACTACGACGAAGCCTTCCTGCCCTGGCTTGCGGAGCTGGGCGTTCAATCGGCGACGACCTGCGAGCCGGGTCTGGCGACCCGTAACACGCGAACCCTGCTGCTGCCGCGGCTCGTCGATTCGTCCGCACTCTCTGACGTCGAGTTCGAGGGCTGGCTGCACGGCTTGAGTCACGTGTTGCCCAAGCGCGCGACTCGTCACGCGATCCCTGTAGGGTAGCGGAAGCGCCTCGTGATGCCGCCCAGCGTCAGTCGAGCAGAAGCGATCCCCCAGCCGGGGTCGCCGCGCATGCTCGCGCCCATCGCCGCGCTGCTGCAACGCAGCGGTATCAGCCCGGCCATGGCCAAGGGTGCCGGCTGGTCCATCGCCGGAACGGGCTTCGGCATCGCCGCTTCGTTCATCGCGCAGGTCATCCTGGCTCGCTCCCTCGCTCCGACGGGCTACGGCGTCTACAGCTACGTACTCGCCTGGGTCAACGTCGCCGTGCTGGTCGGGAAGCTGGAGTTCGACACTGCCGCCATTCGGTTTGTGGCCGCCTACGGCGGTAAAGGCCAGAACGGCTTGCTGCACGGGTTCCTGCGCTACGGCATACGGATCGTCGCCGCCACCGCCACGGGCGGAACCCTCATCGCCGGTCTGAGCGCGTGGCTGCTGCGATCGCACCTGCCCAGCGGGACGGCCCAGGGCTTGCTGGCCGCCTGCGTATTGGTGCCGCTCAGCGCCCTGTTGTTGTTCAGCGGCAGCGTGCTGCAGGGGTTCCGGCGGGTGCCGCAGGCGCAGCTCCCCGGGCAGCTGTTGCGACCCGTGCTGTTCGGCGGCGGGGTGCTTCTCGCCGGGTCGGGTCTCGGTTTCGGGCTTGGCGCCAACGGGGCCATCGCCATCAACGCGGCGGCGACCGCGGTGGCGCTCGGCGTGAGCCTGCTGCTGCTGCGCAGCGCCATTCCGGCGAGTGTCAGCGCCGCGACTCCGGCGTTCGACCGGGCACTGTGGCTGCGAACGGTGCGCGGCTTCATGGTGATCTCGGCGGCGCAACTGGTCCTGTCGCAGCAGGCGGACATCCTCGTCGTCGGGACACTCCTCAGTGCCCGCGATGCGGGCCTCTACAGCGCCGCCAGCCAGCTGTCCACGTTGATCGGCGTGGGCGCCACGGCCATCAGCTTCGTCGTGCTGCCGGCGGTCTCCGAGCTGCACGCGCAGGGCAAGACGGCGGAGCTGCAACGCCTGGTGGTCCGCACTGTCCAGGCCAGCGCCGCGGTGAGCGTACCGGCAGCCCTGCTGCTGGCCGTCGCAGGCCGGTTGGCGCTGCATTCATATGGGTCCGGGTTCGTCGGCGCCTACCCCGTCTTGTTGGTATTGAGCGGCGTGCAGCTCGTGGCCGCGACGATCGGAAGTCTCGCTGGATACCTGCTGACGATGACCGGGCACGAGGGGAAGGCGGGCCGCGTCGTCGTGAGCACGGCGCTGTTGAACCTCGCGCTCACCATGTTGTTGACCCCGCTGCTCGGCGCCGTCGGAGCGGCGCTGGCGACGATGGCAGCCGGCCTCATCAGGGTGGGAATGTTCTGGTCGTACGCGCGGCGCCACGTGGGTGTCGCCGTGCTTCCGTATCTCCCGGCTGACCGACACATCGCGACGGGGCCATGACGACATCGCGCATCGCGCTGCTGCGAGACGGATCGCCCGAATGGGCCGATTGCGAGCGCGCCCTGACCGCCGCCGGTCAGCGGTTACCCCTGCCGCATCGGGCCGGATGGTCGCTGGCGCGTCGCGGTGTCACATCGCGCTGCATGGCGCTGCGCTCCGCCGACGGCGGCTGGGCGGCGGCGATCGGCATGCAGGTTTCCGCGAGCCGCGCCCTGCCGGGTTTTCGCGTGCTCCGCGTGGAGCGTTTCGGGGAAGCGGTGCCCCGCGCCCTGTGGCCTGATGCGGTGGCCGCTCTGGCGGAGGTCGCACGGCGGGAGCCCCGCGTGCTCCGCTTGAGCGTGGAGCTGTTCTCCCAGGACGGCGCTACCCGCGCCGAGCTGGGCGAGCATCTCTCGCGCGCCGGGTTCGCTCGCGCCGCGGCCGTGCGCAATTGGGGAGAGACGCTCACCCTCGACCTGCGGCCCAGCGAAACCGAGCTCTTGGCCGGCTTCAGCGAGCTGGCCCGCCGGGCGATTCGTTCGGTGGCGAAGCTTCCGGTCGAGGTTCGCCTGATCGAGGACGTGCGATTGGCGGACCGCATGGAGACGTTGTCAAACGAGACCTTCGGTCGCACCGGCGGACGGTACGAGGCGCGGTGGAACTGGTCGGCGGTCATCGAGCTGTCACGCCGTCTCCCCGACGCCTCCAGGCTGGTCGGATTGTTCCGCACCGATCGGGAGGGACCGGACGCGTTGCTCGGCTTCACGTGGGGGTGGTGGAATGGGCAGAGCGTGAGCTACTTCGCTGGTGCCTCGTCCCGCCCTACCGACTTGGGCCGCGTGTGGATCGTGCACCCGCTCTTTTGGGACTTGATCGTCTGGGCAAAGCGCGGCGGCGCCACTTGGTTCGATCTCGGCGGCGTCACGGCTGGCACCACGACGTCCGGGGACCCCGTCGGCGGGATCTCGGACTTCAAGCGGCTATTCAGCAAGCACACGGCGACCGTCGCGGAAGACTGGGTGCTCGAGCCCCGCTGGTTCCCGGCGCGCCTGGCCGCGGCCGTGAGTGGCGGCGCGGCGTGGCTGTCGCGAGCGGCGCGGTGAGCCTGCCCCGGCAGCTCGCCATGCGCGTGACCGGCGCCGACCTGTTCGCGCCGGCGTTTCGCACCGTGGGGCACGGCCTCATTACCATCTTCACGCTGCACCGCTTCGCGGACCCGGAGCACGGCGTCGTGGGACACGATCCGGCCGGCCTGCGCGAGCAGCTGGCCTACCTGCGTCGCCATCGGTATCGCCTGCTCAGCCTGACCGACGTGATCGACGAGCTCGACGCCGACGCGCCGACATCGTCTGTGCCGGGCGTGGTCTTCACCGTGGACGACGGCTACGGGGACTTCGCTCGCGTCGGCGCACCGGTCTTTGCCGAGTACGACTGCCCGGTGACGCTGTTCGTGCCGACGGGATTCGTCGACGGGCAGCTCTGGTTGTGGTGGGATCAGGTCACGCACCTGTTCCAGCAGACTCGGCGATCCTCGTGCCCAGACCCACGCCTCGAGAAGCGCCCGTATCAGTGGTCGACCCCCGGCGAGCTGGCACGCGTGCAGGACGACGTCCTCGGCTGTGTGGAATACGTGGAGGCGACCAAACGATCAGCATTGATCGCTACGCTGTCCCACGAGCTGGACGTTGAGGTCCCGGCGAGCCCACCGCCGGCCTTTGGGCCGATCAGTTGGGACGACGTGCGCCGCACGGCGCAGCGGGGGGTGACGTTCGGCCCCCACACCGTGACCCATCCGATTCTGACGCTGACCTCGGACGAGACCTGTCGCTGGGAGATCGAGGAGTCGTACCGGCGGCTGCGCCAGGAAACCGACGCTGCTGTCCCTGTGTTTTGCTATCCGGCCGGTGCGGCCAAGCGACGTGAGCTGGAGGCGGTGCGGCGCGCGGGCTTACGGGCTGCGGTGACGACGACGCCCGGCTACGCTGCCCCGCACGGCATTCGGGAGTGGGGAGCGCTGCGCCGCTTCGCTCTGCCGCGCTTCCCGACCGCGGAGGATCGGCCCCACCTGGTGAACGTCGTCGCCGGACTGGCGCGTCTCAGAACGAGGATCCGGCGTCCGCGTCCACGGGCGTGAGCCTGGATTCCGCGACCTCCGCGGCGACCAGGCCCTGGTACACGCTCAGCCACTCCCCCACGACGGCCCGCGGTGCGTACCGCTGGCGACACTCGTCGAGCGCACGGGCTATCAGGCGGTGCGCGAGTGAAGGATCCTGCAAGAGGCGAATGGCAGCCGCAGCCATCGCCTCATGATCCTCCCGCGGCACGATCAAGCCGGTCTCCTCGTGCTGCACCATGTGGGGAATGCCGCCCGCGTCGGTCGTCACGACCGGCAAACCCGATGCGAACGCCTCGAGGATCGATCCGGGCATGTTGTCGATGTTCGGCGCGTTGAGATACAGATCGGCGGCGTCCAGCAGGTTGGGCATCCGGTCCGGCGCCACCTGACCCACGAACTCGTAATTCTTGAGCCCGAGCTCGCCGGCCAGGCGCAGCAGCGCCGGGCGCTGCCTGCCATCTCCGGCGACGACCAGGCGGGCCTCGGGATAGGTCCGTTGAATCAGCGCGAAGGCGCGCAACACGCACGCCACGTTGTAGAGGTCCTCCAGGTGGCGGTTCGACAAGAACACCGGCCGGAGGGACGGGCGCGCACGGAATTGGAATTGATCGAAGTCGACGATGTTCGCGATGGTCTGACTGGGTAATCCTGCGCGCTCGAAGACGTCCGTCAAATAACCGGAGCTCACGACCAGGGCATCCGCCAGCCGCATGACGGGAATGGCCGAAGTCCCCCAGCGTCGCAGGTGGTCCTCCGCCTCCCCACTGCGGTAATTGAGCACGACCTTCTTGCGGAACCACTTGCTCAGCAGGATCGCGGGTGTCGGGTTCAGTAGAAAGGACCAGTACGATGCCGAAAACACGTGCACGACATCGTAATCGGGCAGGGACCGCAACAGGCTCCACACGTACCGCAACGTCGTAACGATCGTGCGCACGTAACGAATGCGCTGCAGTACGTGCAGCACGCCGGGCAGCCTCGGATTGGTCGGAATGAATCCGACATCGAGGGCCGGGTTCTGACGCAGGCCGCAGTACAGGCTCGCCGCTTGGATCGCCTGCCCGCCGGGGGGGACGAGCGCGGGAGCGACGAGGCACACCCGGATGGGGCGACTCACGCCCGCTGCCGCGCCAAATCCTTCCGACGCCGGCCCGTCGGCATGTCGGCAGGCATCGTGGACTGCTTCACGATCCAGGCCCACGTGCGTCGCAACCCTTCCTCCAGCGAGACACCCGGCCGGTAGTCGAGGAGCTGCTCCGCACGATCCAGACTCGCCAACGAGTCGCGCACATCCCCCGGGCGTGCAGGCTGCCGCAGAAAATCCGCCTGGTGACCGGTTGTCGCGCCGACCATGCCAAGGAGACCCACCAACGAGGTCCTGACCCCCGCTCCGACGTTGGCGACCCACCCGCTGACCTTTGCGGCCGGGGCCGAGGCAGCCAGGATGTTGGCATCGACCACGTTGTCCACGTACGTGAAGTCGCGCGTCTGCTCGCCGTCCCCGTACAGAATGGCGGGACGTCCCTCGAGCACCGCCTGGAAGAAGTTGGGGATGACCGCGGCGTACGCGGAATGCGGGCTTTGCCGCGGCCCGAATACGTTGAAGTAGCGCAGGGCAACGCCGGCGATCAGGTCGGCCCGCGCAAACGCCAGGACGTATTGTTCGCCCGCCAGTTTCGACGTGGCGTACGGCGATCGTGGCAGCGGCTCGACCGTTTCGGTCTTGGGCAGGACGGGCGTATCCCCGTACACCGAGCTGGAGCTGGAGTAGACGACCCGGGCGACCCCGGCCGCGCGGCACGCCTCCAGGAGGCGCACCGTGGCATTGACGTTGGCGTCGTGCGAGGCCCACGGGTCCTTGAGCGACCGGGGCACGCTCGGCAGCGCCGCGACGTGGAAGACGACGTCGATCCCGGCGACGGCCCGGGCGCAAACGTCCGGATCGCACAGATCGCCAAGCAGGAAGTCGATCTCGCCAGCGACTGCGGCGAGATTCGCTTCATCGCCGGTGCTGAGATTGTCCACGACCCGAACGGAGTGTCCGAGCGCGACAAGACGTTCCGTGAGGTGTGAACCGATGAAGCCGGCGCCGCCCGTGACCAGACACCGGGACCCCCGCAATGCCAACATGCGACTCCCTTTTCAGCCACGGATGGTGTCCCGGCGGCCCGTCCGCGCGGGATGAGTGGCTGCTGGGGAGGGGTGTTTGCAAGGGCGGCGCCGCCGCCGACCGTGGCACGCGCTGGGCCATCAACCGTAAGTTGCAGCAGAGCAACAACATACGGTGTTGGGGCGACGCGGCGCCAGAATGACGGCGACGCCGAAATGTAGCTCCATTGCGACAATCAGCCCGTCGGACCGATCATCCCTCCGTCGCCCCGGGTGCGGCGCGTCGCTTCAGCTGCTCCCACCATTCGATCCGCTCTCTGACCGTCTTTTCGTAGCCGGCATCCGCCGGCTCGTACCACTTTGCACCGCGCAATGCGTCCGGCAAGTAGTCCTGCGGGACATAGGCTCGCTCGTAATCGTGCGCGTACTTGTAGCCCGCCCCGTAGCCCAGGTCCTTCATCAGGCCGGTGGGCGCGTTGCGAATGTGGAGCGGCACCGGCTCGGCGGGGTGCTGCTGCGCCGCCTCCTGCGCGCGCCCGAACGCCACGTAGGCCCGGTTCGACTTTGGGGCCGTCGCGAGGTACAGCGTGGCCTCCGCGAGCGCCAGCTCTCCCTCCGGGCTCCCCAGGAAGTGGTAGGCGTCCTTCGCCGCGAGCGCCACAGCCAGCGCCCGCGGATCGGCGAGCCCGACGTCTTCGGATGCGATCCGCACGAGACGCCGCGCGAGGTAGAGGGGGTCCTCGCCCCCCGCGAGCATCCGAGCCAGCCAGTAGAGCGCACCCTCCGGGTCGCTGCCCCGCACCGCCTTGTGCAGCGCCGAGATCAGGTTGAAGTGCTGCTCGCCGGATTTGTCGTAGACGGGGAGCGGCTTTTCCAGCACCTGCATCACGACGTCGCGGGACGTGGGGCGTGGGGCGTCGGATGTCGCGATGTGCTTCTGCAGCGCTTCGACGGTGTTCAGCGCTCGGCGAGCATCGCCCTGCGCGTGCTGCACCAGCGCGTTCAACGCGTCCGCGGTCAGCTCCACGCCCAACGCCCCACGCCCTACGCCCCCGGCTTCCAAGGCTCGCGCGATCACCGTCCGGATATGCTCATCCGTCAACGGCTCGAGCACAAACACTCTGCACCGCGAAAGCAGCGCTCCCGTCAGCTCGAAGCTCGGGTTCTCCGTCGTCGCGCCGATCAGCGTGATGATCCCGTTCTCGACCCAGGGCAGAAACGCATCCTGCTGCGCCCGGTTGAAGCGATGAATCTCATCACAGAAGAGGATGGTACCTTGCCCCTGATACTTGAGCCGCTCTTCGGCCTCCTTGATGATCTCGCGGACGCGCGGCACGCCTTCCGTGACCGCGGAGAAGGGCTCGAAGTGCCGTTCGGTGTAGTTGGCGATGATCTTGGCGAGGGTCGTCTTCCCCGACCCGGGCGGGCCCCAGAAGATGCAGGATCCGATGTCGCCACGACGGATTAATTCCCCAAGCGCCTTCCCCGAACCCAGCAGGTGCTCCTGGCCCAGGAACTGGTCGAGGGTGCGCGGTCGCATCCGCGCGGCGAGGGGCTCGGTGGAGCCTTGGAACAGGGTGGGGTCGGTCACGACACCCCGTCGAGCAACGTCTTCGTAACAAAGAACACGACGGCGCCGGCAAAGAATGCCGCCGGCAGCTTCCAGCCTCGCTTGTGTTGGAACTCCGGTACGAGGTTCGACGCCGCTACGTAGATCGTGACGCCTGCCGAGAGGGCCAGCCCGTGCAGAATCAAGAAGCCCAAATGATCGGTCAAGAGGACGCCGACGACCGTGGCCAGGCCCAGAAGCGCCGCGGCGCCGACCGCCCGTCCGCCCGACCGCCCTCCCGCCAACATCAAGCTCGAAATCATCACGCCTTCGGGCAGCTTGTGCAGGAAGATCGCGACGAAGACCATCACGCCCAGCTCGGTGCGCACCAGGAAGGCGCTCGCGATCGCCACGCCGTCGAAGAACGTGTGCAGCAGCAGCCCCACCAGGGCTGAGGTGCCGGCGATCGATGTGACGCTGTGCGTCTCCTCGCCGAAGTGAAAGTGCGGCGTCACGGTGTGCTGGGTGAGGTGCACGGCGAGGTAACCGGCGAGGACCAGCGCGGGCGCCACAGGCCCGCTCTTGGCGAGCGCCTCGGGGAGAATCTCCACGATCGCGACGGAGAGCATGAACCCCGCGCCGAACGCCACGAAGTGCTCGATGAGCTTGAGCTCGCTCGTGGCGCGGCGCGTCACGGCGAGGGCGCCGAGTACGTTGCCGAGGGCGGCGACGAGCGCGTACACCAGAGCGCTAGACACGGGACAGGAGATACTCCTTGGTGTTCTTGGCCGGGTCGTCGAGCACCTCGCCCAGCAGGCGTTTGAGCACCTCGCCCACGTCGGGGCCGGGACGCACGCCGGCGGCGATCAGATCGTCACCCTTCACGGCGAGGTCCTTGAGCGCCAGCGGCGGATTGGTGGCGCGAATGGCCGCGACCGCTTTCACGACGCCCGCGGGCGTCGTGAAAGCGGTCGCGGCCATTCGCGCCACCAATCCGCCGCTGGCGCTCAAGGACCTCGCCGTGAAGGGTGACGATCTGATCGCCGCCGGCGTGCGTCCCGGCCCCGACGTGGGCGAGGTGCTCAAACGCCTGCTGGGCGAGGTGCTCGACGACCCGGCCAAGAACACCAAGGAGTATCTCCTGTCCCGTGTCTAGCGCTCTGGTGTACGCGCTCGTCGCCGCCCTCGGCAACGTACTCGGCGCCCTCGCCGTGACGCGCCGCGCCACGAGCGAGCTCAAGCTCATCGAGCACTTCGTGGCGTTCGGCGCGGGGTTCATGCTCTCCGTCGCGATCGTGGAGATTCTCCCCGAGGCGCTCGCCAAGAGCGGGCCTGTGGCGCCCGCGCTGGTCCTCGCCGGTTACCTCGCCGTGCACCTCACCCAGCACACCGTGACGCCGCACTTTCACTTCGGCGAGGAGACGCACAGCGTCACATCGATCGCCGGCACCTCAGCCCTGGTGGGGCTGCTGCTGCACACGTTCTTCGACGGCGTGGCGATCGCGAGCGCCTTCCTGGTGCGCACCGAGCTGGGCGTGATGGTCTTCGTCGCGATCTTCCTGCACAAGCTGCCCGAAGGCGTGATGATTTCGAGCTTGATGTTGGCGGGAGGGCGGTCGGGCGGACGGGCGGTCGGCGCCGCGGCGCTTCTGGGCCTGGCCACGGTCGTCGGCGTCCTCTTGACCGATCATTTGGGCTTCTTGATTCTGCACGGGCTGGCCCTCTCGGCAGGCGTCACGATCTACGTAGCGGCGTCGAACCTCGTACCGGAGTTCCAACACAAGCGAGGCTGGAAGCTGCCGGCGGCATTCTTTGCCGGCGCCGTCGTGTTCTTTGTTACGAAGACGTTGCTCGACGGGGTGTCGTGACCGACCCCACCCTGTTCCAAGGCTCCACCGAGCCCCTCGCCGCGCGGATGCGACCGCGCACCCTCGACCAGTTCCTGGGCCAGGAGCACCTGCTGGGTTCGGGGAAGGCGCTTGGGGAATTAATCCGTCGTGGCGACATCGGATCCTGCATCTTCTGGGGCCCGCCCGGGTCGGGGAAGACGACCCTCGCCAAGATCATCGCCAACTACACCGAACGGCACTTCGAGCCCTTCTCCGCGGTCACGGAAGGCGTGCCGCGCGTCCGCGAGATCATCAAGGAGGCCGAAGAGCGGCTCAAGTATCAGGGGCAAGGTACCATCCTCTTCTGTGATGAGATTCATCGCTTCAACCGGGCGCAGCAGGATGCGTTTCTGCCCTGGGTCGAGAACGGGATCATCACGCTGATCGGCGCGACGACGGAGAACCCGAGCTTCGAGCTGACGGGAGCGCTGCTTTCGCGGTGCAGAGT
>Ga0137418_10007169_pt1 | contig 10239 bp, 8 predicted proteins | sample CZODoug3_1_2_16f_FD_122242 | JGI IMG/M metagenome (GOLD analysis project Ga0137418, IMG submission 122242) | Vadose zone soil fungal communities from Angelo Coast Range Reserve, California, USA - CZODoug3_1_2_16fungal (Hybrid Assembly) | ecosystem: Environmental > Terrestrial > Soil > Vadose... | reverse complement strand
ACGATTGGTTTGGACCTCGGCGATCGCTGGTCGAACTACTGCGTTTTGGATGAAGCGGGCGAAGTTCTTCTGGAACAGAAACTAGCGACGACACCGGAAGCGATGAAGCAGACATTTGAGAGGATACCGCGAAGTCTCATGGCCCTGGAGACCGGAACACATTCCCAGTGGGTAAGCCGGCTGTTAAGGGAGCTGGGACACGAGGTGCTCGTGGCGCACGCGCAAAGGGTGGAATTGATCAGCAAGAGCAATCGAAAAGAATCCCTGACCTTCACGAGCGGGACGTAGTTCGCGCTCGCCTCCGTAGATGGACTTCCGACCCGCCTCGTTCAAAGTGCACATCGTCCATATATGCTTTCATCAGCAGGATGCCGCGCCCATGTTCCGATGCCGGGTCCGATGTGATGCCGTTACTCACTGTCTTTTCGAAGTCGAATCCTTTTCCCTGATCCGTCACGACGATTGATATTTCCTTGCCGGGCTCGCAGCGGCAGCGGATGTGCACTTTTGTTTTTGGATCTTCCCGATTCCCGTGCACGACTGCATTGTCGAGGGCCTCCCGGAGCGCCAGCTCGATGTCGGGCTCTGCTCCCGGAACACATTGCGATCCTTCAATCAGCCGCATCAAGCGGTCGACCAGCGGTGAGATGGCTTGAATCGCGCTGGGCATCCAGGAGTCAAATTCCAGGATGGAAGACCGGGAGCGATTTCTTCGGAACTGCGATTGAGAATTTGACGCTCCGTTCAGGCTTCGCATTCCATCCATGGCAAACGCCTCACGCTCAGGAGATATGCATCGCGCGTGCCAAAGCGCGGAGGGTTCCGAAGGTTGCGGAACTCATTGATTTTGTATTGGGATGGCGAACCGCAAGACCGTTGTTTGGATCAAGCTGCCAGGGTGCCAGTGCCAGCCACATGGTAGGCTGCCAGTTTCCTGGCACACAAAAAGTACTGAGATTGGGACGGGAACATTTCAGAAGAGGTGTGACAAAGATGGCTGCCGCGACTATGCAGAACCGCGCGCGATTCCGAGCTTTTGCATTCTTAACTGGAGGGTGGATCGTTTCATGGCAAGATGTGCAGCTGCGCCGTTTGGGCCGGCCACAACCCAATTGCACTCCTTGAGAGCTTTAAGAATCTGTTTACGTTCCGTTTCCTCCAAAACGTTGTGAAGTGCACCATTTGTCGATTTCGAAGAAACAGGTTTTTCCGCCGGAGGGCCGGCCTTGGAAACCTTGAGATCGCTAACATCAACGCTCAGGACAGGACCCGTCGAGATAATTACCGCGCGCTCGATCACATTCTGAAGTTCTCGTATGTTCCCCGGCCAATGATACCGGGACAGGGCATCCATTGCCGCCGATGGAATCGTCTCAATCACTCTGTTCATGCGGCGGGAAAACTGCTCGGTAAAGTGCCGCACCAGGAGTGGAATATCCCCCTGGCGTTCCCGCAAGGGCGGGACGTGCACGGGAAAAACATTCAACCGAAAGAAGAGATCGGACCGGAACTTCTGCTCGCCCACCATCGCCTCTAGATCGCGGTTCGTCGCGGCAATCAAACGTGCATCGGTTCGAAGCGTGCGCGAGCTTCCCAGCCGCTCGAACTCCCTTTCTTGCAGCACGCGGAGCAGTTTGGTCTGCAATTCGAGAGGAATCTCTCCGATCTCGTCCAAAAAAATCGTGCCGCCGTTAGCCACTTCGAAGCGGCCAATGCGTTGCGCGATTGCTCCTGTGAACGCGCCTTTTTCATGTCCGAACAGCTCGCTTTCCAGCAAACCTGTTGGAATGGCCGCGCAGTTGAGCTTGACGAAGGGCTTCGACCGCCGCGGGCTCAAATCATGAATGGCGCGGGCAATCAGTTCCTTTCCTGTACCCGTGTCTCCGTAGATGAGCACAGTCGAGTCTGTCGGAGCGACCGTCTCCACTTGCTTCAGCACACGCCGCAGGGAAGCACTTTTTCCGACGATTTGCGCGAAATTCATTTCGCTGCGGATTTCATCTTCGAGATAGAGCTTTTCCTGGGCCAGCTTCTCTTTCAGCTCTCGAATCTCCCCAAAGGCGCACGCATTCTCTACGGCAATGGCAACCTGATTTGCGATTTGGGTCAGAAAGTCAATATCGTCGCTGGTGAACGCATTGTCCTGATATTTGACCACACCGAATATCCCGAGCACGCGACCTCGGCTAACAAGAGGAAGGATGCAGACCGTTCCAACGTCGACTTGCGCGGTGTCCTTCATTCCGAGTCGCCTTGCCTCTTGGACGCTCCCGCACCAGAGTTTGCCGGTGCGATAGACCGTTCCCGAGACATCTTCATCGATAGGGATAAGGCTCTCCTCGTGGACGGAGTCGTCAACGAAGGCAAAATCCAAGGCGTAGATCCGCAAGTGTGTGTGGTCGGTATCGGGAAGAGTTATGCCGACGCCATCGCAGCCCATAACCCGGCGCGTGCTCGCCACTACAGCTCGGAGAACCTCCCGGAACTCGAGATTGGAAACCACATGATTGGTCAGTTCCAGGAGAAGTCCAAGACGCTCGTTCTTCTTCAGCAACTGCTGCTGTGAAGCTTGCGCTGCATCAAAATGCAGCGCATTGTCGAATGCGAGAGCGACCTGCTCAGCCACCACCGAAAGAAAGTGAACTTCTTCTGCGGTATAGACATCCGGAGCCTTACTGCCAAAGGCGAGCGTTCCGACTTTGGTGTGGGCTGTCGTTAGAGGGAGAGTGCAGACACAGTGGACTCCGTAGGTCTTCAAAATCTCTTGGAGTTTGGAAAACCGACCGTCGTGGGTTTCGAGCGAAGTGACAAGAGGCTCTTGATTCTGGTAGACCCACCAGGCATCGGATTCCTCCATGGCCTCCGGGCCTGGAGGGATAGCCTCTTCTGTTTCCGAGTCGACGAAATGCCGGTGAAACGTATTCGATTTCTCGTCACGAATGGACACACCGATACAATCAAACCGGACGACCCGGTGCAACTCCCTCACCAGCGCGCTAAACAGATCCTTCGGATCTCGATGTGTCCCGATAGCATTCGACACGCCGACGAGTGATTCATATCGGCTGGCGGCTGAAAGCCGAGACCCGTCTCCAACTACTTCCGTTCGCATCAGACGAACCTCTCCGAGACTGTCGCTTGGAGGTTGGATGTCGCACCTCGTACGTAGGTTAGAAGCTGAAAGCAAGTGTATCGCGACCGCGTCACAACTCAGCGTGAAGAGTACGAATCATCAGGCGCGTACAGGAGTGACGCCGAGCTCGTTCCGGACAATAGGAGCCATGTGAGTGCCGAGGATCTTTATGGCGTCCAACATTTTTTGGTGCGGAAGCGTGGAGACACCCATTTGGAATGTGACGCGGGATATGCCACCGAGAACTTCATTCACATAAAGGACCTTTTTCGCGACCGTTTTAGCATCGCCGATCAGCAGCGCGCCGGTAGGTCCGCGCAGGGCGTCGAATTGAGCGCGTGTGGCAGCGGGCCATCCGCGTTCCTTGCCGATTTCGGTAAAGGTGTGCGCATAGCCTGGAAAGAATATTTCCGCCGCCTCGTCGGTGGTGTCTGCGAGAAAGCCAACGGAATGAAGACCTACAGTAAGTCGCTCGGGGGAATGACCGGCACGGCGCCCAGCCTCGCGGTAGAGGTCGATGAGCGGGCGGAAGCGTTTAGGCTCACCGCCGATTATGGCCACCATAAGAGGAAGTCCGAGCATACCTGCGCGAACGAAGGATTCGGGGGTGCCGCCGACACCGACCCATATAGGCAGCGGATCCTGCAGCGGGCGAGGGTAGATTGCTTGGCCGGTAAGAGCCGCGCGGTGTTTGCCGGACCAGTGCACTTGCGTGCTTGCCCGGATTTTCAGGAGAAGATCGAGTTTTTCTGCAAAGAGCGAGTCGTAGTCTTCAAGACGCAGGCCGAAGAGGGGGTAGGACTCAATGAAGGAACCGCGGCCGGCAACGATTTCAGCACGGCCCCGGGAGATGAGGTCGAGAGTTGCAAACTCCTGAAAGACGCGCACGGGGTCGGAGGCGCTGAGAACGGTGACCGCGCTGGTGAGACGTATATTTTCCGTGCGTGCGGCGGCAGCGGCGAGGATCACGACGGGAGCTGAGTCGAGAAACTCAGCCCGGTGATGTTCGCCAATGCCGAAGACGTCCAGGCCGACACGATCGGCGAGCTCAATCTCTTCCAGTAGATGGTGCACGCGCTCCACGGGGCTGAGCGTTAGACCTGTGGCGGCGTCGGAAATGGCGGCTGCGAAACTGTCGATTCCAATCTGCATGTAGGTGACTCCTCCAAGGCAATCATCCCCCTGCTTGACTTAGATGCGTTATCACGATACTCGTTGCAACAAATATATGGCGACGGTGGTGCTGCGCGCGATAGTAGACATTGTGATCGATGGAGTCGGTGGTGAAGTCTTTAGCGAGGCGCCGGCCACGCTTGCGCCGGGCGGAAGTTTGACCACTCTAGGCTATTCCGCCGGACGCAAGACAACCATTGACGTCACGGATCTGATCTGGAAACAGGCCAGCATCAGGGGCTTCATACTGTTCGCTCAGCCGCAGGCGGCCTGGGCTGACGCCTGGAACGTTATCGTCCCTCTGCTTAGATCCGGCGCGATCAAACCAATCGTGGCTAAGACCTTCCCGCTGGCCGAAGCAGCTGATGCTCTGCGATACCTCGTTGAGGGCCGCCCCTTCGGCAGAGTCATCCTCACAATCTGACAAATTTTGATGAGAGGAGGGGAATACATGAAACGGGGTGCAGCTGGCCGCTCAAGGGGGCCCCGTGACGACGTCAGCGCAACCCCGAACGCGATGGATCCGCGGCCGTTTCAAACACCGTTGTAAGCCGATCATCCTTTAAAAGAGGCAGATCGGCACTCAGCAATTCAGCGAATACCGACTCCATCGGAAAACCCTTCGGCAATCAATTCCTCACGTAGAAATCTCACTTCCCTACGGCACCACGCACTAGCCGTGAAGACAATGTGATGTGGTGTTCAGAACGACAAGTCGCGCCCGCTGTTCACATGACATAGCCCGCCTTGTTCCGAAAGCCTTTGGCCACAGCTACGGAGCCCCAGGCTGAAGGAATGGACGTTTATGATGATGCTCATTCGGGATGCTCCGGCTTAACAGAATTCATTCATCTTGTCAGCCGAAAAAACCTTTGGAGGCGGGAAATGGGAAGCCGATGCATTACAACAGAAACGAAATGGGAAGAGGCACTCGTTCAGGCGAGCCGAGACGGAAATGACCAGGCAATCGAGACACTGTTCCGCCGGTACCAACGGCAGTTATTCGCAACTGCCCGACGTATTTTGGGAAACACGGAAGACGCGGAAGACGCTTTGCAGGATGGGCTTCTCTCGGCGTACCGCAATGTGGCGCGCTTCGAGGGGCGCTCCAAGTTTTCGACGTGGCTGACCCGCATTGTGGTCAATGCGGCACTCGAGCGGCGACGCCGCGCCAAAGGGCTACGGGTGACTTCGCTCGACGCCACACCTCCAGAGAGTCAGGTTCCAATATCAGAGTGCGTGCAAGATGACGATCCAAATCCTGAGCAACTGTTCGCCCGCACCGAGTTGAGGGAAATGATTCAAACGAATGTGGGACAGCTATCGTCCCCACTATTCACAGCATTTGTACTCTGCGGCATAGAAGAGCATTCGCTGGAAGAAGCCGCGAGACGACTGGGTATCACGATGACAGCAATGAAAGGGCGGATGCATCGTGCTCGATGCAAATTGGCGGAGAGCTTAGGACCCCGGCTCGAGCGAAGGAGGACGACGTGAAGAAGCCAATTCCCGTGGAGAGCATTGCAACTTGACACCAGTGGGTCTCACATTTCTAGACGAAGCCGGATCGTTGTCGAAGGGCTTGCTACGCGACCGAACCCGCATAGTAGTCCGGAAGCGTGAAATGAGTATTAGGGATCATTCTTCTCGACGCAATCGGGATCGATACTGGAGAGGTTGGGCCGAGAACTCACAAACCGCACCTTCTTTCTTGCTATGGACGTAGGCATGTGTCCTGCTGATTAACGATCCATCGCCGTCCCGCAGTAGACGCAAGATTATTTTTTTCCAATTTCGTTCAGTGCCTGCGCGAGCGTTGTGTCTGGCGCTACCGGCTCAAAACCGGTTCTACTTTCGTCCTGATGCTTATTGATTGTTTTGAGCATTACGAATCGTCCGTCGATGTCGATTTTTTCCGTGCTAGTTTTCCAAACCCCCGGCGACAGCTGAACGCGCGTAATTTCCGTGGTGCCACCTTGCTTTACTTGGCCGATCAGACCATACCCAAACTTCACTCGTGTTCCCAATGAACCAGAAAGGCGTGCTATTCGCTTGTCGTGAAGATCGATGAAGACTATCCCATCCAAAGCGTGTAAAACCCGCTGCTCATAGGTCTTGGGCTTGAACTCAGGATTTGGATGAAACGCTATTATTTCGGACTCTCCCTCCTTGCCCCGATCCTCAAAAACAAAGGCCTCGGGAATAATGCGCAATAGTTCTTCCATCTTTTTGTCGTCATCATCCTGCTGTTTCTGGATCGCGTGCCTCCGAGATGCGCTGTTCAGCAACTCTTGGTGCCGGTCATTCTCTTCTTTCATCTGGGCTGATGTAGGTGGATAGCCATCGACTGCAAGCAGGTGACGAACCGGGGCGTCCACGGTCTCGATTACTTGCTCGCGATATACGTGGTTGTTACTGTGGCGCTCTGCGACATAGGACCACAATGTTCTCTTTTCGCGCTGTTCCAGTTCGTTGTAGCACGCATCTCCGACCAATTCCTTTGCCGTTTGGGAAGGCAACGCAGGCGGCAATGCCATGCCGGCTGCAAACGCGAGCGTAAGGAAGCGGGAAACGCGGGCCAACAAAGATATCGTTCTCGATGGTTCCATGACGGTTAGCATCCGGATTGTGTGATCGGCACTTCTACTGCCATCGCTAGACCGGGCCGGTACGTAAGGTGGTGCTCTCCCTAACCTTTCGACCAACTATCACAAGACACGACGTTCGAGCACCGTTCAAACGCGACTAACAACTGCATTTTCACCCAAAGAAACAACGCACTGCAGATAGGAACGGCTATTCAATTGTTAGGATTTGTTTGCTGAACGTCTTACCGATTTGTTTCGCGTTATCATGACTTGGAGACTGTTCGGCCGGCGGAGGATTATGTCCATGCAACATCTCAAAGATACGTTAGAAAACACAACGCCACATCTCCTCATCGTGGATGATGATCTTGATTTATGCGAAGTCTTGACACGCTATCTGGAGGCGGAAGATTTTAGGGTTTCGTCGGCGCATACTGGTTCCGAAGGATCGAAGGCAGGAATCGAAGGGTCGTACGAATTAATAGTGCTGGATGTCATGTTGCCGGACAAGAAAGGGTTTGATGTTCTGCGAGAAATACGACAGCGGGCGAGAACTCCAGTTCTGATGTTGACCGCTAAAGGCGATGAATTCGACCGCGTCCTGGGCTTGGAGCTTGGCGCCGATGATTATTTGACGAAACCGTTCAGCCCCCGTGAACTCGTTGCAAGAATTTCCGCCATTCTCCGGAGATCCGGCTGGCAGTCCGACAACAATAATGGGCTCAGACCCCCCAGAATCAGGTCAGGAGATTTGGAACTCGATTTGGCGGCGCGCATCGTCACGAAAGCCGGCGAGCCTTTGAATTTAACATCGGCAGAATTTGATTTGTTGCACCTGTTTTTCGAAGCGCCGGGGCAAGTGCTCACGCGCGACAAACTCGTTGAGCGTGTCCTTGGCCGAAAGTTCTCTCCTTTTGATCGCAGTATTGATTTTCACATAACGAACCTACGCCGCAAGCTTGGTCCACAGCCAAACGGAACCGAGAGGATTCGTAGCGTTCGCGGGACTGGATATCTCTATGCATGGCCCGAGGAATAAGGATTACCGGGCCCCTTCGTCGGCATTTTCTGCGTGCGAACAGGCCCAACCCTACATTGAGTAGCGAAACTGGCGGGAGAAGAAAGCATGAATTTCAAGTCTAGGGTGTTCCGCTTTCGGGATCGAGTACCCGTGCACCGCCTCTTCGTGAAAATCTTCTCCTGGTTCTGGGTGACGGCCCTGGTCATCATCGGTATTATCTTTGTCGGCCGCCGCGTGATGGATTTGAGGCCGATCGACTCATCCAGTATGTACGCGTCTGTGGCATCCATGCTCGCCACGGAAGCAGCGCGCGCATATGAGTCGGGTGGTCCCGCGGGATTCACTCGTTTTGCCAATAGCCTCGCTGGCGGTCACGAGAGCCAGCTTTTCCTGCTCGATGAGTTCAACAAGGATGTACTATCGCGAGCGATCTCCAGGGATATCCTGCGATTGGCGAATGAAGCTGGCAAGGATCAACTTGTCACAAAATACATTCCGCTGTACGAACGTGTTGCCGCGTATAAATTTGTCTCTAGTTCCGGACGTCGATACACGTTGGTGCTCTACGAACACCCTGCGGCCCTTAATTTGACAGGGGTGTTGTTGAGTGCAGGAATTCCTTTCCTTCTCGGTTTGTTGTTTGTGGTAACCGTCCTTTGCTTTTGGCTGGCGTACCACATTGCGGCCCCCATCCACAGTATTCAATCGGCGGCACGAAGAGTCGCGCAAGGAGACCTCAGCGCAAGAGTGCCCAATGCCGTTTCCCTGCGCCGCGACGAACTGGCGGCGCTGGCAATGGACTTCGACTCAATGGTGGAACGCATTGAAACGCTGATCCGTACTCAAAGAAACCTTCTGACCTCTGTGTCGCATGAACTGCGTTCACCCCTGGCCCGATTGAACGTTTCGCTTGCGGTGATGCGAAAACACACGTCCCAAGAAGCCTTTGACATTTGTGAACGTATGGAGCGCGACGTTGCGAGAATTGACGCACTGATAGGGCAGCTCCTAACACTCTCCCGCCTTGAGGCTGGCTTGACTTCCGGGGAAAGGGAGAACGTTAATTTCACCCTGCTGGTTCAAGAGGTGGTGGCAGACGGCAATTTCGAAGCCACAGCCCTGGGCAAGTCGGTGACCCTGCAATCGGCAAATCCCGTGGTCCTGGAAAATGCTGATTCCCTCGCGCTGCGAAGCGCGTGCGAAAACATTGTTCGCAACGCTATTCACTTTACTCGGCCCGGGACGGAAGTAAAGGTGGCTCTAGGGATAGACAATGGGGCTTCGAGCCCACAGGTCATCCTGACAGTATGCGATGAGGGCCCCGGTGTACCGAATGATGCGTTGCAGAATATTTTTAGTCCCTTCTTCCGTATCAACGAGCCCGAAAGGCAAAGCGAAGGCAATGGGCTCGGGCTCGCGATTGCCCTCGAGGCTATTCGACTGCACCACGGGTCTATCACCGCTTCAAATCTCAGCCCCGGTGGGCTTGAGATTAGCGTTCGAATGCCCGCGACAGATCCTGCCCGAGCGTAATAATCCTTTCTGACCAATCTGCTTCACGTGCCGCAAGTAACGCCTGCGATCTCACCGTACGGAAGGGGATCTCGCTCGTTCAGAGATTGGGTTCCTTTCAATTCCTTACGTAAGGTCCACATTTCCTCGCCGCACTCCTGGTTCCGTCCAAGTAACCTCTGGCTAAGTTCCTCGAATGCTGGGCGGCCGCTTGCCGGGAAAGCGTCCGAAATTTGATACGAGACGAGGGACACTATGAAACGCATCATTGTGTTGGTATTACTTTCCTATTCAGTCTTGGGCCTCACGGGCATTCCAGTGCGCGCACAAGAGACAAGGTCCGAAGGGAAAACTTTAGTTGTAGAGCCCGGCAATGATTTCCGTGCCGCGCTCGAAAAAGGAGTGCGTCTCAAAGCTCCAGGGCAACCCATTACGGCCAGGCTGCTAGAGCCGGTCTACACCGGAGAAGTTCTCGCGATCCCGGCAGGTTCGGCGATTAAGGGACATGTTTCTGCAATTAGTACGTCTCCGATGCGCAAGCGTGGCCAAAGGCTCCTAAATGGCGACTTTACCCCGCCCAAGACGGCGCACGTAACTTTCGATCAACTGGTGCTTTCCGATGGAACGGTGGTGCCCATTCACAGTGATTCGGCTGTCGGTCTTGGTCGCGTGGCGAATTCGCGATATCTTCCCAAGGCGCAGCGTCCTGGAATCCGCCAAAAACTTAGGGGCGCTATGGCCCCGCTGCGAGAACCGAATAAGCTGCAGCGATTGGGCGAAGCCGTCGTAACCAGCCTGCCATACCACCCGGA
>Ga0137418_10007166_pt1 | contig 10241 bp, 13 predicted proteins | sample CZODoug3_1_2_16f_FD_122242 | JGI IMG/M metagenome (GOLD analysis project Ga0137418, IMG submission 122242) | Vadose zone soil fungal communities from Angelo Coast Range Reserve, California, USA - CZODoug3_1_2_16fungal (Hybrid Assembly) | ecosystem: Environmental > Terrestrial > Soil > Vadose... | reverse complement strand
TCGGGATGTGCGTGGATGTCGCGGCGCCACGCCACGACTTTCCCCTGAACCTGGGCGGCCCTGCGGTCGACTTCGGAATCCAACCGACTCGCCTGAGCATGGAGGTGCGTAGCTAATGCAAGGGCTATGAGGGACAGCTGGATTGGGCGCATGGCCCGAAAGGTAGCCCGGCTATTCTAGGGGCGCAGCATCCTGTGCCCCTACGCGAATCCCGGCAACCCTTCCAGCGTATTGAGTGTCAAACACCATACACCCTCGCGACTTTGGAGCCCGTCATGACGCGTTACCTCACCGCTGCCGCTCTCGCCTTGTTGGTTCTTCCCATCAGCTCATTGCGCGCACAGGAGGGCGATGACGAATGGCTCTCGAATTGCCGCGAAGGATGGGGCGACTGGGGCTCACGCGCCCGCCACTGCGAGATTCGCGAGACGGGAATGAAGGCGACCGGCCGCGCGATCACCATCGATCCGGGCATGAACGGCGGTGTCGAGATCATCGGCTGGAGCAACTCCGACAGCATTGCGATCACGGCGCGGATCCAGGTCAACGCCCGCAGCAGCAGCGATGCCGACGCGATTGCCCGCGACATCAAGATCGAAGCCTCGGGCGGAACAATCCGCGCGATCGGTGGCAGCGGTCCCTCCGGCCGCCATCAAAACTGGTCCGTCAATTTCCTCGTGATGGTGCCGCGGCACAGCGATCTGACGCTTTCGACCCAGAACGGTCCGCTGTCCGTCGAGGACGTGGCGGGTCGGATGGATCTCCAGACTCTGAATGGACCACTCTCGCTATCGGGCGTCGGCGGGGACGTGCACGCGAGCGCGCAAAACGGGCCGCTCACGATCGACCTGCAGGGCACGCGTTGGGAAGGGACCGGACTCGACGCCGAGACGCAGAATGGGCCGGCGGATCTGCGGATTCCCGACAATTACAACGCGAAGATCGAATTCGGCACCGTCAACGGACCCATGGACGTGGGCTTTCCGATGACCGTGACAATCAGCGGACGCGTGAAAGACCGTATCAACACCACGCTGGGCAACGGCGGGCCGCCGATTCGTGTGGTCACGACGAATGGGCCAATGACGGTGAGGAGAAGCAGGTGAGTGAAGGTTGGTGGAGGTTGGTGAAGGTTGGTGGAGGGTGTTTCAGAACCTCCACCATCCTCCACCGTCCTCCACATCACTTGCCAATATCCTCATCCCATAAGTCGGGGTGATCCCGAACAAATTCCGCCATCATCGAGATGCACCTCGGATCCTGACGCACCTCGAGTGACACGCCGCGGCTCTGCAGCAGCTCCTCCTCGCCTTTGAACGTCTTGTTCTCCCCGATGATCACGCGCCGAATCCCGTAGAGCAGAATCGCGCCGCTGCACATCGCGCACGGCGACAGCGTGGTGTAGAGCGTCGCCTCGCGATACACGAACGCCGGTTGCCGGCCCGCGTTCTCGAGTGCGTCCATCTCGCCGTGCAGCACGGCGCTTCCTTTCTGAACCCTGCGATTATGGCCGCGACCGATGATCTTGCCCTGGGACACGATCACGGATCCGATCGGGATGCCGCCTTCGCGCAGACCCTGTTCCGCTTCGGCGATGGCTGCGGCGAGCAAAGGATCGCTGGTCATGCCGTGCTGGCCCGCATCGCGTCGTACTCGAACACGTTGGGACCGCGCGGCGCTTCGCGCGCGATCGTGACCATCGCTCGCGCGACCGTGGCGGCGTGAATGGGGCGGTAGCGCCGCAGCCTGCCGAAGAGCAGCGCCGACAACACCGGTGCGCCGAGCATCGCGATGCGTTCGCCGAGCCGAAACTGGGGGCGCTCGCCGAGCAGCAGCGAGGGGCGGAAGATCTGGATGCCCTGGTAGGGAAGCGCTCGGATCGCCGCCTCCGTTTCGCCTTTGACTCGGCTGTAAAAGACGCGGGACTTGGGATCGGCACCGATGGCGCTGACGAGGAGAAACTGCGTGGCGCCCGCGCGCAGTCCGGCGCGCGCCAATCCTACCACGAACGCATGATCGACCAGCCGAAATGCCGGTTGTGACCCTGCCTGTTTGATAGTCGTGCCGAGGCAACAGAAGACGTCGTCGACGTGCGGCAAATCGCTCGCGCTTTCGAGCGAGCCAAGGTCCACGATGCGCTGCTCGAGCTTGGCATGGTGGTATGAGGTAGTGCGGCGGCCCACGGATATCGCCCGCGACCAGTGCGCATCGGCGAGGAGCAGCTCGAGCGCATGAGTACCGACCAGACCGGTCGCGCCGGCAAGCAGTGCGGTTCGTCCCACGCGCAGGAAAGTAGTTATTATCTCGCCCGTGGGAATCTCCGACGCGTTGCAGAATCAACCGCTCGTTGCCGTGGGATTGCTGTTCGCCGCCGGCGTGGTGACGAGTCTCAATCCGTGCATCTACCCGATGATCCCCATCACCGCTGGAACACTTGCGGGCGTCAACGTCGAGGGACGCACGCGCCGGCGCACCATCGGTCTGACGGTCACGTACGTGTGCGGGCTCTCGCTCTTCTACGCGCTGCTCGGCATGATCGCCGGGATGACCGGATCGCTGTTCGGCACGATCGGCGCGAGCTTCTGGGCCCGGCTCGTCATCGGGAACCTGCTCCTCGTCTTCGCCCTCGCGATGCTCGAGGTGATTCCCGTGCGATTGCCCGCGCGCCTCTCCGCCTGGGCCGGCGGTCTTGGCGGCGGCTCCTACCCGGCCGTATTCCTCCTGGGTGCGACATCGGGTCTGGTCGCGGCGCCGTGTGGTGCACCGGCGTTCGCCGCGGTGCTGACCTGGGTCGCGACCACGCACAGCGCCGTGCTCGGGTTTGTCTACCTATTCGTGTTCTCGCTCGGCATGTCGGCGCTGCTGGTGCTCGTCGGGCTCTTCTCTGGGGCACTCGCGGCGCTGCCCCGAGCCGGCGCGTGGATGGCGTGGATCAAAAAGGCCGCGGGCGTGGTTCTACTGCTCATGGCTCAATACTATTTCGTGAAGGCTGGGCAAGTATGGTAAAGGCGTGCGCGGTGCGCGGTGCGCTGTACGCGGGACTACTGCTTCTAGCACCCGCGATGCTCCGCGGACAGGAAATCATTGGTATTCCTGTCGGTGAGAGTCCTCCTGCAGTCACCATTGAGAATCTGAACGGCGATTCAGTCGCGCTGTCGCAATGGATCGGCAAGAAGCCTGTCATCGTGGAGTTCTGGGCGACGTGGTGCCCGATCTGCGCTGAGCTGTTGCCGAGGATGGAAGCGGCGCAGAGGAAGTACGGTGATCGCGTGCAGTTTCTCATCGTCGCGGTCGCGGTGAATCAGAGCAAGAACACGGTGCGTCGCCATCTCGAGCGGCATCCGATGCCGTTCACGTTCCTGTGGGATGGCAACGGCGCGGCCGTCCGGGCCTTCCAGGCACCTTCGACTTCGTACGTCGCTGTGCTCGATGCCAAGGGGCGCGTGGTCTATACGGGTGTCGGGGCGGACCAGGATGTCGAGGCAGCAATCGAAAGTGCGGCAGAGACGCCAAGGGCGGCAAAGAGTCACCAGTAGGACTCTGCCGCCCCTGCCGCCATTGCCGCCCTGTTAGTGCGCAGTCGTATCCGCAGGCACCAGCTTGTTGATGGCGGCTCCGAGCTCGGTGTAGCTCGTCGGATCGATCTCCCGGAACGGCGTCGCCCGATAGGCGATTCTCCCGTCCGGCCCTACCACGAACAGATTGCGGTTGTCGAGCTTGTACTGGGCATTGTACGCCCCGTATGCCTTGCCGACCGCTGAGCCGGTATCACTGCCAAACAGGACCGGGTAGTCCGCGTCACGCGCCCACGAGGCGAGTGCCGTGTCGACATCGGCGCTGATGGCGAGGAGGACGACGTTGCGGCCGTTTTTGAAAACCTGTGCGTACTGATCACGGTACGCATTCATTTGGATCGTTCACCCACGCGTTCGCGCTTTGAAGAAGAACGCGAGCACGACCGTCTTCCCCTTGTAGTCGCTGAGCCGCACCGGGTTCTTGAGCGTCCCGTAGCGCGTTGCGCCGGGGATCGCGAAGTCCGGCGCGACGACGCCGACCTCGAGCGCCGGCGGACCCGGGGGGGGTGCGGGAGGCGCTGCCGGCTGCTGCAGCAATGCGGCAAGAACGAGTGACATGACCACGATGATGTCCTTGTTGTGTGCGCCGACTAATCTAGTTGCCCAGCGGGTTCCCCGCCTCCTCCGGCTAGGCCACGCCTGCGACGCCGTAGCGCGTTCTCAGGATCTCGACATGGTGCCGCTCATGTCCCGGTATCATGAATGCGATCGCGCGCACGCTGACCGGCTTGCCGCTCGCCGTGCCGCGGCGGCGCCACGCGTCGGCATCGAACGTCCGCAGAAGCGCGAGCGTCGCGGCCCGCGCGGTGTGCAGCTCGCCGACGAGATCGGCGAGCGAGCGGTCGTCGAATTTGGCGACGGGCACGTAGGCGTTTTCGTCGAATCCGGGCAGCGGCGTCGGGTCGCCGCGCGCGATCCGCAGCGCGCGGTAGGCCATGATGCGCTCGACGTCGGCGAGATGCCCCACCACTTCCTTGACGCTCCATTTCCCGCTGTCATACCGGTGCTTCGCCTCGGTCTCGGAGAGGCCGCGCAGCATAGCGGCCGTGTCCTCGATTTGCGCTGCGCACGCGATCACGGGATCGAGCTCGGGGACGCGCTTGATGTAAGAGACGTAATGCGACGGAATCTCGTCGGGCTCGGGACGTCCCACGGTGCGGCTGCTCACGGCGATTTTCCGTCGAGCTCCGTGAGCGCCACCGCTTTCACCGTTTTGCCTTCACCGGTCATGATGCGGCGGTGGTAATCGACCTGGCCAAGATGGTAGGCGAGATGCGTCGCGAAGTGCGCGAGAAAGGCGCCCGTAGACGAGCTGACGCCGCCGACCTTTTCGGGAAACGGTTTGCGGAGATCCTCCTCGCTGATCGTGCTCATGCCGATGTCCACGGCCGCGATCGCGTTGTCGATCTCGCGCAGCAGCTCGGCGCGCGGAATGTCGCGGCTGCCGAACTCGGCGTCGCGGTTGCGCGCGTAGCCGTTCTTGCCGAGCACGTTGCCGAGGAAGTACTGGAGATTGCCGGCGAGATGGAGCGCGAGATTGCCGCCCGGGTTCGCGATCCCGGCCGGAATCTCCCACAGGTCCTCGTCGCTGGGATACGATTCGATTTCGCGGCGCAGCGCCTTCAGCTCGCGTGTGATGACATTGGTGATCCAGTCTTTCATTCGATCCTCCCCACCCGCATGGCCACCGGCCAGCGTGCCAACCGTGATTGTCGCGGATCGCCCCAGAGCGGTCCGAGCTCATTGACGAGACGCGCCACCGGATCCTCGTCGTGGCGCTTGATGAACGCACGCGTCGCCGACCAGGTGCGCACGTACCCGGCGACGTCGTCGAGCGTCAGGGGCTGCTCGATCACGAAGTCGGGTGCGGTGAATTCAGCGAACGGAAACTCGATGGTCTGGTAACGCTCCTCCGTGATTCGCCGTTCCGGCGGCCAATAGGGACCCACGACGTTGCTGTAGAAGCGGCGCACGATCTTGTCGATCTGCGGTGCGATCTCGAGCATCACATACGTCCACACCGCGATCACACCGTTTGGCCGAAGGACACGCCGAACCTCGGTCCAAAATCGGGCGCGGTCGAACCAGTGCAGCGCCTGCGCCACCGTGACGAGATCGACCGATCGGTCGCCGAGGTCAGAGGACTCGGCCGGACTGACGCGGTACTCGATTCGCGGATCGTGCGTGGCGTGGTCGATCTGGCTGCTGCTGGCGTCGGTCGCGACGACGAGCTTGAAGTGGCGGGCCAGCCCGATCGCGGCCTGGCCCGAGCCGGTGCCTGCGTCCCACGCTTCGTCGCGCGCCGGCGCGGCCTGCGCCAGGAAGTCGAACAACGCATCCGGGTAGCGGGGCCGGAAAGCCGCATAGGCGGCGGAGACCCCGGAGAAATGATCCGCGAAGCTCACGGCCTTGCGGCGGGTGGCGGTGGCGGAGGTGGCACCGGCACCAACGGCGGCGTCGTGCGCTGCGCGTCGCGGCACTCCGGCCACGCGCCCGGCTGACCGCCCGGCGTCAACGAAAACACGGTCCGTTTTTCGCGCGACATGCGAACGGTGTCCTCGGATGCCAGATACACGAGCATTGCCGCGAGCGCCGCGTTGTTCTTCACGTCGTCCCAACTGATCTTGTCGTAGGTGTCGCGGTTGGTGTGCCAGGTGTAACGGCCGTAGTCCCAATCGCCCGAGCCGAGGCCGAATCCCGGTGCGCCGCAGGAGACGAACGACGCGTGATCGGTCCCGCCGCCCGAGGGCGCGCCGGGGAAGCCGAACTTGATGTTGCGGGTGATGTCGGCGGGCACGCGGGCGAGATAGCGCGCGAGACTCGCGCCCGCATCGGGGAATCCCGACGCGCTCATGGTTTCGACGCGGCCGGTGCCGTTGTCCTGATTGAAGAGCGCCTGCAGTCCGCTCGCGACGTCGGGATGATCGTGCACGTAGCCCCGTGAGCCGTTCAAGCCCTGCTCTTCGCCGCTCCAATGGCCCACCAGAATCGTGCGCCGCGGATTCGGATACACCTGCTTCAGGATCCGCATCGCCTCGAGCATCGTGATGGTGCCGGTGCCGTTGTCGGTCGCACCCGAGCCGCCGTCCCACGAGTCGAAGTGCGCCGAGAGCATGACGTACTCGCTGGGGAGCTGGCTGCCTTTGATCTCGCCGACGACGTTGAAGACCGGAACCTCTCCCAGCGCCTGTGACTCGGCGGTCACTTCGATGATCGGACTCTGTTTGTTCTCGGCGAGCCGGTACAGCAGTCCGTAGTCCTCACAGGCGATATCGAGCACGGGAGCGCGGTCGGTATACGCCGTGAAGATCTTCTGGACGCCCCAGCCCTGCGACCACAAGCTGCCGATGATGCCGGCGACGCCGGCTGCCTCGAGGCGACGAGAAAGCCCCGCGGCCCCCGCGACGCCGCCGCCAGTGACGTAGCCGGTACGTTGCAGGCGCTGCTGCCACACCTGCTGTGCAGCGGTGCGCCGCGCCTTCATCGAGTCGGCGGTGCTCGGCGTCGCCCACTTCTCCCAGCTGTCGTCGGGTCTGCAGGTCGGCTGCGGCATTGATATGAGCACGAATTTGCCTTTAGCCTGCGGGAGCCACGCGACGAGCGCGGCGCTGTCAGCGACGTCCGGCAGAATCACGACGGAGGCGCGCAGCGGGCGGCCGCGCGGTGTCGGTGGGCTCCAGGCGAGCGCTGTCCCTTCGAGCGTGCGCGCGCGCGGCGCGACGAGATCGATGTGTGTCTTGCCGCGGCGCCAGCTCCGCCACGTGCCGTACTGTTCCTTCCGCGCCGTGATTCCCCAAGCCGTGTAGGTCGCGAGCAGCCAATTCTGCGCCGCGGTCATGCCGGGCGAGGCCGTCAGCCGCGGGCCCAGCGAGTCGAAGAGCACCTGTGCGAGGTGCGGGAGCTGCGAGCTGTCGGTTTCGATCGCCCAGATGCGGCGCAGGACGGGATCTTCGACCGCGAAGCCGGAGGGCTGGGGGAACTGCGCGGTTGCCCCGGTGGTGACGAAGGCGGCAACCAGGAGGGTGACGGAAAGAACACGTCGCACGGTGTAACTCCGATTGATGGTGAAGGGGAACAGGAAGTTAACCACGGATTGCAATCCGGTAACGAACCTCCGGCACATTGGTTTTTGGATAGCGGCGCGTCCCCGTGTCTTGACGAAAACCGTGCTTCTCGTAAAACCGCCTCGCACTATGGTTTTCTTCCAGCACCCACAGTGTCACCTCGGCAAATCCCCGGCGCCGCGACTCCGCAAACACATGATCGATCAGCATCCCTCCATAGCCGCGGCCGCGCAGGTGCGGCAGCACGTGCAGCGACGTGATGTGGCCGACGCGCGCGGCGTCATCGTCGGCATCCCTGGTAGGGATCATCTGACAGAACGCCACGGCTTCACCGTGCTCCTCGATCAGGAATACGGGCCAATCAAGATCGGCGATCCGCTCCGCCCAGAACTGCGTTCGATAGGCGAGGTCGGTTCGCGCGATGACGTCGTCCGGCATGATGCCCCGGTACGCGACGTTCCATGATTCGACGTGAATGCGTCCGACAGCTTCCGCGTCGGCGGCAAGCGCGCGGCGGATCTTCATCGCCCGAGCTTCGCCTCCCATTCCTCGAGCGATCGCGGCCAATCGGCCTTGAGCAGCCGGGACAGCGACCGATCGGCGAGGACTCGACCGCCCGTCTGACAGGTCGCACAGTAGTTCGCTTCGTTGGCGGCATAGCGTATGCGCTGTACGGGTGAGCCGCAGACGGGGCAGGGCTGCTTGTACTTGCCGTGCACCGCCATCTCTTTGCGAAATGCCGTCACCTTCTCGGGGAAATCGCCGCCCGCCTCTTCGCGCAGCCGATCGATCCATTCGCGCAGCGTGCGCTGCGTGGCGACGTGCAGCCGATCCACTTCGTCATCCGAGAGGTTTGTCGAGAGCTGAAACGGCGACAGCTTCGCTGCGTGCAGGATCTCGTCCGAGTACGCGTTGCCGATGCCGTCAAAGAGCTGCGGATCGGTGAGTGCGCGCTTGAGGGTATGCGACTCGGATTGCAGCCGGGTCTTGAACGCAGCGACATCGGCGGCCAGTACGTCCAGCCCGCCGCGGTCGTGCGCCGCGAGGCCGGCCTCACCCTGCACGACATGCAATGACGCCCGTTTCTTGGGGCTCGCTTCGGTAAGCAGCAAGGTCCCCGTTGGAAAGTCGAATGACCCGAGGCCCACTTTGGCGGGCGGCTTGGTGCCTTCAGGGCGCCACCGGAAGCGTCCGGCGATCATCAGGTGGAAGACGAGGAAGACGTCTCCCTCCATCTCCCAGACAATGCGCTTCCCCAGGCGCCGCAGTCCCACGACTTTGCGGCCCTCCGCCGCGCTCAACGGTGGGTCGACGGTACGCAGCAGCGAAGGACTGACGATGCGCGCGCGCTCGAGCGGCTGGCCGACGATGCGGGGGGCCAGCGCTTCGAGGTAGATCGTGATGTCGGGGAGCTCCGGCATGTTAGTGCAGCTTGGGGAACAGGCGACCCGCTTGTTCGGGCGACATCTCGATGCCGACGAGGGCGAGGGCGCGAGATAGGACGGGATCCCGGCCCGCCGCAAGGTCGGCCGCCGTGGGGAGCAGGATCTCACGCGGAGTCATGCCGTTGCCCTCGAGGTGGCTACCGTCGGCCAAGATGACGGCCGCGTCGCTGATCGAAAAGCCGTAGATGACGACGCGATCGATACCGACTTGGTGGCGATACCCTCGACCCCGCATGACGCCGCCCCACGTGCGGTCTCCGAGCACCGCGCCGCGCTCCCGCATCTGAATGACAGCGGCGAAGATCTCCGCCGCTGACGCGGAGCGGCTGTCTACCAGGACCACGAGCTTTCCGCTGAACGGCGGTCGTGGTGTCACGACCAATGGCACTCGCTCGTCGCGGCGTTGCAGCATCCCGATCGTATCGGGGTGATCGGTGAATGCACCAAGCAGACGCAGCAGCTCACGCTCGGCCCCGCCCGAGTTTCCCCGGAGATCCAGAATCAGCGCAGGGAAGTCGTCGGCCTTGCCGATCGCCCGATCAATGTCGCGATCATCGACCGTGAATGTTGGCATCCGCCATACCAGCCCCCGTTTCTCGAACTCCACGAAGCGAAACGCACGCTCCCGTTGCTCGTTCTCATAGCGGCGGATCAAATCCCAGATATCGGACCCGCCAGTCAAGTCCATCACTTGTTTGCCTGGAATGACCTTCGCTTGAGCGTTGACTTGTCGCACCGCGCCACTGGGCGAACGGAGCACGAACGGCACGACCCCCTGTGGACTGATCACCTGGAACCAGTAGCCGATTTTCCAAAAATCACGACGGTTCGGCACGAACGGACCGATTCGCAGTACCTGGTCACCGGGGGCGGGCCTATCAGGTGCGAGGCTGACGTCGGGATCTGCGTCGATGACGAAGCAGGTGTCCCCCACCATCGCCAACTCCCAGCCGTACTGCACGCGATCGACGCGCGCGGGTGGCAGGAATAGCGTGTGAGAATCCTCCAACCCCATCACCGCCCAGGCGACGATGCCGAACATTTGATTGTTCGATTGTGCTGCGCGGATGAGCGTTTCGGCGCTGTCCCAGTGACTTGCCAGATTGACGCCGCGGAACGTCGTGTCGTAGTAGTGCTGCTCCAGGTCCTCGCGCGCC
>Ga0137418_10007165_pt1 | contig 10241 bp, 10 predicted proteins | sample CZODoug3_1_2_16f_FD_122242 | JGI IMG/M metagenome (GOLD analysis project Ga0137418, IMG submission 122242) | Vadose zone soil fungal communities from Angelo Coast Range Reserve, California, USA - CZODoug3_1_2_16fungal (Hybrid Assembly) | ecosystem: Environmental > Terrestrial > Soil > Vadose... | reverse complement strand
ATTCCTTTGCCACGATGAGGTTCGGCGATCACAAAACAGAGTATCGATCCTACAGAATCGTTTTTTCTTGAATCCTCTGCCAGTCCGCGGAGGTTCACATAGTCTGCTCGTGGTCCTGCATTGGCCCAGCCCGCGACCTGACCATCCAAGTAGGCCAGGAGACCGTGAGCCTTTCCAGATTGGATGTACTCGCCGCGCTGCTTCCGATTTTCCATCCGAGCATTGGATGCCTGGTTCCGCTCTTGCTCGGTTCTCGGATCATCGTAAAATCCGCAGCAGCATATTCCCCACCAAGGATTATCTTTCGTATTCAGCCAGGGATCGCTATGGTACACGCCGTCAAAGAATGAGATGTAGTCGTCCACTAATTCTGGGACAAGCTCTCGCACCGTAATCTTGGCAGTAACCATCAAGCTTTCCGTCCCGCCGCCTTAGAGGCGGTGCCCCGGGTCTTGACCCAGAGAGTAGAAAACAGCGAATCTCATCATTTTTTGATGGTAGAGAGTCGGGACAGAGTATTCCCTCGAAGAGAGGGATGCGAAGAACGACAGTAGTAAGTGTCACGATAATGCTCTGAAAGTCCCCCCATAGCCTGAGGTAGGTGCACGAAAGGAAGGCGATTCATCCGTTATTAATATTCAGCGAGAATGGAGACGTGACATGCTCTTGAAGAGAAAGATGCCGAGAACGACAATAGTAAGTGTCACGATAATGCTCCGCGAGGAGGACACCAACGCTGCTTGAGAGTGGGACGATTGTCCGAGGATTCTAAGGTACTGCGGTCCCTTGGGCTCGATATCTGACACTACGAAGCCTATCTCGTGGATTACTTTCACCCTACTGACACGTCGAAAACCATTCGTTTTCCACTAGAAAACAGCCCGTTTTCTATCTAAATCCGATCTTTCCCTCGTGAAATTTGAGCGTGGGAGGGGGAGAGGGTAGACGGTCAGAATGAGAATTTCTGAACGTGGAGCGAATCCCAGACGCAAGAAACCCACCGAATAGTTTCGGAACCAGAGACGTTACTTTCACTCCAGCACATCTCAGCATCCCAAAACGAGGAGCAGCCATGGTACAGCCCGTTTTTATCAAACCACGGCCCCGGTCCAAGCACTCAAAGCTGGACCATCGGGACAATTGACCAAGCTGGACACTATTCGAGCAGGGGCTTACTGTTCCAGCGCCAACCTTGGCGCGGGCTTCGACGTTTTCGGCCTGGCCCTCGACCACTACATGGACACTGTAACAGTCCGCTGGGCGGGAAAAGGAGGAGTAATTCTCCGAGTTGAAGGCACGTACAAGATCGGCATACCAGTGGGATTGTCCGACAACTCTGCGGGACCCCCCATTATCGAGATGCTACGTGAAGCGGGAATTGTAGGACGCGGAGTCGAGATCACCATAGACAAAGGCGTCCCACCAGGACTAGGCCTAGGAAGCAGCGGAGCAACAGCAGCTGCATGCGTGAAGGCATTAGATTCCTTCCTACACCTCAACCTCACCGATGATGAACTAGTCAGATTCGCAAGCCTCGGCGAAGCCGCCGTATCAGGCAACCCACACGCCGACAACGTAGCCGCATCCATACTAGGCGGATTCACAATAGTCTACGACAAATCACCTGTTAGAACAGTTTCCATCAAGCCGCCTTCCAATCTCTCAGTCGTCGTCGCCACGCCTAAACTTGATCTTCCATCCAAGAAAACCCGTGCCGCCCGAAAACTCTTACCCAAGATCGTCCCGATCACCAGTTCTGTCCTGAACACTGGTCGAGCCTCTGCAATGGTAGCCGGATTCGCAAATGGAGACATCGACCTGATCGGTCATGGAATGGAAGACGAGCTCGCAGAACCATACCGGGAGAAAATGATCCCAGGATACCGATCAGTCAAGAAGGCCGCTCTAGCCGCAAAGGCTTCTGGTGTCGCGATAAGCGGAGCAGGACCGAGCATTATCGCAATAGTCAACAAGAGACATCAAAGTCCAGAAAAGATTGGTCAGGCAATGGTCAAGGCCTTCTCAACGGAACACGTCCAGTCCTCATACTTTGTAGCACGACCCGCCGAAGGAGCCGAGATCATCAAAGAGGGCTAGCAGCAATGCCTCGATATTGGCTGCAATGCTTCGAATGTCAAGCAAGACAACAGACAGAGAACACGAGCTTCCGCTGCGAAAAATGCGGCGGACTGTTAGAGGTCAAGTTCAATCTATCCGACAGATCTCCAAACTGGAAAAAGCGCTCCCTCTCTGTATGGAAATACAAGGAACTCCTCCCGATCGACCGACAGGAATCCATCGTATCCCTGGGTGAGGGAGGAACGGGCCTCCACCATTGCAAAAGACTCGGCAAGAAACTAGGACTAAAGAAACTCTACGTCAAGAATGAGGGAGAAAACCCTACCGGCTCGTTCAAGGACCGCGGAATGACCGTCGCAGTTTCAAAAGCAGTCGAACAACACAGGAAGAGAGTCATTTGCGCCTCAACCGGAAACACCTCCGCATCACTAGCCGCATACTCGGCCAAGGCTGGACTAGACTGCATAGTTTTCATCCCCAAGCGCAAGATCGCGCCAGGCAAAATGATCCAAGTCATAATGCACGGGGCAAGGATCGTGGAGGTGGACGGCGACTTCGACAAGGCTCTCGAAATAGTTGTCAAGCTTGTTGCTGACAGAAGAGACCTCTACCTGATGAATTCGGTCAATCCTTACCGCTTAGAGGGACAAAAGACACTCGGATTCGAGATTCATGATCAGTTAGATGGGCAACCTCCTGATACAGTAATCCTGCCGGTTGGAAACGGTGGTAACATAAGCGCAGTCTGGAAGGGCTTCAACGAACTACAACAACTCGGACTATCAAAGGACAAGCCACGGATGATAGGAATACAAGCCGCCAAAGCAGCACCGATAGTTCATGCTATCAGAAACCATGCGAGTAGGGTATTGCCTGTTGCCAATGCGGAGACTATAGCAACCGCGATCAGAATCGGCTCACCCGTAAACTGGCCAAAAGTCCTACGTGCAATACGAGACTCACATGGGACCGCTGAAACGGTCACAGACATCCAGATACTCAACGCTCAAGCCCAGCTTGCACGGGATGAAGGAATTTTCGTCGAACCAGCCAGCGCCGCTTCTATAGCTGGGCTGGAGAAAATGGTCGAGGATAGGAAGATCGATAGAAAGGATACCATAGTCTGCGTCACCACCGGTCACGGATTGAAAGACCCATCGATAATCGATCGGATCCCGAGCTCCAAACAATTCTACACTCTTACCGGCAACAACACGGACCAATTGAACAAACAACTCTTCTGAGACTCACACACAATGAGAATCATCATTACAGGATTCGGTTCCGTTGGGCAAAACCTTGCCAAAATATTGAGAGATGACAATGAGAGATTTGTCCACTCATACGGCTTCAAACCTTCAATCGTAGCAGTCAGCGACAGCCGCGGACACTGCATTGACGAAAACGGGCTCGACCTAGACACGCTGTTGAAGACAAAGGAAGGACAAGGCACAGTGGCTAGGTATCCAAGCAAGGGAGAGAAAAGCCAAGGAACAAAATCAATAATCAATGAGGTAGAGGCAGAAGTTCTCGTAGAGGCTACACCCACCAACTTTCATGATGGTGAACCGGGATTATCGAATATCAAGACAGCACTCGCAAACGGGAAGCATGTCGTAACGACGAACAAGGGACCCTTAGCATTGGCAATGCCAGCATTACTGGAACTTGCTCAGCACAAAGACCTCCACTTCCGTTTCAGCGGGACGGTCGGAGCAGGTACCCCATTCCTGGATTTCGCCAATAAATGCCTTGCAGGCGACAGCATAACTGGCGTCCGTGGGATATTGAACGGCACGACAAACTACATCCTCACGAGGATGGAGGAAGGCTCAGTCACTCTCAAGAAAGCCCTCTCCGAAGCACAGGCCAACGGCTATGCAGAAGCAGACCCTACCAATGACCTCGAAGGTCTTGACACGGCAGCCAAGGTAGTAATAATCGCGAACTGGGTATTGAAAAGACACGTCAGTCTCAAAGACCTCGAAATAACCGGCATAGACAAGATCTCTCCAGAATGGCTGAGAAAAGCAAGGAAGAACAGTAAGAAGGTCAAACTAATCGGAAGCCTAGATCAGTCCGATGCAAGCGTCAAACTCGAAGAAGTCTCTCTTGCGGACCCCGTATGCGTTCCTGGCATCATGAACGCATTAAGCTACTCAACACGGCACACGGGACAAGTCACCCTTATCGGTCCCGGAGCGGGTGGGGCACAAACAGCAAGCGCCGTCATCCGCGATCTCGTCGACATTCGAGGAGAATACATCGCGTAGTAAAGGAGGTAGGATTGTGAAAATAGTGATGAAGTTCGGCGGCACATCTCTTGCGGATGCCACGGCGATCAAGAATGCCGCGGGTATCGTTGAGCAATTCCACAAAGGGAACCAGATAGCTGTCGTCGCCTCCGCTATGAACGATACAACCGACCATCTCATCAAGCTCGGAGCGCTCGCACAAAAGGGCCAGTTATGGGAAGCGAAGAATCTGTTATCGCGAATCCAAGCAACACACTTGAACGCGGCCAAATCCTTCGCCAGTACCAAAACCAATCATCTAGCTAGTAAAGAACTGCTGGGAAAAGTTAACGCTCTATTGTCCAGCCTTGAACGCTCAGTCGAAGGGATCGGCCAGTTACGAGAACTAACCCTGCGCAGCAGAGACTTTCTCTTGTCCTTTGGCGAACGATTATCCGTCCCAATACTAACCACCGCTCTAGCCCAGAAAGGTTTGAAGGCCCAAGCATTCACAGGTGCAGATGCTGGAATCGTGACTGACAATAATTTTGGCGAAGCCAAGCCCCTTGGCGAAGTAAGCACTCACCAGATACAGCAACGTCTCGGACCGTTGTTGGAAGCTGGAGGGTTACCGGTCGTCACAGGCTTCATAGCCCAAAACACTGATGGAAACATTACCACTCTCGGACGTGGTGGTTCAGACTACACAGCCTCCCTTATCGCCGCCGCCTTGAAGGCGGACGAGGTTTGGATATGGACCGATGTCGACGGATTGATGACCGCAGATCCCCGTGTGGTCAAGGACGCGGTAACTCTCTCCAACGTCTCGTTCGGAGAAGCCCTAGAATTATCCTATTTCGGGGCGAAGATGATGCACCCTCGCGCTCTTCAACCCGCGGCCAGGCACAAGATCCCTGTACGGATACGGAACAGCTCGAAGCCCACCTTCGAAGGCACCCTGGTCTCAGCGGATCAATCAACGAATAATGGAAAAGTGGCCAAGGCGATCTCGATAATCAAAGATGTTGGAATTATCACCATCTCAGGAGCCAGCATGATGGGCGCACCAGGAGTAGCGGCGAAAATATTTCAGACACTTGGCATCAATGGAGTGAACGTGGTCATGATCTCTCAGGGATCATCAGAGGCCACAATATCCTGTGTGATCGCAAGGAAGGATGTGGACCGGGCTGTCAGGAGTCTACAATTATCATTGATGGGTCAGGGCCAAGTAGAAAAGGTGAGCGAAGAGAAGGATGCATGCGTTATTGCTGTTGTCGGTTCAGGAATGAAGGGTTCTCCTGGAGTCGCTGCCAGAGTATTCACAGCCGTAGCTAAAAAGAACGTAAACGTTCGAATGATCGCCCAAGGCACGTCTGAGTACAACATTTCATTCGTAGTATCGGACGTGGATGGTCCCGAGACCGTAAGAGCACTGCACGACGAGTTCCAGCTAGGCAGCAAGAACCAAAGCTCCTAGAATTCCCCGGTTCAAGCTTCCTTCAAACGAGTCTATATATTCGGCGACCCGAACCTAAGACGTAGGACTCGGCATAATTGTTCTCTGAACCAGAAGTCAAATACCTGAAAACGCAACGCCTCGCCAGGATCGCAACAGTATCACGAGATCGCCGCCCAGATGTTGTCCCTGTAGCGTTCGAGTTCGACGGAAAACAATTCTACATTGGGAGTCATAGCCAAGAGATCTTCCATCGCACGAAGAAGTACAGGAATGTCAAGGAAGGAAACGAGAAAGTAACCATCGTGATTGATGACATGGAATCCATCGATCCTTGGAAACCAAGAGGAATCAAGATCGAAGGCACTGCAGAAGTAGTGGATCACAAGGGAATGTTCGGACCCGGCAAATACCTCAAGTTCACGCCTAAGGTCTCATGGAGTTGGGGTATCAAAGGAGTCGAACTTGCCAAAGGCGAGCTCCGAGCAAAAACCATTCATAGATAAGCTCAAGATTCACAATCGCCTACTTCTCGAATCACCCAGCCTGCTCTCCCATATCCTAGGCAGGGAGCTGTCTGGCCTCTTGTTTCTTGAACCAATGTGGAAGAATCGGCCCTAACGAATTCCTGGACGCTAACTTCCTTATCCTTGGCCTCCTCTTCCAACAAATGGAAAACTTGTGCATTGATCGTCATCATGAACTTCTTCATAGTTCTGCCTCGAGAACAGCTAATGCGTCTGGAGGCAGGTACTTGCTGTTAATCGATTACCAGAATTAGGCCCAAATTAGGGAGACGCCGCATTCGCACTCGGACCCTATTTGACGATAGTCACTATGTCCTTGTCGTTCGGAATATGATCAAGTCCAACCCTTTGACCTTCGAACTTGACGCTAGATCCGATGACCAAGGCGTATTTCGCATCTTCCCCGAACTTCGGATGAATCCTCTTGCACACATCATACAGGGTCGAGCCGGAGGGCAAGATCAATGGATGCTCCATGTCCGGGCCACGATCTCGCGGTTTCAAGTAGATCCGGATAAAATCAAGCGTCGCCCATATTCTATCCCTGAGAATTTCCATGTTAACATCCTTCTCCGCCGACAATGGAACATAGTTGCCCAATTGCTTCTTTGCGGCACCAAGGTATTCCTGGTTGACCAAGTCAACCTTGTTCAAAACCGTCAGGGAAGGAACATATCGTCTATTCCCCGCCATTACATCGATCAACTGATCGTCCGAAATGTCGTCTCGAATGATGATACTAGCGTTAGAAACCCCGTAGATCTCCATGATCCCCTTGATCGTTTTCTGGGAGAGCCTCGTCAACTTTACCGTGCTGGTAATGGCGGTTCCTCCTTTGTCTGCCCTTGTGACTACAACATCTGGCCGCTTCTGATCCAGACGTATACCCATCGCCTGAAGCTCGTCCCGCAACAGCTGGACCTGACCCGGCTGAAAAACGTCCAAGACCAGAACAACAAGATCTGCATTCCTAGCGACCGAGAGGACACGCTTACCCCTTCCTTTACCCGAGCTTGCGCCACTGATTATTCCAGGAAGGTCCAGAATCTGGATATCGGCCCCGTTCAGCCTCATGATCCCCGGAACAACGGTCAATGTAGTGAACGCGTATGCTGCGACTTTGGATTTCGCATTCGTCAACCGGTTGAGAATGGTCGATTTTCCGACACTAGGAAGCCCGATCAGGACTATCGTCGCGGCTCCGGCTTTCTTGACCTCAAAACTCTGCCCTCCTCCTTTGCCACCGCCGGACCTCTCGACGTCAGCACGAAGCTTGGCAAGCTTCGCTTTCAAAAGTCCCATATGATGTTCTGTGTGTTTGTTTTTCTGGGTCTTCTTCATCTCCTCCTCGATTTCTTTGATCTTCTCAGGAACACCCAATTGCGAATACCACGTTTACGCTAGAATAGTCACCGCTATTATCATATGAATATTGGCGAGTTAGCTAGCCCACGCTAATCCGAGCCCCAAGCCATCCCTCGTTTTGTCAAGAATACAATTTCGTGACGCATAACTGTTGGGGAATCTTGTCTGATCCATTGGCTACGGTGGAAGATATACTACATACGACAGTACTATCGAAGGATTCGCGAGTAAGGAACTGGACCTAGTCCGCTCTACCGCTTCGGTCCGGCGCCTGCTCCCGGCAGGAGGTGCATGTCATGTATCCCAATGCGTCTCTTTTGAACTGCGTTTCCTGCCCACAGTTATTGCAGTAGCGGGTAATCGTGATCGGGGTGTTCTCAGCGACCGGGGAGGACGGTCGGACCAGCTCCTCAATATGACCAATCTGTCTAGGCGTTGTTGTCGGGGTTGGCTTGGTTAACCGTTGGATCTGTTCCTTCGAATACTTCATCTTCGGCAACTTCTCGAACCACTCTTCCCAATCTGAGATTGCTCTCGGGGTAATATAGGATTGCAGGAACCCCACGATTACGGTCGCCAGGCACACCCTGAGACGGTAGCCTCGACTGTCTCTGGATATTCGAGTTGGAGCCTAACTAAAAGCGATTGAGGAACTGAAAGGAAGAGTTTCTCGAAGAGGAGGATTCTTTGAGAATAAGAAAGGGGGGAAATCCCGAACTCGAGTCGTCTTGATCTGCTAGTGTTCTCTTCCTTTAGAACTGGTCTCTTGAGACAGTGTGCTTTTGCACGTTCGGTCCTTCAAAGGATTGTACGATGTTCGCAACGACTCTGATAGTTGGGATTATGGCAAGCGCTAGGAAGACCAACGGGTACGCCCAAGGCGCGCTAGTGAATAAGCTACTGGCAACTCCCTGGCAGACCATGTACAAGATCCATAATGCCGCTATCTGGAAGAAGTACGTGAGCAAAGGTACCCACGACCTCGCGGATCTGTACGCGTCACCCACCGCATTGGAGACCTGTGTCCCGAACTTCAAAACGACCATGGCAAAGACCAATCCCACTGCCAAGACCGCGAGGCCTGCGGCAGAGAGAGTGGCGATTCCTGGGATGGACTGGGTCATTCCTGGAAAGCCCAGAACGACATTCTGGACGACCAGGAGTACAATGGCTCCGACGAGCAAACGAACGAGCGGTGGAAGTATTGAATGAAAGCCTTCAGACGTGCCTTGATTCTTCGACATTGCCAAACCACTATTTCCAAGAAGAAGACTAGTCCCCTGCGCGATTTGCCCATGGTGCAACCACTGCGAGGGGAGACAACGTTACACAATCATTCTCTAGATTGTCACTTAAGGGAGAAAGTGAGAAAGTGCTCGACACTTGGCTGAACTGAAAATCTTCCTTCCAGATTCGTTAGATATCCGATTCAGGAAAGCAGCGATGAATGCCTACGGTTATGGACGCGGTTCTCTAAGCAAGGCCGCCACAGCGGCACTTGAGGAATGGTGCAAAGAAAAAGAGTCGAACAAAACGCTGGAAGCTAACAAAGCAGACAATAGCGCTCAGCTAGAGGATCCGTCGACGCCCAGACCACACCCTGAGACGTCGACTGGTCCCGAAAACGAACGGGCTCCCGTTGCCGGGGGCACCTAGCCAACAGTCTTGTTCTCTATAGCGAATGTTGTTCTCATCTGTGCCCCGCTCAACCCGAGGATAACGCTGACGGGGCAATAACTCTCCTCAGACATGTGGAGTGCTTTCTCGACTTTTGCCGGGGACAGGTTCTCTCCGTGAAGTATGAGGTGGATGTTGAAATATTCGAAGAGCTTCGGTTCCTCCTCTTTCCTTTCGAATGAGAGGCGAATCTCGATGTCATCCAGTTTTTGTCGCATTACGCCAAGTGTTTGTGAAATAGAAATCGCGAGACAGGCTCCGAGAGATGCTGCGACAGTGTCCATCGGGCTCGGACTTCCTCCGCCGAAAGTGATAGTACCGCTCGGGGTTTCCGCACGATATGATCCGTGACCCGTCTTTTTCAAGACTAATTCAGGCATATGGAACTCCTCTGGCCCCTGTTCACACTGTGACACTATTTCAATAGACTCGATTGCCCACTTGTGAGGAGTCGCGCGAACTAACAATCTCTCGACAGGGGGAAACGGGGTCTTCCTGTCTATAGACAATGCCCATTCAAGACTCTCAGGCCCCTCTTTCAACCGCCAAGTCTCAGACCCCACCGGCTCTGTACCACGATCGAAAATCGCCCACTCGCCCATCAAAACAGTCAACATTCAGCAGCTCGCAATACGTCCCGACGACTCCAACTCATCATTTTTTAAGAAATTTTGACGGGTTAACTCGCCTAGCACCCGCACTCGCTCATTTTGAGCCCTGATCGGCAATCGGAGAACACTTTTTCTGGCCCCCGATGCTCTCCTCGTGAATTTCCGCTATGTTTAAATGAATAAACCCATTTCCGCAAAATGCTTTTCTCGCATTTTGAGCGATTAACGGCAGATCTCGCCCATTTTGAGGCGCAGTAGAAAATAAAGTTGGAAAAAGGGGGGGTAGATT
>Ga0137418_10007164_pt1 | contig 10243 bp, 20 predicted proteins | sample CZODoug3_1_2_16f_FD_122242 | JGI IMG/M metagenome (GOLD analysis project Ga0137418, IMG submission 122242) | Vadose zone soil fungal communities from Angelo Coast Range Reserve, California, USA - CZODoug3_1_2_16fungal (Hybrid Assembly) | ecosystem: Environmental > Terrestrial > Soil > Vadose... | reverse complement strand
CGAGAAGAAGATGAGCAGGCTCATCCCGTTCCCGATGCCCCGCTCGGTGATCTGCTCGCCCAGCCACATGACGAAGATGCCGCCGGTCGTCAGCGTCAGCACCGTCGTCATCCGGAATGCCCACCCGGGGTGGGCGACCGCGCCGGTGAGCTGCTCGGTGAAGATGGCGAACCCATAGGCCTGGAACAGGCAGAGCACGACGGTGACATAGCGCGTCCACTGGGTCAACGTCTTCTTGCCCTCTTCATCGCGCTGCATCTTCTCGATGGTCGGGAACACCGGCCCCGCAAGCTGGAAGACGATGCTCGCCGAGATGTAGGGCATGATGCCGAGGGCGAAGACCGTCGCGCGCCGCAACCCGCCGCCCGAGAAGAGGTCGTACAGCCCGAACAGCGTCCCCGTCCCGCGCGTGCTCATGAAATCCGCGAGGGCGTCGACGTTCACGCCCGGCGTCGCGATGTGCGCCCCGATCCGGTAGATCACGAGGCACAGCAAGGTGAACAGGAGCTTTTCTTTGAGCTCCGGTACCTTGAACAGATTGGGGATCGGCGACGTCACGCGATCGTTCCGCCGGCCTGCTCGATCTTCTGCTTGGCGCTGGCCGAGACCGCCACGCCCTTCACGACGAACTTCCGTCCCGCGACCTCGCCCGTGCCGAGCAGCTTGATGGGATGGTCGGGGCGGCGCACCAGGCCGGCGCCGAACAGCGTCTCGGGCGTCACCTCGACACCCTCGGCGAGCAGCACGAGATGGCGCACGTTCACCACCTGCGCCGGCTGCTTGAACGGATTGGTGAAGCCGCGCTTGGGGATGCGGCGGATGAGCGGCATCTGACCGCCCTCAAATCCGGGACGGACCTTGCCGCCCTGCCGCGCGGTCTGGCCCTTGCCGCCGCGGCCGGCCGTCTTGCCGATGCCCGAGCCGGGGCCGCGGCCCTTACGGATACGCGCGCGATGCGAGCCCTTGGGCGGCTTCAGATCGTGCAGCGCGAGACGCGGCGGCGGTGCCTCCGACGCCTTCGCCTTCGGCTTACGCTTCGTCTTCGTGGCAGGCATTTACTTCTTTCCTTCGTTTTCTGGCGTTACCTCGACGAGGTGTCGCACCTGTTGGAGCATGCCGCGCAGCGCCGGATGATCGGCGTGCACGACGACGTCCTGATGATGCTTGAGGCCCAGCGCCTCGAGCGTCCGCTTCATGCGGTAGGAATGACCGCTGCCCGATCGCACCTGCTTGATCCGCAGCTTACCCTTCCCCGCCGGCGGCAGCACAGGGTCCCGCCCCGTTTTGCGTTTGCGGTATTTCCGCGTCGGGGGCAGCCTACCCATGCGTTACCACGCTTTCCTGGCGGGCACGGTAATGAATGGCGTCGAGCTCCACGCCGCGCTCGCGCGCGACGCGGCGCGCGGTGGTCAGCCGCTTCAGGCCGTCCAGCGTTGCCCGCACCATGTTATGCGGATTGGTCGAGCCGAGACTCTTCGTGAGAATGTCGCGGATCCCGGCGCACTCCAACACCGCGCGCACCGGCCCACCCGCGATCACGCCCGTTCCCGAGGCGGCCGGCTTGAGCAGCACGCGGCCCGCGCCGTGTTTGCCGATGATCTCGTGCGGGATCGTCCCGCCCGTGAGCGGCACTTCGGTCATCTTGCGGCGCGCGGCCTCGACGGCTTTGCGCACCGCTTCGCTGACCTCGTTCGCCTTGCCGGTCGCGATTCCCACGTTGCCCTTGCCGTCCCCGACCGCGACGAGCGCGTTGAAGCTGAAGCGCCGGCCGCCCTTCACGACCTTCGCGACACGATTGATCGCGACGACGTTTTCCACCATGCCGTCGTTGTCGCGCCCACCCCGGTCGTCGCGCCGCTCGCCACCCCGGCCCCTGCCGCGGCCGCCGCGGCCACCACCGCCCCCGCCCCCCCCGCCCCCACCGCCGCCCCCTCTGGGGCCGCGTGACGGGCGGTGTTCGACCGCAGGCGCTGACTCAACTACCGCCGCCGCCTCGGCCGCCGGTGGAACGTCGGCCGCAGGCACGCTGGTGGAAGCCGCTGTCTCTTCTTTTTTATCGTCCATTAGAACTCCAGGCCTCCCTTGCGGGCGCCGTCGGCAACAGCCTTTACGCGCCCGTGATACTGATAGCCGCCGCGGTCGAAGACGACTTTGGCGATGCCTTTCTCTTTGGCCTTTGCGGCAATGAGCCGGCCGACCGCAAAGCTGCGGGCGACCTTTCCCTTGCCCTCGACCTGCACGCCTTCGGACGTGTCCGTGGCGCCCGCAAGCGTGACCCCGCGCTGGTCATCCACCAGCTGCGCGTAGATGTGCTTGGAGGAGCGGAACACCACGAGGCGCGGCCGCTCCGGCGTCCCTTCGACCTTCTTGCGAACGCGCAGGTGTCGGCGATACCGCTGATGCGCCGCTGTTTTGATCTTCCGAATGGATCGCATGGCTTATTTCGCCGCCTGGGCAGTCTTGCCCGCTTTGCGGCGAACCTGCTCGCCGGCGTAGCGGATGCCTTTGCCTTTGTAGGGCTCGGGCGGGCGGACATTGCGCAGCTCCGCGGCCACCTGGCCCACCAGTTCCTTGTCGATGCCCTCGATCTTCACATTGACGTTATTCGTCACCGTGATCTTGATCCCCTGGGGCGCGTGGTAGGGGACGGGATGCGAGAATCCCACCACCAGCTGCACGCCGAAGGGCTTGGGCTCGGCCTTATAGCCGACGCCCTGGATCTCGAGGGACTTGGCGAACCCGTTGGTCACGCCTTCGACCATGTTGGCGACGAGCGTGCGGGTGAGACCGTGCAGCGCCTTGTGCTGCGCCTCGTCGGAGGGACGCTTGACGGTGACCGTGCCGTCCTCGAGCGCGAGCGCCATGTCCTCGTGCAGCGTGCGGCTGATCTCGCCCTTGGGCCCCTTCACGGTGATTTTATGACCGTCGATCTGCGCGGTCACGCCCTGCGGCAGCGTCACGGGCTTACGTCCAATGCGCGACATGTGTCGGTCTCCTACCAGACCACCGCGAGCAGTTCGCCGCCCACCCGGGCGGTGCGCGCTTCACGGTCGGTCATGAGGCCTTGGGGCGTGCTGAGGATCGCCATGCCGAGGCCGTTCTTGACGCGCGGGATCTCGCGCGCCTTGACGTAGCGCCGCAGCCCGGGCGACGACACGCGCTGCAGCTCCCGAATGACGGGCGCGTCGTTGTGGTACTTCAAGTACAGCCGCAGCAGCCCGTGTTGGCCGTCGTCCAGCACCTTGAAGTCCTGGACGTAGTGGTTGTCGCGGAGAATGGTGGCAATCGCGACCTTCAGCTTCGACACCGGCATGTCGACCCGGCGGTGGCCCGCAAGACACGCGTTGCGCACCCGGGTGAGCATGTCGGCGACGGGATCAATAACGCTCATCTCGTGTCCCCCGACCTACCAGCTGGCTTTACGCACGCCGGGAATCTCCCCGCGCAGCGCAAGCTCACGGAAACAAATGCGGCACAGCTTGAACTTCCGCAGCGTGCCGCGGCTCCGACCGCAGCGCTGGCAGCGGTAGTAGCCCCGCACCTTGAACTTCGGGCCTCGCTTCACCCGCTCCATCCACGCCTTCTTCGCCATGAGGTCTCCTAAGCTGCCGCGCCGGCGGCTTCGATCCGGAACGGCATGCCCAGCTCTCGCAGGAGGGCCAGCGCGGTGTCGTCGCGGCCGGCGCTCGTCACGAACGTGATGTCCATCCCGTGAATGCGCTCGACTTTGTCGTAGTCGATCTCGGGGAAAATCATCTGCTCCTTGATGCCCAGCGTGTAGTTGCCGCGCCCGTCGAAGCTCTTCGTCGGCAACCCGCGGAAATCGCGCATCCGCGGCACCGCGATCGAAATGAAGCGGTCGAGGAACTCGTACATGCGGCCGGCGCGCAGCGTCACGGCGCAGCCGATCGCCTGGCCTTCGCGCAGGTTGAAGTTCGCGATCGCCTTCTTGGCGCGCGTCACCACCGGATGCTGGCCGGTGATGGCGGCGAGCTCGGCCACCGCCGCCTCCAGCCCCTTGGGGTTCTTCGGCGCGTCGCCCATGCCGACGTTCAGCACGATCTTCTTGAGCTTCGGAAGCTCGTGCGGATTCTTGAAGCCGAACTGCTGCTGCAGCTTGCCGCGGACCTGCTGCTCGTAGAAGTCCCACAGCCGAGCGCGCGGTGCGGGCTCGACCGGCTCGTTCGTCTCCGGGGCAGGAGCCGCCGCTTCGGCCGCAGGCTTCGCTTTCTTGGCCTGCTTCTCCTGCTTCGGCTGCTTCTCCTGCTTCGGCTTTTTTTCCGGCTGCTCTTTTTCGTCCGCCATACCTACCTCACACGCGGGATGGCCTGGCCGGATTTGACTGCGATCCGCTCCAGCTTCCCTTCCTTGTCATGACGCCGGCGCACGCGCGTCGGCGTTCCCGACTTCGGGTCGAGCAGCATCACGTTGGATGCCGCGATGCTCGCGGGAAACTCGATGATGCCGCTCTCACCCTGCGGCGTCGTGGCCCGCTTGTGCTTCTTGACGATGTTCACGCCCTCCACCACCACCCGGAACTTCTTGGGCAGGACGTGCAGCACGCGCCCTTCCTTGCCGCGATGCTCGCCGCTGATGACGCGTACCGTGTCGCCCTTGGCGACGTGCAGCTTGTGCCGCTTGGGCTCCATGCCGCGCACGCGGCGGGACTTCTTGTAGACGAGCGGCTTCATGTCAGATCACCTCGGGCGCCAGCGACACGATCTTCATGAACTTTTTCTCGCGCAGCTCGCGGCCCACCGGGCCGAAGATGCGCGTGGCGCGGGGCTCGCCTTCGTCGTTGATGAGCACCGCGGCGTTCTCGTCGAACCGGATATAGGAGCCGTCCTTGCGCTTGGTCTCCTTGGCCGTCCGCACGATCACCGCCTTGACCACCTCGCCCTTTTTCACCTGGCCGGTGGGGATGGCGTCCTTGATCGTGACCACGACGACGTCGCCCAGTCCCGCGTAGCGGCGCTTGGACCCGCCGAGCACGCGGATCACGAGCGCGCGACGCGCGCCCGAGTTATCCGCGATCTTGACCTGCGATTCTTGCTGCACCATGGCTATTTCGCCTTTTCTATGATCTCGACCACGCGCCAACGCTTCCGTTTCGACAACGGCCGGGTTTCCACGATGCGGACCGTGTCGCCCAGCTTGGCGCCGGTCTCGTCGTGCGCCGCGACCGTCTTGGTGCGGTTGATCTGCTTGCCGTAAAAGCCGTGCGCAAAGCGACGCTGCATCGAGACCGTCACGGTCTTCTGCATCTTGTCGCTCACCACGACGCCCGTCCGGACCTTGCGGCGCCCGCGTTCCACCTGCTCCGTCATGCCGACGCCCTTTCCTTCAAAATGGTCTTGATCCGCGCGATGTCGCGGCGAATCGTGCGCAGCTGCAGCGGGTTCGTGAGCGACTCCGTCGCCCGGCGGAACTCGAGCCGGAACCTCTCCTCGGTCAGCACCGCCAGCTTCTGCGACAGCTCGTCGGTCTTGAGCTCGCGCAGCCCGTCGGCCCGGTTTTCGCGTTTCGCCGGCATGCTACCGCTCCTCCCGCTTCACGAACTTCGATCGGATCGGCAGCTTCGCGGACGCGAGTGCCAGCGCCGCGCGCGCCGATGCTTCATCGATGCCTTCCAGCTCGAACATGATCCGGCCCGGCTTCACCACCGCCACCCACCCCTCCGGATTGCCCTTGCCTTTTCCCATCCGGGTTTCGGCCGGCTTCTTGGTGATCGGCTTGTCGGGGAACAGCCGGATCCACACCTTGCCGCCGCGCTTCATCTCGCGCGTCAGCGCCACGCGCGCGGCCTCGATCTGCCGGTTGGAGACCCAGCCGGGGTCGAGCGACATCAGCCCGTAGTGGCCGAACGCGACGGTGTTGCCGCGCGTGGCCATCCCCGACGTGCGGCCCTTGAACCGCTTGCGAAACTTGACGCGCTTGGGTGCCAGCATGGTCTAGACGCCCGTCGAATAGGTGCGGCCGTGGAGGTCCTCGGTCCGCTCGCCCTTGAAGATCCAGACCTTCACGCCGATCGTGCCGAACGTCGTCTTGGCGGTGGAGGTCGCGTAATCGATATCGGCGCGCAGCGTGTGCAGCGGCACGCGCCCTTCGTGATAGCCTTCGGTGCGCGCGATTTCGGCGCCGCCCAGCCGGCCCGCCGTCTTGATCTTGATTCCCTGCGCGCCCATCCGCATCGCGCTCTGCACCGCGCGCTTCATGGCGCGGCGGAACGAGATGCGCTGCGTGAGCTGATGCGCGACGCTGTCACCCACCAGCTGCGCGTCGAGCTCGGGGCGCTTGATCTCCTCGACGTTGATGCCGACTTCCTTGCCCGTGAGCTGTGCCAGCTCATCACGCAGCTTGTCGACCTCGGCGCCGCGCTTGCCGATCACGACGCCCGGCCGCCCGGTGTGCACCGTGACGGTCACCTTCCCCGGCTTGCGCTCGATGTGTACGTCGGCGATCGCGGCGTGGCTGAGACGCGTCTTGAGATACTTCCGGATCAGCTCGTCTTCCTTGAGCAGCTCCGGGAAGTTGTGGCGCGCGTAATAGCGCGAGCGCCACGGCTTGACGATGCCCAGGCGGAAACCGTAGGGATGTGTTTTCTGTCCCACTTACTTGCTCGCTTTCTTGGTCGTCTGCTTCTTCTTGGCCTTCGCCGCCGGCGCCTTCTTGGCGCGCGGCTTTGCCTTCGCCTTCGCCTCGGCCTTCGCCTCGGCCGGTTTCGCGCTGGGCGCCGCTGCAACCGGAGCCGCTTCGCCGGCGACGCGAATCTCGACGTGGCTCGTGCGCTTGAGAATCGGCGTGCCTCGTCCCATCGCCGCCGCCGTGAACCGCTTCAGCGTCTGGCCCTCGTTCACGACCGCGTAGCTGACCCGCAAGGTGTCGGCATCGAACGGCGTGTTCTGCCGCTGCGCCGCCTGCTGCGCGTTCGCGACGGCAGACTTCAGCACCTTATGGATCTGCCGCGCCGCCCGCTTCTTGGAGAAGCGCAGGATCGCGTCCGCTTCCGGCACCGCGCAGTCGCGAATCAAATCGATCACCAGGCGCATCTTGCGCGCCGACTGCCGGACGCCGCGTTGGATCGCTCGAGCCTCCATCCGCTACTCCTTGCCCTTGGGGGCTTCGGCGCCGGCTTCGGCCGCTGCCGCCTCGGCTTCGCGCTCGGCCGCCGAGCCCTTGGCGCCATGGCCGCGGAACAACCGCGTCGCGGCGAATTCGCCGAGCTTGTGGCCCACCATGTTCTCGGTGATGTAGACGGGGATGAACTTGTTCCCGTTGTGCACCGCGAGCGTGTGGCCCACGAAATCGGGCGTGATGGTGCTGCGCCGCGACCACGTCTTGAACACCTTCTTCTCGTTCCGCTCGTTGAGGCCGCGGATCTTCACCATCAGCGACTCCTCGACGTACGGACCCTTCTTGACGCTCCGTCCCATTACTGCGTCGCCTTCCCGCGCTTGCGACCGCGCACGATGAGTTTCGTGGAGGGTTTCTTCTTGTGCCGCGTCTTCTTGCCTTCGACCTTGCCCCACGGGTTCGTGGGAGGCCGGCCGCCGGACGACTTGCCCTCGCCGCCGCCGAGCGGGTGATCGACCGGATTCATCGCGACACCGCGCACGCGCGGGCTGCGGCCCAGCCAGCGGGTCTTGCCCGCCTTCCCGATCGACAACAACTCGTGCTCGGCATTCCCGACTTCACCGATCGTGGCGAGGCACTCGCCGCGCACCATGCGCATCTCCGTCGACCGCAGGCGCAGGGTGACGTGATTGCCCTCTTTTGCCACGACCTGGGCGCTCGTGCCCGCACCGCGGCACAGCTGGCCGCCGCGGCCGATCTTCAGCTCGACGTTGTGCACCGCCGTGCCCAACGGGATCTCGAACAACGGCATCGCGTTCCCGACGCGGATGTCGGAGCCGGGCCCGGAGACCACGTTGTCGCCGACGCTTAAGCCTTTGGGCGCGAGGATGTAGCGCTTCTCCCCGTCGCCGTAGTGCAGCAGCGCGATGCGCGCGGTCCGGTTGGGGTCGTACTCGATGCTCGCGACCCGCGCCGGAATGGCGAACTTGTCGCGCCGGAAGTCGATGCGCCGGTACTGCCGCTTGTGCCCGCCGCTCATATACCGGCTCGTGATGTGGCCCTTGTTGTTGCGCCCGCCGGTGCGCCGCAGCGGCTCGAGCAGCGACTTCTCCGGCTCCGTCTTGGTGATTTCGGAGAAGTCGGAGACCGAGCGGAAGCGCGTGGCCGGCGTCATCGGCCGAAACTGTCGGATGCCCATTTAGCCCTCGAACACCTCAATAGCGTCGCCCTCTTTGAGGGTGACGATCGCCTTTTTCCATGACGGCCGGCGGCCCTGGTAGCGGCCGTACGTGCGCCGCTTGGCCCGCATGATCATCGTGCGGACGGCGGTGACCGACACCTTGAACAGCGTTTCGATCGCCGCCTTGATCTGCGGCTTCGTCGCCTCCGAATGCACGCGGAAGGCGTATTCCTTGCGCGCGCCGTAGGCCGCGGACGACTTCTCCGTGACGACGGGGCGGACGATGGTATCGTGCAGCTCAGGCATCGCTCGCCTCCTCTGTCTCCGTCTCCTTCTTCACCGGACCTTCATCGAGCGCGCCGATCTCCACCACCACCGTCTCCGACCACAGGATCTCGTACGCCGACGCATCGGCGAAGCGCATCACGTGCACGTCGGGCAGGTTGCGGCCCGACAGGTAGACGTTGTGCGAATCGCTGGCGGTCAGAACGAGCACCTTCTTTCCTTCACCACCCAGCTTGCCGAGGAGTGCGGCGAGCGCCTTGGTTTTCGGCTTCTCGTACTCCAGCGCGTCCACGATCACCAGCGCGCCCTCGCGCGCGCGCGCGTTGAGCGCCGACTTCTTCGCCAGCTGGCGCATCTTCTTGGGGATGCCCAGGCGATAGCTGCGCGGATGCGGCCCGTGCGCGACGCCGCCGTGCCGCCAATGCGGAGCCCGCGTCGAGCCCTGCCGGGCGCGGCCGGTGCCCTTCTGGCGCCACGGCTTCTGATTGCCGCCCGAGACCTCGCTGCGGGTCAACGTGTCGCTCGTGCCCTGCCGCTGATTCGACAGGAACGTGATCACCGCGCGATGCAGCACGTCTTCGTTCACCGTGCCGTCGAACAGCGCCGCGGGCAACGCCACCGCCTTCTTGCTGGCGCCCGCCGCCGAATAGTGCGGAGCCTCAATCATGGCGGCTCGGGCCTCCCTGCTTGCGGACGGTGACCAGGCCGTTCATCGGGCCGGGCACGGAGCCGCGCACGAACAAAAGATTGCGCTCGGCATCGATCCGCACGACGCGGAGGCCGAGCTCGGTGGTGTTGCGGGCGCCCATATGCCCGGGCATGCGCTTGCCTTTGATGATGCGCGACGGATCGGTGCCCGGCGCGATCGATCCCGGCTTGCGGTGACGCGTGTTGCCGTGCGTCTCGGGCCCGCCGTGGAAGTGGTGGCGGTGGACGACGCCCTGGAAGCCGCGGCCCTTCGAGACGCCGCTCACTTTCACGCGATCGCCTTCTGCGAAGATGGCAACGGTGACGGCGCTGCCGGCGGGCGGCGCTTCCCCGGTCACGTCAAAGCGCCGGATCACGCGCGGCGTCGTCTCGACGCCGCCCTTCTTCGCGTGGCCCGCGAGCGCTTTGGGGGCGTTCTTGGGTTTCTTCGCGCCGAAGCCGAGCTCCACGCGCCCCTCGAGTACGGCGATGACGGGACACGGCCCGGCCTCGATCACGGTCACCGGCACATGCGAGCCGGCCGCGTCGAAGACCCTGGTCATTCCCAGTTTTCTACCGATCAGTCCGTTCATGTCTCTCTACTCGACTTTGATTTCCACGTCGACGCCGGCCGGCAGATCCAGTTTCGTCAGCGCGTCCACCGTCTGCGACCGTGAATCGAGGATGTCGATCAGCCGTTTGTGCGTCTTGAGCTCGAACTGCTCGCGGCTCTTCTTGTCGATGTGCGGGCTGCGCAGCACCGTCCACAGCTGCCGCTTGGTGGGCAGCGGGATGGGCCCCGAAACCTGCGCACCGGTCTTTTCGGCCGTCCGGACGATGTCCGCGGCAGCTTGATCGATGAGCGCGTGATCAAAGGCTTTGAGCCGAATGCGGATCTTGCTCGCCATGAGTTCCTCGTTACTTCAGGATTTTCGTGACTACACCGGCCCCGACCGTCCGGCCGCCTTCCCGAATCGCGAAGCGCAGCTGCTCTTCCATCGCGATCGGCGTGATCAG
>Ga0137418_10007163_pt1 | contig 10243 bp, 9 predicted proteins | sample CZODoug3_1_2_16f_FD_122242 | JGI IMG/M metagenome (GOLD analysis project Ga0137418, IMG submission 122242) | Vadose zone soil fungal communities from Angelo Coast Range Reserve, California, USA - CZODoug3_1_2_16fungal (Hybrid Assembly) | ecosystem: Environmental > Terrestrial > Soil > Vadose... | reverse complement strand
CCAGCACCGGATGACGCGCGCCCTCCAGGCGCAGTTCATTTGTTTCGGAGAATTCCGGGATCGCGGCATCAAAATCCCGCGCGAATCGCGCCCGCGCAAACACGCTGTCGAGTTCCGCGATCGTCCCGGCGGCCGCCAGGAGCGGCCCGCGGATCATTTGCAGCTTTTCCGTGAGCTCTCGTAAAATCCGAAGGAGTTCCGCGGCTTCGTCCTCGGCAAGCTGCACGAGTTGATTGTTTGCCTCGACGGTCTCGAACGGCTCCATGAACACCGTTTGCCCCGTCGCGCTCGCTCCATGCACGACGCCGGGAATGCTCCGCCGATGTTCGGCCCGCACGGGAATCACGAAACGATCGTTCCGTAGCGTGACGTAGTCTTCCCCCGCTTCGGCATTGCGCGCGCGCAACATCTGCTTCAGGCTCTTCTGAATCGTATCGCGCGTCTCTGTGACGCTCGCTCGGATTCGCCGCAGCGTCGACGACGCATCGTCGCTGATCTCGCCGTTCGGCAGCACGCTCCGCCGGATCGCTGCGTGCACATCTCGAAAATCACCAAGCGAAGCCGCCCGTGCCGCCAATAAGGGAAACTTAGCCGCTTCTTCGCGAAACTGCTGCCGCAGCCATCCCGCCGTTTCCAGCAACGACGCCGCATCCAGGAATTCTCCCGGCTCCAGCGCCGCGCCGAGCCCTTCAATCCGTTCGAGCCAGCCTTGCGGATCGGCCAGAGCGCCAAATCCAAGCTCGCGCCCCGCGCGCAGCCATTCCCCTGCTTCGCGAATCAGCGCGAACGCCGATTCCAGCGCCGCGCGTTCCATCCCCGGCGCGAGCCCGTTCACCGCTCGCCGCCCCGGCACACACGTCGTCCTCAGCCGCAGCAATTCACGCAGCTTGTCGAACTCCAATACCTCTTGCGCCGTCCGTGACATCTCTATGTTTGCTGCAATTTCATAGTCAAATGATTTGCCACATCGCCCGGCGACGTCGCCACATACACCAGCCGCCCGTTTGCCTCGCCCCCGGGCGCCGGGTGACCCAATTCTACTTCCCGCACGCGATCCAGAACCGGCTGCCAGAAATACCCGAGCACGGCGAACGGTTTCCCATTCATCACCGACTTATTCAGCATCTCCCACACAACCGCAAGTTCCACAAGCGTTCCCGTCCCGCCTTTGCAAGCTACATAAGCGTCCGCGCACCGGATCAGCTCAAAGAGTCTTTCTTCCCAAGTCTTCATTCGGACTTCCAGGTCAATCCACGGATTCAGCTTGGCATTTTTGAAAAAATCCGCCGTCACGCCATAAGTTTTCCCGCCAGCTTCTTTCGCTCCGCGCGATACCGCTTCCATCACCCCGCCGTAACCGCCGGTGCAAACAGAGAATCCGTGCTTCGCCAAAGCTCGCCCAAGGACCCGCGCCTCCTCGTAGTCCGCTTCACCTTCGCGCGGCCGCGAACTTCCAAACACCGTGACGATGAATTCCTTCCTCATCTGCAATCTTCGATCTCACTGCGGGTGTTTGTGTTCCAACCCGCGCTTCGGAGGCGTCACGTTGAACTCCTCGAGCATCGCCACGCACAGTCCGGTCAAAGCATCCGCCGCTTCATGACTCTTCCCGCCCTGATTGTTGCTCAGAAACGAAAAGATCACCCGCCGCCCGCCCGGTGTCTCCGCAAATCCCGAGAGTGTCCTCACGTGTTCCACCGAGCCCGTCTTCGCGTGAATCCGTCCAGCAGCCAGCGTGCTTTTCATGCGGTCCTCCAGCGTGCCGTCTTGTCCCGCCACCGGCAGTGACGCATAGTAAGGCACAAACCAGGACTGCTTCTCGGCAAAGCCCAACAGCGTCACGATGGCCCGCGGAGTCACCAAATCGTGCCGCGACAATCCCGAGGCGTCCGTCTGAATCACGTCGCCCGGCGCGATTCCCGCTGCCAGGTAGAAATCCGATGGAACTTTCATCAGCTCGTCCAGCGTGCCCCACACCCCGTTTTGCCGGGCCACCGTCCGCAGCAGCATTTCCGTGTGCAGGTTCTGGCTGATCTTGTTGATCAGTTTCACGGTGTCAGCAAGCTGTGCCGAAACATGCTCCGCCAGAACAACTGGATCCCCCCCCACTTCTCCGTGGTCGTGGCATCCCCTCGCGATTCCGGCCACCTTGACTCCTCGCTCCTCCAACAGCCGCCTCAATAGCGTCGCGGCATGTTGCGCCGGCTCCTCGATTGCCAGAACCAGTTTCCGAGGCGCGCTCTTCGCCGGCAAACTTCCCTTCACGACGATCAGATTCGATCCCGGCTCCCGCGTAAGCCTCAAATCCGATTTAACGTCCGCGGCTGAAGTGATCACATCATTCTCGACCGTGAAATCCGGCGTCGTAGGAGCCACCGCCGCCTGCACAGGATTGCCCGCCTGTTCGCCTGGCGCGAGCGTCAGTGCCACCGTGTTGTCGTCCACGACGATTGCGGAAACGGCCGCGCCGTACTCCCATACCATGTCGTCGATTTCCCAGCCATTCGGATAACGCTCCCGCGGGAAATAGCTGTCATCGCCGATCACGTCCCCTGAAATTTCCTTGACGCCTTTGGCCACAAGCGCATCCGCGAGCTCCACGAGCGCCTTCTCCGGCGGACCATCAAATTCTTCCTTCAGCTCATAAGGAAATTTCCTGTTTGATAGATTCGGATCGCCACGCCCCACGAGCGTGAGATCTCCGCCCAGCGCCCCCTCGCTCGAAATCGTGCCACGCGTCTCCAGAGTCGTGTGGAAGCGGTACTCCGGCCCCAGTTTCGCCAGCGCCAGAGCCGTCGTGAACAGCTTCATGTTCGAAGCCGGCACGAAATACTTGTCCGCGTTCTGTTCGTACAGCGTGTCGCCGCTCTCAGCATCCACGATTAGCAGTCCCCACTCGCCCTTGTTCGTGGGCGTCGTCCCCAGCAACGCTTCCATGCGCGCGGCGAATCTCGCCGTGGCCTTCTTGGAGGCCGTACTCTGTTTCTTTGCGCCACAGCACGCCGGCGTTGCCGTTGCCTTAGATTGTGCACCCGGGCGTTGCACGCCAATTCCGAAGGTCCACGCGACGCTCGCCACTGCCACTGCCGCACATCGCTCGAGGATTTTCTCGATTCTCATTTTTCACTCGCGCCTAAGTCGTTCTCCGAAAAGTATAGTCGAAAGGCAACGCAATCTGTCTCCCGCGCGTCTCATTTATGGATCAAACTCCTGCTTCAAGCCTCATTGCGAGGCCCGTTTCGAAGGCCCAAGGTTGCGCCCGGCCTGCGGGCACTCTATGATGGCTCTAGCCCAGAAAACTACGGAGAGGTGAACAGTGATTAAGCGAATGATCTCTTCCCTGATGGTGTTGGCGCTCGTTGCGCTGCCGCTCTTAGGTGCAGGAGATAAGAAGGAAACCGAACGCTTGGAGAATTGCGGTAGCGTGCTCAAAGAAGTCATGGACATCCCCGATGACATCCCTCAAGACCTAATCGATAAGGCCGAATGCATCATCGTGTTTCCGTCCGTGCTCAAGGCTGCGTTTGTTATCGGCGGCAGCTATGGCCGCGGTGCGATGACATGCCGCACCGGCGAGCATTTCACCGGCCCGTGGAGCGCGCCTACGATGATGGCGCTGGAAGGTGGCAGCTTTGGCTTGCAACTAGGTGGCCAGGCCACGGATTTCGTCTTGCTAGTCGTGAATCCGCGCGGCGCGCGGGCCATCTTGAGCAGCAAGGTAAAGCTTGGCGCTGATGCCTCCGCTGCCGCGGGTCCCAAGGGGCGCACGGCGAATGCGTCCACTGATGTAACGATGCGCGCCGAAGTTTTGAGCTATTCCCGCTCACGCGGCCTCTTTGCCGGCCTTTCATTGGAAGGCTCGACGGTTCGCCCTGACAATGATGCCAATGAGCGCATCTATGGCAAAAAAGTCGAGGCAGAATCCATCGTGTTCAAAGGTGCTGTCGCCGTTCCCCCCGCCGCTCAAAAAATGATTGCGTATCTAAACCAAAAGTCTCCGAAGAACACTTCGGACCCGGAATCTCTCAAGTAGTAGCTCCGAACCTACGGCCTTTCTGAAGACCCTCCGGCGCAAACCGGGTGTTGTAGTTTCTATACCTCGCACATCACAGTCTTGCAACCAGTCCAATCGAGCTTGCGAATGTTTGTCCTTGACATCTGGCCGAATATGACCTATGGTCATTTATGAGGACTGGTCATCATGGCCCGTCGTTCAAAATCCATCTCCCGTACGGCACTCTCCGTCTCCCCCTCCGACCGTCGCCTGCGCCGCAGCGCCGATATCCGCGAGCGTCTTTTCCGCGCCTCCCTCGATCTTTTCGCTCAAAAGGGATTTGCTGAAACGACGGTCGAGGACATCACCGAGGCCGCTGACGTCGGCAAAGGCACCTTTTTCAACTATTTCCCGAGCAAGGACCATATCCTGCTTGCGTTTGGAGAAATGCAACTCAGCAAGTTGGAAGCTGCCATCGAAATGGGCCGCCATTCCGGAGAGCCCATGCCGGAATTCCTACGTTCGCTCGGTGTCCGAATGACCCAGGAGCCCACTCGCAACCCCGCCATCATCCGCGCTCTTCTCCAAGCCTATCTCTCAACGACTCCGGTTCGTGAGGCCATGATGGACCTGCAAAAGCGCGTCCATGCCCTTCATAGCCAGATGATTCAGCTCGGTCAGGATCGCGGCGAAATCCGCAATGACCTTCCTGCCGCGGAGATCGCCCACGTTTTTCGCCAGACCATTTTCGGCACGCTTCTGATCTGGTCGCTTTACGGCGACGCGACATTGCACTCCCGGATCGAGACCGCATTCAATTTGCTCTGGTCCGGCTTGGCGCCTCGCGGGAACTCGCCGCCCCCGTTGCCGGTCCCTTTCTTCACGCCAGGAGACTAGTTTCATGAACCGCAAGCGCATCGTGATTCTTCTCGTTGCTGCCGCCGTGCTGGCCACCACTGGCCTCTATGCCGGCTGGTTCCGCCGCGACACCGCCCTGAGAGGATCAGGCACGGTCGAAGCTCGCAACATCCGCGTCGGTTCCAAGATCGGCGGTCGCATCGACAAAGTGTTGGTCCGCGAAGGCGATTCCGTCCAGCCGGGCCAGGTCTTGATCACCTTTGACGACAAGGAATTGCAAGCTTCCCTCGAGCAGTCCCGTGCCAACGCCGAAAAAGCCCGGCGCGGCTACCGTCCCGAAGAAATCGCGGAAGCCCGCGCCGTCGCGGCTCAAGCCAAAGCCGAATACGAGATGAAAAAGAACGGCTATCGCTTGGAAGACATCGCCACCGCGCAAGCCGACCTCGATCGCGCCAGAGCCGACGAAATCCGCACTCACCTGGATTTCGACCGCTATGATGCACTCGCAAAAAAAGATCTCGTCTCAAAACAACAGCGAGATACGGCCGAAGCCAACTGGAGAGTCGCTGTTGCCCAGCAGCAGAGTGCCCGGCACAAACTCGATGAACTCCAGCGCGGTTACCGTCTCGAGGAAATCGCCTCGGCCGAAGCGCACTACCACCAGGCACAGGCAAACCTGGAAAAACTCGAGCGCGGCAACCGCCGCGAAGACGTCGACCTCGCCAAGGCGGCCTACGCCTACGACGAAGCCCGTTTTCGAGAGCGCCAAGTCACCGCTCCCTCCGCCGCGATCATCGAGGTTCTCGACGTCCGCCCCGGCGACCTCATCGCACCGAATACGCCTGTCGCCACTCTTCTCGAAAAGGATCAAATCTACGTTCGCATCTACATTCCCGAAACCGAATATGGCCGCCTCAAGGTCGGGCAGAAGGCCGAAGTCAGAGTCGACTCTTTTCCAAAAACTGTTTTCGAAGGGGTCCTCGAACAGATCAACCAGCAGGCTGAATTCCTGCCTCGCAACGTTCAGACCCGCGAGGAACGCGTGCACCAGGTTTTTGGCGTAAAGATTCGCATCAATGATCCCGGCGGCCACGTGCTTGCCGGCATGGCTGCCGACGTGAAACTTAAAGCAGGAAATTGAGCCGATGGCGAACATCACAAAAAATCCCGCCGAAGCGGCCATCTCCGCCGAACATCTGGTCAGGCGCTTCGGCAGCTTCGCGGCCGTCAACGACGTCAGCTTCCGCGTCGAAAAGGGAGAAATCTTCGGTTTCCTCGGCCCCAACGGCAGCGGAAAAACCACCGTCATCAAAATGCTTACGGGTCTCTTGCCGCTCAGCGGGGGATCGGCCTGGGTCGAAGGTCTTGACGTGCGGACCGAATCGGAAGCCATCCGCGAGCGCATCGGCTACATGTCGCAAAATTTTAGCCTCTACTACGATCTGACCGTCACGGAAAACTTGCAGTTCTATGGCCGCATCTACAGCCTGGAGCCCGCGCGCCTGAAGCGCCGCATCGATGAAATTGTCCAACTCAACGGCCTCGCACCCTATCTGAATCGCCTGGCCGCGCAGCTTTCCGGTGGCTGGAAGCAGCGCCTCGCTCTCGGCTGCGCCATGCTGCATGAGCCCGCGCTTCTTTTTCTGGACGAACCTACCGCCGGCATCGATCCGGTCGCGCGCCGCCAGCTCTGGGATCTCCTCTTCGAACTTTCCGGTCATGGCATCACGTTCTTCGTCACCACTCACTACATGGACGAAGCCGAGCGTTGCAGCCACGTCGCGTACATTTACTATGGCAAGCTTATCGCCGACGGCACGCCCAATTCCCTCCGCGAACTCCCCGACGTTCAGCCTCCGGGCACCCTGCGCGTCGAAATCACCACTCCCGAAGTTACCCGCGCGCTCCGATTTGCGCGTCACCTCCCCGGCATCCGCAGCGCCACCATCTTCGGTCAATCCATCCATGCGCTCATCGAAGACCATTTCAATCTCGACGACCTCCGCGAGCAGCTCATGAAAAACGGTATCGCCGTCACCGAAATTCGTCCCCTCGCTCCCAGCCTCGAAGACGTCTTCGTCGAGCTCACCTACAAGCACCAAACCATGCTCGAGGGCGCCCGTGCGTAACTTCTTCCGCGGTTTCGGCGCTGTCTTTTACAAAGAAGTTCTGCACGTCCGCCGCGACCCCGCGACTCTTTTTTTCTCTCTCGTCATTCCGCTGCTGCAAATGGTTGTGCTTGGTTTCGGCATTGACACCAACATCCGGCAGGTTAATACGGTCGTTTATAACGCCGACGGCCGTCGCGAAAGCCGTGAACTCATTGACCGCCTGAAAAATTCCGACACTTTTCACATCTGGCGTTACGTCGGAAACGATCAGGATCTCAACGACGCCATCATTGCCGGAAAAGCCCGCGTCGGCATCAAGGTTCCTGTGGATTATTCTGACCGCCTCCTCCACAGTATGAGCGCCCAGGTTCTTGTTCTCATCGACGGCTCGGACTCCTCGGTCGCCGGCCAGGCCATCAACGTCACGACCGCCATCGGCCTCGACGAATCGCTCCGCCGCGTTCTGCAGGATCGTTCCACCTTTGCCGTCGATATGCGCCCCAAAATGCTCTTCAATCCGGACTCCCGTTCCCCGAATTTTCTCTTGCCCGGCTTGACCGCTATTCTCCTGCTGAACGTCACCACGTTCCTCACCGCCTTCTCCATCGTCCGCGAGAAGGAACGCGGCACACTCGAACAGTTGTTCGTCACGCCTGTTCGCCCCATGGGTCTTCTTCTCGGCAAGCTCCTTCCCTATCTCGCGATCGGTTTTTCCGAATTGTGTCTGATCCTCTCCTTCATGCGTTTTGTCTTTCAGGTTCCCATTCATGGCAGTGTTCTACTTCTCGCGTTCCTGTCTCTTCCTTATCTTTTCGTATCGCTTTCTATCGGCATTCTCGTCTCCAGCAAAGCCAATACACAGTCCGAGGCGATCCAACTCGCCTTCCTAACCTTTCTCCCTAGCATCTTCTTCTCCGGCTACATCTTCCCGCGCGAGACTATGCCCACGGTCTTCTACGTCATCAGCTATTTCATTCCTGCTAGCTATTACATCAACATCACCCGCGGCATCATTCTCCGCGGGGCGGGCATCGCCCACCTCTGGATCGACGGCCTCGCCCTGTTCGCTATCGGCACCATTCTGCTGGTCATCGCTGCCCGCCGCTTCCAGAACAAAGTCATCATGGCGTGAGCCTTCGCGCTCCGCTTTTTGTCTTTTGCTGCGGCGCAGCGTATTCTGCTGAATTGTTCTTATGCCTGAGGAGAATTCGTGTCTTGTCCGATCTGTGAAAAGCGCAAAGCGGCTCGCTTCTGCCCCGCCAAGGGCGAAAAGATCTGCGCCGTTTGCTGCGGCACCGAGCGCGAAGTCACTATCGATTGCCCCTCCGATTGCTCCTATCTCCTCGCGGCGCACCGCTACGAAGACGAGCACCAGCGCTCCCTGCCCGCGGACACTCCGCTGCTCGACGAAAAAATCCCGCAGGATATCGTCTACACCCACCAGCAACTCATGGCCGCGCTGGCCTTCTGCACCGCTAAGTTCTGTGTCGTCCAGCCCGCGGCCGTGGACACCGACGTCCTCGCCGCCATCCAGGCCCTCGCGCAGACCTACAAAACGCTGAGCTCCGGCATCATCTACGAAAAACCGCCGGACGCGCCCCTCCCACGCGAACTCTACGCTGCATTGATCGCTCTTATTTCCGAAGTCAAGAAGCAGCAAGCCGAACGCGCCAGCGCCGCCGGTTTCAAGGACGCGGAACTCTTCTATTTGCTGGTTTTTCTCTATCGGATGGGCTTGTTGCGCACCAACGGCCGCCCGCGCTCACGCCGCTTCATCGAATTCCTGCGCGGCCAATTCCCGCAAGCCCCCGAGCTCAAGCGCGAAGAATCCCGCATCATCGTTCCATAATCTCCTAGCGCTGGCATCTCTGCCGGGGTAGCTTGTTCCTCTCCGCAGATTCAGCCGGAAGGTGCGGCGCTTGCCCCTGCCTCGCCGAAGTCAGTCCGAACGAGGATTTCGCCAGGCGCCGCCGGGCGCGCCCCCATGACTGCCTCCCAACTCAGCGACATCTGCGAAGACGGCGACTTCCCCTTCGCCTCCACCCATGGCCGCGCCACAAAACCAAACTTCTCCCTTATCCTGGCCACCCGCTGTGAAGCCTTCTTCCGGTACTCTTCCGGCGCATACCCATTCTTCGCATACCACTCTTGGTACTGCTTCCCCAGCCGCGGAAACTTCTCCCGTACAAACGGCAGAAACTCCTTCGCCGACGACGGCATCAAGAACAACACACCCGAAAAGAACCATTGCGCGCCAGCCTCCTTCGCAGCAGCAGCCACTGCTTCCAAATCGCCATCTCGGTCCGTGATTCCAGGGATCAGCGGTGAAGCCGACACGCCTACCGCCAGCCCCGCTCCTCGCAATTGCTTCACCGCCGCCAGCCGCAAATCCGGCCGCGGCGCGCGCGGCTCGAGCAGCCGGCTCAACCCCGCACGCAACGTCGTAATCGTAATGTCGATCCCCAGGTTTGAGCGCTGCGAAATCCGTCGAAGCACGTCAATATCCCGTACGATTTGGTTTGACTTGGTAATGATCGAAACGCTCAGCCCTTCCCTCTTCGCCAGTTCCTCCAAACAAGAGCGCGTCACGCCGTACTCCAGCTCCGCCGGCTGATACGGATCCGTGGCCGTCCCAATCGCAATGTGGTCCGGCCGTGCTCCGCCCGACCCTTCCGATTCATACGAATATTTGTGTGTGACATCCCAAGCGAGCAACGGCCCTGCGTCCTTCTTCACATAAATCTTTCTCTCGAACTCTGACCCGTCCAGCTCCATGTACTCGTGCGTGTACCGCGCGTAGCAATACTTGCAAGCAAACTCGCATCCTCGATAGGGATTGATCGTCCACTCGAACGGCACGCGGTTCGAATCGCACCGGTTCAGGATCGACTTCACCGGCAACACAAAATACTCAGGCCGCTCGGTGGATTTACGCCGCGTCTCCGCCGGCGGAGACGATGCTGCGAGGCGGGCAATGCCTACCAGTCGCGCGTGAGCGCGTTCAGCGGGCATCGCGGCATCATTTCGGACCGAACCTTGTTCACGGTTTTGGGTTCCGTGCAGGGTCCTGGACGCCGGGGGGCAATCCGCCGTCGCTTGATCTGAAATGCTGTCGCGGTCGAGCGTTTTACCGTCGCCAGTCAAGCCGTCGCTGACCGCTTTTATTGGGCCATCAGGGCAGTCGGGAAAGAGTTCTACTGTGGTTGGTGAAGCGTGGCGGCGTCGAATCCGAAAAGTCGGCGCCGGTTGGGAGTGAACTGGGAACATAGCCCACCTCGAA
>Ga0137418_10007162_pt1 | contig 10243 bp, 9 predicted proteins | sample CZODoug3_1_2_16f_FD_122242 | JGI IMG/M metagenome (GOLD analysis project Ga0137418, IMG submission 122242) | Vadose zone soil fungal communities from Angelo Coast Range Reserve, California, USA - CZODoug3_1_2_16fungal (Hybrid Assembly) | ecosystem: Environmental > Terrestrial > Soil > Vadose... | reverse complement strand
TCGCGAGCACAAGCTGGAGCTCGCGACCTACCTGAGGTCGAAGGACGGTCGAGGCTTGCTCGAGAGCATGGCCGCGCGGACCCAAGGCGGTGAGAATGAAGTATTCGGCACGGTCGCCGCGATTCGACCGCTCGAATTCTACATGCCGGTGGAAAAGCATCGCGAATCGTGGACGGGAGCAGCCGACGTTCTCGTCGTCTCGCAGCTCGATGAGTCGGAGCCGATCGTGGCGTTCGACGAGAGGGGAAGAGAGATCGCCCTCGATCGGAAGGTTGCTCCAGCGCAGCCGACGCTCTCGATCGTGCCGGTGGAGACGCGATTCAGCCAGCCGATGATTCCGGCGGCGTCGAGGAACGTACGCGACCAGAACGGCAGCGCGATCGGAACGCTCGAGCCAACGACCCTCAAAGGATCGAGCCTCATTTCCTGCGGTGAGACGTGTGGTGGGGGTGGCGGCGGTGGCTCAACGCCCATTCCGCCCGGACTCTATCTCGAATTCTCACGGATTCTGGATATGAAGGAGCCATGGTTTCGAGGCGATCCCGAGATAGAGGTCCACATTCAGGGGTCAAACATCCCGTCAGCTCCCACTTATGCAGACGACTTGTCCTGCTCGGGCGAGCACCCGTACGACAGTAGAAAATTCTTCGATCAGAATACCGGCTTCTGGGAGGGTCCGCGGGTGATGCTCTTTTCTGAAGAGGAGACTGTTGCGTTCACCAACACATACAATCAGGGCTTCCACATTTTGTTCTGGGAGGACGATAATCAGCCGTGCGTGCTCAAGCTTGACAGCAACGGACTTGTCGACCTCTTGAAATCAACCGCGAACGCGTTCGGCACTGTTGCGATCAAGGTAATTCCCGGGGCATCATGGGCAATTGTGGCGACAGCGTTCGTCGGTACGCTCTTCTCCAATCCGGGAGCGTGGCTATTGACGAATGACGACTTTCTGGGCGGGGCAGTGGCCCAAGGAAGCGCGGGCTACGCGTATCCAGGCAACACACACGTAATCATGGACGGAACGACTCTCAACGGCCGTGCAACCATTGTGTACCATCACTAGGGAGGGAGCGATGTCGCGTTTACGGCTCTTTTGCCTTATGGGTTATCTCATTCTGATCAGATCGCCAACTGCAATGGCCCAGGATCGCAGCTACGATCAAGACGCTCTCCGTCTCGCTGGAAATTTCGGTGATGTCAGCATCGTACGCGGCATCGATGGAACAGTCGTCGGAAAGATCGGCGTCTTTCGCGGAATCGATGTGGCCAAAGTGGTTGAAAGATCTCCGAATGCTGTAACCGAGGCGTGGGAATTTCAGCGAAACTACCGGCCAGGAACCATAGCGCTCGGCCTGGGGCTGATAAGTCTCGGAGCGTCGGTCGGGGCCTCCCAGTTCCACGACATGAACCGTGGAATTACGACTGGACTAACCATCGCTACCGTCGGTCTGATTACCTACGGAGGAGGCAGGCTGCAAAAGGCTTACAATGCGTTGCACAAATCGTTGTGGTGGTACAATCGTGATCTAAAGTAGTACGGTCGCGATGTTTTCCTCGGGCCGCTCAATCGTCTGTAAGGAACAGATTGGCGATCGATGAGGATCAATGAAATCGAGAATGTTCTGGGCGCTTCTGATCGGCGCCCTGATTAGTGGAGGGACGGCCGGCGCCCAGACGATAGGTCATGCGGCGCCGACTGTCGCCGCGCCGGGATCCGGCACAACTATCGTCTCCGGCCGCGCTGCCGCGGCAAGCGATTCGTCTCACAGCTACGACGCGCAGGCGCTGCGCTTCGAGACCCATTGGGGCAGCGCTGACATCATTCGGGGCGCCGATGGACCCGTGATCGGCACCGTCGGATGGTTCCGCGACTTCGACGTGGAGAAACTCGTTGCATCGTCGCCGCAGGCGGTGACGGAAGCGCGCGCCTTCAAGACGAACAACTTCCGCGGCTCTCTCGTGGGTGGAATCGGAGCGCTGACGCTTGCCGCCGGTACTGTGATTACCGCGAACAGCTCGAACAACGCAGCGAGTCCGATCCTCATCATCGCCGGCGCAGGAGCGATGGTGTGGGGGGCGCAAGCTCTCAACGCGGGGTACTCGAGGTTGTCCCGAGCGTTCTGGTGGTACAACCGGGACCTTACGCGGTGAGTCATCGACTCTTCCAGCGCTTGTAACCCATCCATGCTGCGAGACCGAGCAAAGCTAGCGGAATAACGACACCAAGCGACGCGATGAGGCCGGCGACGAGCGCGATGAAATTCTTCCACGCACGGCGCACGGCCGCGGCTATCGGATTGTCGCCGGGATTGTTGCCCAGGATCGGCGCCGGCTCGTGCACTGTGATCGTGAGCGTGCTGGTCGCCACACGCGTGCTCAGAAAGCGAAGTCTTCCCTCGTAGCGCTCGATCTCTTCCCGCACGCGCGCCAGCTCCCGCTCAACGCGCAGAACTTCGTCGAGCTTGCCGGTTCTGGTGGAGAGCAGGGTGATCAGCCGCTCCTCGAGACGCCGCGCGTTGCTGACGCGAGCAGTCACATCGACGAATTCCTCACCGACGTCCTGCGCCGTGGAGTTGACTGTCTCGACCTTTCCGATCGTCGATAGCGATCCCACCGCCTGATCGTACCTCGGCGCCGGGATCTTGAGCTCGAGCGTCGCCTGCCTGATCTGATCGCGGCCTCCGCTGATGGAAGAGTTGGCGATGTAGCCTCCGACCTGCGCGGCCAGCTGGCGGATTTTGAGAATCGCCGGATCGACCTTGTCGACTTCGATGAACGCCTGGCCGGTGCGAATCACCATCGTGGGCGCGGCGGTGGTCGCAGAATTCACGCCCTGTAGTACATCGGCGGCGGAACTCTCGTTCTGTGGCGCATCAACGGCGGAGCTCGCGTCGGATGCAGCGTCCACCCTCGATTCCATTATTGCGCGAGGGCTGCTCGCCTGACCGCCTGCCATGCCGAATCCTGCCACTGCCGGGGCTGGCGTTGCGCCACGCTGGCTCACGGCCTTGGCCGAGAGCTCCACATGGTCGGTGGCGACACCGCTGGAATCGGCTGGCGAACGAGAATCGCCGCCGCACCCGGTGAGGGTGCAGGCGGCGAGAAGGATCAAGGTTGTTGTCTTCATTTCTGACTCGGTTGAGGTCTCAATGGAGACGCCAGCCGAATCAGGTGTTGCACAGCTACGGCTTTAGCAGCACTTCGACCCGGTCCGGTTGTAGCGGTCGTTCATGCGGGTGTGACGGAACTCGGTCTCGCTCATCACCCGATCGCCCGGGTGAGCAGACCGCATGTGCGATAGATAGCGCCCGTAGTCGGGGACGCCGAGGACTGCTCGGACTATGGAGGCGGCGCGAGTTAGCATTGAAGTGACGTAGTTGATCATTTTGACGAATTACGGGCCGGCAGATATCGCTCGAACAGCTCGAAGATGCGGCGGTACTCATCCGCCCACGACGAGGGTCTCACGAATGCATGATCCTCGACCGGATAAACCGCAAGCTCCCAGCGCGTCTTGCCAAGCTCGATGAATCGTTGGGTGAGTCTTACGATATCCTGAAAGTGGACATTGGTGTCTACCATTCCGTGCGCCATCAGCAGCGGGTCCTGAAGACCTTCCGCAAAGTAAATAGGAGACGATTGACGGTAGGCCAGCGTATCGATTTGCGGAAGATTCAGGATGTTTGAGGTATAACCCTGATTGTAGTGCGCCCAGTCGGTGACGCTCCTCAGGGCCGCGCCTGCTCCGAAGTGCGGGGACTCGGTAAATAGGGCCATAAGTGTGATAAACCCACCGTAGCTCCCTCCGTAAATGCCAATGTGCTTGGGATCAACGCCCACGGTCTGGACGAGGTATTTCGATGCATCCACCTGGTCCTGAAGGTCCCGCCCGCCCATGTGCCGGTAGATCGCCGTCCGCCAGTCGCGTCCATACCCGTCCGAGCCGCGATAATCCAGATCGAGGACGGTGTAGCCCCTGGACGCGAGAAACTGGTTGAACATGTACTCGCGTGGATACTCCGACCAGAAACGCCCGACGTTGTGCAGGAATCCGGCGCCGTGCACGAAGATCACCGCCGCTCCGTTCGGCTGGGCGTGCATGTCACTCGGCCGATACATGTGCGCCGGCACCTGGACGCCATCGGACCCCGGAATCATCACGATCTCCGGAACGATCCATGCAAATGATAGCCACTCCGCACTCGGAGATACCGTCAGCTGCGACATCTCGGCGCCGGGCTTGTCGCTGAGCATGAACAGATCGGGCGGACGATTCACATACGAGTAGACATCGGCGACGAGCTGGCCATCGGGCGACACGACCGCGTTGTGCCTCCCCGTTCTGGTCGTGATCTTTTCCATCGCTCCGCCCGCCGTCGGCAGCCGGTAGAGATGCTGCTCGAACGGTGAGACCTGACTCGTGTGCAGATAGAACCAGCGATCCTCGGGCGAGAGCGCAACCTCGCGGACCTCCCAGTTGCCCTTGGTGAGCTGCTGCTTCCCGGTTCCATCGGGCGCGATCGTGTAGAGGTGCGCGAATCCGTCTGCTTCGGAGACGAACCAGACACGTCCAGCGCCGCCGCCGTACCATCCTCCGCACTCACTGCACGGACCGCCGACCCATGCTGTGTCGCGAGCGGTCTCGAGGATCGTGGTTTTCGCACCAGCGTCAACGGTCTCCAGGACTCGGGTCTTGTTGTCGCCGCTATAGGCGTACAGCAAAGCTCGCGTCCCAGTGTCGTTCCAGCCAAGCAAGTCGTAGGCGCCTGCGGTCGTGTCCGTCGCGAAGGGCTTGAGCCAGGTTATCGCCGACGTTGGAATCGTGATGACCGCGACGCGTCCGCGCTGCTCTGCGTCTCCGACCTTGGTGCGAACCCGAATCTCTTCTGTGTATCCGGAGCGGGTGACGTACTGCGGAATGTCGGTCGTTCGGTTTCCGGCAGCAGGGGTGCGAGTCGTGATCAGGAGCGACGCACCGGTGGGCGAGATCGAGAAGTCCGCCACCAGCTCGCCGCTCTGGAGATAAACCGGCTTGAGTCCCAGCGAGTCGCGCTGCAGCCGTTCCAGGCGTGCGATGCCGTCAGCGCGGATGCGGTCGCGGACTGCCTCGAGGAGGTCGCGCTGCTGCTGTTCGAGCCGGCCCCGCTGTCCCTGCGCCCGCGACGAATCAGCGGGCGCGGGTCCCTGCCTGATGTCCGTCACCTGGCGCAGGAACCCCGACGACAGGTTGATCGAGTAGATGTTGTTGTTACGAACGAAGAAAATCTCCCGGTCGTTGGCCGAGAACTGCGGGTTGTGCTCTGCTTCCACGGTCTGGGTGAGGCGCCTGACCGTGCCGGTGGTGAGGTCGTTGACGTAGATGTCGCCGTTGAACTCGACAGCGGAATACCTCCCATTGTGGGACCTCTCGCTCGGCGCGAATCGATAGCCGGTCGAGTCGGCCTGTTGAATCGAGACTCGTTCCGGTTTGGCCCCGGGGATAGCGCGAACCCGAAATTGTTTCGGCGTCTCACGCCAGTCGGTGCCCGGCTCGAGCCAGGTGAAGTAGATCCACTTGCTGTCGGCGCTCCAGTGGATGTTTTCCGGGTGCCGGCCGTACAGTTCCGGACCGCGCATGATGTTTTTGATGGAGAAGTCAAAGGGCGTGGATTGCTGCGCGGCAATTGGTTGCACAGCGAACAGCAATAGGAGCCCTGGAGAAAGCTTGCGCATCAGATGGGGTGTTGGGGGACCGGGCAAAGTATTGATCCGGGGACTGCGGCGAAGAATTTATCCTGGAGTCGTGCTCCTCACACCTGCCGGCTCCTTTCGCGTTAACATACGAGCTTAGAGATGAAGTCCTAACGAATGCAGGCATCAAGACGCGGAATCGGTTTGGCGCTCGCTGCCGCAGTTCTCTTCGGTGCGAGCGCTCCTTTTGCCAAGCTCCTCCTCTCGGATGCCGCCCCTCAACTTTTAGCCGGACTCCTCTATCTGGGCTCAGGCCTTGGCCTCGGCTTGGTGTGGCTGCGTGGGCGATACTCAGCGGAGGCCGCACGCGAGACGCCGTTGACACGCCGCAACATTCCGTGGTTAGTCGGGGCGATAGTCTTCGGCGGCGTGTTCGGTCCTCTCCTATTGATGATAGGACTGACCGGCACTCCAGCGTCGAGTGCGTCGCTTCTGCTAAATCTCGAGGGGGTCTTCACGGCGCTTCTCGCGTGGTTCGTGTTTCGGGAGAACTTCGACCGACGTATCGCACTCGGCATGCTCTCTATCGTCGCCGGCGGTCTCGCTCTCTCGTGGGGAGGACGCCTGTCGTGGGGCGGGTTGGCGGGACCGGTAGCGGTCACGGGTGCATGTTTTTGCTGGGGGATCGACAACAACCTGACACAGAAGGTGTCGGCCGGCGATCCGGTGCAGATCGCAATGCTCAAGGGGCTGGCTGCCGGAAGCGTCAACACCGCGATCGCCTTTCTTCTCGGCGCGAGCTTGCCTGCTGCACCCCGCGTTGCCGCCGCTTTGGCTTTGGGGTTCTTCAGCTACGGCGTGAGCCTCGTGTTCTTCGTTCTCGCACTCCGCCATCTGGGAACGGCGCGCACGGGTGCTTACTTCTCGACAGCGCCATTCGTCGGTGCGGTGCTGTCCCTTGCAATCTTCCGAGAGCGGCCGACCGCTATTCATCGCCGCCGGAGCGTTGATGGCCCTCGGAGTCTGGCTGCATCTCACCGAACGGCACGAGCATGCGCACGAGCACGTCGCGTCAGATCATGATCATGCGCACGTTCACGACGGCCATCATCAACACGCACATTCAGCGGACGATCCGCCAATGACTGACCCGGTGCCACACACTCATCGGCATCGACACGCACCGATGGTACACTCTCATCCGCACTATCCGGACATTCACCACCGTCATGCGCACGACTGAGCACATGCGTGGCGCGTGATCTCTAGTCGCGCAGAGGCGCCGTCTGCATCGATGGCGCGCGGTAAGGGCTTGACGCCAAAAGACCACAATGATACAGTTGAATCAATGAATGATTCGGGAGATGCAAACGCGGAGGGGGAAGCGAGTGCGCACCGATGGCTCCTCTTCATCCACCAGCTCCCGCCGAAACCCGATTATCTGCGGGTAAAGATCAGACGCCGGCTGCGCAAGTTGGGCGCAGTAGCGATCAAACAGACCGTGTACGCATTGCCGAGCAGTGAAGAAGCTCTGGAAGACCTGCAGTGGCTGAGACGGGAGATCGAAGCGGAGGGCGGGAGTGCCGTGATCGCCGAAGCAGACTTGATCGGCGGTATCTCCGATGAGGAGCTGGAAGCTATGCTAGAAACCGAACGAGGGCTTGGCGGGGTCGAGGATACCGAGGTAGCGACTACGCATCAGGTTGAGCCCGGCCGAACCTGGGTCACTCGCCAGAACGTGCATGTAGATCGCATCGCGAGCGCGTGGCTGATTCGCCGATTCATAGATATGGAGGCGCGATTCAAGTTCGTCGCGGCGCGCGGATACAAGCCGAAACGTGGCGAGCTTCGATTCGACATGTTCGAAGCCGAATACACACACGTTGGCGAGGACTGCACGTTTCAGACGCTCGTTCGCCAATTCGGTCTACGCGACTCTGCACTGCGCGCTATCGGCGAGGCAGTCCACGACATTGACTGCAAGGACGAGCAGTTCAATCGGCCCGAGACCGCGGGAATTTCGGGACTCATCAGCGGGATCGTCCAGGCACACAGCGACGATCACGCACGAATAGAACGCGGATCCGCGGTGCTGGACGACTTGTACGCGTTCTTTCGCAAGCAGCGCGTATGAGCTTTCACGGGAGGTCAGAATGAAGTGGGTTACACGAGAGCGACCCAAGATCGACCGGATCGCATGTCCCTGGCTTATCGAGCGTTTCATCGACAAGGAGGCCGAGTTCCTGTTCGTGTCTCCTGACGATGTGGCTCGCGTTGCACGAGAGACTGGCGCCATTCCATTTGATGTCGAAGGAGTCGAGCTATCCCACGACGGCCCGCGCTGCAGTTTCGACGCATTCATTGAGAAGTATCAGCTGCCAGATCCTGCACTCGCCGACCTTGCGCGCATCGTTCGCGGTGCCGACACGGATAGACTTGAGACCGAGCCTCAATGTGCTGGACTGCTGGCGATATCCCTGGGGCTTTCCCGGCTTTTTCAGGACGACCACGAGCAGCTGCGGCATGGATTCGTCATCTACGATGCGCTGTACGCGTGGCTGCGCGAGGCTCGCGCCGAACGACACACGTGGAATCCGCAGCGGGTTGTTCCTCTCGAGGCGAGGGAGGCTCGATAGAATGCGCTGCGCCATCTTCATCATGCGCTGTGCGATCCTCCTCGTCGCGACTCTGGCGGGTGCGAGCGCCTCGGCGCAGCAAAGTCGCAGCTCCTGCTTCGCAACTGCGTCCTCGCTGACTCCTGGCAGCTGGCCCTCGCCCGCCGCCGCCACGATCCAACCGAAGCCGGGCCTCAGATTCGTACGCGAGATCCCGCTGCCCGGACCGGCGAACCGGTTCGATTATCAAAGCGTCGATCCGGCAAGCGGCCGCATATACATGAACCACATGAATGCGGGGCGCACGATTGTCTTTGACGCGAACGGCGGGAAGGTGATCACCGAGATCATGGATCTGCCGCGGGCTACTGGAGTGTGGGCAGTTCCATCACACCACCAGGTCTACGTCTCGGCCGCCGGCGCACACCAGGTCGCGATCATCGATGACCGGACGCTCAAGGTCGTCTCGCGCGTCGGCGACATCCGATTCCCGGACGGCATCGCATACGCACCCGAGGCAGACAAAGTGTTCGTCTCGGACGAGTCGGGCGGCGCCGACGTCGTCATCGACCCGAAAACGAGCAGGAAGCGATCGACGATCGAGCTTGGCGGTGAGGCGGGGAACACCCATTACGACTCGGTATCGCACTGCATTCTCGTCGCGGTTCAAACGAAGAACCAGCTGGCCGCGATCGATCCTGTCAGCGAGCGGATCGTTCAGCGTTATGATCTTCCCGGGTCAGACCATCCGCATGGCTTTACGCTCGATGAGCCCGGACGTCTTGCATTCATCACGAGCGAAGGCAACGGGCTGCTCCAAGTCCTGGACCTTCGCACAATGAGGATTCTTCAGACGCTCAAGGTTCCGGACGATCCGGACGTGCTGGCGTGGGACCCGTCCCTGCGGAGACTGTACGTCGCCTCGGAATCAGGCGCCCTGTCGGAGTTCTGGCTCGACGGACAAACATTGCGCCTGATCGCTGAAATACGAGCGCCTCGCGCGCACACGGTGTCGGTCGATCCGCGAACTCATTTCGTGTATCTACCTCTCGAGAACATCAATGGGCGTCCCGTGCTCCGGATCTACGAGCCGATGCGGTGACCCTCAGATTCCGGCGAGCGTGCGCGTGATTCGCCGTTGGCTCGCCGTTCAGGCATTGTGCGTTGTGCCACTCGGCGCGCAAGTCGCCGTTACAAGCCCAGGGCCCGATCTCAGAGAGCCGAGCTACCGGGTTCGCGCAACGAACCAGCCCATACGACTCGACGCGAGATTCTCCGAGCCCGTATGGCAAGCCGTCGATTCCATCGTCGATTTCCGACAACGCGAGCCGCTCGAGGGCGCACTGGCGACGGAACGCACCGTTGTTAAGGTGGTTCGGGACGGCGAGCGGCTCTACGTCGCCGTGCGCGCGTACGACACCGACATGCGTGGTGTCCGCAGCACGCAACTTCGGCGCGACGCCGATCTATCGTCGGATGACAACATCACGATCCTCATCGACAGCTATCGCGATCGGCGGGGAGCATTTCTGTTTGGCACCAACCTCAATGGCGCCATGTGGGACGGGCAGCTGATCGGTCTCGACAACGTCAACGAGAATTGGAACGGCATTTGGGACGTGGCCACGCGTCGCGACTCGGTGTCGTGGTCCGCCGAGTTCGCCATTCCGCTGCAAACCCTTCGGTTCAATCCGGGCAACGACATAATCGGCTTTAACCTACGGCGAGTTATCCGCCGGAAAAACGAGGAAGACTTATGGCGATCATGGGGTCGCGCGCAGGGTCTCGTTAATCTGGTCAACACGGGCGACATCGGTGGCTTCAGCGAGATACAGGGTGATCGTCCGATCGAGTTACGACCCTACGTCCTCGGCCGTTTGGTGGCACCATCCTACGACAGTGCGGGCACTCGACTCGCGCAGTCGGAGAAGGCAGGCAAACTCGGGATCGACGCC
>Ga0137418_10007161_pt1 | contig 10245 bp, 9 predicted proteins | sample CZODoug3_1_2_16f_FD_122242 | JGI IMG/M metagenome (GOLD analysis project Ga0137418, IMG submission 122242) | Vadose zone soil fungal communities from Angelo Coast Range Reserve, California, USA - CZODoug3_1_2_16fungal (Hybrid Assembly) | ecosystem: Environmental > Terrestrial > Soil > Vadose... | reverse complement strand
AGCCAGCAGGACGAAGTTCTTGAACGGTCCATCGAGTTGGCAAAGACGTTCCAGACAGATCGTGTACGTTGCTTCGATTTCTGGCGACTGGACGATCAGAAGCCCTATCGCGAGGCCATGGATGAGAGGCTTCGAACAGCTGCGGCCAAGGCAGGCAAGGTCGGTTTCGCATTGCTGCTGGAAAATGAGTTTGCCTGCAACACGGCGACCGGTGTGGAATCTGCGCGGACGATCCGGTCTGTGCAGTCGCCCCATTTCTTCCTGAACTGGGATCCGGGCAACGCGGCGTATCGTGGCGAGGTAGCGTTCCCGGATGGCTACGCGCCGATTCCTAAGGAGCGCATCGGGCACATGCATCTGAAGGACGTAAAACGCGGGGCCAATGGCAACTTTGAATGGGAGGCCATGGGACGCGGGATTATTGATTACCTGAACCAATTCCGCGCGCTCGTTAAGGATGGCTATTCGGGCACGATGAGCCTGGAGACTCACTGGACGGGCGGTGGAACGCCCGAGGAGAGTTCCCGGCAGAGCATGGCTGGGACAAAAGAGTTGTTGCGGAAGGCTCTGGCGGCTTGAGAGGTTGCGGACAGGGTCCTCCGATGGGCTGCCGGGAACCTCGGCGGCTAAAGCCGGAACTGATTCTGGAACGCGTACGGCGCGGCTGAAGCCGCGCCCCTTCAAAACAGAGCGTTTTTCCCTAGGGCTTGATGCGATTGGGGAGGGAGTTATGAGGCAGGAACCTGTGTCGCGCAGAACGTTCCTCAAGGTTGCTGGCGGCGGGGTGGCCGGCACTGCGCTTTCTTCCAATGCTGCCAGCTACGCAAATATTTTCGGCGTCAATGACCGCGTGCGGGTTGCGATTGTGGGCTTCTCCGACCGATCCCGTTCGACACTGATTCCCGCCTTCCACTCCCACGCGAAAGAGTTGAACTTCGAGTTCGTGGGCGTTTCCGATCTCTGGAAGAAGCGACGCGAGGAAGGGACTGCCTTCGTGCAGAAACTCACGGGCGGCAGTATCTTCTCCACCCGCAACAATGAAGAACTCTACGATCGCAAGGACGTGGACGCCGTAATCGTAGCCACCGCCGATTTCCAGCATGCGCAGCATGGTATCCAAGCGGTGCGGGCGGGGCGGGACGCCTACGTCGAGAAACCGATGGCCAACACCATGGCGGACGCACGCGAAATTCGCAAAGCTGTGCACGAAACTGGAAAGATCGTGCAGATTGGGACGCAGCGGCGGAGCGCGCGCAACTACCAGCGGGCCTACGATTTCATTCGGTCGGGCGGATTTGGCGATGTGGTCGCCGTGGAAATGACATGGAACGTCAATCAGCCGGGCCGGTGGCGTCGTCCCAACCTGGTGGCGACGCTGCGCGAAGAGGACACCGACTGGAAGCGATTCTTGGTCAACCGTCCGGATGCTCCGTTCGATCCGCGAAAGTATCTCGAGTTTCGGCTTTTCTGGCCCTACTCATCGGGCATTCCGGACCAGTGGATGGTGCACCAGATCGATACCGTCCACTGGTTCACGGGCTTGGCTCGTCCACGCAGCGTGGTGGCCAATGGCGGCATTTATCACTGGCACGATGGCCGCCAGAACTGGGACACGATAACGGCGGTGTTCGACTATGGTCCGTTGCACGACCCCAGCAAGGGCTTCCAAGTGGTGTATTCCTCACGTCAAACGAATTCTGCCGGTGACGTGAAGGAACTTTATCGCTCCAACGCGGGGACACTCGATCTCGACAAGAACATGATCTCGTCCGAAGGTGGCTTGGAGGCAAACTACGCCGAGGAAATGGGAATGCAGGCCAACAAGCTGGAGACGCGGGCCCTGGTCGACAAGGGTACGTCGATGGAAACTGGTGCGAACACAGGCGTGGACGAAGCGACTTCCGCGAATATGCGCAACTGGATGGAGTGCGTCAGGAGTCGCAAGACTCCGAATGCCGACATCGAGGCCGGCTACAGCCATTCGATGGCCCTGTGCATGACGATTGCTGCGATCCAAACCGGGCAACGGGTGACTTTCGATGATGCTAAGCAGGAAGTAGTCGCGGGAGCATCCGCATGACCATCACACGGCGCGATTTCGTGAAGGGAGTTTCATTCGCCGCGGCTGCCGCCGCTTTCGCGGACGAGCACGGCACTCGGCTGCCCATCGCCTTTTCCACCCTGGGATGCCCTGATTGGGAACTCAAGAAAATCCTCGACTTCGCCGCCGACCATGGCTTTGCAGCGATCGAACTGCGCGGTCTGCAGGGAAATCTGGATATCCCTTCGCATCCAGCATTTGCCGCAGGTCAGCTCGAGCAAACCAAGCGCGACATCTCTGGGCACGGTGTCAAAATCGCGTGCGTAAGCAGTTCGACCAGGAGCGGCGAGGAAGATTCTGGCAAGCGGGCTAAAGAACTCGCCGACGGCCGACGATTCATCGACCTGGCATCCTCTTTGGAAGCGCCCTACGTGCGTGTTTTTGGCGACGGCGCCGCTGTCGAAAAAGGGGCTGCCCCCGGCGAAGAACTGAAAGCGCGCGTGGCGGCGGGCTTACACGAACTGGGAGAGTATGCCGCAACAAAAGCGGTGACCGTGATTCTGGAGTCGCACGACAATTTCACGGCGTCGGCGACTTTAAAAGACGTGTTCCGCCGCGCGGCCTCCGATCACGCGGCGCTGCTCTGGGACGCGCACCACACCTTCGCAACCTCGAGTGAGGAGCCGGAATTCACCGTAAAGCAGTTGGGTAAGTGGATCCGGCATACGCATATCAAGGACTCCGTTGGCACGGGAGAAGACCGCAAATATGTCCTGACGGGACGCGGCACCGTTCCCATCAAACGTCAGGTGGAAGCTTTACGATCCATGGGCTACAAGGGCTATTTCTGCTATGAGTGGGAGAAGGTGTGGCATCCGGATCTGGAGGATCCGGCAACAGCATTTCCGGACTACGCACAGGTCATGAGCGGGTATCTGAGAGGTTCGCATTGACGCTAGGACGACACATCGAGATGAAGATTTGGCATGAGTGATTCACCCGATGGTAGGAACGTCGTTCCAGACCTGGGCGAACGGCCGGCCAGCGGGGTCCGCGCCTCGGCACGTTTGGATGAGTGGCTTGCGGCCCTGATGGAACGCCGCGGGAGTGATCTGCTGCTCGTCTCTGGGGTACCGGCGTGCATCCGCTTCGAAGGCGAAGTACAACAACTGGACAGCGAAGCTCTGACGGGTGCGGACATCGAAGCGGCTGTGCTGCCGGTACTGATACCGCGTGCGCAACAACAATATCGCGAAAATCAGATCGCGGACGTCTCGTATCGAGTGGCGGGTCTCGGACGATTCCGCATCAACCTCCATCGCGAACGAGGTATGGCGGCGGCAGCGATGCGCGCTCTTCCAACCCAAGTACCACTACTCCAGGACCTTCATCTTCCAGCTGCCGTGGAAGCTCTTACGCGCCTGCCCCGGGGACTGGTCCTGATCGGAGGAGCAGCGGGATCGGGCAAGTCCACGACTACTGCTGCGCTGATCCACGAGATCAACCGGCGCGAGGCGCGCCACATCGTCACAATTGAGGACCCCCTCGAGTTCGAGCATACCCATCTGCGCAGTGTGGTCGAGCAAGTCGAAATCGGCGTGGACGCAGCGGATTTCCCTACTGCTCTGCGAGCAGCCTTGCGGCAAGCGCCCGACATCATCGTTGTCGGCGAGATGCGCGATCCAGAAACTATGCGGATCGCGGTCGCCGCAGCAGAAACCGGGCATTTAGTGTTTTCGACTCTGCATACGACCGACGTTGCTTCCACGATTTCGCGGATTTCCGATTCCTTCCCTCCCGAACGGCAGCCGACCATCCGACAGGAATTGGCGATGGCGCTATCCGCTGTCCTTACGCAGACACTCCTGCCAAGCAAGCTGGGTGGACGCGTGCCGGCCGCTGAACTGTTGATGATCGGATATGGCGCGCGCCAACACATTCGCCGCAACGCCTTACAGCATCTGAACCAGGAAATCACGATGACCAAGAGCAAGGGCTCCCTGACACTGGAAGAGTCGCTGGTACAACTGGTCCGACAGGGAGCGGTGGATCGTGAGGAAGCGCTGCTGGTGGCGGTGCATCCGGATGATCTGCTGAGTTTGCTGAAGGGGTAGCGAAATCTGAAATGGAGTGCATCGACCCCCTCGCTCGGATGAATTTTCCCTCTGCGGGCTCTGCCCCATTTCTCTGCGGAATCTGCGGTTTCAGCCTTCTAAAACCTTAAACCCTAGAGCACACGGGCACTGGCCGCAGAGCGCGCTGAGGATACAAAGTCTGCTCAGTGCTGGCCTGTGGTCTGGGAAGGTTGAATTCCCAACAAGGAATGCGTAACTAGACCCAGGATGTGGGGTCCGGGATCCGATACTGGATTGCCTCGGCGATATGTTTCGGCTCGAGTCCCGGAACACCCTGGAGATCTGCGATCGTCCGAGCGACTCTCAGAATGTGATCGTGGTCACGGGCGCTGAGGCCCTGCTGTGTCATGGCGCGTTCCAGCAGGCGTTCGCATTCCGCGGTCAGTTCGCAGTGCGCGCGGATTTGGCCTGAACCCATCGGGGCGTTGCGGTAAATCTTCTGGCGGCTGCCGACAAAGCGCTGTAACTGAGTCTGGCGGGCACGGACAACACGCTCGCGAATCTGTGCGGAGCCTTCGGGAACAGTGGTCGAGCGCATTTCTTCGTAGTTCACGGCGGGCACGTCGCTATGGATGTCGATACGATCCATGAGCGGACCGGAGATCTTCGAAATGTAGCGCTGGATCATCGGAGGTGTGGAGTGGCATTCGCGGGTGCGGTTGTTGTGAAAACCGCAAGGGCAAGGATTCATCGCCGTGGCCAGCATGAAGCGCGCACGAAATCTCAGTGACATGGCAGCGCGGGCGATGCAGACTGTACCATCTTCCAGAGGCTCACGCATAACGTCCAGCACGTTGCCCGGAATTCGGGGGGTTCATCGAGGGACAGCACTCCGTTGTGTGCCAATGACACTTCGCCGGGATGCGGAATCATGCCTCCGCCGATCAATCCAGCATCGGAGATGGTGTGGTGGGGCGAACGAAGAGGTCGGACGCCGACCAGGCCAGCACCGGAGTCGAGAACGCCGGCGACGCTGTGGATCTTGGTGGTTTCCAGCGCCTCCTCGAAAATGAAGGGCGGGAGGATGGTGGGCATGCGCTTGCCAAGCATGGTCTTTCCTGATCCAGGCGGGCCGATCCTTAGGATGTTGCGGCCGCCGGCACAGGCGATCTCCAGCGCGCGCTTGGCGGTTTGCTGCCCGCGAACATCCTTGAAGTTCGACTGCATAGTGCTGCGAGTCGCCGAGGAGTACGTCGTCAGCCACCTTCCGAGGTACCATTCCATTTCCCGTCCTCACGAAGTGGATGACGTCCATCAGCGATTTCACTGGGTAGACGTCCACACCGCTGACCATGGCGGGCTTCGCGGGCATTAACCTCAGGCACGATTAGGCGCGTCAGCTTCTTTCGCTCGGGCGTCGATCGCAATGGGCAGAGTCCCGCGAATGCCTCGGATACCCCCGTCCAGAGAGAGGTCCCCGACCAACACACAATCCAGCAGCCTTTCTTGTTCAGACCCCATCGGCACCCAGGATGCCGAGCGCCATGGGGAGGTCGAAGCCGGAGCCTTCCTTGCGAATGTCTGCCGGCGCGAGGTTCACGGTAATGTGCGTAGGTGGATGTTGTAGCCGCAGGTGCGCAGCGCGGAGCGGACACGATCTTGACTCTCACGGACGGCGGCATCCGGCAGGCCGACGGTATGGAAGTGGACTTCGTTCAGTTTTACGCCGGAGACGTCAACTTCAACTTCGATGATATTGGCTTCGATACCGTAGATTGCCGCGCTGAAAGTCCTGTAGAGCATGTTGACGTTCGGCACTCGAATTCGCGGACCGCGCCGCTCGTGTGAGCATTCGAGCGCGCCTGCTTCAGAGTAGGACGTCGGTGACGATACGGGAGGTGATTGTTGTCACTCACCGGCGTGACGCATGAAGTGGTGGCGACAGACTACCCGAACATGTCGGGCGGAGATGACATGCGGGCTGCAATGCGTACCAAGACTTCCAACAATGAAAATACTGTTCACTTGGGTCTGCGTGCTCTAGGATGACTCCCACGCCCCTCCCCAAGACCCCAAGGGACGATTGGGCCCGATCCCATGGCTGCGGAAGAGAATCCTCACCCGAAGTCCCAGCGCTCCGAAGGCCATCTGGAGCAGGAAGAAAACCGGCTGTGGCGGCTCGCCCTTTGGTTCATGGTCTTGCTTGCTGCAGGCCTGGCGGCCCTTCTCTGGGAACGCCTGGAATCAATTCCCTACCATCTGGGCGCGATGGCTCCCGGGTTGCTGGTACTGGCCGTATTGTTTGCCGCCTATGCATACGGGCGACGTCGGGAAGTCTCGGATCTCAAAGTTCTCCTGAAAGATCTGCAAGATCGGGTCGGAGTAGCGCCGTCGGAGGAACAACTCGACCAACTCAGCCAAGTCATCATGCGCTCGCAGCGCAGCTTCAAGGAATTGATCGATTCCTTCGATGATGTGGCCTGCGCGGTCTCGCTCGATGGAACCTTTCGCACGGTCAACCGTCGGCTGACCGATCTACTCCGAATGCAGTATGCCGAGATTGTCGGTCACAAGTTTGATGAATTCTGCGAGAGCCCCGCGCGCGCAGAAGTCGAGGCTGGAATCGGACGGTTCCTGACCAGACGCCGGTGGTCGGGGATTGTCCCGGTCAAGCTGAAGAACAACTCCCGCCTTCTGTATTTCGATTGCGTACTCAACGCAATCGTGAAGGGCGACGAGGTGGTGGGCGCCAGCATGCTGGCCCGCGACGTCACCGGCGAACGCGAAAAGGAGCGTCGCTTCACGGAACTGTTCGAGACTCTGCAGGAGGGTGTCTACTTCAGCACGCCGGAAGGAAAGCTGCTGGACGTAAACCCGGCGCTGGTCTCGATCTTGGGGTATCGCTCCAAGGAGGACTTGCTGCGTCTCGATGCCAGTGGACTGAATTTTGATCCGAGCCAAAGCCCGGTGCTGGGTCGCGGCGAAGACGACCGCGGCGGAGTTCGTACGCGCGAGATCACGATCCGGAGACAGGATGGTTCGCCGGCCGTATGTCTGGATACGTCGCGGGCCGTCTGGGATTCATCCGGGACCATTATCCGCTATCAGGGCACGCTCACCGACGTCACCGAGAAACGCAAGATGGAAGTACAAATCCGGCAGCAGGAGCAGTTCCGGCAGAGACTGCTGGAGAGCTTTCCAGATCTGATCCTGGTGCTCGACCTGGAGGAGCGATACACCTTCGCCAGTTCGCGCATACGTGACTTGCTGGGCTACCGGCCGGAGGAGCTGGTCGGCAAGAGGATCGAGGAGCTGCAGGACCATTCACCGGAGTTTTTGTCACTCTACCGCGATGTCGCCTCCGGCAAGCAGATGTTTGCCGCGTCTGAATACGGCGCCCTACACCGCAATGGCTCCTGGTGCACCATGCGCGCATCGGCGAGCCAACTGTTTGACGCCGAGAACAAATTAAGCGGCGTGATCATTTCAGTGCGTGACATCACGGTCGAGAAGAAACTCGAACAGCAGATTATCCAGAGCGAGCGCCTGGCCGCGATGGGACAAATGCTGGGCGGTTTCGCGCATGAACTGAACAATCCACTCACGGCGATTCTGGGTGTAAGTGAACTACTGCAGGACGGTGAGTCGAACGCGGCCCGGGTCAAGCAGCTGGGGATGCTGCATCAACAGGCGCGGCGCGCCACCGAGATCGTACAGAACTTCATGTACTTCGCCCGGCCTCCGGCGCCGGGCGAGAGCCTGGTAAACCTGAACGATCTGGTTGATCGGACGCTCCATCTGCAAGCCTATTCGCTGCGGAGGAACAACATTACGGTCGACTTCCTGAAAGAGGAAGGGCTGCCGCAGGTGTCAGGGGATCCGCACCAACTCATGCAGGTCTTCCACAACCTGATCCTGAATGCCGAGCAGGCCATTCGCGAAGCGCGAGAGAAGGGTACGCTGCGAATCCGGCTCGGAAAAAAGGACAGCTCGGTGTGGGCCAGCTTTCAGGACGACGGGCCGGGCATCGCTCCCGAGATTCTGCCCAACATCTTCGATCCCTTCTACACCACCAAGCGTCCGGGCCGCGGTACAGGGTTGGGCCTGAGCATCTGCAAGGCGGTATTGAAGGAGTACGGCGGCAACGTGGAAGCGGCCTCTGCGCCGGGAGGCGGCGCAGTCTTCACTGTACACCTGCCGATCCCACCCAAAAACTGAGCTTCGCTTTATACTGACCCCTCACAGATTCATTATGTCCATGCTGAAGGATCAGATCGCGTTGGTTACTGGCGGGGCCCGCGGAATCGGGCGTGCGGTTGCCTTGCAATTGGCTGGAGCAGGGGCGCAAGTCATCCTCCACTATCATCGCAATCGTGAGGCTGCCGAAGCGGTGGCGCACGAAATCGGCGGCAGGGTTCGATTGCTGCAGGCAGACTTGAGTTCTCCGAAGGAAATCGAAGAGATGATCCGGTCGCTGGGTGATATCCGGCTCGACATGCTGATCAACAACGCCGGGCTGTGGGGACAGACACCATTGGGCTCTACTCCGCTTGAAACCTTGGACGCCATGGTCGACGTCAATGTGAAAGGCATGTTCTGGCTTACCCAGGCCGCTTTGCCATTGCTGCGGGAAGGCGCGCGCATTGTGAATCTGTCGTCGATTGCGGGGAGGGTAGGCCGGGCCGGAGGCCGAAGCGTGTATGGCGCCACTAAGGCCGCTGTCGATGCTTTTACTCGGAACTGGGCCCTGGAACTTGCGCCACGCAAGATTCGTGTCAATGCGGTGGCACCCGGATACATTGAGACGGACATGACGGCGGGATATTTTTCTGATCCTGAGAAATTGCGACACGCCGTGGACCGGCAGCCGTTCGGGCGACTCGGACATGCGGACGAGGTCGCCGAAGTGGTGGTGTTTCTTTGCTTGCCTGCTTCGAACTGGATCACCGGGGATTCCCTCAACGTGAGCGGGGGATTCATCGCGTAGAAAATCGGGTTGGTCGAGAACTGACGCGGGCAGGAGTGCCCGCGCCACACTACCCGCGGCACACTAGCGTTCTACGGCCATTGCCACCGCATTGCCACCGCCCAGACACAGTGCAGCGATGCCGCGATGCACATCGCGGCGGATCATCTCGTAAATCAGGGTGACCAGGACACGGGCTCCACTCGCTCCGATCGGATGGCCCAGCGCCACCGCTCCGCCGTTAACGTTGACCTTGTTCATGTCCAGACCGAGTTCGCGAATCACTCCCAGCGCCTGCACCGAGAAGGCTTCGTTCAACTCGTAGAGGTCGACCTCGTCCTTCTTCCAGCCTGTCTTCTCCCATATCTTCTTGACCGCGCCCACGGGAGCCATCATCACCCACTTGGGATCGATGCCACTGGTTGCTTGCGCGACAATGCGGACCATCGGGGGTGCGCCTAGCTCTTTTGCTCGCATGGCGCTGGTCACGACTAGCGCGGCTGCGCCATCATTTACGCTGGGAGCATTGCCGGCAATCTGGGCGCCGATTGGCCGTTGGTGTGACATGCGATCAACAATTCTTCGTGCCGGAGGACCATTTCCATGAGCTTCTTTCCCGCCCAGGATCCCGCACCCGGTGACAAGCACGCCTGCGAGGCCATCGATCAGGTTATCGTACCGCGCACGAGCGACATTGGCGGCTTCTCCGTGCGTCGGGCCCTGCCCTCCGCCCGCCGGCGCATGGTCGGACCGTTCATATTTCTGGACCACATGGGCCCTGCTGAATTTCGCGCCGGACAAGGCATCGACGTTAGGCCCCACCCCCATATCGGTCTTTCGACCGTCACCTATCTCTTCGACGGCGAAATCGTGCACCGTGACAGCATCGGCAGCGTCGTGCCGATCCGCCCGGGCGCCGTCAACTGGATGACCGCAGGGCGTGGGATCGCGCATTCGGAACGCACCGCGAGCGAACATCGGGTGGCGGGCGAGCCGCTCCACGGTCTGCAGTGCTGGGTTGCGCTGTCGCAAAACGACGAGGAGAGCGCGCCGGGCTTTGCGCACCATGACGAACTGCCGATCGAGCGGGCCGAAGGCAAGACCATCCGCGTCATTGCCGGCAAGGTGTATGGCCTCACCTCCCCGGTCACAACGACCTGGGA
>Ga0137418_10007160_pt1 | contig 10246 bp, 7 predicted proteins | sample CZODoug3_1_2_16f_FD_122242 | JGI IMG/M metagenome (GOLD analysis project Ga0137418, IMG submission 122242) | Vadose zone soil fungal communities from Angelo Coast Range Reserve, California, USA - CZODoug3_1_2_16fungal (Hybrid Assembly) | ecosystem: Environmental > Terrestrial > Soil > Vadose... | reverse complement strand
ACTGCCTTGCGCGCCCGCACCGCTCTCTGCCTTTCCAACTCTCGGTACACCTGCGCCAACGTCACGGCATCGTCGAGCGCATGGTGGGCTCGGCCGCAGTCGATCCCGAAGCGGTGCGCGAGCTCCTCCTGCGTTGCGCGATCGCGCGATAACGAGCGGGCCAGCAGCAGCGTGTCGTAGAACGCCAGGTTCGCGACGGTCTTGTCACCCGCCGCCAACCGTTTCAAGACGGGAATGTCGAAATGCTGGCCGTTATGGGCGATCAGGACGTCCTGACCAACAAACGCGAGAAACCGCGCGAGGACTGCACTAAACGGCGCGGCGGATGCGACGTCGGCATCGCTGTAGCCGTGGATTTGCGTTGCGCGGGCAGAGATAGGACGGAACGGGTTCACCAGCGAGTGAAACCGCTCCACGATCTCGCCATTCACCACCCGCGCCGCGCCGATCTCCACGACGCCGCACGTCGCCACGTCGTTGTCCGTCGTCTCGAAGTCGAACGTGACGTAGCGCTCGAGCGGTGTGCCGATGTCTTTGGAGTTTAAGAGCTGGAGGGCCTTGAAGACGGTGAGCGCATCTGAGGTGACGTGCGTCGTGCGTGGTGCGTCGTGCGTGGTGCTGCTGGGGAGTCTTCGTAGTCCAGCGGCGGCCAACATCCCGCGCAGTGCAATTTCGACACCTCCCTGCGCCTCCACGACGATGTCGTGATTATCTGTAATCGCACGCTCGATCTTCGCTGCTAACTCGACAGCTTCGGGGATCGCGGCGGGATCGCTCAGCTCGTCGTGCCGTTCCTCCAGCACGTTCTTGAACGGCCCAACGCTTTGCGACAGGATCTCCTCGATGACCGCGGGCAGGGTCCCGTGCGAGCGGGGCAGGGCGCGCAGGTTCTCGATCTGGAAAATCAGCCGCCACAGCTTCTTGGTATCGGGATCGTGCCGCGGCCGGCGCTGCGCGAGCGTGCGCACCTGCACGAGGAAGTCGCCCCCCCCACCCCCCGGCGAGCCGATCGCGGCCTCGACCTCCTGCAGGAAGTGCTGTGACAGGACGCTCTGCGCGAACGCGTGCAGCGCCGCCGGATCGGTGGGACTGCGCACGACGCGCAGCGCCGTCATGACGTAGCCGATGACGGCGTCTTCCATGAGCGAGCGGCCGCGGGCGAGGCGGCAGGGGATGCCGGCGCGCAGCAGCCGGCCCTCGAGATACTCGCCGAGCTTGTGCTTGCGATACAGGATCGCGTAGTCGCCCCAGCTTCGGGTCTCGAGCGCGCGGTCGGTGACGAGATCCTCCAGCAGCCACGAGGCTTCCTCCTCTTCGTCGTGAAAGGAGTACGCGACCACCTCGTGCGCCGACTCCTTATCGGCGGTGAGCTGCTTCTGGAACAGCTGCGGATTCTGCGCCAGCACGCGCCGCGCCGTCTGGAAGATCTGGCGCGAGCAGCGGCAGTTCTTGTCGAGGATGATCGGCTCGACGTCGTAGTCGCGCTTGAACCGCACCAGCACGTACGGATCCGCGCCGGTCCACGCGAAGATCGACTGCTCGTCATCGCCCACCGCAAAGAAGTTTCCATGCGGCTCGGCGAGCTTCTTGAGAAAATCGTACTGCACCGCGTTGACATCCTGGAATTCATCCACCAGCAGATAGTCCCAGCGGTCCGCGATCAAGCCGGCCAGCGGCTCGGCCCTGGTGATCAGCTCGTCGAAATCGACCATGTTGCGGTGCGCAAGCCAGGCGCAGTACTCGCGGAACAGCCGCGCCTCGTCGGGCTGCAGCTTGTAGCCGTTGAGCCGATGGCGGCCGAACCGGTTGAGAATGCCGCCGCGCCGTTCCGTCGGCACCCGCAGCCGCCCCAGCACCACGCTCTGATAGACCTCATCGGCGACCCCGAATCCCTTCTTGAGACCAGCCGCATCGGCGTGCTCGCGCAGCAATGCCAGGCACAGCGCGTGAATCGTCCCGCGCGTCACCGCCTCGGCTTTGTCCCCCAGCGTCTGCTTGAGCCTGCCGGCGATCTCCTCGGCGGCGCGATTGGTGAACGTGACGGCGCAGATGCGGTGCGGATCGATACCGTTCGCGATGAGCTGTTGGATTCTCGCGATGAGACAGTACGTCTTGCCGGCACCCGGGCCGGCCACGACGAGGACTGGGCCGAGGGGCGCATCGATCGCGCGACGTTGCTGGGGCAGGGGAGCGAAGCTCATCCGCACTCCATTTTAGGCTCAAACGTGACTTCCGTCACGGTCCGGCATGCCGTTTGCCTCAGCTTTGATGCCGTGATCGCATTCGTAGCTGTACTCGCTCTCGCCCTGCCGGGGCCCACTCCGCCGGTTCGACTCGTCGTCGAGCACGGGCTGCTCGCGCGCCTGCAGACGCTCGCGGCCGGGCTGCATAACGAGATCGTCCTCTGTCTGACGGGGACAACGAAAGGCGATACGGCCGTCGCGAGTGGCTTCACGATGCCCGACCCGCAGCTCTCGGCGTCGGATCACGCGACGTTCGGCGCGTGCCCCAATGAAACGATCGCGATCTGGCACAATCACCCGCTCGAGAATCGCAGCGGCATCCACGGCGCTGACGCGCCGGGTTTTGCGCGTCCGCGTGGAGATCCGAACATGACGCCGCGCGAGCTCTGCGCGCTCTCCGAAACGGACATTCGCACCGCCGCGACGAGTGACTCGCCGTTTATCGTCGTGGCGGTCGATAGAGACACGTGGTGCTGGTGGTCGCGCGAGCAGGTGCGCAACTTCGCTGCCCGCAACGTGCTCCGCGGCGAGCCCGTTGCCGGACAAGTCTCCTCTTACCGAGCCCTGTCCCCCTCCATATACTGAACGGATGAGCCTCCACTCGGGGGCATGTCTCACATCGATGTATCGCGCGAAGCCCCGGTGTAGCCTGCCGGGGCTTCGCTTTTTCTTCTCTCAAAGGGAGGACGCATGAGAGCCCTACTGGCCGTCACAGTGCTGGGCTTGGCGCCGGTTCTCGCGGCGCAGCAGGTCAATGTCGCGTCGCCTGCCGCCGAACGACTGCGGGTTACGACGACGTCGGAGGAGGCCTCGCGACATTTCTTTTTGGGTGTCAGCGAAGCGCGTCACTTCTTCACAAGCAAGGCCACGATGCACTTCGATGAGGCTATTGCGAGCGACCCCAACCTCGGCCTCGCGCGTGTGTTCCGCGCCGCGTGGGAACCAGGGCCCACGCAGGCGGAGCGCGTGGCCAATGTCGATCGGGCCGTCGCGACGATGAGCGGGGCCACCACCAACGAGCTCGTTATCGCGCTCGCGTTCCGAGAGTTCACGAACAACGCACGGGCCCATGAGCTTTGGGAGACCGCCGTGAAGCTGATGCCGGGCGATCCCAACGTGGCGTTCTACTCAGCACTCACGACACCCGAGCCCGGCAACGTCGCGGCAATGCGTGCCGTCACCGAGCGGTTCCCCGACGATGCGCCCGCCTTCAACATCCTCGCGTATCAGCTGTGGCAACAGGGCGATCATGAGGGTGGGTTGAAGGCCGTGCGCCGCTACATGGAGCTCGCGCCCGAGCATCCCAATGCGCATGACTCGTACGCCGAGCTACTGCAGTGGAGTGGTCGCCTGACCGAAGCCCAGAGCCATTATGCTCGCGCGGCCCAGCTCGATTCGACCTTCAGCGAAGCCCACATGGGGCTCGCGGAGGTCTCGCAACTCTCGGGACGCGGTGCGGATGCACGGCGTCATATTCAGCTCGCGATCGCCCATTCGCCGTCGAAAGCCACCACCGTCGCCTATACGCGCGACCTGGCGCGCAGCTTCTTGATGGATGGACTGGTGAAAGAAGCAATGGATCAGTTCGCGAACGCGCTGCGCGACGCCCAGGCGTTGAACCGCCCTGCCCTCATTGCACAAATACATCGGGATATGGCCTTCGCCGACGCACAGTCGGGCCGGGGCACGGCGATCGCGTCGCATCTTGCAGCTGCCGCGGCCGGCGGTGCCGATGATCCGATGCAGATCGAGATGACCGCGGCGGCGCATGCCGTGGGAGGAGACATCAGTGTCGCACGCCAGGCAACCCAGAAGCTGACGACGTTGGCGCAGCCCGATAACCAATATGCGACGCATGCCAGCGTCATCCGCGCGATCATCGCCTTGCGGGAGAACAAGCCGACGGAGGCCCTGACCCAGCTTGCGGGGGCGCCACTCGATGATCCGTGGGTGCGCGCCGTGACCGCCGAGTGCTATGCGGCGGCGGGCAACCTCGCGGACGCGCGTGCCTTGAAGAACCAGGTAGTGAATGACCCACAGCTGAACTTCGACGACGGGTACAACATCGCGGCGCGGATTCGCGCGGCGAAGATCAAGGTCTAGTTGAAGAATACGAGCGACACCAGCACGAAAAGCGGCAGCAGGATTCCCACGCTGTACGCCAGATAGCCGAAGAAGGACGGCATCTTGATACCGTTCTCTTCGGCTATCGCTCGTACCATGAAATTCGGGGCATTCCCGATATAAGTATTCGCTCCCATAAACACTGATCCGGTAGAAATCGCGGCGAGGAGCTTCGCCGCACCCGGATCGAGTGCCAGCGTACCGATGTACGCGCCGTGCGGCGCGACGCCTTGCAGTCCCGCGGCACTCGCCGCGAACGCGAGATACGTCGGTGCGTTGTCGAGCACGCTCGACAGTGTGCCCGAGGCCCAGAAGAAGTGCCAGGGCTTGGTCAGGGCAAAATCGGGTCTCTGGGCCCACGCGTTGAGCATCTCCAGCACCGGAGTCATCGTTACGAAGATGGCCGCGAACAACACCGCCACTTCGATGATCGGCGTGAACGTGAAGACGTTCTTCGCGCGCCGTTCGCCCGAGCCGCCGAAATAGCCGAGCAGCGCCAGCAGGAAGATCACGAGCTCCCGTACGTTCTGCGCCCATGGCTGCCCCACGGACGCCGCCACGATCGTGGTGATGATGCCCAGTAAAGCGAGTAGCTCGACGCCGCCCGTAATACGCAGCGGCTCGTGAATCAACACCTGCTCGTGCTGCGAGCCGGGCAGCTCCTTCTCGTCCTTATCGAGCGCCCATTGATCCCAGAAATTGAAAACCACGAGCAGGATGCCGTTGATCGTGAGCCATTGCGGCCAAAGGCGCAGCGTCCAGTCGAACGGCACGCCCTTCAGGAAGCCGAGCAGCAGGGGGGGGTCGCCGATGGGCGTGAGCAGGCCGCCGCAGTTGGCGACAATAAAGATGAAGAAGACGACGATGTGAGCGACGCGCTTGCGGCGTTTATTGGCGCGGAGCAGCGGCCGGATCAGCAGGACGGAGGCACCGGTGGTGCCGAGCAGGTTCGCCAGCACGGCACCCAGCCCAAGCATCCCTGTGTTGACGAGCGGCGTCCCCGCGAGTGAGCCTTGCACGTGAATTCCGCCCGTGACGACGAAGAGCGCACCGATGACGACGATGAAGCCGAGGTATTCGTGGAACTTCTCGTGCAGCAGCTCGGGGGCGTTGATTCCCAGATACACGAGGATCGGTGCGGACACGAGCAGCGCGACGAGCGCCTTGTTGCGGTTGTGATGCCACCATCTGGGCGCGGCGAGTGGCGCGAGCGCGATCGCCAGCAGCAGCGCCACGAACGGCAGGGCAGTGACGAGCGGAAGGTCTGCGGCGGGCATAAGTTGGACCCATGCTGCTGCTAGTACTGGCGCTTTCGCAAGCCCCAATCGAGCTGCAGTCGGGCATGATCATCACGCAATCGGTGCGGGTGGTCCCCAAGACGTATCGCCTCGCCGGTCCTCCGATCATCGTGCGGGGCGTCAACATCACCGTCGACCTCCGCGGCGCGATCCTCGCGGGGATCGATCCCCAGGTTGATCCCGATCACGCCCGCGACACCGCCATCGTGATCGACGGCGGCAGCAACATCCGCATCGTCCAGGCCACCATCCATGGATACAAGGTTGGCATCCTGGCGCGCGGCACTCGGCAGCTCACGCTGCGGAACAACGATCTCAGTGACAACTGGAAGCCACGGCTCTTCAGCCTGGTGGAGCATGAGAGCCTGGTCGACTGGCTGTCGTTTCACCACAACAACAAAGATGAATGGCTGAGGTTTGGGGCCGCGATCTATCTCCTGAACGTCCAAGGCGCTGAACTGCACAACAACATCGCGGTAGGTGGGATGAATGGATTGTTGCTCGTCCGATCCAACGGTGTGATGGTCCGTGACAACAACTTCTCGTTCAACTCGGGGCTCGGCATCGGCCTGTATCGCTCCTCGGACGACACGATCATTCGCAACCAGCTCGACTACAACGTCCGCGGCTACAGCCATCGCTTCTATACGCGCGGCCAGGACTCGGCCGATCTGCTGCTGTTCGAGCAGAGCTCGCGCAACGTCGTCGCGCTCAACTCGCTGACGCACGGCGGCGACGGCGTGTTCTTGTGGGCGGGGCAGACGACGATGGACTCGGGGACCGGCGGGGCGAACGACAACCTGTTCTACGGCAACGACGTCAGCTACGCCACCGCAAACGGTGTCGAGGCCACCTTCAGCCGCAACGAGATCATCGCGAACCGTGCCTGGGGCAGCGAGTACGGGGTGTGGGGCGGCTATAGCTACCAGACGGAAATCGTGGGGAACGATTTCCGCGGCAACCGCACCGGCGTCGCGATCGAGCACGGCCAGGACAATGTCATCGCCAACAACCGATTCGATCACGACTCCACGGCGATTCGGTTGTGGGCCGATTCGATCGAGCCCTCCGAGTGGGGCTATCCGAAACATCACGACACCCGCAGCAGGGACTACCGGATCGGCGGCAACGCATTCATCGGCAATCGCACGATCCTGAGTGTGCGCAACACGACCGGCGTCGACACGTTGGTGGTTATTGGCCGCCTTTCGCCGCCGCCTTATCTCGCCGCCCTTCGCCGCCCCTCGCCGCCCTTGGCAGGTCGAGACCGTTCCGCCATCATCGTGGATGAGTGGGGACCGTACGACTGGATGTCTCCCAAGCTCTGGCCGGTCGATTCGACGCGCGCGGTTCCCTTGCGCCTGGCCACGCTCGGTCCTGGCGGCACGTGGAGACTCGTTTCGACCCGTGGGGTGGCCACGCTATCACGCGCCGCGGGACGGATCGGCGATACGATTGCAGTGATGCCGCATCGTGATTCGATGGGCAATTGGGAGCTGACGCTCGAGTCGGGTGCGACGCGATTCTCTTACGGACGGTTCGAGCCGCGAATTGATTGGGATGTAAAGTTCTTCACCTGGACTGACTCGGCCAACTTCTTCGAGAAACCGGTGGGTTCGGCTGACCCCGGGGCGACGCCCCGGGGGGATTCGGTTCCCCCCGGGCCACCGGCCCGGGGTCAGCCGAGACTCGATTACATGTGGTACCGTGCGCCACGCGGCTTCCGAGCTTTGCCACAAAGCCATTGGTCTCTCCAGGCCACCGGTACAGTGACTTTACACCCCGGCACTTACTCGATTCGTACGATCAGCGATGATGCTGTGCGAGTGTGGTTGGACAATGTGCTAGTGATCGACGACTGGACGCCGCACGAATCGCAGGTCGACTACGCGCCGATTACGGCAGGAGAACACAAACTGCGCGTGGAGTATCGCCAGGTAGACGGGTGGGTGGAGCTGCGCGTGGACATCATTCGCGGGTCAGCGCGGAGCCCTGGATCCCCAGGGCCACACTAGCCTCCTGCACGATCTTGTGCCCGATCGTCAGGGGCTCGGGGGTGCCGTACTCGATCTCTCCCTGAAACACGACGATGGTATGCCAGTCTCCTGAGAGTGCCGACCACCACCGCAGTCCCGAAAAGCCTTCCTTATATAAGCCCGCCGCCAAAGCTTGAGTCTTCGCGAAGTCTCGACTCGCCAGCACATCCGGTTTGATGTCGTGCTTCACGAGGACGGCGGGATCGCAGAGATCGGCGAGCTTGATCTTCCCCAACCGGCATTCGACGAGCGCCAGGGGCTTCCCGGACTCGATCAAGTCCTTGCGGTCGATCTTTTGCCCGCGGAATCGCTGCAGTTTTTCCGCGACGGCGTGAACGGCGGTCTCGGCGAGGTAGACGACCAGCTTGCCGCTCAGATCAAAGCGGCCGGAGCCCTGATTCGGATAGATGTAGCTGGGAGAAAACGGTTCGCCGGGCTGCGCGACGGGATCCCACGGAAACACCCGCCACGGCCCACCCCGCCCCGCCATCAGGCGAAGGCGCCGGCTTTTTCCGCTTCGATCGCGGCGACGACCTCGGAAAGCCGCCCCTGGCGGATCACATCGATCGGGCGGCGGTCGCCGAGGTGTGCGTTGAGGCCGCGCAGCCACTTGGGGATGGACGCCACTTCGAGGAATCCTTCCAGCAGGGACACCACCGTGTCCAAGCCCACCAGCTGCTCCCAATTCTGGGGCGCGGGCGCTTCGCCGCGCTTCCACCGGACCACGGCGCTGCGGTGCACGCCCAGGCTGCGCGCCAGGTCGGCATCGTCGGGGAAGGCGACCTTGGCGACCTGGTAGCGCTGCTTCACCAGCGATTTGTTGCTGCGAACGCGTCGGGCCATACGCAACAATATTGTTGCGCAGTCTATTTGGCAAGGGCCGATCGGATGAGTCCTTTAGGACAACGTTGGCCGAGCACAGGCTTTAGCCTGTGAATAGATTCCCGCGATCATGCCTGCTCCTCATGAAACCGCCATCATCGCGGGCGCCGGGCCGATCGGCCTCGCGTGCGCCATTTCCGCCAAACGCCGCGGCATTGATCCCCTCGTGATCGACGCCGGCGCGCTCGCGAACTCGATCGTGCGCTACCCGATCAACATGACGTTCTTCACAACGCCCGAGCGCCTCGAGATCGGCAATCACCCGCTGGTCTGCGCCGGCGCCAAGGCCACACGGGAAGAGGCGCTGAAGTACTATCGCGGCGTCGCACGGGTCGAAGGCCTGCGCGTTCGGACGTATACGAAATTGGTGGAGAAGAATCTCGTCGAGACGAGATTGGGACGAGAGCCCATCGCCTGGGACAAACTGGTGCTCGCGACGGGCTATTTCGACCACGTCAACACGCTCGGCGTCCCCGGCGAAGACCTGCCGCACGTCCATCATTACTTCGACGAAGCGCACCTTTCCTACGGACTCGACGCCGTCGTGATCGGCGGCAAGAACTCCGCGGTCGAAGCGGCGTTGCAGTTGTTTCGCGCGGGGGCTCGCACCACCATCATCTATCGGGGCACGACGTGGCCCAAGAGCGTGAAGTACTGGCTCCGCCCCGATCTCGAAAACCGCATCAAAGCGGGAGAGATCCAGGCCCGCCTCGGCAGTCAGGTCAGGGAGATCACCCCGCGCGATGTGCTCGTGCGCGGCGCGCTCGGCAACGAAGAGCGGATTCCGGCCGATCGCGTCTATCCGCTGATCGGCTTTCACCCCGATTTCGAGCTGTTCAAGCGCATCGGTATCGCATTCGATTCCGAAACAGGACGGCCGCAGATTAATCCTGAAACGCTGGAAACCTCGGTCCCGGGCGTCCATGTAGCGGGGAGTGTGACGGCGGGCACCAAAATTTCGGAGATCTTCATCGAGAACGGCCGCTTTGATGGGGAGAAGATCTTCGGCTCAGTGGCCGAAAGGCAGCGTGCTCAGGACCTATACCAAGGGATTAGAAGGGAAACGGGCGAGTAGTCCCTTCCCATCTGGGATAGGCGGACTAACTTGCCAACAATGTCCGAACTGCGCACCGCCATAGCGGACGCCCTCGGCCCGCTGTATCGGATCGAGCGTGAAGTGCGGCCGGTAGGGGAATACCGGCTTTTCGTCGCGACTCAATCCCAAGACGGCGCAGAGCTACTCGTCAAGATTCTGCCGGCGGCGTTGTCCCTCGGCGTCAACGATCTGCAATTCGAGCGCGCGGTCTTATTGGTCGCCGAGCGACTGCAGCATCCGAATCTCGTGCGGCCCCGCGGTGCCGGCCGCGCCGGTTCCTTCGTCTATCACACCCGCCCCTTCGTTCGCGGCACGACACTGCGCGCCTGGATCGGCAACAATGGCGCGATCCCGCTTGCCCGAACCGTGGAAATCCTGCGCGGCGTTCTGAGCGGTCTCGCGCATGCGCACGCCGCCGAGATCTCGCATGGTGAGCTGAAGGCGGAGAACGTGCTGCTGGCCGACGAAGGCGTCCTCGTGGCCGACACGGGCATCGCGAGTGCGCTCGGCAAGCCGGCCACGTCGCGCAACGACATGGCAGCGGTGCAGTCGCTCGCGCGCGAAATG
>Ga0137418_10007158_pt1 | contig 10248 bp, 11 predicted proteins | sample CZODoug3_1_2_16f_FD_122242 | JGI IMG/M metagenome (GOLD analysis project Ga0137418, IMG submission 122242) | Vadose zone soil fungal communities from Angelo Coast Range Reserve, California, USA - CZODoug3_1_2_16fungal (Hybrid Assembly) | ecosystem: Environmental > Terrestrial > Soil > Vadose... | reverse complement strand
GTCCTTGGGATCAAACTGCGGGCCGATATTCGAGGCAATGTTCGTGTTCGGCACTGGTACTCCATCCACGAGCCAGCTCGTTTGATGACCGCCACGGATGTGCAGTTGGTCGTGGGTGACGTAGGCGCCAGGGACGAAATTCGTAATCATTGCCATACTGTTGCTGCGGGATGCTCCGGGTGTTCTTTCGATGTCGAGTCGGCTGACTAGGGTTGTCGGGGTAGCAGAGTCGGTTGGCACAACCTCAAGATTCTCGGTCACGTCGACCGTTTCCTTAGCACTGGCAACGCGCAGTTGAAAGTGGACGACCGGTGCGGAACCGGAGGTAATTTCGACCGCTTGTTCGGTTTGTGCGAACCCGGCACCGGCCACGCTGACGGAGTAGTCGCCGATAGGAACGGCGTTGAAAGAAAACTGGCCCTCGGCGTCCGTATCCGTCGTTTTCTCCCAATCGGAGGTTTTTGCGCGCACCATGACCATGGCCCCTTGCACGGGGCGATGCTGCGGATCATGTACGATCCCTCGCACCGATCCAAAGATCGTGGCGAAGGCGCTCGGAGCAAAAAGGATAATGGCAAACGCCGGGGCGGCGAAGGTGGCGACTAAGCGATTCATGGATTCCTCTTGTGACACGCGCATGCACGCAGAAAAACGATGAACACGCGGGCGAACGGGCGAACGCTAACAACTGTTGTTGTCGAAACTGACTTTGGGAAGTGGAAGTTAGATGGAGGAGGGAGGGCCGCGTTCTGAATTGCGCAGAACAGGCTGCGTGGCAAAGCCGCAGGAGGTCGGTAGCGAAACCAAACGGGCGTCCGGAGGTTGTGGGGAAGAGAATTCAGAAGGTGCGGCTTGTGCCGAAGGTGCTGGTGTCGCACTCAGGGAGCGGTGTGGGCACCCCGGCGCAGTGGCTCGAAGCCCGGGCTCATTGACTGGCGTCTGCGACATGCCAGCCATGTTCGACATCCCGGACTCACAGTGGTGCTTCCCGTCCCGACGGCAGCAGGCCGGCGTGCCGGCGTACGCGGAGGCAAAAGCCACCGGAGCGACCGAGGAACAACCGATCGTCGACAGCACGAAAATGGCTAGTAAGCGCCGCATTCCTAACGCAACGTAGCACATAGCGGTGGGCTGGGCAAATAAGAAGCGCAAGCTTTGGACTTTCGGGAGGGGTCCGTTGTTTCCGCGCAATCCGCAGATGCCCCGGGGCCCTAAACCATAAACTCAATGCTTACAGTAAGTTGCAGACACCAGTGCTTGCACACAAACTCATGCAAAGCGGCCAAACCGCCGATAGAGAAGCCGTGGAGGTCTTCCAAATCCCTACCGGCAAGGAGATGGAGAAGCTCGCTAGGGTGGCGCCGCCCAGCCGGTTCTAGAAATCAGTCAAGCCGGTTCTCAAGTCCGTAACGAGCATTTAAGGAGCAATACGTGTCTCCCATCCGTATCCTTGTCGTGGACGATTCGCTGGTTATGCGCAAGGTTGTGTCCGACGCCTTGAACTGCGACCCTGCCTTCGACGTAGTCGGAACCGCAGGGGACGGGCGCATCGCCTTATTGCGGATAGCCACCCTACAGCCCAACGTTGTGGTTCTCGATGTGACCATGCCGGTCATGGGCGGTCTGGAGACGCTCGCGATCCTGAAGAGGGATTACCCAAAGATCCGTGTCGTCATGTTTAGTACGTTGACAGGGCGCGGTGCCGCCGAGACGCTCGACGCGTTGGCGCTGGGAGCTTCCGACTATGCCACGAAGCCCACTCAAAGTGGCAGTCTGGCGATGAGCATCGAAGCCATTCAAAAAGATCTTATTCCGAAGATCAAGGCGATCTGCGGCCTGACAGAGTCGGCCTTTCCAGCCCCGTTTCCGTCGCCCACAGGAGCGCGGGTGCCGGCGAAACGGATCGAAATTGTGGCCATCGGCGCATCCACGGGCGGACCCAACGCTCTTGCGGATCTGATTCCCGAGCTTCCGGCCGACTTTCCCGTGCCGATAGTGATCGTTCAGCACATGCCGGCGATGTTTACGGGCCTCCTGGCCGAGCGTCTGGCTCGGACCGCAAAGATTCCCGTCGCGGAAGGCAAAGCGGGCACTGTTCTGGCGCCGGGTCAAGCCTGGATTGCCCCAGGCAACTTTCACATGACGGTAGCCGGGAACGCGGGCTGGGAAAAAAACTGGCGTTTGGGATTGAACCAGAACGATTCCGAACACTCCTGTCGGCCCGCGGTGGACGTGCTTTTCCGTACCGCAGCAGCGGCAGGGGGAGCTGGCGTTCTCGGCGTGGTTATGACCGGCATGGGCGCAGATGGGGTTCAGGGCGCACGAGAGATTCGCGACGCCGGAGGCGAAGTCATCGTTCAAGACCAGGCCTCTTCGGTGGTATGGGGCATGCCGGGTTCGGTTTGTGCCGCCGGCCAGGCCGACGCAGTCTATCCTCTCAGCGAACTAGCGGCCGAGATCACACGCCGCGTGTTGTACAAGCGCGTGATGCACACCGCAGCCGCCGCAGCGGCTCCCAATCTCGCGAAGTGAGCTCCGCAAGATGACGGCTGCTCCCCAAACCGCAATCTCGCCCATCAAAGCGGAACGCATCGACCCCATCTTTCGACAGATTCGCGATTTGGTCTACAAGACTTCGGGAATCTACCAGCAGGAGGAAAGGCTCTACCTGCTGGCAGAGTCCAGCGGACGGCGCATCAAGCGGCTTGGTCTGCGCAATGCCCGTGAGTACTGGGAACTACTCAACGCTCAGGCCACCCGGGATCGCGAGATGCGTCAGCTTCTCAACGAAGTCACCATCGGAGAAACCTGCGTCTTCCGCAGCCAGCCTCAGCTCGACGCCGTACGCAAGATCATTCTTCCCGAAATCGTCGCCGAAAAAACCAAGCAGCTCACGAAACGGCTGCGCATCTGGAGCGCCGGATGTTCCACGGGCGATGAATCCTACACTCTGGCCATGAACATGATGGAGGAGGCCAACGGCCTTCTGAAGGGCTGGACTATTGAAGTCCTCGCTACCGACCTCAATGACCGTTCCATCGAGGCCGCGAAGGCGGGCATCTTCGGCGACCACGCCTTGCGCCACACGACCAATTACTACAAATCAAAATACTTCACGCCCATTGACCAGAAGATCGATGACCAGCAGATCAATGACCAGAAGATGTTTCAGGTGCGTCCGGAGGTCAGGAAGCTCATCACTTTCAGCCGCCTCAACCTGCAGGAGGATTCGAAAATGCTCTTCATGAAGGGTATGGACCTGATCTTCTGCTGCAACGTGCTCATCTACTTCGATGGGCCGTCAAAATCGAAAGCCATCAATCATTTCTTCAGCAACTTGAACTTCGGCGGCTATTTCTTTCTGGGCACCTCGGAATCCCTGATGAAGCTCAATGACAACTTCCGCCTCGTGCATTTTCCTGGGGCCATTGGGTACCGGAAACCATCGCCCAAGAGCGGAGAGCTGTGAATTGGAATGAGATGAAAGGTCTGCGTCAATTACTGCATTAATGCTGCGAAGATGCATCGACCGCAGAGCGGTCTACTCGCTGATCTGGAGAGCAATTGAGACCGGCAAAGTTTCAAAAAGAAGATGGAGTTCGATCGCTGGCACGGCCGCAGTCGAGTGCAGGCTATAGTCGGTTCCGGTGACGACCGTGGGCACCGAGAGCATGCAACCGTCGCCCAAGCCAGGAACCTTATTCTTGAAGTTACCGGCTACCATATTGCCGACTTCGCCGAACGCGTCGAACACCTCGTCGTCGGCCTCGCTCATCTCCATGGCGAGCATTTTCGAGGCCATGAGCGCGGCTGTTTTCCGACTGCATCGGATACTCAACAGACCGCAGAGCCGGCCAGCGAGCCCCACCATCGCGGTAACTCCCGGTACCTCCTGGTTCACCTTCGCGGACTTGGTGAGCGAGGAACTCAACATGAGTTCAAACACTTCCCGTGCTGCCTCCTCCAGGAGTGGCGTCCAGCTTGCGGGATCGCCGGAGGCCGCCGATACGGTGCTCGCAGGCGTCATGGTTTCCCCGCAAGGATGGGGAGGATTTGCTCCTTGACCTGTTCCGCTGTAAAGGGTTTGCGGATATAGCCGCGAGCGCCAGCCGAGATCGCCTGCACCACGTGGGCTTCGCTACCCTCCGTCGTGATCATGATCACTGGGACGCCCTTGGCGTTTACTACGGTCGGCAACTGCTTGATGAATTCCAGCCCGTCCATCACGGGCATATTGATGTCGCACAAGATAATGTCGACGAGGTTTTCGTTGAGGATACCCAGCGCCTCGGCACCGTTGGCAGCCTCCAGGACTTGCTTGAGGTCCATGCCGGCTTGACGCAGCGAGCGTTCCACAATCTTTCGCATGACTGAAGAGTCGTCCACGATTAGTGCGCTGATGCTGTTCATGAGGAGGCTGAATCTCCGCGAGGCGTAAGAATCTCTCCGTGCGCTCTTGCGTCCGCCACTTGGTGTATCGGCAGGACTGCGTCGGGACTTGAGCCTGGAGGAGGCCGGGTCGAGGGCTAGGTTTTGGCGGCCAGAACAGGCAGGATTTGCTCGCGAACCTGTTCCACTGCGAAAGGCTTGCGGATGTAGCCGCTTGCACCGTATGCCAGAGCCTTCACGACTTCCGACTCGCCGCTCTCCGTTGAGACCATGATGATCGGCGCGCCCTTGGCAATTCCGCTGGAACATACTTGTTGGAGAAACTCCAGCCCATTCATTACGGGCATATTGATGTCGCAAAGGATCAAATCGACGCTCTTGACCTTGAGCACGGACAGAGCCTCGAGCCCATCGGATGCCCCCAGGACCTGCTGGATTTGGATTCCAGCTTTGCGGAGAGCATGCTCAATCATCTTGCGCATCACCGAAGAGTCGTCCACGATTAGTACGCGTAGTTCGTCCACAGTCAGACTCCTTTAAACCTTCCGGGTCAGGAAGGGCACAATTTGCTCGCGCACCTGCCGCGTCGTGAAAGGCTTGCGAATATAGCCGCTGGCTCCCGAGGAGAGCGCCGCTATGACCTCCGCTTCGCCGCTTTCCGACGTGATCATGATCACGGGCACGCCGTCGCCGCTACCGACTGGGCGCCGCTTCAAAAACTCCAGTCCATTCATTTCCGGCATGTTGATGTCACAAAGGATCAGATCCAGGGTGTTGTCCCTCAGGACAGCCAACGCTTCATTCCCATTGCTGGCTTCAAAGACTTGAGCGATCTCGACGTCGGCCATCCGGAGGGCGCGTTCCACCATCTTCCGCATGGCCGAAGAGTCGTCGACAATCAAAAGGCGAATGCTGCTCATGGGGCGGACACATTTCCCGTGGGAAACAGGGAGGTCTTCATCCCCATTAGGGTTTCCTCAATCATCGGCCTGAAGGCTTGAGTACTTTAGAGACTGCGTGAGAGCCGCGTAAGAACTTAAGACTTCGAGGATAAAGTGAGATGACAACGATTCCTTGCCGCGAAGCGGCTCCAGAATAAAGCCCACGGCGTAAGCCGCGGGTCAAAGCGGAAATCCAATCAGCCCCGAAGGGGCGAAAGACCGGTTCTCACGCAATCTCTTCAGGATTTGCTTTGGCTTTTTACGCGGCCAGTTGGGAATCGAATGCGGCTTGGTTTCCCGACCTGTTCGCCGAGTCAGAGCTTGTCTGTTGGCGCATTGCCCCGCCAGCGTTATATCCTCGGCACGTGCCAGCCTCGTCTTCACCGCAGCGTTCGCCCACCGCAGGATTGCTGCTCGGCCTGGTGCTGACGCTTGCGGCGGTGGTCGCGTACTCTGGCTACATCACAGGACAAATTCGGGGACTACGGCAGTTGCAGAGTGACTTGGCAGACCGGAACCGCAAAGACTCTCTGCAGCTCTTGCGCATCCAGAATGATCTGAACTCGTTGGCGCTTGCCATGCGCGATATGCTCGACGCGGACGAACCATATCCTTTGGCGGCATGGTCGGCTCAGTTTGAACGCATTCATGGCGATTTGGACGACGCCTTGCGCCGGGAAGAGTCGGTAGCGGTGGTCGAGAGCTCATTGGAGCAGCGGACCTTCTTGCGCAGCTCTCTGACTCAGTTTTGGGATGCCACCGAGCGCACGTTTGCGCTGGCGCGCAGCGGCAACGAAAAAGACGCCCGGGAAGAAATACGGCTTTCCTTGCAGGCGCGTTTGGCGGGCTTGAATACGGCTGTGGCGCGGTTATTGGTGCAAAACAACGAAACGGAAGAACAAGCCGGGGCGCGGGTGGGAGCAATTTATGATCGCGTGCAGAATCGCGTCTATTTGTTTTTGACGGCTACGCTATTCGCAATTTTGCTAACGAGCCTCTACGTGATGAGCGCCAATCGTCGTTTGTTCGAACAATTGGCGGAGATTTCCGGCCAACGGAGGGAGTTGGCGCAGAAATTGATTTCCACCCAGGAATCGACACTCCTGCATATTTCGCGGGAGTTGCATGACGAGTTCGGGCAGGTGCTGACGGCAATGGGATCCATGCTGAAGCGGGCCGGGAACCACGCGCCGGAAGGCTCGTCGTTGCGCGCCGATTTGCAGGAAGTATCGGAGATTGCCCAGTCGTCGCTCAATAACGTTCGCGGACTGTCCCAGGCGCTGCACCCGGTCATGTTGGAAGAAGCGGGCCTCGAAAAAACGATTGAGTGGTATCTTCCGGTCCTGCAGCGTCAAACTGGAATTTCGATTTCCTATTCAAAAACTGGGGAGATCTTTGCCATAGACAGCAGCGCGAATGTCCACATTTATCGCATACTGCAGGAAGCCTTGAATAATGTGGTAAGGCATTCCGGAGCGCGCGAGGCTTGGGTGCGGTTGCGTTTCTTGCCAGAGAGACTGCAATTGGAAGTCGAGGATCACGGCAAAGGATTCGCACCCCAGGCTGGACAGCACGGCATCGGCCTGGTGGCGATGCGGGAGCGCACCGGCTTGCTAGGTGGCACGCTCACCATTGAGAATCTAGCCGGAGGCGGAACGCTTGCACGGTTGGATGTTCCACAGCGGTAACAGGAGCCAAATGGTTGACAATGTAATGAACAAAATTACCGTTCTTTTGGTGGACGATCATAGCCTGGTGCGGCGCGGTTTCCGTCGCATTCTCGAAGACGAGTCCGACCTCGCGGTCGTCGGCGAAGCCGGGGACGGCGCTGAAGCGGTCCGAGTTGCCAAGGACCTTCATCCGCAGGTGATCGTGATGGATTGCGCTTTGCCGAACATGAACGGATTGGACGCAACCCGGAAGATTCTTGCGGCCAATCCCGCTACGGCGGTGTTAATGCTGAGCATGCACTCGGAGGAAACCTGGGTCCATCAGGCCCTGGACGCTGGCGCTCGCGGCTATTTGTTGAAGAGCGTTGTCGATATGGAACTGGTCATGGCGATCCGGCGCGTCGCCCGAGGAGAAATCGTACTCGATCCGCAAGTGGCGAAGACGGCCACGCTGAAAGGGGAGAGTTCGTCCGCGCTGACGGCTCGGGAACTGGAAGTGCTGCAATTGATTGTCGATGGGCAGTCGAACAAGGAAATCGCGGCAAAGCTGGGTCTGAGTGCGAACACTGTTGCGGTCCACCGAGCCAACATCATGGAGGCGCTGGGAATTCACAAAACAGCCGAACTGGTGGTCTATGCCATCCGCAATGGACTGGTAAACATTCCATGAACCGGCGCTATTTCCTGGGTGGAGCAGCAGCAATCGCATCCACCACTTTCTTGGGCCAGAAAACTCTCGGGGCGCCTGCATCCGCGCCAGGGTTTCGGTTTGCCGATGTGACCGACGCTGCGGGAATTCGTTTCCGTCACAACAGCGGAGCTTACGGCGGCAAATTGTTGCCCGAAACACTCGGCTCGGGCTGCGCTTTTCTCGACTATGACGCCGACGGATGGCAGGACATTCTGCTCGTCAATGGAATGGACTGGCCAAATCATAAGAAGCAACATTCCACTCTCCAGCTTTATCGCAATAATCGGGACGGTACGTTTACCGACGTCACGCGACGCGCTGGCCTCGATTTGGAAATGTACGGGATGGGCGTGGCCGTGGGCGATTTCAACAATGATGGGTTCCCCGACATTCTGATCACCTGCGTGGGACAGAACCGCCTCTTCAAGAACACGGGTAAGGGCACCTTTGTCGATGAGACTCAACGCAGCGGTCTTGGCAATCGCCTCGGTTTCAGCACCTCTGCTCTTTGGTTTGACTACGATCGCGACGGGCACCTCGATCTATTTGTGTGCAACTACACCAAGTGGTCGCCGGAACACGATGTATTTTGTAGCCTCGACGGGAAACACAAGTCCTATTGCACGCCGGAAGCGTACCAGGGCAAGACATGCTGGCTCTTCCACAATCGCGGAAATGGAACGTTTGAGGAAGTGACGGCCAATAGTGGCGTTTTCGACAGCAGTTCGAAGTCGCTAGGAGTTGCTTTGTTCGACTACGACCAAGATGGTTGGCCCGATCTGCTGATCGCGAATGATACTCAGCCCAACAAGCTCTATCGCAATCAGCGCAACGGCACTTTTAGGGATGTGGCAGTGGAAGCGGGGCTTGCATTCAGCAACGAAGGCAAAGCGCGAGCCGGCATGGGCGTGGACATTGGGGACTTCGAGAATTCCGGGACTTTCGGAATCGCGATCACTAATTTCGACAATGAGATGATCGGCCTTTATCGCGCCGCGGGGAGAGGCGCCTACGAAGACATCGCGATGCCCGCCGGTGTCGGACTTCCGTCGAAGGCCACGTTGGGATTCGGCTGCACATTTTTCGATGCGGACCTCGATGGCTTCCTCGACCTGGCGGTGGTGAACGGCCATATCGACGAGACTGTACGCAACATACGAGGCAATGTGGGTTACGCGCAGCCACCGCAGCTGTTCCTGAATGACGGCAAACACATGTTTCGTGACGTAGCGAATGACCTGGGCGAGGGCTTTCGTTCACCAAAAGTCGGTCGGGGCCTAGCCTTTGGGGACTTCGATCGCGATGGCGATCTCGACTTGCTGATGACGACCAACAACGGCCCTGCCTATCTCTACCGCAACGATCAGCTTGCGGGCAACCGCAGCATCCGCTTCCATCTCACGGGCACGCAGTCGAATCGCGATGCCATTGGGGCCTCCGTGCGGATTGAGCATGGTGGCGTGACCCAGTCGCGGCTGGTCAAGGGCGGGTCGAGCTATCTTTCGCAGTCGGAGCTGCCGGTGACGTTCGGAGTGGGCAAGCTGGACAAGATTGCGCGCGCCATGGTTCAGTGGCCGAGCGGTCGGACGGAAGAGTTCAAAGATTTGGCCACGGGACGGGCTTACGATTGTGTTGAGGGGAAGGGTATCACGACCAAGGCGACTGGCTTCTGAAAGCGCGCTAGTGGTTTTGCACTATTGTGTGGCTTTCTACCCGGGACTACATTTCCGTCAGTCTCACTGGTCCTTCTGGGTGGCGGTGTAAAGCCGTCCAGAAGGTCTCCTGACCGCGCTCTTGCTTAAGAAATTCGACGTTGTTGCTTACGGAGGTTTCCATGACTCGCATTGGCAAGTTCTCTATTTTTGTTGCACTGTTCGGGGTGTTGACCCTTGCCTTCGGCGATGAAACCAAGAAGAAGCCTGCGGCCGAGAAGGCCGTGACGGTGAAAGGCTATGTGCTCGATTCCGCGTGCGCTTTCACGAAGGGATTGAAGAAGCCGATTAGCGCAGACTGCGCGACGGCGTGCGCCAAGGCCGGATCACCGCTTGTGATTCTCACTCCAGCGGGCGAAATTTACTGGCCGATCTCCGGCGATACACCTTCGACCGAGCAGAATAGCAAGCTCCTGCCTTTTGCCGGCCAAAAGGTGACGGCCTCGGGGAAGGTTTTCAAACGCGGCGGGTCGGAGGCGATGGTGATTGACCACGTTGAGGCGCAGGTGGCGGCAAAGTAACTGTGTCGACCTAGGCTGGGCGCCTTGGCGACGAGGTCAAGTCCGGCTAGCCAACCGGGCGCCGAGGGACACTGGTTTTCTTGGGATCAAGTATGAATTCGTCAGGGGAGCGGTGTTCGCTCCCGGGCCGCAAACTTTCTTTGGTCGTTCTGGGACTGTTTGTTTCGGCGGCGTATCTCTACGCCTTTCCGCAAGCCAATCTGATTTATCCCGCGGTGGTATTGCTGCACGCATTTGGCGGCGTGGTGGCCATCCTGCTTCTGTTGCCTTGGATGCTGCGGAATTTCCGTCAACAATCCTGGGCAGCGAGGCTAGCCTGGCTGG
>Ga0137418_10007157_pt1 | contig 10249 bp, 10 predicted proteins | sample CZODoug3_1_2_16f_FD_122242 | JGI IMG/M metagenome (GOLD analysis project Ga0137418, IMG submission 122242) | Vadose zone soil fungal communities from Angelo Coast Range Reserve, California, USA - CZODoug3_1_2_16fungal (Hybrid Assembly) | ecosystem: Environmental > Terrestrial > Soil > Vadose... | reverse complement strand
CGATGTTGGCTTTCCTGGAGCATGCACCGGCGCATCTATTCGGGACAGCTGTGGCAGCCGTAGGGCTACTGGCAGCAAGCGTGGCCATCATACGGGGGCCGGGAATTTTTCGTTCGAACCCTCAAATCGACCTAGTCGAAATTCAGCAGCTGCGTCGGATCGGACAATTGATCGGGCAGTCGATCGCCAGAGCGGGAAGGGATGCTGCTGTCGAATTGATCACCTACGACCAATTGTTGCCAGTCATCATCGTGCGATATGACGTATGGGCGAATGCGGGGAAACTGATACGCTCATTCATCATCACCCCTGCCTACGACGCCGGGCCGGACATGGCCCTCCGATATATCGACGCCGAACGAAACGGAGCCTTTGTCGTCGCGTTGAAACACGATGGTCGCGCCCATTGCGCTGTCTGGGTCAATGCGGGTGAGAACTTCCTGTTTTCGGAGACCGATACGGCTCCATGTGGGCTTTCGCTGAGTGCGGTGCCTCATGATCTGACCTTTTCTCGCTGATTAGAGGCGCGTCAGGTACTTGACCGGCCAAACGCAGATACTTTGCTTTCGCAACATCAATCATCCGGCGCGACTTCCGGTTTGGTCAAAAACGACACGTGGGCCCGCGCCGCCCTTTGACCGCTGTACCTTCGAATGCGGAAGCGGGAGGGCGCCGGGCCTGTACCGAAAAGCCGGCAACTATCGAGGTTCGGCCACCTGCCGATCGAGCGCCCTATTGAGCACCGCGGCCCGCCCGACTCAACTGCAGCGCCACATCCCTCTTCGCGCGCTCGACGTACGCGGAATCGAGGTGCTGTGGCGTGTCCTTGGACAGCGGCGGATCGCTGTCGGCGTCGCACCGCCGGTAGCTGGACGTCGACCGGAGCAGTCCAACGCTCGTTAGAGGCCTATTCTCCGAAATACTTCACCGCGATCTGGATGCCATCGTCGTACATCTTCTGGTATTCGGGTTGAGACTGCTCACCACGCTTCGTGCTGCGATGGAAAAATTGGATCACATTCGCAATCGGGGTACGAGGCGGCCGATCGAGCGCGTCGATCCGCGTCGTCGAGCCCACATCGACGAGACCGTCGAGATCGAAGTCAACCATGTAGTAATACAAGGCGCCGATATATACGCCCCGCGAAGGCTCGTTGCGGATGCGGAGCATTTCTGCCCGGTTGCCCTCCGGCGGAATGTATTCATAGCACCACCGGCGATCCTCAAGCCTGATGCAGCCGGTTGTCGTGCCGCCGCGTTCGAGCCAGACGCGCTCCGTCTTCGCCCGGTTTCTCGTTAGAGTTTCCGGATACGGCATTTTCACAGACGTCACCAGATTGATGACTTTGCGCACGTCTTCGCGCTCGGCGGCGGAAACGGGAATACACGCAGCGCCTAACAGCAGGATTGCCAGCATCAGATACGCAGGTTTCTGGAGCATTGGGAATACCTTTCCTAATCGGTTACGCCAGCGGTTTTGTCGAAGGGTGCATTCTCTTCGATTGCGCAGGCTACAGCCAAGCTATGGGGAAAGCAGATGCGCGCATGACGGCATGCTGTCGTGTGCGCATCCTCGTGTTCTTAGTCAGGCAGCTATTCACCAAGGTATTTGAGGGCAACCTGAATGCCGTCGTCATAGAGTTTCTGGTACTCGGTTCTGAATTGATCACCGCGACCGGTGCCTCGATGAAAAAACTGGGCGATCGTCGCTACCGGCGCATGGGCCGGAGGTTCCATCCGCGTCGTACTTCCGACGTCCGTGAGGCCGTCGAGATCGTAATCGACAACATAGTGTAACAGCTGGCCTACCTGTATTCCTTCCACTGGCTCATTGCGGATCCGCAGCATCTCCGCTCGCGATCCCAGTGCGGGAATATGCTCATAACACCACCTCACTTTGTCATCGACACGCAGGCAGGCAACTGTTTCGCTGCGTCCGTCGAGCCGTACATACTCGGTTCGAGCGACATCACGTTCGAACCCTTCTGGAAATGGCATTTTGACCGCCGCAATGAGGTTAATTACCGCCCGGACCTGTTCGCGCTCCGCGGCAATGGCCGGAGTGAAAGCAAGTCCGCTTAACACGGCACTCGCGAGTACTATCATCTTGATCTTCTGTGGCATGAGAGATCCTCCCCTAGAGAGCGGCAATCCGCTTGAGCAATTCCGGCAGCCTTGCGAAATCGACGGCCATCTGTCGCGCCTCATCGATCGTCAGGAAGCCGGTATGTCCTGCTGTATTTGAGTCATCCCGGCCGTCGAAAACTTCCAGTTGTCGGCCAGCGGCATCATCGACGGCGAATCCGTGCGCGATCTCGACGATTCGCCACGATGCTGGGGAGGGTGCCTCGGCGAGGCGGCGACACTCCTCCGCGAGGTCGCGATAATGTGCTGCTCGATTCCATGCGTCCAACACGCGACACCTCCGTGGGTCGTCAGCAGGTGTCTACTGCCGGCGCCCGAGGACACCCTCGTAATGCTACGGATGACCCCAGGGCAGCGCGCTGAGGGGGGTGCGGGTGGCGACAGCCCTGGGGTCCTTCGACTTAACGGTACGCAGCGTCCGCGAAAACGCCATCCGCTAGGTCGGAACTGTCGAATTGGCTAACGGCCGTAGGCCAGCATGCCCAGCTCCTCGGCCTCAGCCAGCGAGCTGTAATGCTCTGCCATCCGCACGTAGTGGTTTCGAGTTTCGGTTGAGAAACCAATTGCCGCAAGGTCGCGACATCCCTCCGCCAGTTCGCGGTAACGTTCTGCTCGATTTGAGCATCGGACATGGCACCTCCCAAAAAAAGACGGTGCCCGATGGTTTGCCGAGGGTGAGGAAGCGATCGGGTCCCGCGCTGAGTCGCTAGTCCGACAAAGCTAACAAAGGTTCCCAAGGCCAAAATTTGTGTCCGGTATTCAGAGGCAGAGTTGGCTTCTTGGAGCGTGCACGAAAGCCTTGGGCGGTCGCTACGCCTGCGGCGGCAGAACGCCCACGCGGATTAGCTGTCGTTTTGCGTGTCGTGGTCCTTGTCACCCCGATGCGCCGTGCGGCCTTCGTGGCCACCGACATAGTCAGCTAGCGCCATGTAGTTGCTGGCAAGGCTGAGCAGCGCAACACGCTCGCCCGAATCGTGAACCTTATCGGCAGCCCGGAGACAGTGCAGTGCCTTCTGTCGATAGGCTTCACGATTCGACATTTCATGACCCGGCATTACGCACTCCCCTTCCCCAAGGAAATGTGATCGCGATAACAAAGTTCCGGGTTTCCCCGCCAGCTTGGCGAATGGCTGCACACATATTAGAGGCTAAAAAAAGGCCGCCGATCCAGGAAGGCGCGTCCGATGCCCACGTAGCTCGCCCATGCGTCCGCCAGGAACTTCGCGTTGGTATTGATCAACCGGGCAATAACAGACACTCGAAAACAAATCGTAACTTCGGGGACGCTACTTTGCGCCTTCATCGATATCGTTCACCTCAAGCAAACGTGACCCGACCAACGCCACGGTAAGCCGATTCCGACGCGCGTCGTGCTTGGCGGTAAAATGCTCTGACGATGCCCGCTTTGACGGACGAACCGCAGTTGCTCGACTGGTCATGCAGGACGCGAGGAAATGATGAACTCTTGAGGCCGGTCAAATTCTGATCCTTCGACTACTGCCGGCACCCGGCCCATTTTCTGTTTCCTTCGCCACTCCGCCTTTGCAGGATTCCATTGCTTCGATTTTCCATAGTCGATCGTGGACGACGTCGAGGACGGGGCCGTCGTTTCTCGCAGCGGCTCTTAAGCTTCACACCGTCGTGAGCGGATGTATTTCACCAGCGAATCAAGCTGTTCCTTAAAGGCGTCGCAAGCTGTCTCCCTGCCGTCGCACTTGACACGCACGGTGGTTGGAGTCGCAAAGTCGCAGATGAATTGGCTTTTCAATCTAAGGATATAGGCTTGCTCTGATAGGGTATTTAGCACGATCGGCAGCCAAAACTCCGAAACGCCATTGATCTCTATTTCAAAAGATGCCTCATCTGCAGGATCAAGCCATGGTAATGGACGGCAACTCGTGGATGGAAGATCAAAGGCGAGATTTGGCTCTCTCTTCACAAGTTCCCGAGCTTTATGGAGTGCGGCAACGGCTTCCTGCTCATAGGCCCCAGGATTGATTGCTACCGCTAAGACTTTATCGAGACGATCTTTGCCCGTCATGAGAACGTCCCCGCAATGAAATCATTCCTTCGGGGCACCAACTGGTGACCTGAAGAAGCTAGTACTGAGTTTGCGGCCATTGCACTTCAGCGCACTCACCGAGGCGGCTAAACGCCGTAAACTCGTGTGCCTCGTTTCCTCGGCTTCAGCCAGCCTGGCGTAAATCTCCGCCATCCGCGAATAGCGGCTTCTCATTTGCGAGGAGAAGGTAGTCGCGGCGAGGCAGCGACACTCCTCAGCTAAGTAGCGGTAATGTTCCGCTCGATTCAATGCATTCGACATGATGGACCTCCCCAACGAAAGACGGCGCCCGATAGATTCCCGAGGGTCGAGGATGAGGAAACCATCGGCCGCCGCTGAAAACGGGCCAAACCCGCGGCTGCCCCACCTCCACAGGCGCTGGCCCGCTGCGTAGTGACCGGCGAACGCTCACGCTCCCCCGCGATCAGCACGCTGGCGAGAGCGTCAGCGCCCACTAGCGCGGGTGTGGACCTCCACGGTAGCTCCACGGGCCCCAATCGTAAGGGCCGTAGTATCCGTAGTATCCATAACGCGGCGCATAGATGTATCCCGGCGCGTAGGGGTAATTCGGTGCGTAAGTGTAGCCCGGCGGATAAGCATAGCCAGGATAGTAGACGTCGTAGTAACCGTGGTAGCCTGTTGCCCAGAACGGCAACGTCGTCGTCGCCAATGCATCGTTAACCACGCCCGCAGCAGCGTCCGCAGCGCGCACCACGACGTTGCCGCGGCTTCCTTTCCAGTTCTGTGCTGAAGCCGGTGTGGTGTTCGCCAAGCCGGCAGTGGTTGCGAGGATAAACGCCGCGGCGCCAGTCAGGATTTTCGATCTCATAATACGACTCATGTTGTTCGCGAGCGGTTGGTCACCAAACAGTACGCCGGCTACCAAACAGTGAAAGGAAAGTCTGTCGGACAAGTTCTTGTTCCTGGCCCTGCCATCACACATTCGCGAGTGATTCCTGGCGTTCCCATCACGGGTTCGCGAGTGAGCCACGGATCATCACAATGCGAACCAGGGAAACCTCGAATATCGCCTTGCTTGACGATCACAGACCCCCGGCCGGCCGCCGATCGAAGGCTGATCGAGCGCCGACCGTTGCTCGACTACGGTCGCCGAACCAGTTGAACGATTCAGTGGAAGCGAGCTACTGGTGGGCGCAGCTCTGGCAGCCGTGGGCAGGCACGCGCCCTCCGTCACCCGATCGGTGCATATCGCGTCGGATTCGATTGCATGGCGCGACGACACCACGAGGAAAGTTAGAGCGGAAATGCGTCATTGCTGATTTTGCGAGTTCGCGATGTAGAGTCAATTTGCGCTTTAGCAAATGTCTATTTTGATACGAACACGTACATTGTACCCGACACCTCGCCTAACGCGAAGCACTGCTCAGACTGAGCAAGTTCGTTCAGCTTCGTGGAATGCGAGAGACGTGCAGCCTATTGAAACCGCAAGCTGCAGCGGGTCGCTGGTGTTCTGGTCACCTCAAACTCCCCCCCAAGCTGGCGCGCCAGTCCCTGAACGAGAGCCAAGCCTGACGACCGTCGCTGGACCGATTGCAGATCGAAGCCGGGGCCGTCGTCTTCGACATAGAAGACAAGCGACTCGTCCTCTCTTCTCAACCGAACCCGGATGATGCCTCTGCCTTGTCCATTCAACCCATACTTGACGGCATTCGTAAGCAGCTCGTTCGCAATCAGTGCGAGCGGCATTGCCGCGTCGTTCGACAGCTTTATGGCATCAGCTTCATAATCGATGTCCAATTCCTGAGGGAAAGTCTGCCTCGCAGTTTCACACACCGTGTTGAGAAAATCGCGCGCGTCGAATCGCGTTGCATCATGCGTCGTGTAAAGGACACGCTGCGCTGCTGCCATGGCAATGATTCGACCGCTGGCCTCCTCCAGCACCTCTCGTGCCTCGGAGCTTTTGGCCCGTCGCGTGCCTGCCTCCAATAGTATCTGCAACATCTGCATATTGTTTTTGACGCGATGGTTCAGCTCGTTGAGCAGGATCCGCTGCTGGGTCTCGGCCTGTTTGCGCTCGCTGACATCCACCAGCAAATTGATCGCCCCGACTATGTTGCCGGCGCCGTCGCGAAGCGGTGTCGGATATGGAATGAAGGGAACCCGGGTCCCGTCGGGACGCTCCGCCACGATTTCGGCGTTGCGGATGGCACGACCCTCTTTGAGCGCGACGGCCATGGGGCACTGGTTGTGCGGGAGGGGCCTACCGTCGGGATGGTACAGTTTCCACGTGACGCACCATTCATCGCTCCCGATCGTCGGGGTGCGGCCCGTCAGTTCCACAGCCCCCTGATTGAAATACGTAATCTTACCTTCCGCGTCGGTCGTGTAGATCGCCGCCGGCACCGCCGCGATGAGATCCTGGAGTTGCCGCTCGCTAGCGCGGAGCCTTGCCTCGGACCGCTGCAGTGAAGCCGTTCGCTCCGCGACGCGTTGCTCAAGGGTATTGTTGAGCTCGCGCAATTGCTCCTCAGCGCGACGCCTTGAACTCACTTCAGCCAGCAGAGCGCGGTTTACCTCTTCGAGATTGCGCTGCTTTCGATGGAGTTCCGCAAAAATCGCAACCTTGGAGCGGAGAATGGCCGGATTTACGGGTTTGTTAAGATAATCCACCGCTCCGGTGTCGTAGCCCTCGATAATGTGCTGATCCTCATTGTAGTAGGCGGTCAAAAAGATGATCGGCACGTTCGCGTTCTTCTTGCGTGCCTTGATCATCTGGGCCAGCTCGAATCCTGTGACGTCCGGCATGCGGATGTCGAGAATGAGGAGAGCAAATTCGTCAGCGAGCAACGCAAGCAACGCTTGTTCAGCAGACGCGGCCCGGACCAGCCGGTAACCTGGGTCGTCCAGGATCGCTTCGAGCACGGTCAGATTTTTCGGCTCATCGTCAACGATCAAGATGTTGATGGGCGCCTGGCCGGGCAACACAGGAGTTGCGGCAGCAGCAGTTTTGGTCTTGGCCATTGAGCACCCCGCCTGCGACTTGCGCCGAACCCCCCGGTCCCTCCAAGGCGGGCAATGTGATCAACTGCCGCGCCCCTCCGATAAACTTCTAGCATACGTCGAATCCCGATTGCGCGGCAAGGGACCATCGTATGCATCTCGCGTTCAACGGAATAGCCACACTCGCATCAGCGACAGCAGCTGATCAGTATCCACCGGTTTAGAGATGTAATCGCTCGCGCCGGCGTCGAGGCATTTCTCGCGGTCTCCCTTCATTGCCTTCGCCGTGAGTGCCAGGATCGGGAGAGTGCGGAATCGTGGGTCCTCGCGGATGTGTCGAATTGTCTCGTATCCGTCCATATCAGGCATCATGATGTCCATGAGCACGATGCTCAGATCGGGAGTTTGGGCGACGAGCTCAATCGCCACGCGGCCGCTGGTCGCGGTGATAACCTCCATTTCCTGGTTCTCAAGGAGCGAAGCGAGAGCGAAGATGTTACGCGCATCATCGTCAGCCACAAGGACCTTGCGGCCGCGCAAGACCTCGTTGGAGCTATGGATGCGCTCGAGCATAGCCTGCTTGTCCCGCGGTAGGTCTGCAGTCACCCGGTGGAGGAACAATGCTGTCTCGTCGAGCAGGCGCTCCGGCGACTGAGCGTCCTTCAATACGACGCTCTTTGCCATGGACCTGAGCTGGGTCTGCTCAGCCGTATTCAGCTCTTTGCCAGTAAACACTACCACCGGCAGGCTCGCCAGTGACGGTTCGGAGTGCAGGCGCTCGAGCAGAGCAAACCCAGTCATGTCGGGTAACCGCAAGTCGAGCACCATGCAATCAAAAGCGCTATGGGTCAGCGCATCGATCGCCTCGCCTCCCGTAGCGACGGTCACTATCTCGATGTCCTCGTAGCCTAGCAGTTCAATTATGGACTGTCGCTCGATCTCGTTGTCCTCAACGATCAGCAACCGTTTGGTGCGTGGAGCGCTGAAGTCCTTGAGGCGATCAAGCGCTGTTTTCAGGCCCTCAGTCGTTGGCTCCTTCACGTAATAGGCGAAGGCGCCGTGGGCGAGGCCGTGCTGCCTCTCGTCCACGACCGTGATGATCTGGACCGGTATGTGCCGCGTGCTTGGATCGAGTTTGAGCTGCCTAAGCACCGCCCAACCATGTATGTCGGGCAATAAAATATCGAGGGAGATGGCCGTGGGATTGTGACTACGTGCCAAAGAAATACCAGTCGCGCCATTGGACGCGACTATTCCCTTGAGACCCTTGTCGCGTGCCAGGCCGAGCAGGATTCGCGCGTAATTAAGATCATTCTCGATGATCAACAGCAGCGACTCGCCGGAAGCGACGTTGTCCCGGTCGTCCTCGATGTGCTCCTCGCGGACGGTCGACAAGACGGTGACGTTGCGCGCTCTGGTCAAGGAGGTTGCGGAGCGATCGAGCTGCTGAATCACTCCGCCTTCCGGCGCGGAGTAGTCAAGAGGCAGATAGAGCGTGAAGATACTGCCTCGCCCCGGCACGCTAGTGAGCTTGATCTCACCGCTGAGCAGCAATGCAAGCTCGCGACTGATCGCGAGACCGAGGCCGGTGCCGCCATATTTTCGCGATGTTCCGGCGTCGGCCTGCTGGAAGGCCTCGAAGATCAGCTTCTGCTTCTCCGCCGCTATCCCGGTGCCGGTATCCTCTACAGTGAAAGCGACCACGTGTTGGGCCTTGCTGAGCACGGGATGATCGACGGTCCAGCCCTCAGTCACCAAGCTGACCCGTAGCTCAACGTGGCCTCGAGCCGTGAACTTGACGGCGTTCGACAGAAGATTCTTTAGGATCTGCTGAAGACGCTTCGGGTCGCTCTCGATGCTATGTGGAAGCCCGTCGGCGAACTTCACCCTGAACGGGAGGTTCTTGGCCTCGGCCACGTGCCGGAATGTGCGGTCGATATTATTACGCAGACGATTGAAGGGTATCTTCTCAATTTCGAGCGTCACCGTACCCGACTCAATCTTCGACAGATCCAATATGTCGTTGATCAGATGCAGCAGGTCAGACCCTGACGAATTGATGTTGCGGCAGAACTCGACCTGTTTCTCAGACAACCTACCGGCTGGATTTTCCGAGAGCTGCTGACTGAGAATGATGATGGAATTGAGCGGCGTACGCAGCTCGTGAGACATGTTGGCCAGAAATTCCGATTTATACTTCGACGTGAGTGCAAGCTCGGCGGCTTTCTCCTCGAGCGCGAAACGCGCCTGCTCGACCTGAGCATTCTTTCGCTCGACCTCAGCATTCTGCTCGGCAAGCAGCTTTGCTTTGCTGGCCAGCTCTTCGTTGGTCTGCTGAAGCTCATTCTGTCGCGATTGCAGCTGGGCGGTCAGCCGTTGCGATTGATCGAGCAAGCCTTCCGTACTCATTGTCGCCTCGATCGTATGAAAAACGGCGCCAATACTGACCATCAGCTGGTCGAGGAAGGCAAGGTTGACCTCGGTAAAGCGGTGCAGTGTAGCGAGCTCGATGACGGCTTTCGTCTCGCCCTCGAACAGAACCGGGAGCACAACGACGCTCACGCGCGCTGCTTCACCCAGACTGGAGGAGATAATGAATTTCGGCGAAACGTCGTTGAGCAAAATGCGCTTTTTCTCCACGGCGCATTGGCCGACGAGCCCCTCTCCCAGGCGGATGGTCTCGATCGATTGTCCCGTGCGAGCGTAGCTGGAAAGCAAGCGGAGCTCCCGATTTTCTTCAGTCCCACCGAGATGATAGACGGTGCCCTGGTGGGCTTCGACCAGAGGACTGAGCTCGCTCAACAGCATCTGGCCAACAGTGCTCAGCTCACGCTGCCCCTGGAACATTCCGGCGAATCTAGCGAGGTTCGTCTTGAGCCAATCTTGCTCGCGATTGCGCTCGATCGTTTCGCGCAGATTGGAAATCATTGTATTGATGTTGTCTTTGAGCTCGGCCACTTCGCCGCTCGCCTCGACTTCGATGGAGCGCGTGAGGTCCCCCTTAGTCACCGCCGTGGCCACCTCCGCGATCGCACGAACCTGGCTGGTGAGGTTCGCAGCAAGCAGGTTGACGTTTCCAGT
>Ga0137418_10007155_pt1 | contig 10255 bp, 8 predicted proteins | sample CZODoug3_1_2_16f_FD_122242 | JGI IMG/M metagenome (GOLD analysis project Ga0137418, IMG submission 122242) | Vadose zone soil fungal communities from Angelo Coast Range Reserve, California, USA - CZODoug3_1_2_16fungal (Hybrid Assembly) | ecosystem: Environmental > Terrestrial > Soil > Vadose... | reverse complement strand
AGCATCCATCGGCGATGCTCGACGATGCGTCGACGAACTCAACGATGCGGTCACCGGGAAGCTCGCGGTCGGCGCGATTCCTACCATCGCCCCGTACGTGCTCCCGGACTTGGTCCGGAAATTCCACAAGGATTATCCGGAAGTGACATTGGAGCTCGTGGAGGATGTGACCGACAGGATCATCCGGCGGGTGGAAAGTGGAGAGCTCGATGTGGCGTTGGCGTCCACTTGCCAGCAGAGTCCAAGTCTACGACGTGAACCATTAGGCACCGAACCATTGCTCGCGCTGGTGCCAAAAGCAGACCCGCTGGCAAACCGGACTCTCATAGAGCTGGACGATCTTAAATCACAGCGGTTTCTCCTCCTCCACGAGATGCATTGCTTGTCTCAACAAGTGCATCACCTGCTCGAGTCACGTCGTCTCCGTCCGGAGATTGGGCTGGCCGGCAGCCAGCTCACGACCATCGCTCATATGGTCGCGGCTGGCATCGGCGTCTCAATCGTGCCGCAAATGATGGTGAAACATCAAGAAACCCCTGGATGCGTTAGTCTGCCGTTTGCTCCGCCAGTCCCGGAGCGGGAACTTAATTTCCTTCACAACCCGCTACGGTTTCAGAGCAAAGCGGCGGCAGCCTTCCATCGCGAGGCCGCAGCTTTATTGTCAGGCGAAGATTCGCCGACAGCTGACGACGTGAAAAACTAAGCTTATCTCATCGTCTCCAACGCCGTCGTTACCATGGATAACATGGGCCAAACGGCGAGGATCACGATGACGCCAAAGACCACGACCTCAGGTAGATAATGAGGTCGCGCCCTGTGCACGTATCGTTCCTCGAGGAAGCGTGAGATGCGCTGTCCTATCGGTATTCTGGTTTCCATGCCTTAACCGGCCACAGTCGGAGGGCGTATTGAAAGACTTTATTCGTCTAGGTGCGATAGGTTTTGCCTATTCGCAGGATTCCTCGAGCTCAATCATTGTGCCGCGGCAATTTGAGGCGCCGCAGTGGCACGCGAACTTCTTTTTGGCCGATTCGGTGATCGGTTCGTCGAGCTCCATGTGATAATCATAAAGGAGTTCGTCGCCGGGTTGGATGTCGCGTATTGCATCAATAAAGACGCGGTCGTCTTCCTCGACCGTTTCGCAGTTTGGATCGCAGGAATGATTGATCCAACGCGCGTCGTTACCGCCAACTTCTGGATTAATTACCTCGCCGTTTTCCAGACCGAAGTTGAAAGTGTGTGGATCGTCCACGTCGTCGGGGGCGGCTTCCCAGGAGACGCGCTCGCCTGTGTACTCGATGATGCGTGTGCCTTTGGGAATGAACTGCGCGGTGTAAACGCCCCGGCCGTGCACGCCGGACTTGCGAACCTCGATCTGCACGACCCGCCGCCGAGCTTTGCTTTTCTTCGCCATACACAGTCGTGGAATTTATTTCTGGTTCTTAACTCCTGCTTGCGGTGAGATGACCCTATTCCTCAATGGCGCCGCTCATTTTACGCAGGTGTTCCCGGAACGTATAACCCGGTTCGACGGCGCGCTTCTCCAGATACCGCGCGAAGTCCAACTGTTCACGCAGCGAGCGCCCGCTCTTGATCGCTTCCGCCTGACGCCGTTCTCGTTCCCAGATCTCGTGGGCGACCGAAAGCAGGTTATCGGCGTGTTTTGCAAGGACAAACAAGCAACCATCGTCATCCGCAAAAGCCACATCACTGCGTTCGACGACAAAATTCCCGAAGCGCGCCGATTGCAAAGCCGAGGAATCGCGAGTGTCGAGACGCTTTGGACCCGACGGCCACATCCCGTAGCTGAAAATTGGCAGACCAATCTGCCGCAGCTCCGGTGTGTCGCGATGCGCGCCCCAGACAATGATTCCAGCGAGATGGCAGTTTTCAGCTTCCAGCGCGGTTAGATCGCCGATGCAGCCTTCGTCCAGACGGCCGCCATTATCGATTACCAGAACGTCGCCGGGTTGCGCGCCTTGCATTGCTTCCAGAAAAACATCGACGCTTCCAAAATGTCTGACCGGCAGCGCCGGGCCAGCGAGACGTTGATTCGGCGTTATCGGCCGAATGCCAGGCGGACTGATTCGGAAGGGAATCTTCAACCGTAGAGCAGCATCCGCGATCAGCGGAGTAGAAAGCTGCGCAAAAGCGCGAGATAATGATTCCGCTGTCATGCTGCGATCATGCGCGCTTTGACCGGGTTTGCAAAAGGAACAGACATTTCGCACGTGAGGATTCGAAGGCAGCGGTCCGGTTGCGGATTCCTGCCAAATGTTAGAATGGAACGTATGAAGCAGTCGATCGCACTAGTTCTCACCTTTTGCGTAATCGCAAGTTCGGCATCCGCAAATCTCGGCGCCGACAGTGAGCGCATTGAAGAAGCGTATGGCACAATCGTTCAACGACGCCTGCGGGACGACGGAACAGTAAGTGTTGTCTACGCTAAGGATCGCTATCTGTACATGGTTACCTTTGCTAACCAACGGAGCATTTCGGAAAGCTACGCCCGCGCAAACGGCACGAATCTTTCCGAAAAGGAAATTGCGAAGTTCCTGAAGGCAAACTCCGCTGCCAAATGGGTGCCGGCCAACACCGGCACGGAGCGACGTTTTAAAACCAGCGACGGAACCGCAGAGGCAACATACGGCATTCTAAATGGTCGGCCGGCTTTGACAGTGCGCGACGTTAGGCGCTGATGACATACTAAACCGACAACAGTTTCAGACTGCCGGGCCGCGCTTTCGCAGCAGCAGCGCGGCAACGATTCCGACGAGAACGAAACCGACAATCTCGATCAGTATATAACTAGCGGTGTAGACGCCAGGGAAGCCGTACCAGTTCCAGTACGAAATGTTGGTTGTTATCGCGGCCAGAATCCCGGCAATCAGAACGAAACCGACTCGGCCACCAAAGCTGCCAATGCGCGTCTGTGCCAATAGCCAAATTACCAGAATTGCCTGGAGCACTTCGGTGCTGAACTCGACAGCTAGCGATTTGCCAAATGCGAACGGCCGGCCGGGCGGATGATACATGAGAATGCCGGAAGGGTTCGCGGCTATTCTTTGCTGCATCTGTTTCATCGCCTCGCTCTTTTCCTCGCGCGTTGCGTTTTTGCCAACGCCGAGACCGGGAAAAATATAAAGTCCGGTCTTGTCACCGATACTGCTCTGCATCGCGCCAAGCACCGCTGACTCATTTGGAATCTCATTAATCCCGGCTTCGCCCAGTGGCAGCGCCATATGCGCGATCGATGTCCATATAAACATCACGATTCCACCAAGTATTCCGGCGAGAAGAATTCTCATGTCGAATGAGAATGAAAGATCCGCGAGGAGCTGTGAAGTAAAAATCGCGCCGACTTAAATCTGTTTGTTAGGCAGGATTTTAGTTCCGATAGCAGCAGGGCCAATGAGGAGAGACAAACTGTGGCCAGAACGCTCTGTTCCGTATTACGAAAATGTAAGGTTAAAAGCCTTGATGTTGTGAGGCTTATCTTCGGATTCTTAACGTCCCAAATTCGCTGGAAAACTTCAACTCAATTCAGCTTCCACCAAATATGAAAACTCCACATTCGTTCAGTCGAAATCGTTTGTTCTCAGCCATCCGCTTCGCAAGTGCGGGTGCACTTTTATTCGCGGCAGCCGCAATGGCCTTCGTCGCAACAAACTCATCTGGCCCACTCGCAGTGGGTAAATCAAACAGTACAGGCAAAGCCAAACTTGATATGCGGATCGCTCGGTCCCGCGCCTTTGGCGATCACTTGAAGACGCTTCTCAGCCCCGCCCGCGAGAACGGTGCCGAGAGGAATCCGCTTGAGGGCGCCGCGCAGGAAGCTTACGACAATCAGGCCTATCCGGCTAAGTCGATAGCCGTAGCCCAACAAAGGGCGGCATCGAATTCTGCGAAGGCGATTGCCAGGCTCACCGGCGGTAAGAAAACCAACTGGCAGGAGGTCGGTCCGCATGGAGTTCCAGCGGACGCCCTCGTAGCGTCGGAGTCTACTGGCGCCACGGCGGGCACGATTTTCTCAGGACGAGCAACAGCAATCGCGGTTGCTCCGAATTGCACCGCGCTGAGCTGTGCAATCTTCATAGGAGCCGCGGGCGGCGGCGTCTGGCAGGCTGATAACGCGCTTGCCCCGCAACCGAACTGGCACTCGTCGAGCAACGGTATTCCATCCAACGCGATTGGCTCTCTCGCTTTCGACCCTAGCGATCCACGTGCTAAAACGCTTTATGCAGGCACCGGCGAACCGAATGGTTCTAGCGATTCGGAGGCAGGCGTAGGCCTCTACAAATCAACCGATGGTGGCAAGAACTGGACTCTGGTTGCAGGCAGCACTGCGGCGACCGCGCCGTGCGCTTCCGGTGTCGGCACCTGTCCAGTCGCGACCGACCGTTCAATTGGAGCGATTGCGATCGATCCGGCTGATCCCAATCACATTTTCATTGGGACTGACGTAGCCCGTCACGGATCTTCCTCGGTCAACGGTGGCCGCTTCACGCCGCCGGGGGCCGCGAAGGTCGGTCTTTATGAATCGACAGACGGCGGGGCGACCTTCACCGACAAGGTGATTCTAACACAGGATGTCCCCAACCCGAACAACCCGACCGGAGGCGACTTTTTCCGCGCCGGTTGTTCACACATCGAGTTGTACCGGCCGGGAAGCGAGACGCAAGTTTACGCATCATTCTTCGACTACGGTGTCTACCGGAGATCGATGACACAGGATAGCGACACCCTTTTCCACAAGATCTTCAATTCGGCCGGCGGCGGCACGGTTGGGAACTCTTCGAGTTCGCGGACCGAGTTCTCCAGCAACCCGAACGGCGCAGCGCTTCGTGTTTATGTCGGGGACACGGGGAGTAGTTCGCCCGCAAACTTCTTTCGCGTCAACGACGCCAACGTTGCGGCGGGGATGCTCTTTGATGGCACTAACAACGTGGGATGGACGCAGCTGTCCAACTCAACGAATGGCACACCCGGGTTCGCGTCGCGCAACTACTGCACAACGCAGTGCTCGTACGACATGCCGGTTTATTCTCCCCCGGGCGCTCCGGACATTGTTTACATTGGCGGCGCGATGAAGTACGGCGAGCTCGGCGGCCGGTCTAACGGCCGTGCGATCCAGCGTTCCGAGGATGCCGGGGTTGATTTCACCGACATGACCATTGACACGAACGGGGTGAGCCTCCACCCCGATCAACATGCAATCGCTGCGACTCCGTTTAATCCGAACATTGTTTTTATCGGCAACGACGGTGGAATGTGGAGGTTAGACGGCTCGTTCAGCGACGTGCACAGCGAGTGTGCATCGCGCGGATTGTCCGGCGCCGACCTGACCGACTGCAATAGCTGGCTCTCGAGGGTGCCGACGACCATCTCGAGCATGAATAGAAATCTTGGAACGCTCCAGTTCCAAAGCCTATCGGTCAATGTCCAGAATGCGCTGAACGACATAATGGGCGGGACGCAGGACAACGGAACCCAGGCCTACAACGGACATGGCAACGGAAGCTGGTTCGTTACCATCTTTGGCGACGGCGGGCAGTCTGGCATCAATGTCGGCAGTCCCAACATCCGGATGCATACATTCTTTAATCAACTGGGCGCGTCCCAGATCGACGTGACCTTCCGTGGCACCGACCCGACGTTCCTCAGCGAGACCGGGTGGAACTGGATTGGGGACCCAGGCAGTTTGAGTGGCGAGAATATGTCCTTCTACATCCCACTGATCACTGACCCGGTGGTGAGCGGTACGTGGTTCTTCGGCGCGCAGCACGTCTGGCGGACGCAGGACAATGGTGGTGATCAAACCTTTCTCGAAACGTACTGCAGCGAGTTCGTCAATGGTCTGCAAGGTACCGGTGCTTGCGGTGATTGGGTGGCGATTGGCGCCGACCTAACAAGCACGTCGTTTGGGACTGACAAGCAACCTGGTCCTGCCGGTTACATTGTTGCTCTCGGACGGACTCTGAGCGACAACGGCACGCTTTGGGCAGGGTTGCGGCGAGGTCGCGTGTTTGTTGCCTCCAATGCTGACGACCCGACGGCAGCCAACGTGACTTTCTATCGGATTGATACGGCGTCGACGCCGACGCGGTTCGTGAGCGGCATTGCAGTCGATCCGACCAATCCAAATCACGCGTTCGTCTCATTCTCTGGTTACAACGTGTATAATCCCACCCAACCAGGGCACGTGTTCGAGGTCGTCTATGACCCGACCACGCATACGGCGACTTGGACGCCCTTTGACAACAATCTCGGCGACCAGCCGATCACCGGCATCGCCGTCGATTGGGTGACTGCCGACTTGTACGTGTCTACCGATTTCGGCGTTAATATCCTGAAGGCAGGCACGGGTACGTGGGTTCCAGCGGGAGGCGGTCTGCCCCCGGTGGCGGTTTACGGGCTCACTATTGACTTGAACGCGCGTGTACTTTACGCGGCTACCCACGGTCGCGGTGCCTGGAGGCTGAGCCTGCAGTAGAAGTTGGTTTCGTAAATGGGCGGGATAGGTTAAACTCTATTCCGCCTATTTTTTTGGTGTTGTGTCGATGTCGTCGAAGTACGTCGCTTTAGCTCTAGGAATTTTTCTGCTTGCCTTTAGCGCATCGCTCAATGCAGCAGAGCAAGGTTTCCTCGAAGGGCATTTGAAAATCATCTTCGGTATGGCAGCGCAACCATCCGATGATATGCCTCGGCCAGAGATTGCGCCGGAATCCTACGCTGAGTATCCGCTGGTCGTCTTGAGCCAGGAGAACGAGAAAGAAATCGCGCGCGTCACAGCCGACGAACAGGGAAATTATCGGGTCCCGCTGCCGCCGGGGAATTATGTTCTCGACGTTCAAGATCGTGTGCGCAAGCGTGTTCGCACCAGGCCACAACCGTTCTCTGTTGTCTCGAATCAAATCGCCCGTGTCGATATGAACGTCGTGATTGGACTTGGCTTTCACTGACTCGCCTTCATTCGCGACATTCGATAGTCCGGCCACCTTCGCAAAACACTGCCCCAGTCAACGAGGAGAGGAACATCGACACGGGTATACGCTAGTTTTCTCCACAGTTCCCTAGGGCCCGGCGACGCTCTCTTGGCGTCATCACGCGCGTATTCCGCCGCGCGATTGACGGAATAATATTTTGTGCGATTAATTGGCGCGGTAAATTTCTTCCCTCGCCAGCCATTTTCTCTCGCGAGGTGAACACTGCTCGTAAGTTTTCAGGTTTAAATAACTCCGCACACCTATGGCGGGACATAGCAAATGGTCGAAGGTCAAACGCTTTAAGGGCGCGATCGACGCGAAACGCGGCAAGATCTTCAGCAAATTATCGAAGGAAATCACCCTCGCGGCAAAAACCGGCGGCGGCGATCCGAGTGCCAATCCCCGTCTCCGCAGTGGCATCCTGGCGGCGCGAGCGCAGAGCATGCCCAATGACAATATCGAGCGTGCGATCAAACGTGGCACGGGGGAGGGCAAAGACGGCGAACAACTCGACGAAATCACTTACGAAGGTTATGCGCCCGGCGGCGTGGCCATCATGGTCGAGACGGCCACAGACAACAGAAATCGGACGGGAGCGGAAGTCCGGAGAATCTTCACCCAGAACAACGGCAACCTCGCTTCGAGTGGCAGCGTCTCGTACATGTTCCACCGGAAAGGACAGATCACGGTTCTGCGCTCCAGCATTGATGAGGATCGGCTGCTCGAAATCGCTTTGGAAGGCGGCGCCGAGGAGTTGACAATTGAGGAGGATCAATATCTTATCATCACTTCCCACGATCAGCTCTACGCCGTAGCTGAAGCGCTCAAGAATGCAGGCGTCAGTACCGATGGGCAAAGGTTTACGTTTATCCCGGATACTACAGTCGCGGTCAGGGACGAGACCGTGGCGCGCCAGGTGTTGCGGTTGTGTGATGCGCTCGAAGAGGACGACGACGTGCAAAACGTCTATTCAAATCTAGATATTCCCGACGAATTGCTGGCCAAGTTGCCGGCCTGAAAAACTACTGCTTACAAGACCTTTAGGGCGCTGCCCCCCAACTGCAGCGAACAATCTTAGCTTATGAAGGAAGAAAACGAAAACCAGCCTGCGCCGCTGGAAACTCAGTCCGCTTCGCCGGAGCAACGCCATCCTCGTCCGCGCCGTCGATTTCCGCGAAGGCGTTACCGCGGCGATCGGTTCAGGCCCGGTAATTCCGAAGAATCGCCAAATTCTTCTCCCGCAAACGCCAATAACGCCGGCGGAGATGTCGCTGTCGAGACTCTCGATCAGCCGGGCACGGCAGGCCGAGAAGCCGCTGAGGGCGCTAGCGAAACCGGCGAACAGGTTCAGGTCGAACCGGAATTCGGCGAAGGCATCATTGAAATCTCCGGCAAGGGGTTCGGCTTTCTGCGCGATCCAAAACGCAATTTTGTCCAGACGCCGCAGGATATCTTTGTCACCCCGGAAATTGTACGCCGCTTCGCTTTGCGCGACGGGATGTGGATCAACGGCGAAATCCGACGCGGCAACCGTGGCCCGCAATTGACAAAGTTACTGACGATTAACAGGGAGGAGCCCCCGAAATACCAGGGGCTTCGGCCTTTTGAAGAATTAACGACGATCAACCCGAATAAACGGATCAAGCTCGAGACAGTCCCGGATCGTTTTACCACGCGGATCATGGATTTGATGACGCCGCTGGGAATGGGCCAGCGCGGTCTGATTGTGGCGCCGCCGCGGACAGGCAAAACGACGTTGTTGCATCACATCGCCGAAGCGGTCACTAAGAATCACCCCGAAATGGAGCTCATTATTCTTCTGGTCGATGAACGTCCCGAAGAAGTGACTGATTTTCGTCGTTCGCATCCGACAGCGCAGCTCATGGCCAGCTCCAACGACGCCGACATAAAGAGTCACACGCGGATTTCTCAACTGGCGATCGAACGCGCCAAACGACTGGTCGAAGCGGGGAAACATGTGTTCATCCTTCTCGATTCCATCACGCGTACCGCTCGTGCTTTTAATAATGCCATGGGTGGTGGCGGCCGCACGATGAGCGGTGGCATCGATGCGCGTGCCATGGAAATTCCACGAAAGATTTTCGCAGCCGCTCGCAACACCGAGGAAGCGGGTTCGCTCACGATTGTCGCCACGGCGCTGATTGAAACCGGCAGCCGCATGGATGAGCTGATCTTTCAGGAGTTCAAAGGCACCGGAAACATGGAAATGGTGCTCGACCGAAAAATCAGCGATCAGCGGATTTATCCGGCCATCGACATCTTTTTGTCCGGAACGCGCCGCGAAGAACTGTTGTTGCAACCGTGGGAGCTGGAGAAAATCAATCTCATCCGGCGCGGTCTGGCCGGACACAAGCCAGAGGAAGCAATTCAGCGACTGTTAATGTTTGTGAAAAAATTCCCGACAAACGCGGAGATGCTCAAAGGCATTCCGGGCTGATTGGTTCGCAGACGATTGCCGATCTCGACGCGCGCTCGGAGACGGTTCACAATTCCCTGTGCGCACTCGAAGGGTTTCCAAGAAGCTCCGAAAGATCTTTGGGAGAAAGCGACAGCGGGAGATTTCCGAGCTAAGCACATCAGGGATTCATCAAGCAGTCCTCCGCGCAATCGCGACTGCGCCCGCGTTGCCAACCAGCGGAGACCACCTCGATGTGGGTAGCGGGACCGGGGAATTATTGCGGCTGGTTCGAGCTCATTATCCGTTTCGTTCTTTCGGATGCGATTACACGGATAAATTGCTCTCCGTTCCGGGTACCGAGATCTATACCGTCGATCTGAATCGCGAACCGCTTCCATACAGTGATAATCGCTTCGCGCTCGTTACCTGTATCGAAACGGTTGAGCACTTGGAAAATTATCGAGAGGTCGTCCGGGAAATTTATCGCGTTCTCCAACCAGGTGGCGTCGCGGTATTTTCGACGCCAAATATTTTGAATCTGCGCTCCCGTCTGCGCTATCTGTCGTCCGGCTTTTATAATTTGTTTGGCCCTCTGGCGCCAGACGAATCCGCCATTCACACCACACGCGGTCACATCAACCCAGTGAGCTGGTTCTATCTCTCGCACGCACTCCTCAGCGCTGGTTTTCGCGATTTGAGTGTGACCGTGGATAAATACCAACGCCGCTCTCTTCTGGCATTTCCGTTCCTCATCGTTCCTCTGCACGCCACAAACTGGATTGTTTATCATCGTGATAAGAGTACCTACGGCACCTTGGATGAGCGGAACGCCTGGACTGTTCGAGCGATG
>Ga0137418_10007154_pt1 | contig 10255 bp, 6 predicted proteins | sample CZODoug3_1_2_16f_FD_122242 | JGI IMG/M metagenome (GOLD analysis project Ga0137418, IMG submission 122242) | Vadose zone soil fungal communities from Angelo Coast Range Reserve, California, USA - CZODoug3_1_2_16fungal (Hybrid Assembly) | ecosystem: Environmental > Terrestrial > Soil > Vadose... | reverse complement strand
ACCCGAGTTTGCAAGTCCGGAGCAATTCGCGGGAGTTGGCGTGGACATCCGCTCGGATCTGTACTCGCTTGGCGCGACGCTCTGGGCAATGGTGACTGGCCAACCACCATTTCGAGGTTCTTCCGCTGAGGTGATGTATCAGCATCAGCATGAACCCTTACCGCTTGAGCAACTCAAAGATGTCCCACAGCCGGTCGTAGTTCTCCTTGAGAAACTCCTTGAGACAGATCCAGCACAGCGTTTCCGGACTCCAAACGAGTTGCTGAAGGCGATGCCGACAATAACCGGCGCTATCGAGGCACGACGTGGGACCACACGTCGGAATTTTCATCAGATCCCCCCTCCCGCTTCACGCGTCGGAACTCGGAAGCCGCCAGCAAGATCAGGTCCAAAGAAGATTTCCGTAGCCCGATTGCCCATAACAGGAAGTGATGTTTTTGGTCGTGAAGAGGACATCGGTTTCCTGGACGATGCATGGGCAAACCAGCAGGTCAGTGTTGTTACGATTGTTGCCTGGGGCGGAGTCGGAAAATCGACGCTGGTCAACCATTGGCTCCGAGGAATGGCTGCTGAACACTATCGTTCTGCGCAACTCGTATTTGGCTGGTCTTTCTACAGACAGGGCACCAGTGGAGACACTTCGTCTGCAGATGAATTTCTTGATGCGGCTCTCCATTGGTTTGGAGATCCCGATCCACGCCTCGGAACAGCATGGGAGAAGGGCGAAAGATTGGCGAAGCTCGTTGGGCATCGGCGAACCTTGCTTGTCCTGGATGGTTTGGAGCCGCTCCAAAATCCACCTGGTGCGCAAGAAGGGCGGTTACGGGAGCCGTCCCTTCAGGCACTATTGCGAGAGCTTGCTGGTTTCAATATGGGCCTGTGCGTGATTACCACGCGGATGCCGGTCACTGATCTGTCCGATCACGAGGGTAGCTCAGCTCTCCATCGTCACCTGGAACACCTATCCAGCCATGCTGGAGCACAGCTGCTTCGAGCGCTGGGCGTAAAGGGAGATGAAGCGGAGCTGCGAAGTGCCAGTGATGAGTTCAGCGGCCATTGTCTGGCGCTGACGCTGTTGGGCAGCTATCTGACTGATGCGTACAACGGAGACATTCGTTCACGTAACGAAGTGTCGGGACATCTTGGTCACGACGTACGACAGGGAGCCCACGCCCGAAAAGTAATGAAGTCTTACCAAACCTGGTTTGGTGAAGGTCCTGAGCTGTCGGTTCTGCGCATGTTAGGGCTCTTTGATCGCCCAGCTGAGGAAAAGGCGATTGCAGTGCTTCTAAAACCGCCCGCGATTCTGGGCCTTACGGAGTCATTAACGAATCTGAGCCCGACTCAATGGCGGGCGATTCTAGCCAAACTAAGAAGAGCACGACTTCTGGGTGGGGAAGATCCGCACAATCCTGGCTATGTCGATACGCATCCTTTGATTCGTGAGTACTACGGTGAACAACTGCGAGGCCAACGAAGCGATGCTTGGAAGGAATGCAACAAGCGGCTTTTTAACTATTATCGAACGCTCGCGCCGCAGCTGCCGGATCGTCTCGATCCCGTCCTGCTGGGGCATGAAGATGTCGGTGATAATCACGTCGGCGGGCTGCTCCCGCTGCGCGCGAATCCCCGCCGCGCCATCCGGGGCGTCTACCACCGTGTAGCCGGCGCGCTCCAGGATGCGGCGGATCGCGCCTCTGACCTGATCATCGTCGTCGATTAGGAGGATCCGGGCCATGGCCAGCTCTCAACGCGGCCGGGCGTGCGCAGGGTCGGGACCCTGGGGTGAATCCAGCACCTCCCGCACCTTGCGCGCGAGGCCGTCGGGCGTGAACGGCTTCTGGAGATACGCGATCCCCGACTCCAGGATGCCATGGCGGACGACGGAGTCATCGGTGTACCCGGACGTGAAGAGCACCAGCATGTCGGGCCGCGGCCGCGCCAGCTGCTCGGACAACTCCCGCCCGCTCACTCCCGGCATGACCACGTCCGTCAGGAGGAGATGGATCGGGCCGTGATGTTTCGTCGCCAAGGCAAACGCCGCCTCGCCGTTCGGCGCCTCGAGAACCGTGTACCCCTGGCGCTCCAACACCTGTCGAGTGACGGTACGAACGGCCGGCGCATCCTCGACCACGAGGATCGTCTCCGTCCCCCGAGGGAGCTTGGCCGCGGCGGGCGTGGCGTGCCGCTGCGCGGACTCCTCCACCAGCGGGAGGTAGATCTTGAAACTCGTGCCCTGCCCCGGCTCGGAATACAGCCAGATGAAGCCACCCGACTGCTTGACGATCCCGTACACCGTCGCCAGCCCCAGCCCCGTCCCCTTGCCGACCTCCTTGGTCGTGAAGAACGGCTCGAACAAATGCTTCTGGGTCGCCTCATCCATGCCGATGCCCGTGTCGGCAACGGCGAGGAGCACGTAGTCGCCGGGCGGGAGGCGGTGGTGGCGCTCGGCGTACTCTTCGGTGAGTACCACGTTCGCGGTTTCGATCGTCAGGCGACCGCCCTGGGGCATGGCGTCGCGCGCGTTGACGGCAAGGTTCAGCAGCACCTGCTCGAGCTGGCCGGGATCGGCGCTGACGGGCCCCAGGTCCGCGGCGAGCTGGGTCACGAGGGCGACGTCTTCGCCGATCAACCGCCGCAGCATCTTGTCCATGTTGGCGACGACGGCATTCATGTCCAGCAGTTTGGGCGCGAGCACCTGCCGGCGGCTGAAGGCGAGCAGCTGGCGCGTGAGCTCGGCCGCCCTGAGGCCGGCGTTCTTGATCTCCTCGACGTCCTCGCGCCGCGCATCCTCGGGTGGCGTGGCGTGCAGCAGGAGCTGGGTGCAGCCGAGGATCGCGGTGAGGAGGTTATTGAAGTCGTGGGCGATCCCCCCCGCGAGCTGCCCCACCGCCTCCATTTTCTGGGCCTGCCGCAGCTGCTCCTCGAGCTGGCGCCGCGCGGTCACGTCCCGCGCGAGCACCAGGCGGGCGGGGCGGCCCGCGAAAGTGATCGGTTGCGATTCGATGTCGACGTCGATCAGCGTGCCGTCCTTGCGGCGGTGGCGGAAGCCGGTGAACGTCCCGCCGGTGTCGTTGTGCAGCGTCTCCTCGAAGCGGGCGAGCTCCGACGCCGGCCGGATGTCGCGTACCGTCATCGCCAGGAACTCCTCTTCCGAGAAGCCGTAGCGCCGCAGCGCGGCGGCGTTCACGGCCAGGAAGCGCAGTGTCTCAAAGTCGTAAACCCACATCGCTTCGGGGTTTGCCTGGAATAGCAGGCGATAACGGCGCTCGTTCTCGAGCAGTCCCTCCTCGGCCCGCTTCCGCTCGATCGCCATGGCGACCTGGGTGGACACGAACTGGAGGATGTGCTTCTCGCGCTCGCCGTAGCGGACCCCCGGCGTATACGTCTGGGCGACGAGCACGCCGATGGTGCGGTCCCCGGCCTTGAGTGGCACGCCGAGCCAGTCGATCGACGGGGCGCCGATCAGCTCGACCTCGCCCCGCTGCTCGAGCTCCTGGTGGAGCTCTGGCGTGGCGAGCAGCGCCTGGCCGGTGCGCAGCACGTACTCGGTCAACCCCTTCCCGAGCCGCTTCGACGGGAATTCGGTGTCGTATTCGTCCACGAAGTACGGGAAGCTGACCAGGTCGGCGAGGGGGTCGTACAGCGCGATGTAGAAGTTCTTCGCCGGCATCAGCCCGCCCACGATCTCGTGGATCGCGGCGAACAAGTCCTGTAGGTTGCCGGCGGCGTGGGCGGCCTCCGAGATGCGGTAGGTGGCGAGCTGGATCTGCTCGGCGCGCCGGCGGTCGGTGACGTCCCGGAACACCCAGACCCGGCCGGCGGTCTTGCCGGCGATCCACTGCGGCTGCGAATAGCGCTCGAAGATCCGGCCGTCTTTGAACAGCAGCACGTCGAAGCTCGCCGCTTCGGGGCGATGATACAGCTCGTCGATCTTGGCGAGGAAGGCGTCGGGCTCCTTAACCTGCTCGAGTACGAACGACCGCGTCTGCGCGGCGTCTTTCGTTTCCAGCACGGAGTCCGGGATGCGCCACAGCTCGGTGAACTTGCGGTTGAAGCTGACGATGCGCCCCTGCAGGTCGACGACGAGAATGCCGTCCGCCGTGGACTCGAAGGTCGCGTTCAAGAGGGACAGCGTCTCGCGCAGGCCCTGCTCGGCGCGCTTGCGGTCGCTGATGTCCCGGGCGACCAGCACCACCTGGCGGTCGTCCATCGGCGAGATGGCGGCCGCGAACCACACCTCGCGACCCTCGATCTGCAGGCTGTACTCGGCCTGGACCGTCTCGCGCGCCGCCAGCGCGCGGCGGATGTATCCCAGGAACTTGTCGGCATTCTCCTGGTCGAAGACCTCGTGCAGCGTCCGGCCGATCAGCTCGGGGGCGGGCCGGTAGAGGAGCGACGGACTAGTGGTCGCGATCTTGACGTAGCGCCCCTCCGAGTCGAGCACCAGGATGACGTCGCTGATGGCCGAGAACAGCGCCTGCAGCTCGGCCTCGGATTGGCGCAGCGGCGGAGGGGGCGTGGGCGCGTGAGTGGTCATGCCGGGGCCACAATACTCACCCGGCCCCCCTCCCCGGGCAACTGCCCGCCCGGGAGCCCGGCGTGACGCCGGTCACGGGCCGAGGGGGGGTCGTCATCCCGTCCGTTTGGTCGGGGGAGCCTCGTTCAGGATCAGCCAATACAGCCCAAGCTGGCGGATCGCTTCGGTGAATTCGCCGAAATCGACCGGCTTGCGGACGTAGCTGTTGGCGCCGAGGCTGTAGCTGCTGACGAGATCGCGCTCTTCCTTGGAGGACGTGAGAATCACCACGGGGAGCAAGTGGGTGCGCGGATCGGCGCGCAGCCGGCGCAGCACTTCGAGCCCGTCGACCCGGGGGAGCTTCAGGTCGAGCAGCACGAGCTGCGGCATGGAGTGCGGTTTCCGGTCGGCGAACGCGCCGGTGGCGAAGAGATAGTCCAGCGCCTCGACTCCGTCATGGGCCACGACCACATCGTTCTTGATGTTGTTCTTCTTCAGGGCCCGCAGCGTCAGGGCCTCGTCGTCGGCGTTGTCTTCCACCAGCAGGATGACCTTGTCGTCCATCGGTGCGAGCTCCGTTTAGAGGGTGAAGTAAAACGTCGCGCCGGCGCCTACGGTCCCTTCGGCCCAGACGCGGCCGCCATGGCGCTGGATGATGCGCTGCACGGTCGCGAGACCGATCCCGGTGCCGTCGAACTCTTGCGTGCCGTGAAGCCGCTGGAACGCGCCGAACAGCTTGCCGACGTACGTCATGTCGAAGCCGGCCCCATTGTCGCGCACGAAATAGGCGGACCGCCCGTCGTGGGGGACGCTCCCCACCTCGATGCGCGCCTCGGAGCGCCGGCCCGTGAACTTCCACGCGTTTTCGATCAGGTTGTGCAGCGCCACGCGCATCAGACCGGGGTCCGCCTGTACGTTGAGCCCCGGGGCGATGGCGAACTCGACCCGTCGCGCCGAGTCGCGTTTCGTGAGGTCTGCGGCGATGGCGCTCGCGAGGGCGCTCAGGTCCAAGGGACCGATGTGCATCTCGCTGCGCGTGACCCGGGAGAGGTCGAGCAGATCGTCGATCAGCGTGGCCATGCGCTGGCTCGCGGCCCGCACACGCGTGAGGTAGTCCTTGCCGACGTCGTCCAGCCGGTCGGCGTAATCCTCGAGCAGCGCCTCGCTGAACCCGGCGATGCCGCGCAGCGGGGTCCGCAGGTCGTGCGAGACGGAGTAGGCGAACGCGTTCAGCTCGGCATTGGAGGCTTCGAGCGCTGCCGCGTAGCGTCGCAGCGTGTCCTCCGCCCGCTTGCGCTCGGTCAGGTCCCGTGTCACCTTCGCGAACCCAACCAGGGTTCCGCGGTCGTCGCGCACCGCGCTGATCACCATGTCGGCCCAGAGCCGGGTCCCGTCTTTGCGAATGCGCCAGTTCTCTTCTTCGAAGCGGCCCTGGTCGGCGGCGGCGCGGAGGGCGGCTTGGGGCTTGCCGGCGACGACGTCTTCCGGGGTGTAGAAGCGCGAGAAGTGCTGGCCGATGATCTCCTCCGCGCGGTACCCCTTGATGTGCTCCGCACCCGAGTTCCAGCTCACGACGATGCCCGTCGGATCGAGCAGGTAGATCGCGTAGTCCCGTACGCTTCCGAGCAGCAGGCGGAGCCGCTCTTCGCTGGCACGCAGCGACGCCTCCGCCTGACGGCGATCGGTGATGTCGACCCACGCACCCACGACCTCGAGCGCGGTGCCGGCGGCGTCGCGCAGCAGCCGCGACTCGTCGTGGACCCAATGGTACGTGCCGTCCTTGGAGCGGAACCGGTACTCCGTGGTCAGTTGGTCGTGGGCGAAGAGGGCCGGCATGTCGGCGAGCACCCGCTCGCGATCGTCAGGATGCAGGTTATCGAGCCACCAGGTCGGCTGGAGCGGCTCGTCCGGCCCGTAGCCGGTGATCCGGGTGACGTTCTCGCTCACCCAGGTGGGCGAGAAGGTCGGTCCGGAGACGGCGTTCGCGTAGATGACCGCGGTGCTGGAAGCGAGCATCTGCCGGAAGCGGGTTTGGGTCTCGCCGAGCGCCAGCTCGGCCCGACGGCGCCCGGCCAGCTCGCGGCTGATCAGCGCGCTGGCGATGACCGCGAGCGCCAGGGCGACCAGCGCGCCGCCCCAGGCCGCGAACCGGGCCAGCCGGGCCTTCGCCTGGAGGGCGGCGGAGCGCAGGGCGAGCAGCCGTCCCTCCTCGTCTTCCATCCGGCTGACCACTCCGCGGACCAAGTGCATCAGCTCCTTGCCCCCGCCGCCGATCACCGCCCGTCCCGCGGCGGACGACCCGCCGCTGCGCCGCGTGTCGATGGTCCAGTGAAAGCGCTCGAGGCGCGCGGCGACGAGGGTGGCGAGCGAATCGAGTCGCTCGAGCTGCGCCGGGTTATCGGCGGTTAACACGCGGAGCCCGGCCACGTGCGCGTCCAGTCTTGCCCCGGCGGAATCGTACGGCGCGAGGTAGGTCGTGTCCCCCGTGATGACGTAGCCCCGGACCCCCGTCTCGGCGTCAATCAGATCGGCGAGGGTCGCCTCGAGGTCGCCACGTATTTCCAAGGTGCGCGCCACCCAGCGCGCGCTCTCGACGGTGGCCGCGGTGCTGCGCAGCGCCGCCGCGCCCACCGCGACGATGATGGCGACGGCGATGGCGAACCCGATCTGGATGGTGCGCTCGAGGGTCACGCGGGCGGCGGTCTCACCGGACCGGGGCGCCGGTCGAGCTGCGGCTCGACGTATTTCGTGTAGCAATCCGGGCAGATGCTGTGACTGAACTGGGTGGCGAAGTGCTCCTCGATGTAATCCTCGAGCGACTTCCACATGTCGCGATCGTTGCGGATGCGCTTGCAGTAGGAGCAGATGGGGAGCAGCCCCTCGAGCTGCTGCAGCTCCGTGCGCAGGCCCAGAATGCGCTGGGCGACGGTGAGCCGGGCGCGCAGCTCATCCGGATCGACCGGCTTGGCGATGAAGTCGTCCGCCCCGGCGTCCATCCCCGCCAGATACTGTTGCTTGCCGCCGCGGGAGGTGACCAGGATGAAATAGACGTACGGCTTGTTGCGACGCGCGCGGACGTGGCGGCACAGCTCCACGCCGTCCATCTCGGGCATGTACCAATCCGAGATCACCAGCTGGAAGCCCGACAGCTGCAGCATCTCCCACGCTTCCCGGCCGTTGACGGCGCTGGTCGGGGCGTAGCCGGCGGCCTTCGCCAGCGCGCTCAGCTGCGCGCTGGATACCGCATCGTCGTCCACTACGAGCACGGGAATACTCTTAGCCATGGCCCCCCCCTCCGTCCACCGCCAGTCGCACGTGATCCAACACGGTCTGCGCCTCGCTGCTCACGTCCGGTAGCGCCCCCTGTGCGCGGGCTACGTCACCACTGCGGGCGCACGCCTCGATCTGCTCGAGCAGTTGCGCGAGGCGATGCGCCCCGATGGTCGCCGCAGCGGACTTGAACGCATGCGCGGCGCGTTCAATCGGCTCGGCCCCACCGCCGCGGGTCGCTTCGGCCAGCGCCTCGAGGCGCTGCGGCAGCGTGCTCGCAAACGTCGCCAGGATGCCGTCCACGGCCGCTTCCGCACCGGCCTCGCGCATCGTGCCGCGGAACGCGGCGAGGTCGACCGGCGGCGGTGCCGCGGCGGCCGTGTCCGCCGTCGCGTCCGTGCGGCCCTCGACGGCGGCGAACAGGTCGTGCGCCTTGAACGGCTTGGCGAGATATCCGGTCATGCCGCGCTCCAGGCACCGCTCCCGCTCGCCGCTCAAGGCGTGCGCGGTGAGCGCGATGATCGGGAGGGTCCGGCCGCGCGGCAGCAGACGGATCGCCTGCGTCGCGGCGAACCCGTCCATTTCGGGCATTTGGATGTCCATGAGCACGAGGTCGTAGTCGCGGGCGCCGACCGCATCGACTGCCTCGCGGCCGTTCCCCACCACGTCCACCTGGTGCCCTCGCTTCACGAGCATCGCGGTCGCCACCTGTTGGTTGACCAGGTTGTCTTCCGCCAGCAAGATCCGCAGCGCGTGGCGCGACTCCGCGATCGAGTGGCGGGTGATGAGGGCCGGCGCGGCTCCGGCGGGCGACTCCTCGGCCAGCACGGTGCTCACGGCTTCGATGAGATCGGACCGCGCAATCGGCTTGGTGAGATAGGCCTGGATGCCCATCTGCCGGCAGCGCTCGCCATCGCCCCGCTGGCCCGCCGACGTGAGGATCAGAAGCTTGGTCGCCGCCAGCTGGGGATCGGCCCGAACGGCGGCGGCGAGCTCGAAGCCGTCCCGATCGGGCATCTGGGCATCGAGAATGGCTAGGTCGAAGGGGGTGCCCGCTGCCGCGGCGCGACTCAGCGCCGCCAGCCCTGCGTCCGCGCGCGGCGCTTCGTGAACCGCCACGCCCTCGGCGCCCAGCATGTCGCGCAGGATGCGCCGGTTGGTCTCGTTGTCGTCCACCACGAGGAGCCTGCGGCCACCGAGCGAGGCTGCTCGGCCGGGAGTCGTGGCGCCGGCGGACGTCTCGACTGGGAGGCGCAGGGTGAAGCTGAACTCGCTGCCGCGGCCCACCTCGCTCGTGACCGACAGCTGGCCCCCCATGAGCGTCACCAGCTTGCGGGAGATGGCGAGGCCGAGACCGGTCCCCCCATAGCGGCGGGTCATGGACGTGTCGGCCTGCGTGAACTCCTGGAAAATGGTACCCTGCTGCTCCGCCGCGATCCCGATTCCCGTGTCGCGCACCCGAAACCGCACCGATGTCCGGTCGCCATGGTAGGCGACCACGGCCGCCGAGATGTCGACCTCGCCCTGCTCGGTGAACTTGATGGCGTTGCCGATCAAGTTCATCAAGACCTGGCGCACGCGCGTGGGGTCGCCCCGCACCAGGTGCGGGACGTCGGGCGGCACGTCCACCGTGAGCTCGAGGTGTTTCTCGCGTGCCCGGACCGCCAGGAGCGTGGCGGTGGCGTGCACGACCTTGGGCAGGTCGAACGGAATCGATTCGAGCTCCAAGTGCTCGGCTTCGATCTTGGAGTAGTCGAGGATGTCATTGAGAATTGTGAGCAACGCTTCCGAGGACGAGCGCACCAGCTCGAGCGCGCGGCGCTGCTCGACCTGCAGCTCGGTGTCCAGCACCAACTCGACGAACCCGAGCACCGCGTTCATCGGCGTGCGGATCTCGTGGCTCATGTTGGCGAGGAACGCGCTGCGCGCCCGCGCCACGCGCTCCGCCAGGTCCCGCGCCGCGCGCATCGCCTCTTCCGCCGCCTTGCGGTCGCTGATGTCCTCGTACAGCGCCACCAGCGCGCCCTCGGCCGTCGCTTTCACGGCGGCCGCCGAGAGGCGCACCTGGATATGGCGGCCGTCCTTGCGCATGCGCTCCACTTCCACGCGAACGGTCTCGCCGCTCCGCGCCCGCGCCTCGAGGTCGCTCGACTCGGACTGGAGCGCCGCGGGCACGATGAGTGCGTCGATTTTGGCACCCACGACCTCGGCCGCGGAGTAGCCGAACAGCGTTTCGAACGCCGGGTTCACGCTGCGGACGGACCGCTGGTTGTCCAGCACCGCGATGGCTACGGGCGTGCTCGCGATCAGGGCGTCGAGGTAGGCGTGCTGGCGCGCCAACTCCTGGGTGGACGATTCGAGCAGCACCGCGGCGCGCACCCGGTCCGCGAAGGTGCGGTACGCCCGCTGGTGCACGCGGTCCATTCCCCAGGCAAAGAGCGCGATCAGCAGCGTCGCGAGGAGGTG
>Ga0137418_10007153_pt1 | contig 10257 bp, 9 predicted proteins | sample CZODoug3_1_2_16f_FD_122242 | JGI IMG/M metagenome (GOLD analysis project Ga0137418, IMG submission 122242) | Vadose zone soil fungal communities from Angelo Coast Range Reserve, California, USA - CZODoug3_1_2_16fungal (Hybrid Assembly) | ecosystem: Environmental > Terrestrial > Soil > Vadose... | reverse complement strand
ATCACGAAAGTCCTCTCCGGTCCCTACCGGGAAGAACTTGAACGAGTTGGTCACCATGTCGGTGTCGGTTCCGCCGGGCAGGTGGTACTTGATGGCAATGCCACGGGGCATCGCAGGCGAGCCGTCGGGCACAGCCGGCATCCCACTGCCATCAGAGAAGCGCGCGGTCACCGGAATTGAGCTACCGTTGAATAGCGTTGCGCGGCTGAGCCGCGCAGCTTCGGCCGAGGCTTTGAAGCTGCCTTCCACCACAACGCCTTTCGCATGAAAGGCGCGAAACCCAGGATGCACGCCGTCCACCTTGTTCGCCAAATCGACGATTTGCGTCGGGACGGACGCGTTGTCTGCGGTGGCCGCTGCGGAAGCCAGCAGAAGTGATGCGCATACTAGGGACTTCGTCGTGCGTCTTACACAAGAGTCGGTCACTTCAAAAATAGTCATTGCAGCATTCCTTTCATTCATTGCGGGTTGCCAAGTTGCGCTGCATGGGATCACATCAGAAGTTGGGGTGCGAGACAATTGGACGTTGGTATCGGAGATACTTTCGTATTAGCGCGGACGGCCGCGGGTTCCCGGCATACAAACAACGCATGATTGATCACGGATGACTCTAGGTTGCGGCCTGCAAGGCCATCGTCGCTCTGGAGGTCGCGGGACGACTCGAATCAACATGCAATGAACCGCTCAGTTGCCAATTTCGAAGATGCTCTCCAGGACGACGCAGACGCCTACCGGGAGACTCGCCATGCCGAAGACCAGGCGAGTTGATGTCTTGTCAGTTCCGAATACACTGACCAGTAATTCCGAAGCGGCGTCCGCGACCTTCGGGTGCTCACGGAACTCGGGAGTCGTGACGAGTGACACCCCGAGACGGACTACGCGTGTCACTCTGTCCAGCGACCCTAAATGCTCCTTGGCGAGTGCAAGCGCATTCAACGCGGCCAGGCGACTCGCGCGCCGCCCTTCTTCGACGCTCAACTCAGCTCCGATACGTCCTAAGAACTTGGGTACTCCCTCCTCCACTGGCAGCGTGCCGCTCAAAAAGAGCAAGTTCCCGGTTTGGACTGCTTCAACATACGCGCCAAGCGGAGCTGGTGGACGAGGCAGTTTTATGCCAAGGTCTTTCAGCCGTTGTTCGGCACTGGCGTTCGTTGTGTTCGTGGACATTTACATCACCACCGGCCCAGATGCGCGCCGCCGTCAACGTGCAGCACCTCGCCGGTGACCTGGCTCGCCTCGGTGAGATAGAACACGGCCTCCGCGATGTCCTTGGCACTCGAAACATGCCCGAGGGGCGACAGCGTGCGAAGGAACTCCTTGGGATTGTTCTTGTGCATCGGCGTATCCACGACGCCTGGAGCCACCACGTTCACGCGAATGCCCTGCGGCGCGTATTCCATGGCGAGACTCCGGGATATCGCGTCGATGCCCCCCTTGGTGATCATCGGGACGGACGCGGTCACCCCCGCAAGCGGATGATCGACGATGGAAGTGGTGATGCTCACCACGCTGCCGCCACTCTTTTGCGAAAGCATCTGCTTTACGGCCGATTGCGTCGTATGGATGAAGCCATCCAAGTTGGTCGACGACAACGCCCGGAAGTCCTCGGGCGTGTACTCGGTGAACGGCTTCGTAAAGAAAATCCCCGCGTTGTTCACGAGGGCGTCGACCGAGCCGAACCGCTCTACCGCGGTACCAACGATCTTCCCGGCCGTCGAGGCGAGACCGATGTCGCCGTCCACCAGGGCCAGCTTGTCCGAGCGCTGCAGCTCGTTCTTTTGACTGATCTTGCGCGAGTTGCCCACCACGTTGTAGCCGCGATCGAGGAACAGGTTGGCAACCGCGGCACCGATCCCCTGGGACGCTCCCGTCACGATGATTGTCTTCTGTTTCGTCGTCATATGAGTCTTCCGAGTTCTGCTGTACGAATGCATTGTCGGCCTGCGCACCGCGCCTGATTAGATGGGAAACTCTGGAATCTGATTTCCAAAAACGGCAAAGTGGCCTTCCATGTCGGACCTCGCCGCCGCTGCAGCGGGGCGGTGCGGCGCTGCTTTTTAAGGTGGAGCTTCGACAAAGCCTCTTAGCAACGCAGCGATCTCGTCGGCAACCGTGTCCAACGCAAAATGACCGGCGTCGAGAAGGTGAACTTGGGCGTTCGGCACGTCGCGACGATATGCTTCGGGTTCCGAAGGCGCGAAAGAAGGGTCGAATTTTCCCCAGATGACCAGTAGCCGAGGCTGCTTCTCGCGCAACCACGCCTGCCACTTGGGGTATGAATCGACGTTCGTGCGGTAGTCGTAAAACAGATCGCTTTGAATCTCGGCTTGGCCTGGTTGACTTAGAAACGCGAATTCATCGGTCCACAGATCCGGGTCATAGCGTTCCACATTGGGGTCCTCGCCCACGTGGCGCGTCCGCGTCGTTGTCAGCGAGAGCAGATTTGTGCGCAGCGTCTTTTCATTGGCTGCACGATCGGCCCAGAAAGCCCGTCGCGCCTTCCAAATGGCCCCCAGGCCTTCATTGTGTGCCACGGCATTTTGAACGATGAGGGCATTGATCCGCTCGGGATGACTCAGGGCCATGCGAAAGCCTACCGGGCCGCCATAATCTTGCATGTAGAGCGTGTAGCGATGCAGCGCGATTGATTCTGTGAAGTGATTCATGATTTCGGCAAAGCGATCGAACGTATAGGCAAACTGTGCCGGGTCCGGCCAATCGCTATGTCCAAAGCCGGGGTAGTCGGGCGCGATAAGGTGATAGCGATCGGCAAGCCGCGAAAGCAGCGGCTCATACATTCGCGACGAAGACGGCAGTCCATGAAGCAAGAGAATCGCGGGGGCATCTTTCGGCCCCGCCTCTCGATAGAAGATGGAGAGTCCATCCACCTTTACTGTGCGGTAAAAAACGGGCGCGCGCATGACGACGGTCGGTTCGCCTATTTCAGGCGGTCGGCAATGCGATCGATGCCGGCCTGCCCGCAGGCCTCATCTTTTTCGCCGGTGGGTGTGCCGCTGACGCCGATCGCGCCTATGGTATCGTTGCCGGATTTGATCGGCACCCCGCCGCCTAGCACCAGCACGTCGGTGACATTGTTCAAATTGGCGAGCGCTGGGGTTTCGGCCAGGCGTTTCGACAATGCGGTGGTCGGCGCGCGGAACGTGAGCGAGGTATAAGCCTTGCGCCGGCTCGTGTCGGCCGTATGCGGGCCAGTGCCACCGTCGCGCAGCAATACGATAGGTTGGCCCGCGTTATTGAGTACTGTAACGGAAACGCGAAACCCATCCTTGCGGCATTGGTCGAGCGTGCCCTGCGCGGCTTCGAGGGCCAGCGCCAGCGGCAGTTGTTTTTCGGTTGCGACCGTCGATTGGGCGCGTGCAGGCATGACCGCGAGCAGCGCGGTGACGGCGAGTGCTGAGCGTAGGGAATTCATAGCGCATTCCTTTCAGTGGATAAGCCGGTTCTCCGCTCATATTGTCGTGCTGCGCACTGCGACTGATTAGGTGGGAAACTCTGGAATCTGATTTCCAAAAACAGCAAAGTGACCGCCATGGCGAACCTCGACGACGTCCTGATATTCGTCCAAGTGGCCCAGTTCGAGAGCATCAGCCGGGCAGCCCGCTCGTTGGGCATGCCGATCTCGACGGTGAGCCGGCGGTTATCGGTGCTGGAGTCGAAGCTGGGCGTGTCGCTCCTGAGGCGCACAACGCGACGGGTGACCCTGACTGCGCACGGACGTGAGTACTTCGACCAGTGCAGGGAGCCGCTGGCACTCTTGGAAGAGGCTGAGCGAGCTCTGACTCTAGGACAGGAGGCGCCCGCAGGCATGTTGAGGATGTCCGTTCCGGTCATCCTCGGTCAGGCGCCCTTCCTGGACTTCCTCTCGGGGTTCCTGAACGCTCATCCGCGGATCCGGATCGATCTCTTCATCACGAATCTCTTCCTCGACCTGGTTGCTGAGAACCTTGACGTCGCGATCCGCTTCGGAGAGTTGGAGGATTCGAGCATGGTCGCCACCCCCATCGGTCAGAGCATCCGCTATGTCGTGGCAACCTCGGAATACCTGAAAGGCCGAAAGCTTCCTCGCGAGCCTGCGGACCTCGAGGTGCACGAGTGTGTGATGCTCAACGCCAGGAACAACGAGACCGACTGGGACCTGGTCAACGGAAGAAAAAAAGCACGCGTCCACGTCTCGGGGCCGATGTCTAGCCGCGACTTCAATTCGGTCAGCGCCTTCGTGTACCGGGGTCACGGCATCGGACTACTGCCGTCAACCTACTGTGACGAAGCACTCGCGAGCGGTGCACTCATTCGGCTGTTACCGAAGTGGGCTTCCCCGCAAATCCCCGTTTTCGCCGTCTACTCGAATCGGAAATTCCAGCCTTTGAGGCTGAAGGTCTTCCTGCAGGCGCTGGCAGCCTGGAAGAGCCCACTGTGGCTCGGGGAATGAGGGGCAGCGCGAGCCACGGCGCGCAAGCTGGCTGCACGACGTGGACCGAAGGGGTCGAACGCTGCAACTTGCGATACAGCAATGCTTTTGGCTAACCGGCGGACCCTCCTACTGGCCCGTCACAGTCCTCACCGCCGTGAAGTAGACCCGATGGTCGCTGTCTTCCGCCGCCGCCAATAGGTACTCCGCGGCAAGTTTCGGGTCGGCGAGCAGTTCCTCGACGAGTCGCTCGCGGTGCGACACCGTTAGCTCATCGCGCGCTCGTCGCCTGCTTCTCGCCGTCTGCGGTCTTGCCATAGCCGCTATTTTGCCTGAGTTGGCTTGCAAGGTCTGCGCCCCTCCTGCAACATGTCTGCGCCACAGGGACTGATGACCGAGATGGATCAGCGAAATCCAGCAACCTCCAGCGGCGACAAGGGAAATCGAATGCCTTCGCCCGACGCTCCCGGTACGACTGGCATGATGCAGCAGTACCTGCGCTTGAAGGCGCAGCACCCGGACATCCTGCTGTTCTACCGGATGGGCGACTTCTACGAGATGTTCTACGACGACGCCGAGCGCGCCTCGCGCCTGCTCGACCTCACCCTCACCACGCGCGGCGCCTCCGCAGGCGCGCCGATAAAGATGGCGGGCGTGCCCTATCACGCGGTCGAGCAATATCTCGCGAAGCTGGTGCGCCTCGGCGAGTCGGTGGCGATCTGCGAGCAGATCGGCGATCCGGCGACTTCCAAAGGACCGGTGGACCGGCAGGTCATGCGCATCGTCACGCCGGGAACGCTCACCGACTCGGAGCTGCTCGAGGAGAAGGCCGACAATATCCTGCTCGCCTTGGCGAAGACCAAAGGAGCGGTGGGCCTCGCATGGCTCAATCTCGCGAGCGGCGAGCTGCGCGTCACCGAGATCGCGCCGCAGCTCCTCGAGAACGAGCTGCGCCGTATCGCTCCGGCGGAAATCCTCGCCACCGAGGGCACGGTCCTGAACGGCTTCGCAGTGACCCGGCTTCCCGAATGGCACTTCGATTTCGACACCGGGCGCAAGATCCTGCTCAAGCAGCTCGGGGCGGCGAGCCTCGCCGGCTACGGCTGCGAGGACCTGGAGCCCGCGATCGCCGCCTGCGGCGCCCTGCTCGAGTATGCGAGAAAGACGCAAGGGCAGGCGCTCGCCCACGTGGCGGCGGTGATACCGGAGCGAGCGAGCGAGTACGTGCGCATGGACGCGGCGACGCGCAGGAACCTCGAGCTCACCGAGACGCTGCGCGGCGAGCCGGCTCCGACCCTTTTCTCGGTCCTGGACGAATGCGCGACCGGAATGGGAAGCCGGCTGCTGCGCCACTGGCTGCATCATCCCTTGAGAGATCACGCCGCTCTGACCGCGCGCCACGAAGCCGTGGCGGCGCTCGCCGAGGTGCACGCGGCAATTCACAAGCTGCTGCGCGGTCTCGCCGACGTCGAGCGCATCACGGGCCGCATCGCGCTGAAAAACGCGCGGCCCCGCGACCTTGCGTCGCTGCGCGACAGCCTGGCGCTCCTGCCCAAGCTCGGGCCCGCCGTGCCGCGAAGCGCGCCGCTCCTCGCAAAGATGCTCGACGACCTGAAGGTGCCGGAGGACTGCCTTGCCCTCCTCCGCCGCGCGGTCATGGAGGACCCGGCTTCGATGGTGCGCGACGGAGGCGTGATCGCGAACGGCTACAGCCGCGAGCTCGACGAGCTGCGCGCGCTGCAAACCGACTCCGGGACCTTCCTCGCGGAGCTCGAGCGGCGCGAGCGCGCCCGCACCGGCATCCCCAACCTGCGCGTCGCCTACAACAACGTGCACGGCTTCTACATCGAGATCACCAACGCCCACGCCGCCAAGGTGCCGGCCGACTACCGCCGCCGCCAGACGCTCAAGAACGCCGAGCGCTACATCACACCCGAACTGAAAGCCTTCGAGGACAAGGCGCTGTCGGCGCGCGACCGCGCGCTCGCCCTGGAAAAAACGCTCTACGACGAACTCCTGGCGTTGCTGGCCACGTACCTCCCGACGCTGCAGCGTATCGCGCGGGCGCTCGCGCAGCTCGACGTGCTCGCCTGTTTCGCGGGGACCGCCGGCAAGCGCGGCTACTGCCGTCCGGAATTCACCTCGGACATCGCCGTGGAGATCGATGAAGGCCGTCACCCCGTCGTGGAAGCCCAGGTCGAGCCCTTCATCGCCAACGGCACGCGGCTCGCGCCCGCGCGCCAGTTGCTCCTTATCACCGGCCCGAATATGGGGGGCAAGTCCACGTACATGCGCCAGGTCGCCCTCATCGTGCTGATGGCGCACGCGGGCTCGTTCGTCCCGGCAAAAGCGGCGCGCATCGGCCCCATCGACCAGATCTTCACGCGGGTCGGCGCGGCCGACGACCTGGCGGGCGGGCGCTCGACCTTCATGGTCGAGATGACCGAGTCGGCCAACATCCTGCACAACGCGACCGAGCGGAGCCTGGTGCTGATGGACGAGGTCGGGCGCGGCACCTCGACCTTCGACGGGCTCGCGCTCGCCTGGGCCATCGCGCGAGCGCTCCTGGAGCGCAACAAGGCGCTCACACTGTTCGCCACGCACTACTTCGAGATGACGCGGCTCGCGCTCGAATACAAGCAGGCGGCGAACGTCCACCTCGACGCGGTCGAGCACAAGGACACCATCGTCTTTCTGCACGCGGTCGAGGAAGGCCCGGCTTCGCAGAGCTACGGCCTGCAGGTCGCTCAGCTCGCCGGCGTCCCCAAGGCGGTCGTGCGCAACGCGCGCAGGTACCTGCAGATGCTGGAGGAGGCGAGCCTGTCGCGTGCAGGCCAGTCGGATCTCTTCGCCGCCGGCAAGTCCGAGCCGCTCGCCGAACCCGACGCCCTGCGGGATGCGCTGTCCGCGGCCAATCCCGACGAGCTCTCGCCGCGCGAAGCACTGGAGCTGCTTTACAAGCTCAAACGATTGTGATGCGCCGCCTGCTCGTCCTGCTCGCGGCGCTCGCCGGCTGCACGGCGCACATTCCGCCGCCGCTGCCCTCGGGAGGACCCACTGCGCTCCAATTCGCGCTGATCGGCGACACGCCCTACAGCGCGGCCGAAGCGACGGCGCTCGACTCGATGATCGAGGACATCAACCGCGAGGACCTCGCCTTCGTCATCCACGTCGGTGACATCACCGGCGGCCGGGGCCCCTGCACGGACGAGTGGCTCGAGGCGAGGAAGCGCCAGTTCGAGAAACTCAGGCACCCGTTCGTGATCGTTCCGGGCGACAACGAATGGGTGGACTGCCACCGCAGCGGCTTCGATCCGATGGAACGCCTGGGCAAGTTCCGCGAGCTCTTCGAATCCGGGGACACGAGCCTGGCCAACCGCAGCCTGAGGCTCGAGCGGCAATCGGGCCGCTATGCGGAATATCGCGAGCACGTACGCTGGGTCGCGGCGGGCGTGCTCTTCGTCGGCGTCAACGTGCAGGGCAGCAACAACAACCTCGGCAGGACGCCCGCGATGGACGCCGAGCACCGGGCGCGCATGGCGGCGGTGCTCGCGTGGCTGGAGGACAGCTTGCGCCTCGCTGAACGACGCAGTCTCGCTGGCATGCTTATCTTCGCGCAGGGCGATCCGGACTTCGAGGGAAAGATGCAGCGCAAGGGATCGAACGGGTTCGCCGATTTCCGCAACGCTCTGCGCGATCTGGCGCTCAGGTTCGGAAAGCCGGTCCTGTTCGTAAACGGCGACACGCATCTCTACAAGCTCGATCAGCCGATCGCCGATCCGGCGACCGGCCGGCCGCTGCAGAATTTCATCCGAGTGGTGGTGTTCGGTTCCCCCCAGACCCGCTGGATTCGGGCGGGAATAGACCCGGCGTCGCCGCGGCTCTTCCAGGTGAGCCCGGCGCCGCAATTCGCGCCGCGGCCTTAGCCGTGCATTTCGGCCCGGGGCCCGCCGCGGTGGTGGCGTCCCATGCGCTCCATGCCGTCGCGGATCGCCACCCTCACCTTCTCCTTCTGAACGGAATCGAGCGTGTCGTACACGGCGAACCAGGCCTCGCGCACCTGCTTGCGCGTCGTTTCCATCTGTGCGCGCATCTGGGCGCCCAGCTGGTCGCGCAGCTGCGCGAATTGCTTCAAGTCGGCGTCCGGCTTGTCGATCTCGGCGCGCAGCTTGGCGCGCGTCTCCTCCCCCTTGGCGCGCATGGCGCGGAAGGCCTCGCGCTGCGCGGCTTGAGCCTTCTTCCACAGCTCTTCCTGCTGCGGATTCAGATTCAGCTCCCGGTGCAGGCGCTCGAAACCGCGCATCGGTCCCATTCCTTCGGGGCCGGCTCCGCCGGGTGCCTGCGCCCAGACCGGGCCTGCGGCGAGCAAGCCGGCTGCGAACAGCGCGGCGCTCAATTTCTTTCCATGATTTTCTAACACGTCTCTCTCCTTCGAATGGTTTGGAGGAAGCTACGCGGGCATTCTCACGCGAAGCCGTTTCCAGACTATTTCCGCCGGGCCGAGATTCGTTGCAAATTGTTTCCGCCGGCGGACGCAGCCGGCGGGGTCAGTGCAGGTCGAGCGCGTGGCCCTTCAGGGCCTCGAGGGGGACGTACTTGAGGACGTTTTCGTGAGTGGACTCGAGGACCACCTGCGGCGCCATGCCGGCCTTGTGGGCCTCGACCCAGCGCAGCACGTGAAGGCACCAGCGGTCCCCGGGCTGGAGGCCCTTGAAGCGCATCTCCGGGCGCGGCGTGGAGAGATCGTTGCCGCGCGAGCGGCTGAACTCGAGAAACTCCGCGGTCGCCTTGATGCAGACCAGGTGCGCGACCCCTTCCGCGTCGTGCGTCGCGCAGCAGCCGTCGCGGAAGAACCCGGTGAGCGGCGCGTAGCTGCAGGCGAGCAAGGGGCCGCCGAGCACGTTCTTTTCCTTGGAGAGGACGGAACTCATCGGACGATATTCTAGCCGGTTCTCATTCCGGCGGGACACCGTTCGCGTGCCATTTCACGGCTTTTTCCCCTCCCTCCGCGCGATCCATTCAACGACGATCCCCTCGAGCACGGCGAGCGGCATCGCGCCGTTGTCAATGACCACCGAGTGGAAGTCCCTTGCGTTGAAGCCTGCGCCGAGCGATTTCTCCGCCCGAGCGCGAAGGTCGCGCATCTTTCGGTACCCGAGCAGATAGCCGAGCGCTTGCGCCGGGTTCGAGAAGTATCGGTCCACCTCGCTCACAGCGAAGTCCTTGTCGACTCCGCCCTGGCTGCGCAGGTAGGCGATCGCCTTGTCGCGCGGCCAGTTGTAGGCGTGGATACCGGTATCGACGACGAGCCGCGCCGCGCGAAAGAGCTGCGCCTGGAGGTTGCCGTAGCGCTGGTACGGATCCTTGTAGAACCCGAGGTCGTAGCCGAGCCATTCTGCATAGAGCGCCCAGCCCTCCCCGAATGCGATGTTGAAGTTCGCCTGCGAGCGCCACGGATGCAGCCCCTCGATCTCCGCAGCGCGCGCGACCTGCATGTGATGGCCGGGCACGGCTTCATGCAGGAAGAGCGTCTCCACGCGCCACTTTGCCTCGCTCGCGTAGCCGAGCGCGTTGATGGTGAAGTAGGCGCTGGTTCCGAGCGCGAGCGAGCCGATCTGGTAGTTCGCCGCGGTGCTGCTCGCCGCCTCCGCGGGCGTCATCGCGCGCACCGCGTAGCCCATACGCGGCGCGCTGTGGAAGAGCTTGGGAAGCTGCGGGTCGACGCGGGCCGGCATCGAGCGATACGCGGCGAGCACGGCGTCCGAAGACTCGAAGAAGAACTTCGGGTCGGTACGCAGGTGCTCGATGAATTCATCCGTCGTTCCCTT
>Ga0137418_10007152_pt1 | contig 10257 bp, 11 predicted proteins | sample CZODoug3_1_2_16f_FD_122242 | JGI IMG/M metagenome (GOLD analysis project Ga0137418, IMG submission 122242) | Vadose zone soil fungal communities from Angelo Coast Range Reserve, California, USA - CZODoug3_1_2_16fungal (Hybrid Assembly) | ecosystem: Environmental > Terrestrial > Soil > Vadose... | reverse complement strand
CGAGCATGTTGATTGTGATGCTGAGGGCGAGGCCGGCGGTTCCGGCGGAGCGGGTGGCCATGCGGAGCGGGGTGAATACGTAGTCGGCCAGCCAGTTGGTGAGCGACATGTGCCAGCGGCGCCAGAAGTCGCTGATGCTGGAGGCGGTGAAGGGGCGGTTGAAGTTTTCGGGGCCAACGATGCCGAACATCAGGCCGAGGCCCAGAGCGATATCGGTGAGGGCGGAGAAATCTGCGTACATTTGGAGCGGGAAGAGGTAGAAGCCTGTTAGCAGGCTGGCTCCGTGCAAGGCGTGAGTGTGGGCGAAGATGTAGTTGACGGTGGGGGCCAGGTTGTCTGCGATTATCAACTTCTTGGCCAGTCCCCAGACGAGGCGTGAAAGGCCCAACCAGATCGCCGTGCGCGCGGGGGGAACCTGGGCGAGGAAGTCGGCTGGGCGCTGAATTGGGCCAGCTGTGATTTGTGGAAAGAAGGCGATGGCGGCGGCGAATTGGGTGAAGCTGCGGGCCGGCTCGATCTTGCCCCAGTAGACGTCGATGATGTAGCTCATCAGCTTGAAGGTGTAGTAGGAGAGGCCGAGGGGGGCGGCGAGTTTCCCGAAGCTTCCTAGAGGCAGAACTGCTGCGGCTTTGAAAAAACACAACCAGAGGGTCAGGAGCGAGATTGCGGATAGGAAGGCGAGGTAGGCGCGCTGTCGCTGATGGCTGACATACTTGCCGGCAAGAGAGGTAAAGATTGTAGCGGCGGCAAGGGCTAAGGCCGCGCGAACGCTCACGGCACAGACGTAGCCGTAGGAGGCGAGCAGCAGGAACAGGACTCGACAGCGTTCTGGTAGGACGTAGTACAGGCACACCATCAGGGGGAGGATGAGGAGGAACTTGAAGGAAGTGAACGTCACGGGGTGGCGGTCACCTTCTTTGCTGTCAGTTCTGCGAGGTCGCCCACGATCTTCAGTCCGGTGACTTCGCGGGTGGTGAATTTGATTTTGAATTTCTTTTCGACGGCGACGATTAGATCGATGTGGTTGAGGGAATCCCAGTTTTCTACGTCGGCGGCGGTCATGGCGTCGTGGAGGACGAGGTTTGGCTGGTCGAAGACGGTGCGGAAGACGTCGGTTAGGTTTTCTAGGGCTTGGGTGTGGTCCATGGTTCTTTCTCGACGTTACTACGGCTGGGGGCTGGGATTGTTTTCATAAGGGATTCGTGAGTCTTCGTGCCTAAACCTTGCCTCAGCGGCTAAAGCCGGTCTTGTTTTGTGTTTGATCGCAGGGCTGAAGCCCTGCGCCGCCCCAAAGCGCTGTTCTTTGAGCGCAAATCCCCACTCAAGCCAAAGGAAGGCTTGAGTGGGGCACCCCAGCATGTCACGGTTCCGCCGTCTTCATAAACGTTGGACGGGGGTTGTATTGCGCGGTGAGGAGGTGCCATTGGGCTTCGCCGTTGGGGCCTTCTGCGATTTTTGCGAAGCCGAATTGGTGGAAGAAATCTTTGACCATGGCGTTCTTGGCGGTGGGAATGTATTCCGCAGTCACGCGGGCAAGACCCAGCTTTCGGGCGTGTTCGACGACCTGGTTCATTAGGAAAGTCTCGACGCCACGGCCCAGGACGCGGCAGCTCATGAGCCAGTCGCGGATGGCTAGGGTTGCCGTGTCGGGTTTCGTCTCGACCGTGACAATGGAGATGAGGCCGTGGTCGCTTAGGCGGTCGGCTAGTTTGGCATACAGTGGGAGGCAGGCTGGGTTCTCCATCAGAGCTTTGCATTCAATTTCGGAGAGGCGGCGGGTGGTTAGGTTGAACTGGTTGCTGCGCTGCATAAGCTGGGAGATGCGGGGGAGGTGGAACGGGTCGAAGCGGGCTACGGCGATGCGCATGTTGAGCGACTGCAGGAATTCCTCGACGGAGGCGAAGCCGGCTTGTTCTTCGCGGCGGCTGGCTTCGGCTTGGTAGAGTTCGGTGCGATTGGCGTCTTCGGCGGAAAATGATGTGGTCTCGAAGAGGTTGAGTTCTGAGATGGCGCGGACGTAGTCGGCGGGATCCTCGGGGAGTTCGGGGACGACGACGCCGGGGACCAGTTCGCGAACCAGGTTGCGCTCGAACGGACTGTCATCGAGAAATACCATGGAATCGAATCCGATATTCAGCGTTTCCTTGATCTGGCGGATGTTAACGGCCTTGTCGTTCCAATTTGCGACGAATGCGGCGAAGTCTTCGCGGCGTAGGACCATCTCCGGGTGCTTCTCGAATGGCAAAAGGGCATTGGCCACTTCATTTTTGCTGCAGACTGCGAGCACGATTCCTCTTTGTTTCAAAGCGCGGAGGTACAGTTGCATGCGGTAAAAAGCTTCGCCTTCGCCGTGAGCGCTGAATTGGATGCCATCGAGGCCGTCGTCGCCGATGACGCCGCCCCAGAGGGTGTTGTCCAAGTCGACGACCACGCATTTGATGACCTGGCCCAGGCTCGCCATCACGATTTTCACGACGCTGTCGGCGACGTAGGGTTGGCAGTCCAGAGCGCAGAGATACTTGGCGCTGTCCCAGAAGCGGTCTTCAAACCATTGTTGCCTTCCGAGCCACGACGCTATGCTCTCGACGTCGCAGAGCAGAACGCTGCCTCGGGAGCGGGCGTTCTCGGCAATGCGCGAGTTCAGCGCCGCGACAGTCGCGTACATCGACTGCGGAACTTTTTGGTCGAAGTTGCCGAAGAAGCGTTCGTAGGGGAGCACGAAATTGCTTTGCAGGATGGTGGCTGGAATGTTGGAGTGGATGGCGTCCCAAACGCGCGTGATGCGTTCGGAGGTGGTGTCTACAAAGGTAAACGCGTCGGTCTCCGGGCGTAGAAAAACAGCCCGCAGAGCCTGGATGGAGTTCAATATCACGACGATTTGAGGCTGAAACTTGTAGAGGCCGGAATTGCGATCGTGGACTTCGAGCTCAATCGCGTCGAAGGGCCCCTCGTAGATCTCAGCGTCAACACCCTGGCGGGCAAACAGAGCGCGAAGGATGGGGACGAAGCGCTGCGTGGCCGCATCGGAGAGCAGCGCCAGCTTGATCTTGTTTTTCGCTGGAGCAGCGGAATCGAGCCGCCGGCTTTCTGCTAGCAGCGCCGCGTAACCGAGATTGCGCTCCGTTGTCGACATGAATCGGAGATCTATTGTCGCAGACTGTTCTTGACGGCTTCCTTGTGCGCCTTGCGCCGGGACCAGTAAGTGGAGACGCGCCACCACAGATCGGCGTGTTTGGGGCAATCATGCTCTTCCAGGAGGAGAGCGGGCTGCGGTTCGGCCGAGAAGTCAAAGCTATCGAGCATGTCATTGGCCCGCGTGTCGTCGTCGGTGAGCGCCTTCAGATTGAATCGCCGCTCGGCAAATTTCAAGAACGAGGAGAAGTCATATTGGGTGTGGCTGACGTATCCCTTGCGCGCATAGGGAGAAATAATAAGCAACGGCACTCTCGGTCCCAGCGTGTAGGGCCCGAGCGAGGGCGGGGGAACGTGATCGTAGAAGCCGCCGAAATCGTCCCAGGTTAGAAACACAGCGGTGGAATTCCAGTCCGGACCCTGCATCACTGCGTTGAGTTCGCGCACAGTCCAGTTTTCGCCTTTGCAGGTGCTCAGCGGGGGATGCTCGTTGGCTCCACCTGTAATCAGCCAGCTTACGGCCGGCAAGTGGCCGTTTTTGGCGTCGATTTCGAACTGGGAATCGGGCACGACGCGTTCTTCCCAGAGGGGGGAGTTGCGGATGTGGCGAATTGCATCCAGCGTCGAGAATTGGTAGCCATAGTGGCCCCTGGAGGGTGCGTAATACTTCCAGGAGATGTGTGCGGATTCCAGGGAGTCGGCTAACGTCTGAAAATCCAAGCATGGGGGCTCGGTGGTGATTCTTCCGTCTTTTTGCACGACAGCCACGGTCTGATTCTCGTCGGAATCACAACCCCAGTTGCCACGGCTGGCGTGGGGATCATCGATCACGCCGCCGGATTGCGCCGCTACGGTGTACAGGTGATTGGGAAAGCTGGGGCCGGCGAGGGAGGAAAACATTCGGTCGGCTAGAACGAAGTTCCGGGCATAGGCGAAATAGTTGGGGATGTCGGATTCGACGAATTGGGTATAGGGGTAGCGGTAGCCATCGACGTAGCCGCTATCGACCTGGTCAAATTTCCCCATTTTGCCGCCATCGATGGCGATGATGGCGTCGCGCCAGGAGTGGCCGATGTCGTAGGGTCCGACGTCGGGCGATGGGGTCAGAGGTATGAAGGTCCCATCCGAAATCTTTCCGGAGGTGGCACCGTCGGCGCCGGGAAAGCTGCCGAAATAGTGATCGAAGGAGCGATTCTCTTTAATGATGAAGACGATGTGTTGGATCTTCTGAATGCCTTCGCCAGGGGCGGCTTGGGTGGGGGTCCGCGTGGCTAAAGCCTTGTAGGAAGAGCCGGAATGACATCCAGTTAGGCTCAACATCAGCAGGCAGGGAAGGTAGTTGAACAGCAGGGACCGGGGGTCTGTTCTCATAGGTAGCAGGCGATGAAATCCTGAGTAACATTATCTAAATCCAAGCCTCGGACAGAATCGAGGTGCGACGAAAGGCTGCGTTCACTCAAAGGTTAACAATCCTAACGGTTGGGGCACAAACCCTTGGGTGCATGGTGCAAGTTTCGGGTTGCACCGTCCGAGAACCCAGCTGCGGCTCTGAGCGGCCTTCCCCGCCCGATCACTATCACGATCAGAATAGGGCACCCCCCCGGAACTGGTCTATCTTCTCCTCTTGGCGGGCGCTTGTTCCACCACTGGAGCAACCACAGGCGCAGGAGCCAGGGCATCCGTGACGCCCTTGGGGAGTTTGTTCGCCTCGGCAACGAGCAGGCTGACTTGCCACATCTGGGTCTCGGAGAGCGAGGAGCGGAATCCGGGCATGCCGGAGAGGCGAATGCCGTTGGCGACCTTCCAGTAGCTTTCTCCGGGCTCGTCGTCCGTCACGCCCTTGCCTTCGAGGAGTTTTGGAGGGCGCGGGTACATGCCTGTGGCAATGGCCGTTTGTGGCTGAGCCGGGAGGCCGTGGCAGACACCGCAGTGATCTCGGTAGAGGGTGGCGCCGGCGAGGAGGTTGGGTTCGTCGGCCTGGATAGGAACGGATTTCGGCATTTCCTTCTGGATGCGGACGTCCAGAGCCTTATGGGCGAGCATGTGCTCAAAGGGCATATCGGGATCGGAGGTGGCCACGGGGGCGTGTCCGCCGGTGACGTACCAATAGCCCGCGGCCCCGACAGCCAGCACGCCAAAGATCAGACCCCAAATGAAGGCTCTCATGGTACGTTCTCCTTATGGAACGACAGGGCTCTTTAATGCGATTCGCTCGTGAATAGTACGCATCACGATAGCAGGGAGGGAAAGAAGGGCGCAACCTTCCGGGCATTTCCGGCACTTGCGGGCTCTCGCGGGGCGGAGCCGGGCCTGATACAAGCTTAACCCTTACCTCGGCGGCTGAAGCCGCACCCTGTTGTGGGTTGTGACGCGGTGCTCAAGCGCTGCTCTACCGTGCCGGGTTAGGCGGAAGAACTGTTTCATGCGTGCGCTGAGCGGAAGCATTGGTGCCGTCTCGGCGATCAGGGCAACCTGGGAGCTTGGGGCCCAATCCAGGAGTGGGTCGTGAGCAGGCGCGCCGCTCTGCCATTTCATTTGGACTGGAGTTGAAGAGTGGTGGGGACGGCTTAGGGGAATCCGGGGAGGGCTTTGCCGTCGGGTAGTTCGATGCGCTCGAGGTGCATGTAGGGGGAGCCGTCTTTGGCGCGGAAGCCGAAGATCTTGACTTGGTCGCCGGCTTTGACTGTGGTTTTGGTCCAGCCGAAGCGGGTTAGCATGAGCGGGCTTCCACATTCCAAGAGCCATTTTGTGGGCTTGCCGCGGTCGTCTTTTACGTCCACGTGGATGTGGGGATGGGGATTGATCCACTCGAAGCCGGTGACTGATCCCTGCATGGTTACGATGTGGGTTGTGTCGAAGAGGGCAGTGCCGTGATGGGCGAAGAGATTCGGGGTGGCCGCGAGGGTGAGGAATACGGTGAGTTGGATGGGGAAACGCATTTAGTTTTCCGAGAGGCTTGGTTGCTACGGTCAGGTAATTTTACGCCGTTTGGCGAGTTGTGGGCCTTGCTCGAAAACAAGACCGCGCGGGCGGGGTCGCCCGCGACTACACGAATCTAGGACTTCGGGGCTGGATGTAGCCAAGATGTTGTCTAATGGGATGGGATGAATCGACCACTTTGCATCGCAGCCGCCCTGCTTGCAGTCTTCTGCTCTGCCGCTCCTGGGCGCGCCCAGGATAACACAGAGATCCAGGTTTACGGGTCTGACCTGGTTGCGCCTGGCGACACGATGGTAGAGATCCATAGCAACTTCACCGTGAAGGGAACCAAGACCGTGGTCGATGGTGTGCTTCCCACCAATCACGCCGAGCACGAGACTCTGGAGATCACGCACGGGTTTACCAGCTGGTTTGAGACTGGGTTCTATGTCTTCTCGACGATTCAACCCGATGGCGGGTGGATGTGGGTGGGCGATCATATTCGGCCTCGGGTGGCGATTCCGGATTCCTGGCATTGGCCAGTTGGGCTGAGCCTTTCCACGGAGTTCGGTTATCAGCAGCGGAACTTTTCGACGGATACGTGGACTTGGGAAATTCGTCCGATTATCGATAAAAAAGTCGGGCGGTGGTATCTCGCGTTTAATCCCACTGTGGATAAGTCTTTTCATGGGGCTGGTGAAAACGACGGGTGGGGTTTCTCTCCGAATGCCAAGGTCAGCTATGACTTCACCAAGAAGATTGCGGGTGGGATTGAGTATTACGGAGCGCTGGGGCCGATTACTGACTTTGATCCAGTGCATGACCAGCAGCAGCAGATTTTTCCTTCGATTGATTTGAATGTGTCTCCCAATTGGGAATTTAATTTTGGGGTGGGAATTGGAGCTACTGGCGGTACCGATCATTTGATTGTGAAGTGTATTGTGGGGCGGCGGTTTCATTGGAGGAAGAGGAAGCCTTGAGAGAGTTTTGGGCTGAGGGTGAGTTTACAGCGTAAAAATTAAGACGCGGGAATAGCTTAGAGCAACACCTCGCGGACAAGAGTGTCCGCGCCATACAAGCTTAATGCCCTCCGGTGGGCTTGCGTCTCCACGGCGACAGAACCATATAGCGCGGAGTTGCGGTGGTGTTTGCCTTGCTGGCTGCCAGCAGACTGCGGCGCCGTAGCCATGCCACGGCTGCCTGCGCGGAACTCTTTGAGATGCCGATGTTCTCGGCCAGATCTTGATAGCTGATTTGTACGGCCGCGCCCCGTCGGCGCTGTTCGGCGGCCAACCACAAGTACACCAAGAAGCTGGCGGGACGACGGTCGTGGCCTACGAGGTCGCGCATTAAGACTTCCGTTACGTACTCGTCGATCTTCATTGCTATACCGATCGCTAGTATAGCAACAACTGGCTGATTGCATCTTTGCGCTGGGTCGCGATATGTTCGTGGGAATTTCGAAGGAGAGCGCAAAATGATTCGTGGCATCAAGCTTGTTTCAATCCCAGTTCGTAATCAGGATGTGGCGCTGAAGTTCTATACCGATAAGATGGGTTTTAAAGTCGCGACTGATCAGCCCATGGGCCCTGGGCAGCGTTGGATCGAACTTTCGATTCCCGGGTCCGACGCCAGTCTGGCGTTGTTTACTCCCCCGGGGCACGAGGATCGGATTGGCGGGTTTCAGCCGATGACGTTTTGGTGCGATGACGTGTTCGCGACGGCCTCTGCTCTGAAAGCTAAGGGCGTAGAGTTGGCCGAGGAGCCTAAGAAGGAAGTTTGGGGCACGATGGCGAAGTTTAGGGACCCGGACGGGAACGAGTTCGTGTTTTCCAGCCGGAAGTAGCTAATCGCTTCGGTCAAAGTGCCCCATAGGTCTGTCCCTTCTTCGGCGGTTATCCCACTTTTGCCGAAGAATTGGCCTCTCTTAGCTTCTGCGCGCACTCCTCGCAGCACACTTCGACCGTTTTGCCGCCGATCTTGACCTCAATTGCGTTTTCGTCGAGCTTGAAGTCGCAAGCCGCACAAGTTCTTTCCGTCATGACATGCCTCCTTGAGTTTCCCGAACTTGAATCTCTGACTCGAATTCCTGGTTCGAATCCCCGATTCGAATCCCTAACGCCCGGGTGTCCTCAGTAGGCCACTGGAGAGGAGAGGGTCGCTATCAGAATCTTTAGCGAGTTGTAGGAGGGTTCTTAACGCCGCAGTGCGGATCGCCTGAATTCCGAAGGCGTGCGGCCGTAGGCTTCGCGGAACGCGGCGCTGAAGTGGCTGTGGCTGGAGAAGCCAAGGTCGAGGCTGAGGGCAGTGAGGTCGTCATATTGCCCAAGCAGGTCTAACGCTCGCGCTAAGCGAAGCCGCAATTGGTAGCGATACAAGGGAATGCCTTCGACTTGTTGAAATACCTGTGTGAGATAAACGGGAGAACCGCGCACCTCGGAGGCAATTTCGGCTAGCGTCCAGCGCCGGGAAAGATCGCTAGCCAGTACGAGTTTGACGCGGTCGACCAGCCGTTGCCGTCCAATGCTGGCGCCGGCGGCGTGCGTGGTGCGCGGGCCGAGCGCTCGCTGCACCAGAGTTAAAGCAAGACCCTCTGCTTCCAAGGGCTCGGCGATACCCTGGCGCAAGCTGTGCCGCAACAGAGCCACGAGGGCTTGCGCGCGAGCATCAATCCGTAAGCGCTGTTCGCGAAATGCTAGCCTCGATTGGTTGCGGAGAAGTGCTGTGGGCGCGATTTCGCGCAGCAGGGGCTCACTGAGGACCAGCGTCAAACTGGCGTCGCCACCCGCGACGGGATGGCTGACGCTGTAGCCTTCCGTGGCGTTGAAAAACACAACCTGGTTGGCCTCGGCTACGGCTTGATCCTGTCCAAGATGCCGCACATAGACACCACGATAGGGGAACACGAGCTGAGTTGCAGCCGTGCACTCTTCCGCGCTCCGATGCCGGCAGGTGCCGCGGCAGTGGACGTCCTGGATCGCGACGGTTGGAGTTTTTAGAAGCGGTTGAGCGGTGAATTCGGACATGGCTCTAGTTGCGGTGGTTGGACGCGACAACTCCACTCTCAGTCTACAAAAAAGGCGCAGTGTGCGTTCGAGCCTGAAGTGGGGACGAAGGTACTGCCTGGACATCCCGGTTGTGGGTCAGTCTCCGAGTTGCCGACCAACCACTCGGAACCTCCGAACGACCAGACAAAAATTCGGCAAGCTTTATAATCGGGTCAACTCCATGCCCGACCTTAAAGAGCTCGACGAACACTATAGGTCCCTCAGCGACGAGGAACTCTTGAAGCTTAGGGCGGAAGGCGGCTTCACAGGGGAAGCCGAGAAGGTCCTCGACAAGGAACTCGCACGGCGCAATCTCACGTCCGACGACGCAAAGCGACACTTTGCTCCAGATTGGCTTGATAAAGCAGATGTGGGCGTGGTCGGTGTCCTCAAGCTTGAGAGTGGCGAGAGGGTTACCGCAGAAGTTGTCGGGCTGAACGAAGAGGGAGATCGACTCTCTGTAAAGGTGATCTCTCCGGATCGCGCTCTTCGGAACGGCCGTCGGAATCATCGCGCCATTCCGCTCCATCGGATTGTTTCATTCGAGCCGCAGCCGGATTTGATGGCGCGGTGGCCGTTCTCTGATCCATGCAGGGATGTATCCCTCTCGAATCCACGCTTCATCATGCTGACAACGATCTTCCTGTGCCTGACCGTGGGTAGCCTGCCCCTTTTTCTTCTCCTTGCAAGCAGGCCCTGGGGGGTGCAGGCAGCGTCGATCATTACCTATACGCTTTTCGAGGTGTTCTTTACGTTTGCAAGAACGGGCGGTGGAATCTCCGGCCCGAATGTCCCCCGCTTCATGTTCACGTGCCCCGCTGTCGAGCCGCAGATTCTGCGCCTTCTTTGGCGTCACCTTGGCTTTCTCCTTGTGTTGTTTGTCGTTCAAACCGCGATGCTGACGGCCCGTCCACACCTATCCGCATGGTGGAATACGCAGGACAGGAAAGGATTCACGCCTTTCGATGGTGCTTTTCTTCTGCTCTGCTTCGGCCTTGCATGGACTCAAGTCCGCACCAATCGATCCCTTCTCGACCGCGCGCACAGGGAGTTCTCCGAGTTGGTACCGAATGACGGGCGATCCGGAGTGCGCCGGGTTAAACCGGCATGTTGTAGGGGATGCAAGAGCCCTACAGGAAAGGAAGTAGCGAATCCATCC
>Ga0137418_10007151_pt1 | contig 10258 bp, 10 predicted proteins | sample CZODoug3_1_2_16f_FD_122242 | JGI IMG/M metagenome (GOLD analysis project Ga0137418, IMG submission 122242) | Vadose zone soil fungal communities from Angelo Coast Range Reserve, California, USA - CZODoug3_1_2_16fungal (Hybrid Assembly) | ecosystem: Environmental > Terrestrial > Soil > Vadose... | reverse complement strand
TCGATGTAGTTCTCCACCTGGATGAACTCGCTCGTCTCCTCACGCAAAACACCGACCTCCGGGCTGCGCAAAAGCTTCCGAATACGTTCGAACGCCTGCACAAATTCCTCGGAGGTATCGGCGCGAATCACACCACGGCTGCCGGAGAGCGCCAATGGTTTGAGCACGCAGGGAAAGGTAATTTCCCCAGAGGCACTGAGCTGGAGCGGGTTCGAGTGCAAGGGAGATCTCTTGAAGGCCGGAACATTCAACCCGGCATCCCGCAACCGCTCGCGCGAGCGGTATTTATCGCGGCAGATGTCGGTGGCTCCTGGAGGATGGCCCCGCAAGCCGAGTTTTTGGCAGGCGCGAGCGCCGGTTGAGGTGGGCCGATCGCCGATGGAGACGATCGCGTCAAGAGGATTGGACGCGGCGAAATCGCAGATCTTCTGCGCCGAGGCTTCGGGATCTTCAAAGCGCAGGGGAAGAGCGCCATCCTGCCACGGGTCATCGAGCACGTGGCACCGGTCCGTTCCGAAGGTCATGGACAGCCCCAACTTCTTTGCGGCCTCGATAAAGGCGCACGTCTGGTATCCCGTGGTCGTGCACAACACGAGAAGTCTTTTTGGTTGGGAGGCCGTTGTTCCTCGTACAAGCATCGCGGCCAGTCCTAATATTGGACGAACCTCAGAATATGGAGAGCGAGGCCCGCATTCGAACACTCGCGAGTCTACATCCCTTGATGGCGCTGCGCTATTCAGCTACCCATCGGACCCATCGGAACCCGTACAACCTGGCGTACCGACTGACGCCATTTGAGGCGTATCGCCAATCTTTGGTGAAGAAAATCGAAGTTGCGCCGGTGGTCAAAGAAGACGACTTCAACCAAGTGTTCGTGAGGGTGAACAAAATACGGACTGCCGCCAAGACGGTTCAGGCCAAGATTGCCGTCCACCAGCGCATGGCGAACGCGGGAGTCAAAGAGGAAGCGTACCTTTTCAGGCCGGGGGATTGCCTACAAACGAAAACCGACCGCCCCGAGTACGCCAGCTTTGTGATTGACGAGATCAGTGTCGGCGATCAGTTGGTGCCCTTCAAGAACGGGATCGAAGCCGGCGTAGGTCAGACGCAGGGCGGCGATCAGGCAGCACTATTTCGTGAGCAGATCCGGTACACCGTCGAGGAGCATTTCCGAAAGCAGAGGCGGCTGAAGGCGGCGGGGATCAAGGTGCTGTCGTTATTCTTCATTGACCGGGTGGAGAACTACCTGGGCCAACCTCCGCTGAACAAGGGAGAGGATCGGATAGATGGCCTTTATCCAGGAATCATCCGAGAATTGTTTGATGAAGCATTCGAGGAACTAAAGCCGAAGTATTCCGAGTTTGCGGACTCGAAGGCGACTGATGTGCGAGCCAGCTACTTTGCGAAAAAAACCGCCGGGGTGGAATAACGGAAACCATCGATTCGACAAGCGGACAGAGTGCGGAAGATCGAGCGGCTTATAACCTCATCATGGAATGGCGGCTTTTGGTTTTCTCAATCCGCTCCTGGCCGCCTTTATTCACGTGGCTTCAGAGTTGGCATTCATCCTCAATTCCACGAGATTGTTGCCCCGAAGTTCTGCAGCCAGGCGATGAGTCGAGAGTTGACGCGAAACTTGAGCTGTGGGTATGCAGGTTGCTCATGTGATCCAGACTCGTAAGGGGCGGGATTAGGGTTAGTCCCGGTCGCCCTGGCGATCGTCGGCATTTTGATCGCGGCATTCTTGGTACTCTCTGGCAGATTGCAAGAACCGTTCGAAATGCACGAACTCTACGGCCTATTGGATTAGGTAGCGTTTTGAGGCGGGACCGATCAGGCACTGTGAACCGAGACCGAGATTGTCCGCTGAAAACGAAGCGCCTCGTCGTCGGGCAGGTTACGATCTGTCGAGACTGCTGTTGCGGCAATTTCGAGCGTGGGTTGCCCGACGTTCCGGTGGAGTGGCTCAAGAGTGAATGGCGCAAGCGAGGCCTATTGAAGCGGGTTCAATTAACCATCAGCGGTTGTGTTGGCCCTTGTGATGTGCCGAATGTGGTTGTGATTACAAGCGCGTCCGGCACTGAGTGGCTAGGAAATATTGTTAGGCTGGAACAACATCGGAGCCTGCTGGAGTGGGCTGTCCGGTGCAGGGATGCAGGCGAGATGTTAGCCCTACCGTCCCAGTTCCACGAATGCAGGATCAGCCCTTTTCGTTCGTAAAGCTCTGCGGAGTCCGGGAGGAGCCGTCGAACGGCTCCCCGACAAAGGGGTGCGGCCTATGACCGATCCACGAAGTCATTCGGCACTCTCGGCCGTGCTGGTGGCGGTGTCTCCCGTCCTTTCATTGCTGACCGCGGCTCAGGAAAAGAAGGTTCCGCTACACGGTGGACCCCAAAGCGATTGTCTCCGTCACAAATAATTGCGGTCCTATCACAGTCAAGCCATCCGGAAACAATCAAGTGGTGGTCACGACAGTATCGCGTTCGGATGCAGTTACCTTCGAGAATGAGCAACGTGGTAATCGCGTTGATCTTCGGGCGAGCTCTAAGCATCAGGGCTCCAGTGGCCGTACCCGCCGATGCGTTTGTGACCCTGCGGTCGTCCGACGGGAAGGTTCATGCGCAGGGACTACGTGGCGATGTAGTCCTCGAAGGCGTAACTGGAACGGTTGAAGCGACCGATATCAGTAATGCCCATCTGCATGTGAGAACTCTTAGCGGGCCCGTTAGCTTGACCGATATTCGCGATAGCCACGTGGACATCCACTCCGTGAGCGGCAGCGTCAACATCCACAACGTGAGCGAATCGTCGCTTGAGGTGCGCTCGGAAAGCGGTCGAATCATGTATGAGGGCGATCCCGGTACCGCGGGACGATATCTGCTCACGAGTTAGTCGGGAGATCTCGAAGTCTCGATCCCTGCCAGTGCTCTGGTCGAAATCAATGCTCATTCGCTGAAGGGCGAGTCCGATCAGGGGTTCCCGAGCGCCGGCCGTGCTCCCGCAACAGGCCAGGGAAGTCTGCTGCTGGACCCCAGAATTATGGGTGCATCACGATTTGTCCTGCGCTCGTTCCGCGGCAGGATCCACGTCAAGCGGCCCTGACCTGCCAGCGCATCACCGTTGTTGAGCCTGTTGCACTCTCCACAAGCGATGAGGGAGGAAGCGCCCCGCAGGAATGGCTGGGGAAAGTGCCAGATCTCACCCGATTATCCTTAACTTCTGGAGTGCCGTGCGAAATGGACAGCAGTTGTGGGTTACAGTGGCGTCCAAGACAAAACACACCCGGTCTGCCGCAGCCACAGGATTCACGATCGGTCAGGATCGGACTGGGGGACGGTTACCCTGGTGATCGCACCTTCGTGGATGTGATGAGCTGATTGCCGAGGCACTGTCGTTGCGTTCGTTTCCTGTTTTGGTATAGATTCAAACAACACATCCATGGGGTAGCGGTTATGCGGTCGATCTCGAGACGGGTAGCGTGTCTGTGCGTGCTGCTGACATTTTGGTCAGCAATAGCATTCGCTGCGCACCAACATTCGAATGCGACCGAGTCGACAAGGTGTACGGTCTGTGTGGCCGCCCATTCAGCTTCCCCCAAAGCCACTGCCAACTTGCCGAAGTTGGCGTTTGTTTCCGTATCCAGCTTTCGGCCGAAACCGGTTTCTGCCAAGCAACGCCTCATAGCCTTCGCTCTTTGTGTCCGCCCGCCTCCAAGCGTCTAACGATCAGATTTCAGTCAACTAAAGGTCCGGTTCGTCTCCCGTGAACCGTGCACATGATCTTTTAGACCACATTCTTTTGGAGGAATCATGCTGGCTTTCTACAAAAGGTCGCTGTTTGCGGCTGCTACAGTCGTTTTCTATTTGGTGCTGGGTGTTAGTGCATACGCGCAATCGGGCGGAAATTCGACATCGGTTACAGGCACAGTCCTGGACCCATCAGGGGCAGTGGTTTCCAACGCAATAGTGGAGATCCACAATCCCGTCAGCCAGTTTGACCGCTCCACGGCCACGGACAACTCGGGTAAGTTTAGTATTCCCAACGTTCCATTCAACCCGTACCACCTCAGCATTACGGCCACGGGGTTTGCTCCATATTCTCAAGATATCGACGTTCGCTCTCTCGTCCCGTTGACTGTCAGCATTAACCTGAAGGTTGAAGGATCGTCTACTGTTGTTACGGTCGAAAGTGGCTCGGACCTGATCGAAAACGATTCGACGTTCCATACCGATGTGGACAAGGCGATCGTAGACAGACTCCCGCTCGAGAGTCAGTCATCTTCACTGAGTTCCGCTGTAACCCTGGTTACGCCCGGCATCGCTGCCGATTCGAACGGTTCCTTTCACGGATTGGGCGACCACGCCGAAAACTCGTTCTCCGTGGATGGCCAGCCGATCACCGACCAGCAGAGTAAGACATTTTCCAACCAGGTGCCCCTGGACGCAGTGCAGTCGATAGAGGTGATCTCCGGAGCGCCACCCGCCGAATACGGCGAGAAGACGAGCCTGGTGATTAACCTCACCACTCGTTCAGGCCAGGGCGTTACCAAGCCCACGGGAAGCGTGACCACTTCTTATGGCTCTTTTGGGACTGCCAACGTCGGCGTCACCTTTGCTTATGGCGGCGACAAGTGGGGCAACTTCATTTCCGCGAATGCGCTCAACAGCGGCCGCTTCCTGGACCCGCCTGAGTTTGTCGTGATGCACGACAAGGGCAACGAAGAGAACCTTTTCGACCGCGTGGACTACCAGATATCGACCGCAGATTCCATTCACGTGAACCTGGGATACACCCGCTCATGGTTCCAGAATCCGAACTCTTTCGATGCCCAGAACGCCACCGCATGGAAAGGGCTGGTTGTCGACAATAACGGACTCGACCCCAACGGCAACGTCGTGGGCCCCGCGGACCAACGCTCACAGATTAAGACTTTCAACATTGCGCCCTCGTGGATTCGGTTGTTGAATACAACAACCGTCTTGACCCTGGGGGCTTTCGTCCGGCGGGATCAGTACAACTACTATCCGAGCGGCAACCCATTCGCCGACCTCGCGCCCGATCTCCAGTCGCAGACTGTGGGCCAGGACCGCACGCTCACAAATGCCGGAATTCGTTCCTATATCTCCCATGTGAAGGGTATCCATAACGTGAAGGCGGGGATCACCTATCAGCAAACGTTTCTGGATGAGCACGACAAGCTCGGCATCGTGGATCCTACGTTCAACGACCCCACAACCCCTTCCTTCGATCCCAACCTTGCGCCGTACGACTTGACCCGAGGAGGAAGTCTTTTCAGGTTCAACGGGCACACCGATGTCAAACAACTCGCCCTGTACCTGCAGGACACGATCACCAAGGGAAACTGGTCGCTCAACCTTGGCCTACGCGGCGATTTCTATAACGGTTTGAGCACCCACAAGGAAGCGGAGCCGCGCCTGGGAGTGGCCTACAATATTAAGCGCAGCAACACGGTTCTGCGCGTCTCCTACGCACGAGTATTGGAAACTCCGTTCAACGAAAACCTGGTGCTCTCCAGCACAGGATGCAGCTCTGCTGTGTTGAATCCACTGCTTGGTTGTAACTCGCCCGGTGCGACGCCCTTCAGCCCCGGCTGGCGCAATGAGTTTCATGCCGGGTTGCAGCAAGCTTTTGGGCGTTACCTGGTCTTCTCTGGTGAGTACATCTGGAAATACACTCACAACGGCTACGACTTCAGCATCCTTGGGAGCACGCCAATCACGTTCCCAATTGAGTGGCATAACTCCAAGATTCCGGGCTATGCCGCCCGCGTGAGTGTGCCGAACTTTCACGGATTCTCTGCTTTGGTGGTCTTCTCCAGCGTGGCTTCGCGCTTCTTCCAGCCGCAGCTCGGTGGAGCCGGAGCTACCCCATCGGCCGCTGGCGGGGCCTTCCGCATCGACCACGACGAGAAGTTTAATCAGCCCACCCATCTCCAGTACCACCCCGCACAGCGCGGCCCCTGGTTCGGCTTCAACTGGCGCTACGACGGCGGTCTGGTCGCCGGACCTGCACCGTGCGCAGGCGGCGACTGCAACAACGGACCCAACGGCACCGACACCATCGTCGACGTTTCCGGTCTCAGCCCCGATCAGCAGTTCCAGGCGGGACTCTTCTGCGGCTCGGTGCATGCGACCCCGCCGAATCCAGCAAATCCTCTCGGCACGCCCATCAGTCCCAACGGACTCTGCCCCGGAACGCAGTATGGATCGACCCTGATATCAATCACCGCGCCTGGAACCAACAACGCCGATCACAACCCCACTCGCATCGCGCCACGCCATCTCTTCGATCTTGCCGTGGGTCATGACAACCTTTTCCACGGTGACAAGTACAAGGTCAGCATTCAGTTGACCGCTATCAACATCACGAACCGGGTTGCCCTCTACAATTTCTTGTCCACCTTCAGTGGAACGCACTATGTCACGCCGCGAACTTTGACGGCGGAGTTGGGCTTCCACTTCTGATCTCGATTGCGCAAGGGGACCGCAGTGAACCCAAGATCGGCTGCGGTCCAGCTTGCGAGTCATTGAGCTTCAGCATGGTTGCAGTGCAAATGACAGAGGCGATGGGAAACGATTGACCGTTCTCCTTCGGTGCCAAAACTGGGGTTGGCACTCGTCTTGCTCCGTTAAGATAAGACACTTCGCGACGATTTGCCGCTTGCTCAGTCGGAATCCCCATGACTATCTATTCTCCGGCGGGTAGAAGGCGGATCGTCAAGAGATTTACGAACCGTCAAGGCCTCTTGATTCTCGGACTGGTCAGCTTGGCGATGATAGCAGTGTTGTGGCTGATGCTGTCTGGTTATGTGCGGATCGACGTTGATTGAAACGTTGGAATAGGCAGATCCGCGGCAGGAATTCTCTTGTCAAATGTGTACGCGCCACTAACCAGAAGAAGCTCAATGTTGCGAGGCACGTCGCAAGTGGATCAGTAAAAGCGCTCGGGGGCACCGAAGGGGCTTTTCTTTAATATGCGCGCACAGCCCTCGCTCCAGAACTATCCCCACCAGCAGCTTATCGACAAGCAACTGGCCAAGTCCGGCGTAGCATGCAAGCGCGGCCAAACCGTCAACTTGTTGGATACGCAAATTGGTTTGGTAGAGGCTGATGAAGGAAAAGGAATAGGTATCATTCCCTCGTTTGGATTGCCCGCGTGTCGCAACCGAAAAGTAACGATGAGCGAACTCGTAGAACCGGTGGTAAGCCTGGAGTTCTACGAGACTATCAACAGGGGGAGAAAGCTCCCGGCAGAGCTGCGGAATTTAGCGCGTTCCTGAAAATGCCCATTGCTAGATGGGCGGGGGACGCGGGCGTCCTGTAACCCGGGGCTCGCAACCGTGCGGCATCAGTCTGAAGTGGATAGTTCGCAACGTTGAGCGGCCTCCAGCATGGCAGGCATCCAAACAAACTGAAATACGCTCCCGCATTATTTCGACAATGAACGTCACTCCTTCTGCCTCGGGGAGGCGATCCGACTTGGAGTAAAATCTTCTTCTGCTTCCACAATCGCAACCTCTATTGATTTAACGGAGGTGTTCCAATGATCTCCTTCAGCGTAAACCGGCGGCACGTAAATCTGGAAGTCGATCCTTCAACTCCGCTGCTCTGGGTTTTGCGGGAAAACCTCGGCCTGACGGGAACCAAGTACGGATGCGGCATGGCGCAATGTGGTGCCTGTACCGTCCACCTCGATGGGGAAGCGATACGGTCTTGTGTGGCACCGGTGTCGCGGGCGGCGGGCAAAGAGGTGACGACCATCGAGGGGCTGTCACCAGACCTGAGTCATCCGTTGCAACGCGCTTGGATTGCCGAAGATGTACCGCAATGCGGCTATTGCCAATCCGGACAACTGATGAGCGCGGCGGTCCTGTTACGCGAAAAGCCACGACCGAGCGATGAAGACATCGACCAAGCGATGACGGGCAACATCTGTCGCTGCGGCACCTATCCGCGGATCCGAAAGGCGATCCACCGGGCTGCCGGCATGATGTCCACGGGAGGAGCAAAATGAGCACTCTCCAGATGGAACGGCGCGAATTCCTGAGGTTTTCAGTCGCGGCTAGCGGTGGTTTGCTGATTGGTTTGTATCTTCCCGGCGCGAGGAAGTTAGCGGTCGCGGAAGAACGCTCCGGCACTGCGTTCATGCCGAATGCTTTCCTGCGTATCGGCACCGACGAACGAGTCACAGTGATCGTGAACCACTCGGAGATGGGGCAAGGCGTTTATACTGCGTTGCCGATGCTGCTTGCCGAAGAGCTGGATGCGGACTGGAACAAGGTTGCCTACGAATCGGCACCGGTCGATCCAAAGTACAACCATCCAGTCTTTGGCATGCAAATTACTGGAGGAAGTTCGAGCGTATGGTCAGGGTTTGAGCAGTATCGCAATGCGGGAGCGGCCGCACGCACCATGCTGATCGCCGCGGCCGCGCAGCAATGGAATGCTGACCCTTCGACTCTTCGGACGAAATCCGGTGTGGTACTGGACGGCACGAATCGCAAGTTAAGTTACGGTCAGCTCGCCGAAGCCGCTGCAAAGATCGCGCCACCCACAAAGGTCACGCTGAAAGATCCCAAGGCATTCAAGCTGATCGGCACACCGGTAAAGCGGCTCGATACTTCAGAAAAAATAAACGGCAAAGCCATCTTCGGCATCGACGTCGAGAATCCGGGGATGCTTACCGCGGTCGTTGCCCGCGCTCCTGTCTTTGGCGCAAAGGTGAAGGGCTTCGATGACTCTCACGCTCGCAATATGCCAGGCGTGCGCAAGATCGTGGCCGTGCCTTCCGGCGTGGCCGTAGTTGCGGACTCGTTTTGGCAGGCGAAAATGGCGCGCGATGCGGTTCGCATTGATTGGGATGAAGGCGCGATGCATGACTTCAGCACGACCGAGATGATGCGGCAATTTCGAGAGCAAGCCAAGTCACCGGGCAAGAGTGTGCGCCGGGATGGTGATCCCGATGCCGCGCTCGCGAAGGCTGCGCAACAGATTGAAGCGGTTTACGAGGTGCCTTATCTCTCCCATCTAATGATGGAGCCGCTGAATTGCGCCATCGATCTGCGGGCAGACTCCTGTGAGATATGGACCGGAACGCAGTTCCAAACGGTGGACCGTGCGGCCGCAGCCAAGGTCGCCGGCCTTCCGAACGAGAAGGTCCAGATCCACACCACCTTCCTGGGTGGAGGGTTCGGGCGTCGGGCTACGCCGCAGTCGGACTTCGTGGTGGAAGCGGTTCATGTGGCAAAGGCTGCCGGAGGTCCAGTAAAGGTGGTGTGGACGCGCGAAGACGACATGCAAGGCGGTTGGTATCGCCCGGCGTTCCTCCATGCCATTGTCGGTGGTGTCGACGCTAGCGGTAACCCGGTCAGTTGGAGATCGCGGCTGGTCGGTCAATCGATAATGTCGGGAACGATGTTCGAGAGCATGATGATGAAGGGAAAGGAATACGATCCGGCATCCGTGGAGGGGGTTGATGATCTTCCGTATGAGATTCCGAACCTGGCTGTCGAATCTCATCAGGCCAAGGTCGGCGTGCCGGTGCAATGGTGGCGATCGGTGGGCCACTCGCACACCGGCTTCGCCACGGAGTGTTTCATTGACGAACTCGCGGCGCTCGGGCACCAGGATCCGTACCAGTTCAGGCGCTCTTTGCTGACGAAGCACCCACGGCACCTCGCGGTGCTCGATCTCGCCGCCCAAAAGGCAGGATGGGGTAAACCCTTGCCGAATGGCAGGGCGCGAGGCATTGCAGTGCACTTTGCGTTCGAAAGCTATAACGCTCAGGTGGCCGAAGTCTCAGTCACGGACGGCAAGGTCCGGGTGCATCGGATTGTTAGCGCGGTCGATTGCGGCCATTACGTTAACCCAGGCATCATTGCAGCCCAGTTGGAGGGCGGCGCAATCTTTGCTGCGTCGGCTGCGCTCTATCAGGAGCTCACATTCGAGAATGGGCGCTTGCAACAGACGAATTTCCACACTTTTCCCGTGATGCGCATGAATGAGTGTCCGGAAATTGAAACCCATATTGTGGAGAGCGATGAGAAGTCAGGCGGCATTGGAGAGCCGGGAGTTCCATGCACAGCCCCGGCTATCGCGAATGCGGTGTTTGCTGTCACTGGGAAGCGGATCCGCAAGCTGCCGATCCGTATGGCGGAGGCTGTATGAAGCACTCGCAAATAGCAGTCTTGTTCGCTGTCGCTGTTCTGTTCTTCGCCGTAGGGATGTCGCTCTCACTT
>Ga0137418_10007150_pt1 | contig 10259 bp, 9 predicted proteins | sample CZODoug3_1_2_16f_FD_122242 | JGI IMG/M metagenome (GOLD analysis project Ga0137418, IMG submission 122242) | Vadose zone soil fungal communities from Angelo Coast Range Reserve, California, USA - CZODoug3_1_2_16fungal (Hybrid Assembly) | ecosystem: Environmental > Terrestrial > Soil > Vadose... | reverse complement strand
CGCGTAATTCGCGTCATCCGCGGCTGAAAATCCCCCCTTCTTTACCACGCAAAAATCCGTGATACGGTACGCGCCATGCGCAAACAAGTCATTTTCGCTACGCTTGCCGTTCTAATATTGCTTCAATTGCCCGTATTCGCCCAACTGGCGGCGCCAAATGACAGCGGAATTTCGATTGGCCATATCCACCTGCTGGTTCGGGACATCGAGGCACAGAAAAAAGTCTGGATCGAGGGCCTGGGAGCCCAGGTGACCAAAACGGGAACGCTCGAGATGCTCCGGTTGCCCGGTGTGTTCATCATTTTCACGAAGGGCGAACCGACTGCCGGTTCCGATGGCTCGACTGTAAATCACATCGGTTTTCAGGTTAAGGATCAAGCGGCGATCAAGGCGAAACTCACCGCTGTCAATGTCCAGTTCCAGGGCCTCTTCGCGGTGTTTCCGGACGGAGTGAGGATTGAGTTGCTTGAAGACAAGGCACAGACATCACCGGTTGTGATGCATCACATTCACATGTCCACCCCGATGGGGGAACAGGTACGCCAGTGGTATGTGAAGACGTTCGGTGCCGCTGTGGGATCCCGTCGCAATCTGCCCTCCGCTATGTTCAACGGCAACGAAGTGGACTTCCTGCCTGCCCAGATGCCGACGGCGCCAACCAAGGGCCGCGCGATCGATCACATTGGTTTCGAGGTGAAGGACCTGAAGACCTTTTGCGATAAGTTGGCAGCCGCGGGCGTGATGCTCGAGAGACCTTATACGGATATTTCTCAGATCGGGTTGAAGATCGCGTTCATTGTTGATCCGATTGGAACGCGCATCGAGCTGACGGAGGGGCTTGCGGGGAAGTAGGTAAAATCAGTAATCAGTGATTTTACTGCCGCGGTGGACCCTGCGGAGGACCGCCGGCACCCCCCCGTCCACGACCCCCACGTCCGGCACCGGGAGCGACTTCCGTCCCTGGAGGATGCGCCAATGGCGCCTCCTTGGCTTTGCCGCCCGCTGCTTCCGTATAGTGGTGAATGTCCTGGTTGCCTTCGATGCAGGCGAATTCCATCTGCTCGTATGTCGGATCGTTGAGCTGCGCGCGCCTGTACGTGCCCGCGATTTTGAATGGTGCCGTGTAGGTCTTTGGATCCGTCAGCGTCGCTTCGTATTGAATGTTATTCGCATCAACAGGTGTCCACTTTTCGAGCACGATCAGGGCATCGGAGTGCGCGTTCCCGTAATTGTCGAGCCATGTTCTATCGTTGTTGTTCGTGGTTTCGACGACGAGCGTGTCGCCTTCCCAGTGGCCGACAGAATCCCCATTGAACAGTTTGATGTTCTCCGGTATGTGCGGCCGTCCGTCGGTAGGAATGTGGCGGACGGCGCCCATGAACTCGTTGACCGTCAGCATGTATCCAGGTGTCTGAATAATCTGAAAACCGAACTGCCTGTAGGTCTGGCTGGGAACTCCGGAGAGGAAGCAGTGGAGCTCCGGCTCCTCGAACATATTCTTTTGGTTTGCCTCGGCTTTCGCTGCGGCAGCGGGTTGGTATGGAATGCGCTCGGCCGGATTCTGAGGCGCCGGCTGTCCACCGACTTCGGTTATCGCCGTCCGGATATTCGCCAGGCCGCCCGGGCCGCCCGCCCAATAGCCATTTAAGTCGGGCTTGCCGTCCGGCAGACGCTTCACCGGACCGGCTGGTGGACCCGCCGGAGCTCCGCCACGGCCCCCGGCAGCACCGCGTCCTCCGCGGCCCTCTTGAGCCGGGGCCGGCTGTCCGCCCTGACCGGCAATGGGCACCGAGGCCAGCGACACGATCGCCACGCCGGCGGCCATCGCGATGATTGAACCTAGCAACCCATTTTTCATCTGAATCTCCTTCTGTTCACCGCTACTTTGCCCTTTCAGCGTCTTCAGCGTAAGCGTGGCACTCATATTCAAGAATCCTGAAGTTCGGTTCCCTGTGGCGATAGAGCAGCATGCTCATCTTCCAGGGTCTCGAGTAGACTTTCGGATCCGTGAGCGTGACCTCGTAGGTGATGGTGTTGGGGTCGGTCCGCGTGTAACGCTCCTGCACCTTCAGCGCTTCGCTATGGTGATTGCCGGACGCGTCAAGCCATGTCTGATCGTTGAAGTCGGCCGCGTCAACAACCAGAGTGTTTCCTTCATACCGGCCAATCGAGTCGCCATTCCAGAAATCCAGGCCGTCGAGATGTTCTTTCCTGTTCAGGTAAATGTTACGAGTGTTGTGAATGTACTCGTACACGAAGGTCACCTGGGTCGGAGTCTGAATAATCTGAAAGGGGAAGTGAAGATAGGTGATCCGCGGCACTCCAGGTTTGAAGCACTGATTGATAGGGTCAAGCGCGGCCCGGTTCTTGAAGTTGTCCTGCCGCCTGGCGGCGGCAGCGGGCAGATACGGGATCATTTTGTTGGGTGTATCTGCAATTGCCCCTTGCCCGGCCGGCACACCATAAGTTGCTGTATGCGGCTCGACGTTGTAGGCCAGCGACGTATCGCTGACCTGCCAGATGCCCTGCAGGTCCGGCATCTGCGCTGTGCCGCGGGCCTGACCGGCTGTTGGAGTTGGCAAGACAGCGGCCGCCGCAATCGCAGCTGCAGCAAAAATCAAAAGAAGAAGCCGATCTCTCATCGAGGTTCCCGTTATTCGGGCCGCCGCTGATTCAAACCGAAAATCTGCTGGCCGCCCTGATTAACCCAGGAAACTCTCGACGCCCACATCCGGGTGGAGCCGTCTTTGGCGGCGAATCCCTGGACTTCGACTTCGTCGCCGACCTTCAACGTGTCTTTTCTCCAGCCGTTCCTGTACAGGCCGTTCGGAGGAAGGCACTCGGCGCCCCAGTTGACGACTTTGCCATCCGGATAAATAATGTCAAACCACATCCACGAATGCGGATTGATCCAATCCATCTTGGTGAATTTTCCCTTCAGCAGAATTGGCTTGCTGCTGTCAAATTCAGCCGCAAAGGCGTGGTGCGCAATCGCCGGCACTGCGGCCGCGACAAGGCCCACCAAAAGCATGGCGGCCATCGTGACTTTCATCACATTTCCCTCCATTAACGCAAAGTTACGTACTCCATTTAGTGATGTCAAGTTGGCGGATTTCTGCTGTAGCGGCGGTCTATGACCGCCGACGGTACAACAATTGCGGAATCGTCGGCGGTCATAGACCGCCGCTACAGTTAAGCGGTCTTACGGCAGAGCAAACACAACCACGGAGTCCGTAGCGATCATCGCCACGTACTGCTTGCCATTCTTTCCCTGATACGTCAGCGGATTCGCATTCACCGGCCGTTCGAGCTTTGTCGCCCACAGTTCCTTGCCTGTTTTGGAATCGAAGGCACGGAAACGGCTGTCATTGGTGGCGCCAATGAATATCAGTCCGCCCGCTGTCACTATTGGACCGGCGCTGCCGGATCCTCCGGTGTTTTGCTTGCCCGCCGGCAAAGCTTCATTAAGCCCGAGTGGAACCTGCCACGCGATGTCGCCGGTGTTGGCATTCACGGCCCACAGCCGGCCCCAGGGTGGCTTCTGGCATGGCGCATTTCCCAGCGTTTTACCGTTTGCGTCTTTGATGGGAGCGGCGAATCCATGATACGGGCCGGGACCATCCCAGGCGCCACGGTCATAAGGCTGAGGCGATCCGTTGCCGCTCCCGTAATTGCCGCCTTCGCGCTTCTTCTCCACCCAGCCGCTCAGAGCAGCGTCGTGAGTCTGGACGAAAACGTATCCGCTCTTCGGATCCGCGGCCATGCCGCCCCAGTTCGGCCCGCCATTCCCCGGAAAGATGATCGTGCTTCTGGGCGGCGTGCCTTCGTCATGGAAAAGGAAGGGTGTGAATGGTCCTGCATTGTAAAAGCCGCCGGCCTTCTCGAAGATCTCCTGGCAGGCCCTGGCGTGTTCCGGAGTTGTGTCTTCGGCCGTAACCATGTCTTGCTTGCTGAAACTCGTTCGCGCCAGCGGTGGCGGTTTCAATGGAAAGGGCTGCGTGGGCGAATACCATTCGCCGGGCACATCACCTGCAGGAACGGGACGCTCTTCGACACCGAATATCGGCTCCCCGGTCTCTCGATTGAGAATGAACATCCAGCTTTGCTTGCCGATCTGGGCGAGTGCCGGAATTGTTTTTCCCTTCTGCTTGATATCGATCAGAACAGGCGCGGGCGGCAGGTCCGAATCCCAGAGATCATGATGGACGGTTTGGAAATGCCATTTGTACTTTCCGGTTTGAGCGTCAACGGCAACCACCGAATTGCCGAACAGATTGTTGCCGGGCCGGTCGCCACCCAGTAATTCGGCGCCGGCGATCCGATGGGCATATAGAGGATGCCGCGCTTCTCGTCCATCGTCAGGTACCATCCCCAGACGTTCGTGCCGGAGCGCTTTTGCCAGCCGTCATTCAGCCATGTTTCGTGACCGACTTCGCCCGGCTGCGGCACCGTGTGAAAGTCCCAGAGCTTTTCGCCGGTGCGGGCATCGAAGGCGCGTGAGTCACCAGGCGGGCCCTGCGGCAGTTCGCCGACGGTCGCGCCCAGCATGACAACATTCTTGAAGATCAACGGAACACCGTTCCATCCGACGCCGATATCTGCAAAGCCGTCTTTGCCGAAGCCGGCTGCGGCTTCGCCCGTAATTGCGTTCACAGCGACCAGTCCTGGACCGGAGGTGAACATGATTCGCGGTGGAATCGGTCCTTCGCCGGGCCAGTAGGCGACGCCGCGGGCGGTGGTGTTGCCGCTCGGCAACGTGTACGTCCAGATCTCTTGTCCGGTCTCGGCATCAAGTGCCAGAACGCGGCGGCCCGCGGGCACATACATGACTCCATTCACGACGATGGGTGTGGCTTCCGGATTGGAAGTGGGTCCTCCGGGCGCGCCGCCGCGTCCGCCCCGCGCGCCGGCTGCAGCAGCGGGTGCGTCGCCCTCTTGAGCCGGAGACGTGTTGAGGCTGCCATTGGGTCCTGCCGGTCCCAGACGAAACGACCAGGCCTGCGTGAGGTTCGTAACGTTCTTCGCGTTGATCTGCGTCAAAGGAGAATAGCGTGTGCCGGCAAGGTCGTGGTTGTACATCGGCCAATCGGCGTCGGGATTCGATTTGGTTTTGCTATTTTGCGCGTAGAGGACGGGCAGAACCAGTGCAGCCAGGCCCAGCATGGTGAGGTAGCGAATACGCATCAAGAGTGGACTCCTTTTCTTCAAATCACTGATCACTGATGGCCACTGCCCAATGACTAATGAACTTGAGGATTAAGGATTGAGAAATGACATTGAGAATTGAGCATTGAAAAATCCGTTCATTTCTCAATTTCATTTCTCAATCCTCAAGTTCATTAGTCATTGGGCAGTGGCCATCAGTGATTAGTAATTTGTTCAAAACTCTGGATTAACCCTTGAATCTCCACCCACCCCCAGCGTATTTTCGACGGCGGGAAAATGGAGGAACACATGCGTCGTCTACTCTTCGTTACGCTTTCCGTATTACTCACTGTTTCAATGGCATGGGCTCAAGGCGACCGCGGGACGATCACCGGGACCGTTTCGGACGCGTCAAATGCAGTAATCCCGGGAGCCGGCATTGTTGCCACGAACACCCAAACGGGTGCGCGATATGAAACGATCAGCACCGAGACCGGCAATTACACGTTGACTCAATTGCCGGCCGGCATGTACGAATTGACCGTCGAGTTGCCAGGCTTCAAGAAGTACGTCCGCCAGGGCGTTACCGTACAGGTCTCGACAACGCTGCGCATCGACGCGACTCTCGAAGTCGGCGTGGCTTCTGAAGAAATCACCGTTGCCGCAGACGCTCCGCTGCTGAAGACGGAGAGCGGCGAGTTGAGTCACAACGTCACAACGGACATGATCGATGCTCTGCCGGTGGTCGCCGTTGGCGTGGCTGCAGGAAGTTCGGGCATTCGGAATCCTCAGTCCGTCGCCCAGCTTCTTCCAGGCACGTATCTCATCGCGAACAACAATCTCCGAGTCAATGGAGCACCGGGCAACACGGCCTCTTATCGGATCGAGGGCCAGGACGCGACGAACGGTTCTGTGAACGCAACACAACAGCAGACACAGCCGAGCATGGACGCGATCCAGGAAGTCACAATTCTCACCAGCAACTTCGCCCCGGAATACGGCCAGGTGGGCGGCGGCTTCTTCAACTACACGATGAAGTCGGGCACCAACCAGTTTCATGGCAGCGCGTACGACTACATCGTGAACGAAGCGTTGAACGCCTCCGCACCGTGGGTCAATGCCAAGCCGGTGGCTCGCCGTCACGACTACGGATTTACGATCGGCGGTCCCGTACTCCTGGGGAAGTTCTACAACGGTCACAACAAGACGTTCTTCTTTTTCAACTGGGAGCAGTTCCGCGAGAACCAGAATGTGAACAACCAGACCGTGACGCTTCCCGTTGACGCCTATCGCAATGGCGATTTCCGGCAGGCGCTCACTGGACGCGTTCTGGGCACAGATCCGTTGGGCCGCCCGATCATCGAGGGAACGATTTACGATCCGCTCACCACGCGGGCCGCACCGGACGGGCGCCCTATTCGCGATCCATTTCCGAACAATATGATTCCGTCGAATCGAATGGATCCGGTGGCATTGAAGGTCCAGGGTCTGATTCCTGTGACGAACCGTCCGGGACTTACCAACAATGCCATCTTTCCGTATCGCAGCGAACGCGTGACGGACGTTCCGGCGTTCAAGATCGACCATTCGCTGAGCTCGAAAGCAAAGCTGTCGTACTACTGGTCGCAGACGAGAACGGCCAGTCAATACTCGCCGCTTCTTGGCGCGTCCGACGGCTTGCCGCTGCCGATTACCGCAGCCATCGGGACATTCATCTGGGCCCACACGCATCGCCTGAATTACGACCAGACGCTGACGCCGAAATTGCTTTTCCACGTAGGCGCGGGCTATCAGGACAATTACTTCACGGATGATCCTCCGGTCCTGTCGTATAACGCCGCAGCCGAACTCGGCTTGAAGGGGGCCACAACAACCCGCCTGTTCCCCTTCTTCACTGGTTTGAGCGCTGCGCTGGGCGGTGTGAAAAATATCGGTCCTAGCGGAAACCGCCACCCGCTGCTCTATCAGAAGCCGACGGCAAACACGAGCTTGAGCTGGGTAAAGGACAACCACACGTACAAATTCGGCGGCGAGCTGCGTATCGATGGCGCCATGTCCACCCTCTATACGAACACGAACGGCACTTACAATTTCGCGGAAGATCAGACAGGACTTCCCTATGTCAGCGCGGCAGGCGGAACAGTTGGGGGCGGGAAAGTCGGATTCCCATACGCCAGTTTTTTGTTGGGCGCGGTCAGCACCGTACGAATAGCACCGGTAAACAACATCCGATTGGGCAAACACCAGATTGGGTTTTTCGCTCAGGATTCGTGGAAGGTCACGCGCAAACTGACACTCGACTACGGTCTCCGGTACGACTATCAAACGTACCAGAGAGAGCATAACGGCGCCCTGCCGAATTTCTCGCCCACAACGCCGAATCCGGCTGCAGGTGGTCTGCCGGGAGCAGTCATATTTGAAGGCACCGGTCCCGGGCGCTGCAACTGCGACTTTGCGAAGAATTATCCGTGGGCGTTTGGGCCGCGCCTGGGTGTTGCTTACCAGGTCACGCCGAAGACGGTGCTTCGAATCGGGGTCGGCATCGTCTACGCGTCGATAGCCGATTCCAACGGCGCCAATCAGGGATCACTGACGGCTCCACAGCCTGTGGCCAGTCCAACTCCCGGCGAAGCCGTAATGACGCTGGCGAACGGCATACCGTTCGCCCCACTGCCATTTCCGAACTACGACGTCGGACAATTTCCACAGCCCGGATATGCGACGACGGCCGGCGGCACGCCGACAGTCTTTTACGATCGGAACGCCGGGCGCCCGCCCAGGCAATGGCAGTGGAGTTTCGGAGTCCAGCGGGAAATCTTCCCGAATCTCGCAGTCGAAGTTGCTTACGTGGGCAACCGCGGCGTCTGGTGGAACTCGCCCGGACTCGTTGACCCCAACGGGCTCACGATCCAACGCCTTCAATCCTTCGGTATCGACATCAACAACGCCGCCGATCGCTCTCTGTTGACTTCTCAAATCGGTTCGGCTGCCGCCGCTGGGCGCGGATTAAGAGCGCCCTATGCAGGATTCCCGCTCACGGCTACTGTCGCCCAGGCGCTGCGGCCTTTCCCGCAATTCAATACCGTTCTGCCGCTCTGGGCTCCTTTAGGCAAGACCTGGTACGACTCGCTGCAGATAAAAGCGACAAAGCGGTATTCCGCCGGTTTGTCTTTCACGAGCTCGTTCACCTGGCAGAAGCAGCTCGTTCTCGGTTCACCTAACGCGGTGCGAGTGGGTAATGCGCCCGACGGGCCGGTGAATGACGTCTTCGACCGGGACAAGAACAAATATCTTTCGCAGTTCGATCAGCCTTTTCTTTTCAACTTCGCGGTGAATTACACATTGCCCAAGCTGAATACCAACAACGTGCTGTCCTGGGCAATCCGCGATTGGACATTTGGCGGGTTCGTGGCATATTCGAGCGGACTTCCCATTCTTGCGCCGTTCGCGCAGAACAACCTGAATTCACTGCTGCTCCGCGCCATCACCGTGACAGGCTCCAATGCCACCTACGCGAACCGCGTTCCAGGCCAGCCTCTATTCCTGAAGGATATGAACTGCCACTGCTTCGATCCGAACAAGGAATTTGTGTTGAATCCGAACGCGTGGGCCGATCCTGCTCCAGGCCAGTTTGGGACCGGAGCGCCATACTACAGCGATTACAGGTATCCGCGCATTCCGCAGGAAAATCTCGCGGTGGGCCGGACGTTCCGGATCGGCGAACGAGCCAGATTCAACATCCGGGCCGAGTTCAGCAACATATTCAACAGGTCGCGAATACTCATTCTCAACTCGAATCAGGCGACCAATCTGTCCACGATCAACGCCAGGGCGACTCGGACTGGAACCGACGCGGGCGGCAGGACCATCACACTGGCTCCGGATGCCGGCAGCCACGTCGATGGCAAGGTCGTTTCGGGTTTTGGATTCATCAACACGACCACGACGCCGACTATTCCGACGTCGCGGCAGGGAACGATCGTCGGGCGATTTGTGTTCTGATACTGGAATTTCGGGGAATTAGCCGCGGATTTCACGGATTACGCGGATGGCGCGCGTCAATGGTGTTAATTGCGCGCCATCCGCGTAATCCGTGAAATCCGCGGCTAATTCCCCGAACCCTCGCGTACGAGTGGCTTGCTTATCAATCTCAGGAAAAGGTTGACCAGACTCAGCACGATGGCGCCGAAAAATGCAGGGAGAAGACCTTGAATGCTGAAGCCGGGCACGAAGGCCGCAGCCAGCTTCAGCATCAGCGCGTTGATCACGAACCAGAACACTCCGAAAGTAAGAATGGTGAGCGGAAATGTGATGAGCTTCAAAAGGGCTCCGATCGTCGCATTCACAAAGCCGACAACAATCGCCGCGATCAGAGCCGCGCCGAAACCCGAAATCTCAAAGCCGCGGATGACGTGCGCGACGATCATCAAACTCACCGCGCTCAATATCCAATTGATCAGCAACCTCAGCACGGCACCTCCTCGCATCGATCTTAACCCTTAAGGAACATATGATTGACACCAATCGCACGACCACCATCATCGGAATTGCCGGTAGCCTCAGAAGAGGCTCGTTCAATGCGGCCCTGCTTCGTGCCGCGGCCGAAGCGGTCTCGCCGGCCACGCGTCTGGAAATTGCTTCGATCCGCGAGATTCCTCTCTACGACGGGGACGTGGAGGCAGAGAAAGGAGTGCCGGATGCGGTTCAGAAACTCAAGGATCGGATCGCTTCGTCCAACGGGCTCCTGCTGGTCACACCCGAGTACAACAACTCGCTGCCTGGCGTTTTCAAGAACGCGATCGACTGGCTGTCACGTCCTGCGAAGGACATCGCGCGCGTATTCGGTGATCGTCCGGTGGCGCTGATGGGAGCCACCCCCGGACCAGGGGGAACGATCCTCGCGCAAAGTGCATGGCTCCCGGTGCTGCGCACGCTGGGGACGCATCCGTGGTTCGGAGCGCGCCTTCTCGTCTCGGGCGCCGGCAAAGTATTCGACGCGGCAGGCAACCTTGTGGACGAGCACGTTCGGTCGCAGCTCAAGAGTTTCATGACCGGATTCGAACAGTTCATCGGTAGAATAGGCTGAATCAGGATGGCAACGGTAAGGTTTACGC
>Ga0137418_10007149_pt1 | contig 10259 bp, 5 predicted proteins | sample CZODoug3_1_2_16f_FD_122242 | JGI IMG/M metagenome (GOLD analysis project Ga0137418, IMG submission 122242) | Vadose zone soil fungal communities from Angelo Coast Range Reserve, California, USA - CZODoug3_1_2_16fungal (Hybrid Assembly) | ecosystem: Environmental > Terrestrial > Soil > Vadose... | reverse complement strand
CGCATGGCCGGACATGTAGACGACACGTAGAGTGGGACGCAAGGCGAGCAATTGTTTGGCGAGCTCCGGTCCACTGGTTTCTGGCATGACCACATCGGTGAGGAGCACATCAATGGGCTGGTTGGAACTGCGGCAGAGCGTGACGGCATGAGCCGGCGAGTCTGCAACCAGCACCCGGTAGCCGCGTGAACAGAGAATGGCATCGACTAGGGTGCGGACAGCCACTTCGTCTTCGACCAGCAGGATGGTTCCTGAACAGGTTGCACGGGCGACGGGAGCGGGCTTGAGGTTCGGGACCTCTTCTCGCTCGTCGACACGCGGGAGGTAGATGCGAAAAGTGGTGCCGACGCCGAGGCCGCTGTCGACTGTAATGTAGCCGCCGCTTTGCTTCACGATGCCGTAGACGGTGGAAAGTCCAAGGCCGGTGCCCTTGCCGGGTTCCTTGGTGGTGAAGAAGGGCTCGAAGATATGAGCCAAAGTGTTTGCGTCCATTCCGGTGCCGGAATCGGCGACGGAGAAAATGACGTAGCGTCCCGGAGTGGCGCCGGGGTGCGTGCGCACGAAGTCTTCGGCGAGATCGACATTGGCAGTCTGGATGGAAATCGTTCCGCCTTTTTGCATCGCGTCACGGGCGTTCACTGCCAGGTTCATCACGATGTGTTCGAGCTGGCCCGGATCGGCCTTGACTGTGCCCAGATCGTGGGCGGCCTGAATGTCGATGGCAATCCGCTCACCGAGGAGCGGTTGCAGCATCCTCTCCACATTGCCGATCAGGCGATTGAGACTCACCACCTGCGGTTGAAGCATCTGGCGGCGGCTGAAGGCCAGGAGCTGGCGAGTGAGAGAAGCGGCGCGATCGGCGGCGTGGAAGATCTGTTCGATGGAACTGCTCAATTGTGAATTGCCCGGGTTCTGCTCCATCAGAATCTGGCTGTAGCCGGAGATCACGGTCAAGAGATTGTTGAAGTCGTGGGCAACGCCGCCAGCGAGGGTGCCGACGGCCTCCATCTTTTGCGCCTGGCGGAGCTGATCTTCGAGCAGTCTGCGTTCCGTAACGTCTTCGGCGATCACTTCCAGAACTTCAGCGCCTTCGCGTTCATCGCGCACCCCGCGTCCGCTGAGGCGCACGGTGATGATGCCGCCGTCTTTGCATCTCCAGCGGGCTTCGACGCCTTCGAATCCACCGCGGCGCAGAAAGCTGCGTTGTAGGGCGGCCTTGGCCTCATCGTCGACGAAGACGTCTGACTGCACGTTGAGAGCGAGAACCTGCACGCCCGATGAATAACCCAGCATCGCTACGAGTGCGGGATTCACATCGAGGAAACGGCCATCGAGCGTGGCCCGGAAGATGCCGAAGACGGCACTGTGGATCAGAGAACGGTAGCGACCTTCGGAACGCAGCAGGGCTTCTTCGTTGCGCTTGCGTTCGATGGCGCTGGCTACTTGATGCGATACGAACGTGAGCACGTTTTTTTCTGCGTCGCCGAAACGCGTGCGGGCGGCGTAGTGTTGTGCGGCCAGTACACCGAAAGTCTTATGGCCTTGTTTCAGAGGAACTCCGAGCCAGTCATCGGCGGGTGTGCCAGCGCGCTCCACTTCGCCCCGGGCAGCGAGTTCATTGATCTTCTGGCCGGTAGCAAGCAGGGGTTCGCCGCTGCGCAGGACGTATTCCGTCAGGCCCTTGCGGGGAGTTCGGGGCGCGGGCGGGCTGTCGATTTCGTCGACGAAATAGGGAAACGTCAGCCAGTTTGCGGCCTGGTCATAAAGCGCGATGTAGAAATTGCGGGCGTCGAGCAGGTCGGCGACGATAGTGTGGATAGCGGAATAGAGCGCGTTCAGGTCGCGCGCAGAAGCGGAGACTTCGGCGATGCGGTAGAGGACGGATTGCAACTTTTCCGCTTGCAATCTCTGGGTGATGTCCTGGGCGACAACCAGGCGAGCGCTCCGGCCCTGCAATTGGATGGTGCGAGCGAAGAGGCTGACATCGATGAGGCTTCCATCCTTGCATCGCTGGCGCCAGATCTCGTCGCGGAATTCGACGCCGCGGCGGGCGGCAGCCAGTCGCTCAGCGGGCAGGTCCTCACAAATGTCGGCCACCCTCAAATTCAGAAGTTCTTCGCGAGAGTATCCGTACTTCTCAACCACTGCGCGGTTGACTTCCAAAAAGCGGCCGGTGTCAGGGTCGTAGAGACAGGTGGGCTGCGGGTTGTGCTCGAAGAGAGCGCGGAACTTTTGCTCGGCCTCCGCGGTCGCTAGCGCAGCGCGTTGCTGGTGGTGCTGGGCTAGAACGATGCGGGCGCCGGCGGAGATCAGGGTCACACACACTACAGCAGCCGCAAGCAGCGGTTTCTCCTGAGCAATGCGGGTCGCGATGGCCAGAACCAGAAGGGGCAACAGCAACGACATCCACAGGGAACCCCATGATTCGTGCAACGGAGGAGGTGTTTCTTGCCGGTCCCAGGCCCGGGGAGAGAGCTTCCAGGTACAAGCGCCCACGGCTGCGGCCACGACGGGGATGGAGTAGCAGAGATCCCACCAGGTGCCCGCATCCATGGCAAAGGTATTCTGCCGGTAAAGGAACACGCTACTGCCCAGGCTGAACAGGGCGAGGAAGCCGCCGAGCCTCGAAAACAGAGACCATTCCAGACGAGTGCGCACGAAAGAGAATCGAATCGCAAAGGCGACAATCAGGAACGCGTCGCGCGCGACTTCGAATTTCCACTGCAGGCTCTCGGTGGCGCGAGCGGATGCCTCCCAATGCGAAGGCAGGTAGAAGAAATAGAGATAGACGGTGGCCATCAAGACCGCGACCTGCAGGAAATCCAGAGCCTGCGCCCAATTGTTGCCGGCGTGTCGCTCGCGAGGCTGGAGAAACAGTGTCATGGCCATGGGAGCGATAAAGAGGAAATACAGCAAGTCGCTCGGCCAGACCGAGTCCATGGGTGCATGCAGGACACTCTCGTAGTAAGTTCCGATCAGTTCGGCGGCAGCGAGGAGGACGAAGCCGCTGCCCGTCAACCGCCAAAAGCTGCGGGAGTATCCGTTGGGTTCGCGGGCCGCCATGAAGGCGGCACTGGCTGCCAGAGTGGTGAGGCAAACGGTCAGGACGTAGGAGGCCAAAGAGACATCGGAATGCGACTGGGCAGTGGCCAGCACGAACGCATGAAGGCCGAGGCCGAGCAGGGAAGTTCCCAACAGTCCTTTTGCGAACTTCGACATCACCCACTCGTTTCTCGGGGAGGATCCGTGAAATGAGCATATGAAGTAGGGGAAAAGCGGGTCAAGTTACCAGCGGGTGGGACACTGTGGAGTGGGTGGGTGGCTTTATTAGCCGTTGTCTCAAGCGTCCCGCCCGGACGCGCGCTCTGCCATTGGGAACCCGGCGATGAATCGCTGGGCTATCGTCGGTCGCCCCTTCGGGGCTTTCTGTTGGCACCTTGCGAAATAGGCGTCGTCTTACCTTGTGCGTGCATCAGTGTTACCAATGATTTCTTTAACCGAAGCTGTACCTGACGATTTAACCTTGCGTGATTTTGTAGCGCCGGCATCTTGCCGGCTGTCCCGAGGGTGTCGGGCCATCGGCGGAGTGGGCGAGGACGCCCACCGGACAGCCGCCGGGACGGCGGTGCTACTTATTCGGTTTCTGTGTGCGCGGTATCAGTCTTCCCGGACTTTCCAGCAACGATCGCTTGCCAGTTCAGAATCGCGTTCCACACCATGCGATGATCACCGCGGTTCAAATCGCGATGCAGCGGGTTAAAGTTGAATGCGACCACATGTCCGCGACCCACCGGCATGTCGAGAATCGCGGGACGGCCGATCAGGCGAGCTTCACCCCAGGCTTGACCGCTGATCACGAAGGGTGCACCGTCGCGATCGCCCCATTCCAGAACGATGTTGCTGCGATCTTGCGGACCGTCAAGGCAAGTGGTGCAGTAGGCCATGCGCAGCCAGTTTCGTGGAATGTCGTAGAGAGGGAAATTCTGGCGGAAGACATGCGTGCGGGCTGGATATCCGTAGGCCAAGGGCGAGTCGGGACGGTCGAAGGTTACGCGCACGTGCGCGCCCGGAGTGCGTGTTGCCGCTTGTTGGGCTGCCGCGGCCGAATCGGAGCCTCCACCTTGCGTGCTGCGGGGCACGCCGCCTGAAGATCGCCGAACGCCTCGCACGATGCCCCCTTCGAGCGGGAGCATCGAGCCGCTGCCCAGGGTTACGAGCAGGCCGCCGTCTTCGACGAAGTGCTGAATCTGAGAAAGACCTTCCCAGCCGATGCCGCCGGTGATGTCGTCCGATTCGGCGGGTGTGCCGAAGCTTGGCGTCTGCGGAGTTGCCTTGAAAGGCATCGGCCCCCAGATTTTCGGCAGGCCTTGAATCTGCTCGGCGAGTTCGAGATCGACGTGACCATATAACAGGACGTCGATGTGGTCGCGCAGTGCGCAGGCGCGAATGTCTTCGTCGCGAAGATAGGTGTAGGGAACTTTGCGTTGGTCGAGCGAGTAGCGCACCCATCCGATCGAATCGGTATCGGCCCAAGGAACCCACAGGCCGATGCGGGGGGCGCGAGCCTGGTGACGCGGCACGTCGGGCGCGACGGCAATGCTAATAAAATCGATGCCCAGATCTTTCGCGGCGGCTTGAAGCGCGTCGCCTAGGCCATCTTGTGGGGGAAGAATCCACGAGCCCGCAGGAAAGTTAGCGCCACCGGCAGTGAACTCGTGCTCGGCAATTTCGATGTTGAATTTCGCCAGACGGTAACGGGCTGCGAGCAATCCTTCTTGGCCGGTGTCTTTCATCAAGAAGACCGGACCGGTTCCAGAGACTGCGCCGTAAGGATGAGGTTCGTCTGTTAAGGGAATGAGGGCGGCGTTGCGTACTGCGGGGTCTGATGTGGGGACCGCGTTCAGGCTGTAATGCGCGGGCAGTTCCCAGGAGACGTCGTCGTACGGCTCGCTGCCGTCGCGCGGGTAGTGCTGGGGCGTTAGGAGATCGACGGCGTAGTTGCGATAGGGCTGATCGAGCCGGACCACGTACGTGCCAGCGGGATATTCGCCGTCTTTCAACTGCAATGTTGCTTGCGTACGACTCACCTCAATGTGCTGACCGAGCAGGCGGCCGACCATCTGTGCGACGCGGGCGGGATCGCCTTGTCCGTCGGAAATCAGGAATGCATGGGGCGGTTCGTTCAGGCCCTTCTGCCAGGAATCCCAGCCCTTCTTGTAGAAGTTGTGCAGCATGGCCTTCGCGTTCACGGCACTGTGATCCAGCGCGGCAAGGGCGGCGGTCTCCTGATAGTTGAGATTGTCGCGGGCCGACCACGTGACCTCCCCACGGGGCGGGGGAAGAGGACGGTACCACTCCATCGTGGACGCCGTAGGCGGCACGGTGCGCCGCAGAGTTTCGGCGGTGCCGTTACCCCAGGTCTCATAGCCGCGTCCGATGCTGTTGTGATTCATGGCGACAGAATCCAGGTAAAGATGTGCGAAGGCCTCGCCGAAATTCCACGTCGAGACTCCGGGCATGCCCATGCCGGTCAGGGTCTGCACTTCATGGAAGCTTAGCTCCAGAAATTCTGCGTAGGTGATGGGATCGATGTTCGGGTTGTAGGGGCCGGTGCCGTTCCACGTCATCAGCATGGGCGAGCCTTCATGCAAATCGTGCACGACGGTGGGGTGCCACTCGTGAAACATGCGATGCACGGCCTTGGTGGTCTCGTGAGTCTGCTGGTGCGTGTCGCGATTGATGTCGACAAAGGCGTACTTCGACCAGTAGGGAGGCGATTGTCGCGGGAGTGTGGCGCGATCGGTTTTACCTTTCAAATAGCGATAGAACCACTGGACCATCTTGTCGCGGCCGTCGGGATTGGAGACGGGATTGATGAGGACCACGAGTTGCTCGCGGACGCGGCGGATCATGGGCTGTTCGGAGACGGCGAGTCGGTAGGCCATCTCAAGCATCGCTTCGGTAGAGCCGGTCTCGTCGGAGTGAAGGGCGGCGTTGAAATAGTAGATGGGGCGGGCGGATTGAATCAGGCGATCGGCGGCGGCCTGGTCGGTGCGGCGCGGATCGGCGAGCGCGGCGGTGGCGGCCTTCAGGTGGTCGAGGTCGCGGATGCCAGCTTCGTTGGCGATGGCGAGCATGAGGATGTCGCGACCTTCTTCGCTACGTCCGATGGCGAAGACATGCACACGCGGTGACGCAGAGGCGAGCGCGCGGCAGTAGGCGTAGGCCTTGGCGCTGTCGACAAACTCGCCCGGGGCTCCGGCGATTCGTCCGAGGAAAGCGAGAGGCGAGGGCACTGACCTGGACTTCGGCAAGTAGGACACCCAGGGCGAGAGAAAATGCTTGTCGCCAGTGGCGGCTGCGATGGCTTCGACGGAGCCGGGCTCGGGGATGTCGGGTGCAGTTTGTGCGACTGCGACGGTGGCAAGTGGTTGGAGCAGGGCAAGGGTCAGGACCAGGAGCCGAACCATGGGACCTCCGCCATGTCGTCACGTGCGGGTGGCGGTTGGCGACGGCAGTTTACTATGCGAGGGAGGCGGAGGCTGGGGAGTGGTCCGGCTTCCAATAAAGATTACCGGATGTGCAAGTTTCGTGATGTCTCGATCCCCGGTCAAGAGCCGATCGCTCCTGTGGACTAGCCCAGGCCAGTCATTGCGATTCTTAATCAACGACAATGCCTTGGATTTCCAGTCGACCACGAGCGTTCAGAATCTTTTGTGATCACCAAATCTGAAACGAATATCACCACAGTCCGACATGCCGATTTTGCGGGCATTCCCCCGCAAAAGGCGCGCCGCATCCCGGAGTTGGGTGGTCTTCACGGCATAGCGATCGCATTGGTATTTTGGTTTGACTACTTTGTTTTGTTTGTGGAAGTGAAACCCGGGTCCGCGGCGGCCTTCCTGCAAGCATGCGGCAAACTCTCCGTGACAGGAGTCGATCTGTTCTTTGTACTTTCGGTTTTCTCATCGGACGCATTCTGCTCGATGCACGCGGCTCCTCGAACTACTTCCGGGTTTTTCCTTAAGTAGGAGGAATCGTTGGTGGATACGGTGTTAAACCAACTTCCAAGGCCGCCACAATCATACCCCTAGGACTCCGTCAGGGCTAGATCGGTCAGGGCTAGATATGGTAGTCACAATATCAAGACCATCAAGACCAATTACACAATTCTGGGAACAAGCAGGCAGATTGGGCACTCGTTATTGATAAAAGAAAGCAAAGAATGGTGCGCCCTGAGAGATTCGAACTCCCGACCTTCTGGTTCGTAGGCTCGTTGATCTGGTGCAATTTACGAGCCATTTTGGGCCGAAAAAGTCCCTTTTGTTGGACCCAACTTTTGACCCAAGTTCCGCGTGAACGATCTAGCGTCGGATGAACCCAACTTTGCGCGGATTGGCGACCGACGCGCAGACTGTCCAGATGAATTATCCTGATCGTATGGATCATCTAGAAGTTCTTCGGGAAAAGATCAAGCGTCTCCGGGCCGAGATTGGCCAGATTCAAGAATTGAACAAGCAATATCGGCTTCAAGGCAGGAATGGCGCGGAGGCTCAGGTTGCTCACGGCCAGAGGCAAGAACGGCTACAAGCAATCCAGCAAGACCTTGTCCAACTCGCTAGCCTTGGCCGCAAGGTTCAGTCAGTAGCAGAGATGAAGGAGAGGCACCGCTCCCGGCTGCATCTCGTCAAGAAGGCTTCGTAGCCCATCCAGGTTTCCTGCGTTGTCGAAGCGGCTAACGGTAATCAACGTTCCCGATCAAAGGGTCGAAATCCGAAGGAAAATGCGGACGGATTGGCGACCGACGTTATGGCAGCAGTTACGCGAAAAGAAAAACTTCGCTGGATTCCTCTTCCGAGTGCCTTGGGCGGGAATCGGGATGGGATTAAGCGGGTCGGCTGAAGTCCTTGCGTACATTCCTTTTGGTCGTTCCTTGTTCGGGACGACGCTCTGACTTCTTGTCCAACTGGTTGGCCTGCCGCTGTTCTTTATCGGCTTTGGTGCGTTTCTCTGCCATGCCAACAGTCTCCCACAGGCCGGACGCGATTCATAGCCCTTGCATTTCAGACTGCAACAGTACCCCTATTGCCAGTCGCCTTTGGCCAGTGGACGGCATTTTTGGGCCGATGTCGATCAGAATGATGTTTCGATTCCCAACTCCCGCGTGGGTTCAGCATACAGTTCCGACAGAACGCCTGAGATGAGGCCGATTTTCAACCCCGTCAGATCATCAACCCCAAAAACCCCGTTGGCACGCCTGATCCGCACGAAAAAGGACGGATCGACCGACGCTCACTCCCCAGATGGACCATCCTAGTCGTGAACGGGCGTCAGGGCCGATCTGTCAGCCAGAGCCCGTCGCGAATCGTTTCAGAACATAGAAGGACGGTTGACACCGTCTTTGACGTAGACTAATCCATTGTTTTACAATGACATGGACAAATAAAGATTATGCTTGATTTTTCATGGCAAAGGAGTAGGCTAGTGCCCAGATAAGGGAGGTGGGGCCATGCCAGCCAGGATGACCAAGAAGTTCACTCCTGAGATTGATGCCCAGCTCTACGAGGAATTCGTTGCCGTTGCCGAGAAGAACGGGCAGACAAAGCGCTACGTTCTCGAGCGAGCTCTCGAGTTCTACCTGCACAACGTAGTTCCGTCCCAGCACCTGGTCCGCCCAGAAGTGATGGACGCGTTTCAGCAGTCAGTAGCTCGCAACCGTGACCTGTTGGAGCGCCTCGCCAAGTAAATGGCAGAACGCGTCTACCTGACCGTCGCGGAAGTCTACCAGATGCAGCATCAGTTGATCGATATGTTCGGCGGCCTACACGGTGTTCGTGACACAGGCATGGCGGAGGCCGCCGTCTACCGCCCGCAAACCGGCTATTACAACTCCATCGAAGAAGAGGCGGCCGCGCTGATGGAGTCCCTCGGCAACAACCACGGCTTCCTCGACGGCAACAAGCGAATCGCCTTCACCGCGACCGACGTGTTTCTTCGCTGCAACGGTTTCTACATCGACGTGGGCGGCGAGGAGGGACACGCATTCATTGCCGGCTCGATGAACCGGCACGCGTTCCGCTTTCCCCAAATCCTCGACTGGATCCGTCAGCACATCAAGCCTTTCAGCTAGTTCGTCGTCCCCTTCATCATCATCGTTGTCGTCCTCGCTATCGTCATCATCTGGTGATGCCCATGGAACATTCAGGGAAACGTCTCACTGCATTCGCAGGTCACAGGAAATGAAAATTTCATCTCCTTGGATTGTCTCAGAATTCAATCAGTTGAACGCCTGCAGGTACCCGTGCAGTCAGTAACCGCGTCGGGTGCCCACGGATCGTCGCGCTTGGTCTTTCTCGTTGGGATGGCCCGCGGGGTCCGCCAAAGTGCAACGACGAAGAGCGGAAAAAGCGAAGCGAAAGAAGGGGAACGGCAGCAAGGCGCGAAACGTAACGAAGGCCGAGCGCCTCATCACCCCGAGCCGCGAACACGCGAAAGGCACGGAGGGGGCTAGGGCTGGCTGCGCAGAAGTAGGCTGGCCAGGAATCCACGAGTGGCGGGCTTCGGCCCGACTCTTGACGAAGCCAGATCAGAAGGTTTCGTGTCGCGGTCCCCGCGTCCGTGCCTGCACACTGCACGGTTTCACGGGAAAGACCTGCCTGGGACGCTCGTCGTGTACATGACCGCCCAGCCCACGCGTGGCTGCCAGCCACAAGTACGCAAGTGCGAAGCAGCCCAACCCGCCGAAGCCCAAGGCGTGCACCAGGCCGTACTTCGTCGGTGACTACGAAGCCGGCTCATATAGGAAGCCCTCGTAGAACTATGTCAGCATCGCCATAAAACCAACGCAGTACAGTACCGAAAATCCAAGCAGGACGAGCGCGAATGCACGGGAGTGCGGATACAAGCTGAGCCGCGAACCTGGCACGAAGATCGGCGATGCCGAAGAAAGCGTTGTACCCACCTCCGCGATTTTCATGTATCGCTCGTGCCTCGGCTCGAAGGAAGTGAAGTCGCTAGTTGGGACTTGCATCAGATGGCCATTCTCGTGAAAAAGCAGATTGCCGTTCTGGTCGAGCGCTGGTCTGTATGCAACTGGGGTGAACGTCATTGCCGCGTGCTCGCCAAACATGCTGATCGCCGTGTTGGCTACGCTGCGCCAGATCAGGGCGAATCCGCCAACAGCAACAGCGAATGCGATTGAGATGGTGACCATGTCCAGCATGATATCGCGCAGCAGTACACGTCTAGGTGCCCATCCG
>Ga0137418_10007148_pt1 | contig 10260 bp, 10 predicted proteins | sample CZODoug3_1_2_16f_FD_122242 | JGI IMG/M metagenome (GOLD analysis project Ga0137418, IMG submission 122242) | Vadose zone soil fungal communities from Angelo Coast Range Reserve, California, USA - CZODoug3_1_2_16fungal (Hybrid Assembly) | ecosystem: Environmental > Terrestrial > Soil > Vadose... | reverse complement strand
GCTTGAACGCGAGAATGATGAAGGAAGAGGAGAGCAAAAGCTTATCCGCAATCGGGTCAAGATAGGCGCCGAGCGCCGAGCGTTGATTCAAGCTGCGGGCAAGAAGACCGTCAATGCCGTCAGACAGCCCCGCAACGACCAGCACGAGCAGCGCCCACCGGTATTTCTCGTACGACATGAGAATGAGAAAGAGCGGCAGAAAGCCGAGCCGGAGAAACGTGATTTGATTTGGTACCGTCCAGATGCGGCCTTGCATTGCAATTTAGGATAACGCAGTTCGTTCCCACCGTGTCACGCGAATTGCGCGAGATAATCGGCCAGCGAGCGGCCGATCTTGCGGGCGAAAAGTTCATCCATTGAGGGGATCGATCCGGAAGGTTCATCGAGGGAAACGCGCTCAAGGCGGTTCATTGGGAAGAAAATCGTGGGGAGGCCCATGCGCTCGCCATCGGGCTCGTTAATCTGGCGGATGAAATGGTCGAACGAGTTGAGGTCGACGCCGCGCACCGTAATTCCGGATGGATTGATTGCGAGGAGCTCGCCCCAAATTTTTTCTTTGGGCGAGTGCAAGCTCACGACGACGATCGAGTGTAGGTCCATGAGAAACGGCGACGGGGAATTCGATTACAGGGTACAGGATTTCGGTCAATAACGGTGCAAAAAGTCCTTACCACGAATCGATCCGGTTATTCCGGGGAAAGCACACTGACAGTTTCTGTACGTACGTTTCATGGCTGTTGCTACGGCAGCCGGTCTGAGAAATGCAGAAGCATCATCACGAAGCTTGCCAAGACAACAACCCCAGCCAGCCAGCCAAGCGCATGCGCCCTCTGCCTCTCGTGTGAATTCATAGGTTGGCGATCGGCGTAGATCTTGCCGAAGACAAATCCTGCCGCAAAGCCTGCGACGTGCGCGGTGTTGTCAATGCCGAAGCCGCCCCACTGCCCGATGATGAACAGGATTACGACGGAGGTGATCAACCGGGACTGCAAATCGCGCATAAACGCGCCACCGCGCTTCGTGGTGACAGCCAGCATCGCGCCGACCAGCCCCAAGATCGCGCCGCTTGCACCCAGAGAAAAGTGGCCCATGTAAGCGCTCACGAGAAACCCGAAAGCACCTGTAACGACGTACAGGAAAAGATAGCGCGCGGATCCATACAACTCCTCCAGCGCCGGACCCAACTGAAGGAGCGACATCATATTGAACCCAATGTGAATCAGTCCACCGTGAAGAAACATTGCAGTGACTAGGCGCCACCACTGATGCTGGACAAATATGCCATATGGATGACTGGCTCCGAGCCGGTAGGATGCTTCCCCGCTCATGCCGAAAAGAGTATGCAGGCCGCCGGCTTCGCCCGCTTGCATCGTCAGTACCAAGCTGACGCCTAACATCAAAATGTTTGCGACCAGCAGCGCTGAAGTCACCGGCGTTTCGCTTTCGCCAAACACGCCGGATAGTTTCTTGCTCAGCGCCACCAGCGAGAATCGCAAGCTGGTGCCGCACTCGTGGCAGCGCGTTGCACTGATTCCGACCAAAGCTCCGCAAGCGGGACAAATCTTCGGCCGCGGCTGCTGCTCGCCGCCGAAAAATCCTCGCATGGCGCTCTTCCATTTTTCCACACGCATCTGCCATTGATAGGGAAGGGGCAATTCTCCTCCTTGCGACCCGCAAACGGCGTTCCTATAATACCCAAGTCGACGCTGTTCTTCCCGGCGCGGCGACTTTTGCAAGGACACTCCGGCTATGGACAAATTCGAAGAGTTCGGCAAACGCATCGACGAAGAGTTCGGGCGACTCAAGAGCATCAAAAACTTCGAGGACTTTGGCAAGAGAGTTGACGAAGAACTCGCGCGCGTGAAGAGTTTTGTCAAGGAGGAGGTCGCGCCGGAAACGGAAAAACGCACGGCACAGTTCTTGCGCGAAGTTTCCGAAAAGCTCACCGAGGCGGCGGCGTGGATCGAAGCGCGCATTACGACGCGCACCCAGAACACCCCAGAATCCCCGGCTCCGCGGAATCCTCCATCCTCATGACGCGGGCCCGCCTTTGAGGATTTCAACCGAATCGATATCTGTCGGCTCAAGTCCCCCGAAGTCTGTCTTTGTTCTCATGGCCCTCTGTGCGCTCTGTGTTGGAGCATCTTCCGGCTGCAGTTCGCGCAGACCGATAGTGAACCGCCGCCAGCCGCCTCCGGCGCAGCCCAAGAAAACCCCGGCGGCGACCGAAGAAGCCGCGAAACGCTCGACGGATGTGCCGGAAACTCCGGCGCCGCTATCGTCTGCGCCCGGTTCCAAACGCAACAAGATCGCTCCGATACCCGTTCCGGCGGGTTACGCGGAAGAAGGAAATGCCTCCTGGTATGGAGAGCCTTTTCACGGGCGGCGCGCCTCGAACGGCGAGGTCTACGACATGTACAAACTCACGGCCGCGCACCGCACGCTGCCGTTTGAAACGATGGTGCGCGTCACCAACATAAACAACGGCAAGTCTACGGTCGTTCGAATCACCGACCGCGGACCGTTTGTGGACAATCGAATCATCGATCTCTCGCTTGCCGCTGCCCGCGAAATTGAATCAGTTGGACCGGGTGTTGTGCCCGTCCGCGTGGAAGTGCTTTCGCCCGGCGTCGATCCGACTTCGGGCTTTTTCACCGTGCAAGTTGGCGCCTTTCGTGATCGCGCGAACGCCGAACGGCTTCGCGACCGCCTGAACGCGTCCTATTCGCCAATTTTCATTCAGCAATATGATTCTCCCGATGGTGTTTTCTATCGCGTGCGGGTCGGCAAGATTTCCGGAGAGGACGCCGCCCAACAATTCGGCGAACAACTCCACGACCGTGAAGGATTCACGCCGATGATTCTGCGGCTGGATGAAGGCCCGCCCGTAGGAGGAAGCCGATGAGCGCGAACTGCCTCTTCTGTAAAATCGCGGCGAAGCAAATCCCAGCGAAGATCGTGTATGAAGATCCCGATCTTTTTGCTTTCGAAGACATCAACCCACAGGCTCCCACGCACATCCTGATTTGTCCGCGCAAACATTTCAAATCTCTGGCCCACGCCGCGCCTGAAGATCAAGCGATCCTGGGGAAATTGCAGCTTGTAGCCGCGCAACTCGCCCGCGAACGGAATCTTCTCGATGGGTACCGAACCGTTTTGAACAGCGGCGAAGGCGCCGGTCAGACCGTATTCCATTTGCACTTACATCTGCTCGGCGGCCGCAATTTCCGGTGGCCTCCGGGTTAGACTCTTCAGAAGAGTTTTGTTCTTCTCGGCGCTCCAGCTTAAACTACCGTCCGTTCGCAGGAGGATCGCATGCACCTGTGGCGCCGCATTTGTTGCTCGCCAGCATCTCTGACCGCTCTTTTTCTCTTGGGGTTCTTCGCGTCTCCTTTGGTGGCCCAACAATCGGCCACATCCGGAAAAGCTCTCACCGTGGAGCGCATCTATTCCATGCCGAGCCTGAGTGGAAGATTGACGCGCGGGCTCGCGTGGACTCCCGACGGGCGGCAGCTCAGCTACTTCGAAACAAAAGGCTCCGGGAAGGAAGCCAAAACAGAACTCTGGGCAATGGACGCTGCCTCCGGAGAGCGCCGGCTTCTCGTTGCCGCCGACAAGCTGGAATTGATTCTTCCTGCGGATAGTTCGAAACCCACGCAGGCGACGGGTCTCGGCCGCCGCGCTCCCGCGCAGTATCAGTGGGCACCGGATGGCGCGGGCATTCTATTCCAAGGCCCAACAGCGCTTGCCTGGTTCGAGCTGAAGTCACAAGTTGCGCGTACCCTGGTTTCCGGCAAGGCGGCGATTGCTGATCCCAAGATTTCTACTGACGGAAAGTTTGTAAGCTTTGTGCGCGACCACAATCTATGGCTCGCGAACGTCGCCAATGGCAAAGAGCAAGCCGTGACGAGCGGAGGTACGGAGGAAATTCGCAAGGGCGAACTGGACTGGGTGTATCCCGAAGAGCTGGAGATCAAGACGGCGTATTGGTGGTCACCGGATTCCTCCGCCATCGCCTATCTCGAAATGGACGAGCGCAAAGTCTCGCAATACCCGCTGGTCGATTTTTCTTCTCCGAGCGGGGAGGCGGAGATGGAGCGCTATCCGGTGGCGGGCGGCGCCAATCCTGTCGTTCGCGTCCTGGTTGTTTCGCTCAATGGGAGCGAACCTCGCGCCATGGATATTGGCGCCGAAACCGACATCTACGTTCCTCGCGTGAATTGGCTGAACGATTCGAAGCATATCGCGATCCAGCGCCTCAATCGGGCACAAAACACACTCGATCTAATGATTGCCGATGCCGCCACGGGCAAAACACGAACGGCGCTCAGCGAAAGTGATCCCAATTGGGTCAATGTCAGCGACGATCTGTATTTCTTCAAGGACGGCAAGCGGTTTCTATGGTCCAGCGAACGCACAGGATTCCGGCATTTCTATCTCTACGATCTAGATGGCAAGGAAGTCGCGCAGCTGACAAAAGGGCAATGGGAAGTTTCTTCGCTCAACGCGGTTGACGAATCCGGGGGCGCGGTGTATTTCACGGCGACGGAAAAGTCCCCCCTCGAGCGGCATCTGTATCGCATCGGCCTCGATGGTACGGGGTTTACACGCATCACCAAAGAAGAGGGCACGCACGACGTTGTCGTGGCGCCTAACGCGGCCGCTTTCTACGACGTTTATTCGAATGCCGGAGCTCCGCCGCGCCAGGAGCTCTATCGTGCGAACGGTTCACGCATTGCTACCATCAACGAGAACAAAGTAGCGGAGCTTGCGGATTACCATCTCTCCCCGGTGGAATTTCTCACCGTCAAATCTCGTGACGGGGTGCAGCTCAACGCCAGCATCATCAAGCCGCCGAATTTTGATGCGCAGAAAAAATATCCGGTTCTTGTTAGCACCTACGGCGGCCCACACGCTCAAGTGGTGCGCAACGCGTGGGGCGGGTCCACATTCCTATGGCATGAACTCATGGTGCAGAAGGACTACATCATCTTTCTGCTCGACAATCGCGGGTCGGCCGGGCGAGGGCATGTTTTCGAGGCGCCCCTGCACTTGCGACTAGGGGCACAAGAGTTATCCGATCAGCGTGACGGAGTCGCGTGGCTCAAGTCGCTTCCGTATGTGGATGCGAGTCGCATTGGCGTCTGGGGCTGGAGCTACGGAGGCCACACGACACTCCACGCCATGTTCGAAGCGGGCGATGACTTCAAAGTGGGCTTCGCCGGCGGACCGGTGACCGACTGGCGCTATTACGACTCGATTTATACCGAGCGCTACCTCGGGCTCCCCCAGAAAAACGAGAAGGGCTATCGGGATTCTTCACCGGTGAAATATGCCGCGCAACTGCGGGGCAGACTTCTGATTGCGCACGGCACCGGCGACGACAACGTGCACTTCGCCAACACTCTTACGGTCGTCAACGAACTCATCGAGGCTGGGAAGTACGTCGAGGTCATGGCGTTCCCCGGACGCGGCCACGGAGTCAGCGATCTCCCAGCGCGTCGCGTACTGATGCAACGAGTGACGCAATTCTTCCTTGACAACTTATAGAATCAATTAGAGATAGCTAGCCTGGGAAGCAACCAAGTCTTGTTGAAAAACCTTGGAATCTAATTGAAATGCTTGGTTGTTATGACCGAGTGCCGATTTGGGCGGCACTCCGCGAATTATTCCCCGAATCAGTGAACGCCGAAATATTCCACGTGCACAGTCCGTCCTAGCCGCGCGTTGAACAGCAAGTACCATCCCGGGTGATGATCGTCGTCGTACACATACACCCGATCGCGTTCCCATTCCCAATGGCGACAGCGATCCAGGTCGTAGGCGGCCACTACCCAATTGGAATTGTCGTAGAGCACGACACGGCGCGTCCGGTAATCGATGCGCCGGGCGACAAAGACTTCTCGCACATGCCCGTAACGCCCATACGGATAGGCGCGTCCTGGCCGGATGCGGTCGTGATCGTCGTCCCAATCCCCGTGGTCGTCGCGGTCCCCGTGCTTGTACCAGCCCTTGTGTTTTCCGTTGTCGTGGCGATCGTCATCGTCGCCCCGATGCTTGTCCCGGCCTTTGTGCTTGCCGTTATCGTCGCGGTCCTGTCGGGGTGCCGCGGGCGCCAAACTCCCGGCCAAGGCCATGAACAGTGTCCCAGCTATGATTTTGCGCATAAGTCTTCTCTCCAAAGATTGCATTGCCCGCCTGTCGCCTCGCCCCATCGTTTAGTCTTTGTCGGCGAAGTTCTCCGCAGGCGATGGGCACCTTTTTCTATTGTCATCCTGATTGGCCCGCCCTTTCCATGACCAAGAATTTCGAGTTCCACTCTAGGTACGCCCTGCCCCGGACTGCAGCTCCTGCAGTTTCTCTCCTTGTAAGGCGCGATTTTCTACTCTCGTACGGGATGGGCTTAGGACTTATAATCGCGCCGACCCGGAGGCCACCGTGATCAAAAGAACGTTTTGTTTTGCCCTGCTTGCCGCTATTTGCGCTTTCTTGCCGAGGGCATCCCGCGCGCAACTGCTTTCACAAGAAAGTGCTGCGCGGGAGAAAGAGCAAATTCTTTGGCAAAAGCTGGAAGCGACCGTTAATGACGCGGATCGCAACCTTGACGGGGTGCTCGGCGTGGCCATCCTGGATCTTTCCACCGGGCAGAAATATTTGTTCCATGCCGATGAAGTGCTTCCCACGGCCAGCTCGATCAAGATCGCCATCCTGGCCGAGCTGTACCGCCAGGCGCAGCAGGGTAAACTCAAACTAACGGATCTCTACACTCTGCAACAGAGCGACCTAGTCGGCGGCAGCGGCATTTCCGAAGTGCTGAGTCCCGGCACTACGCGCCTCACAGTTCGCGACGTCGCGGCACTGATGATCTCCGTGAGCGACAATTCCGCCACCAACATCATTATTGACCGCGTTGGAATGGAAAACGTTAACGCACTGCTCGATTCGCTGGGGCTCACGCACACGCGTCTTCGCAGAAAGATGATGGATTTGAAGGCTGCCGGCGAAGGACGGGAAAACGTCGCCTCGCCTCGCGAACTAATGCTGCTGCTGGAAGCTCTCTATCGTGGCAAAGTGCTGAACAAACAGTTTACCGAGGACTTTTTCAAGCTACTCAGCGTTCACAAGGAGAGTTACATCCCGCGGGAATTGCCCGAGGATCTTCGTGTTGCGAACAAACCCGGAGAGCTCGAAGGCGTGCGCAATGATTCCGGGATTGTCTTTACTGGGAGCCGGCCATTCGTCATCAGCGTGATGACGACGTATCTTCGCCGTGAACGAGATGGAGGGGAAGCCATCGTTCGAATCTCGACTGCAGCCTACCGCATGTTCGACCGTTTGAGCCGCGCTTCTGAATACGGCCGCGTTATTTCGCCGCACGACACCGGCAATCCGTGAACAGTTGGGAAAGAAGCGCACCCGATCAGGGCGCGACGACATCTTTTAGCTTGGACTTTACTTGCACCGCGGAGAGGCTTGAGGCATCCCAGCCGCCGCCGAGTGCCTTGATCAGCAACACGCTGGTCACGAGCTTTTGGCCTTGAATGACCGCCAGCTCCTGCTCGTTGTTCAACAGATTCTGCTGGGCGTTTACCACGTCAAGGTAACTCACCAGACCGCCGGTGTACCGGTTGCTGGCAATATCCAGCGTGCGCCGCGCGGCATCGACGGCCTGCTGCTGCGATTGCTTGGCTTGATTGAGTACGGTCAGGCCAGTGACGTCGTCCTGCACTTCGCGGAACGCATTGAGCACTGTGTCGCGGTAGGAAGCCACGCTTGCGTCATATCCTGCTTTGGCGAATTGCACCTGCGCGCGCCGGGAACCGCCCGAGAAAATAGTCTCCGCCGCGCTCGCGCCCACGGCCCAGAACGTGCTTTGCACATTTGCAAGCTTGGCGATGTCCGCTGCTTGCCAGCCACCATTGCCGAAGAGATTCAGAGACGGGAAATAGGACGCGCGCGCGACCCCAATCTGCGCGTTCGCAACAGCCATTTGACGCTCGGCCTCGGCAATGTCCGGCCGGCGCTCCAGCAAATCGGACGGCAGCCCAGCATCCAGCGTGGGAGGTTCCGCGTTTAACTCTTTGCTCGCGATGTGAAAATCGGGAGCCGGTTTTCCGACCAGAACCGCAATGGCGTCTTCAAATTGTTTTCTCTGTTGTTGCAGCAGGATCGCCTGCGTCCGTGTAGCATTCAGCAGCGTCTCTTCCTGCGCGACGTCCAGCCCGGAGGCTACGCCGCCTTTGTGGCGCGAGTCTACCAACTGCAAGGCCTTTTGCAGCGTCTCCACGGTACGGTTCAAGATTCCCAGCTCGGTGTCGAGCTGCCGCAGCGTAAAGTAATCGCCTGCGAGCTCCGCGGCGATCACCAGCCGAACATTTTCCAAACCGGCAGCGCTCGCCTGATATGACGCCTGAGCGGCTTCGATATTTCGCCGCCGGCGTCCAAACAAGTCCACTTCGTATGCCACCGTGAAGGGCAGAACGTTATTGGTTTGCGAAACCGGCGATTTCACTGGAAAGTTGCTGTTGGCCGGCCGGTTCCCGGAGAGCCGCTGGCGCTGCGCGCTGGGAGCAGCGGAGAAAGTGGGGAACTGAGTTGCAATCTGCACAGCCGCAGACGCCCGCGCCTGCTCGAGCCGTGCCGCCGCGACTTTGATGGTTTGGTTTGTCTCGAATGCCTGCTTTTCCAGTGCGCTCAAATCGTCGTCGCGGAAAACGCCCCACCATTCGCCCTTGGCCACGCCATCCTTTGGCGCGCTCTCGCGCCACGGTTCCGCAACGTCCCACTTGGCCGGCACAGGCGCCGTCGCACGCTGGTACTTCGGTCCCACTGTGCAGCCGCACGCAGCGATGCACGCAGCCAAGCAGAACAGTGCATGGAATCGCATCGAACGCGCCATTATTGTTTTCTTGTCCCCGGTGCGGCGGCGGAAGCCGGAGCGGGCTGTCCCGGCGCAGTCGCCTTGGCTGTTTCCTTCACGCGAACTTCCTGGCCTTCCTCGAGCGAGTCCGCCGGATTCAGCACGATCCAATCATTCGGCTCGAGTCCCTGAAGGACCTCGAGCGTGGTGCCGTAATCGCGGCCAATGGTAAGCTGCCTGAGATGCGTTCTATGATTGGCATCCACCGTCACAGCGCGAAGCCCTTCTGAACGAAACAGCAAAGCGTTCACCGGCACGACAAGCCTTGTCCCAGTCACTTTTACCTGCAAATGCGCCTGGGCGTAGCCGCCCGGAAGCAACGCGCTATCGTGATTTGGCACATCTACCTCGGTGAGCAATGTTCGCGTGCCCGGGTCGATGGCTTCGGCCGTGCGCATGACCTTGCCCTGGAATTTTTGGCCGGGATATTGCGTGAGCTCCAAGAACGCGCTGAGTCCCGCATGAATCGAGGGAGCATAGGTTTCAGGGACGCTCACATAAACACGGATGGGATCCGTTTGCGCCAGGAAAAAGAGCTGTTGTGAAGCGCCGCCATTGCCCGCGTTGATCAAGGTGCCGGTGTCCACGTTGCGGCGCGTGATGACGCCGCTGAACGGCGCGTAGATGTGCTTGAAGGATTCGAGTTCTTCGAGCCGCCTCACGTTGGCTTCCGAAGATTGCACAATGGCTTTCTTGGCCTCGAAATCGCCGGTGGCATTATCTACTTCTTGTTTGCTGACACCATCTGTCTTGATGAGCTCCGCATATCGAGTCGCTGTGATTTCAGAGAGGCGAGCGTTCGCTTTAGCGGTGTTAAGATCGGCGCGGGCTTGCATAAGCTGCTGATCCACCTCGGGAGTGTCAATGTCCGCAAGCGATTCCCCTTGCCGAACCCGGCTGCCAATGTCGCGGTACCATTTTTTCAAGTAGCCACTTGTGCGAGCGTAGATGGGCGACTCGACATATGCCTGCATCGTGCCGGGAAGGACGAGATCTTCCTCTGCCGATTCTGTTGCGGGATGCATCACGGCCACCGTGGGAACCGCCAGTACTTCCGTTTCCTTCGCGAGTGCCTGGTACTGCGCCCGGCGCTGGAACAACGTCAGCGCGCCAAAGGCCACCAGCAGGATGACCGCGAAGAAAAGAATTATGAAGAGACGGCTGCCCTTCTTGTGTGAGTGCTCCTGATCTTCAGGCTCCATCCAGACTCCGCCTTCCATCAATCACCTAATCTTGCTCCTTGCTTCCACGTCGAACAATCTCAAATCGTTACGGCCGCGGGTGAACCCCCTCGTGCTGCTTTCCGCTCCCGTCGCCCGTGAATCAGCGAGAAAACACAA
>Ga0137418_10007147_pt1 | contig 10260 bp, 10 predicted proteins | sample CZODoug3_1_2_16f_FD_122242 | JGI IMG/M metagenome (GOLD analysis project Ga0137418, IMG submission 122242) | Vadose zone soil fungal communities from Angelo Coast Range Reserve, California, USA - CZODoug3_1_2_16fungal (Hybrid Assembly) | ecosystem: Environmental > Terrestrial > Soil > Vadose... | reverse complement strand
AGCAGCACTTCTGCAGAGATCTTATTGGCCGACAAAAATATTGATGCCCTTAAAGTGTCGTATACCGTCACGGACAACAAAACAAAAGAATTTCCAATGAAAGTGGCTTTATTAAATCTGAAGGGAATGATTTCTCAGGAGCAGGGAGACAAAATCAGTGCTAAGAAATTTTATGAGCAAGCCTTGACGCAAGCAGCTGATTTTCCGCTCGCCAAAGAAAATCTTTCAAAACTGAAATAGCGTGCAACCTTCCGCAAGGCGGGTTGTCTTTGTTAAGCGAAAAAGTGTTTGCAGTATTCGGCCCAACATAACGTGGATGAACTGATTGCGCGATGCCGTGGTGGCGACCGGCAAGCGCATTATCAGTTATATAAGCTCTACAGCCGCGCCATGTACAATGTTGGCTACCGAATCGTGAACAATGCCGATGAGGCCAAAGATGTGTTGCAAGATGCATTCATCAGTGCATTCAACAACTTGCAATCGTATCGGGGCGATTCGTCTTTTGGCGGCTGGCTCAAACGAATTGTAGTAAACAAGGCTATAAACCTAGTGAGGAGAAGAAGATTTGAGCGGTTACCTGAAAATGAAAACTTTGATGTACAGGAAGAGGCGGTTGTAGATGAGTTCGAGGGATATCCGTTTGAAGTTGAAAAAGTAAGAAGAGCAATCGGACAATTACCAGACGGGTATCGCGTTGTTTTGTCATTGTATTTGTTAGAAGGATATGATCACGGTGAGATAGGGGAGATCCTCGGCATCACCGAGTCGCGCGTCTGCCAGATCCACGGTCAAGCGCTGGTGCGGCTGCGTGCGCGCCTCGCGGAGTGGCTGCAGCCGAACTAGTCCATGGATATTCTGAGCATCATCGGTGTTGTGCTGGGTTTGATCGCCATCATCGGTGGGGCGATCTTGAAAGGCAGCAGCGCCGGTGCACTGGTCGGCAGCGCGGCGTTCGTCATCGTGGTGGTGGGCACATTCGCCGCCAGCCTGGTGCAGACTCCGTTGGCGACCTTCTTGCGTGCCTGGAAGATCGTCTCCTGGGTATTCAAGCCGCCCGCGAACAACCCCGCCGCGATGATCGAGAAAATAGTCGAGTGGAGCAATATCGCCCGCAAGCAAGGGTTATTGGGTCTGGAGTCCGCGGTGGAGGCGGAGAAGGACGATTTCCTGAAGAAGGGCCTGCAGTCCCTGGTCGACGGCGGCGAGCCGGATGCCATCCGCTCGAGCATGGAGATCGAACTGGACGCCATGGAGCATTTCGACACTCAGGCCGCCAAAGTCTTCGAAGCCATGGGCGTGTACTCGCCGACGCTCGGCATCATCGGCGCGGTCATGGGCTTGATGGCGGTCATGCAGAATCTCAATGACCCGTCGAAGCTCGGCCACGGCATCGCGGCAGCGTTCATTGCAACCATTTACGGCATCGCGTTCGCCAACCTGTTGTTCCTGCCGATGGGCAACAAGTTGAAGTCGGTGATTCACGGCCAATCGCAGGTACGGACCATGGTGATCGAAGGCATCATCGCCATCGCCCAGGGCGAGAATCCGCGCAATATCGAATCGAAACTGCAAGGGTATTTTCACCACTGATAGGACGTCATGGCGCGCAGGAAAAAGCACGAGGAGCATGTGAACGCGGAAGCCTGGGCGATTCCCTACGGCGACCTCGTGACGCTGCTGTTCGCCTTGTTCACCGTGATGTACGCCATGTCGTCGGTCAACGAGGGAAAATTTCGGGTCCTTTCCGATTCGATGATCGCCGCATTCAATGGCGTGCCAAAAAGCTTACGGCCGCTCAACATCGGCGAACACGAAGTAGGCAAGGGCGGCGATAAGCCGCTGGTCGGCATCACGCCCACGGCGTTGATGAAGGTCAATGATCAGGGGCACAACAGTCTCGTCCCGCGCAATCCAACCAAGACTGGGGGCGAGCAATCCGCGGGTCTCCCGGGCGCGCTGATCCGCATGCAGCGCCAGGTGCAGGATGCCATGCAATCGCTGATCGATGCCAAGCTCGTGACGGTGCGGCGCGAGAACATGTGGCTGGAAATCGAGATCAACGCCGACATTTTATTTCCGAGCGGCGCGGGCGATTTCGCTCCCACCGCCGAACCCGTGCTCGACAAGCTGGCGGAGGTGTTGAAGCCCTTCCCCAATCCCATCCGCGTCGAAGGCCATACCGACAACAGGCCGATCCGCACGGCCGCATTCCCGTCCAACTGGGAGCTGTCGGCCGCCCGGGCGGCCAGCGTGGTGCACCAATTCACGCGGCAAGGTGTCGATCCGCTGCGGCTCGAAATCGTCGGCTTCGGAGAATTTCATCCGCGCGAGCCGAATGCGACGAACGAAGGCCGCAACGCCAATCGGCGCGTCGTGATCTTGGTGCTCGAGGAGGTGTCTCCGGGCGCGCCGGTGACCGTGAGAACCACCGATCAGACTCCGGAGACCGCTGCGCCGGGCATCGAGATGGCCGATTCGAGCAGTGCCACGAACCGCTTGCTGTACCGCGTGCCGCCCGCGGATCTGGACAAAACCGTGCTGGTCAAAGAGCAAGCGATGCCGCCACCCGGCGAGCAACCCAAGACTGAATGAGCGAGGTCGGGCTATGAGTGAAGTTGACCGTTTGAGCAACTCCGGCCTTTACCCGGCGCTCCCCATTGGGGACAAGCGCCCCTCCCGAGACGGCTCGGGCGGGCCGCCGCGCGGCGACAAACAGCCGCCGGACAAACCCGCGCCGCAGGCGGGGGATACTCCCGATCGCGCATCTCCCCGTCCTCCCAAGTCTCTCATCGACGAATACGCTTAGGCGAGAGAAGGTCAACGGGCGTTCGTCACTCCGCGATTCATCGGAATTCTCCGACGGATGAGGTGGCGCCGCCGATCGGTCCAGAGCCGTTGGCGATGGCCTTCTGGTAATTTTGCATGGGCCGGCGCAGGTGAGTACGGCGCACGCGCAGGGTGGCGGGAAACGTGCTACACATGACCGCCGCTTAAGCCGCTTGACCAGTCCCGCACTGCAACGGCATTCCCACACCCGTTCGAGAAGACAACGCTCCATGCTGAAACGCCTCCGTGGTCATTTTTCCAAAGACCTTTCGATCGACCTCGGCACCGCTAACACCTTGATTTATATCAAATCGCGCGGAATCGTACTCAACGAACCTTCGGTCGTCGCCGTGCAAAACGAACCCGGACGCGGCGGCAAGATCGTGGTGGCCGTGGGTGCGGAGGCGAAGAAGATGCTCGGGCGCACGCCTGGACACATCACAACCGTACGGCCGATGAAGGATGGCGTGATCGCTGATTTCACGTATACCGAAAAAATGCTGCAGTACTTCATCCACAAAGTTCACGGCAATCGCTTCTTGAGTCCGAGTCCGCGCGTGCTCGTGTGCGTACCATTCGGCTCGACCCAAGTCGAACGACGTGCCATCAAAGAGTCCGCCGAAGGTGCCGGTGCGCGCACCGTCGATATCGTGCCTGAGCCCATGGCCGCCGCGGTCGGTGCGGGCTTGCCGGTGCACGAGGCGCGCGGCTCGATGGTCCTCGACATCGGCGGCGGCACTTCCGAAGTCGCCGTGGTTTCCTTGAACGGTATCGTTTACGCGGCAAGCGTGCGCATGGGCGGCGATAAGTTCGACGAAGCGATCACGCAGTACGTCCGCCGCAACTACGGCATCCTGATCGGAGAGGCCACCGCGGAGCGCATCAAGATCGAAGTCGGTTCGGCCTATCCCGGCGAACAAGTCCGCGAAATCACCGTCAGGGGAAGAAATCTCTCGGAAGGTGTGCCGCGCGCCTTCACGTTGAATTCGAATGAAATTCTACAGGCGCTCGAAGAGCCATTGCAGGGCATCGTGAGCGCGGTGAGGCAAGCGCTCGAGCAAACGCCGCCGGATCTCGGCAGCGATGTGGCGGAACGCGGCATCGTGCTCACCGGTGGAGGTGCATTGCTGCGCAACATCGATCAATTGATCATGAAAGAGACCGGGCTGCCGGTGATCATCGCCGACGATCCGCTGACTTGCGTGGCGCGCGGCGGCGGGAGAATCCTCGAACTCACGGAAGAGCATGGACGAGGAGTGTTCGACCTGCATTAACCGTGCTGGGATAGAAACGACCCATGTTCGGGCATCTTTGACGCCGTCATCCGGACCGTCTCCCTGATGCGCCGGAGGTAAGCAAGATTGTCCTCGGACTTCATGGCGTCGATCAACGGATTGTAATCTCTCGGATGATGTCCCTGGCCGAGCAGCACGGCGAACCAACTCGAATCCTTGAACAGCTCGTCCGAGCCCAACACGACGCGGCCGCTGCGCGCGAATTGCTCTTCCTTGTAAGTCAGGGTGTCCGGCAACGGCATGGCGCGGCAATGCTCCCACAGGGGGTCGGTGCGGCCGCGGGTCGAGTGGTAGTGGAGCACGAGAAAATCCCGCACGCCGCTGATCTCCTCGGCGGTGATGCGGTTGTACTGTTCCGCGGTATACGGATCGCAATCGCGCGCCGGGAATAGCGCCAGCAATTTCGCGATGCCGCTTTGGATCAAGTGAATGCTGGTCGATTCCAGCGGTTCCAGGAAGCCGCCGGACAGCCCGATCGCCACCACATTCTTATTCCACATTTTGCGGCGCCTGCCGGGCCTGAATGGAATGAAGCGCGGCTCCGCGATGGCGGCGCCCTCCAGGTTGGCGAGCAGCAGCGCCGCGGCCTCGGCGTCGCTGCAGTACTCGCTGCAAAATACATAGCCGTTGCCGGTGCGATGCTGCAACGGAATGCGCCATTGCCATCCCGCCGCGCGCGCCGTGGACCGGGTGAAGGGCTGCGGCGGTTCGCGCCGTTCCGACGGTACGGCCACGGCGCGATCGCAGGGCAGCCAATTCGACCAATCCTCGAAGCCGGTGTGCAGAACGCCCTCGATGAGCAGTCCGCGCAGCCCCGAGCAATCGATGAACAGATCTCCCGCAATGACGTCGCCCCGATGCGAATGTACCGCGGTGATGAATCCGGTCTCCGGATGCTGATCGACCCGCTCGACCTTACCTTCGAGACGCACCACGCCCGTGGCTTCGGACCGGGCACGCAAATACTTCGCGTACAGGCTGGCGTCGAAATGGTAGGCGTATCCCAGAGTCGACAACAGCGAGCGCGGGTCCGTCGCGGGAAATTCGAACTTGCCCGCCAGCGCCGCCACCGTGTTGAGCGAGTAGTCCTCGAAATTATCCGCGTGACCTTCGAGTTGGGCGCGCAGCCAGCGGTGTTGAAACGTGATCCCGTCGCCGGGAAATCCAAAGCGTCCGAACGGATGGAAATATCGATGCCCGGGTTGAGTCCAGCCCCTGAATTCGATCCCCAGCTTGTAGGTGGCCTGCGTCTCCTTCATGAACTCTCGTTCATTGAGGCCCACGATTTGATTGAACCAGTGGATGGTCGGAATGGTGGCTTCGCCGACCCCGATGGTGCCGATGTCGTCGGATTCGATCAGCGTGACTGAACACTGCCGCAGGTCGACAGAAGTGCTCAGCGCCGCAGCGGTCATCCAGCCGGCCGTGCCGCCGCCGACAATGACGATCTTGCCGATGCGATTGTCCCTCACGGGGCGTGAGACTAGCACCATCACCCACACCCCGCTTGCCTGCGGCCGGCCGCCACCCGCAACCTTCAAAACTTATAAGTCAAACTCACCAAGGCATTGGGGCCGACGATGCCGCGGCCATAGAAGTAGCCGTTCACGATGCTTTGCGTCACGCCCTGCCGGGGGTTGCCTTCCGTCAGGCCAAGCTCATTGGTCACGTTGTAGACGTTGGCATTGAGGTTGAGATTCTCGGCAAGGTTGACGTTTGCGCCCACCGACAGCACGCCGTATCCCGGCAGCGCCAGGCCATCGCCGGCGTCCGCAAAGATCTTGCCGGTGTACTCATAGCGCAAATACACGGCGCCCAAACGATTCGGCAAGTCATACGTGGGCTGGATCGAATACAAGGTCTGCGGAGTGCGCCCCGGCACCTTGCCGTTGTACTGCGCCGCCGCGGCACTATTGACGGTCTGGCCGTTCACCAGCTGCCCGAGAAACACGTTCGAGAACTTCGGCTGCTGGTACATGGCCTTCACGTTGATCGAGAAATCCCTGAGCGGGTCGAACGTGGGACGGTACGTCGCGTCGACGTCCACGCCGTTGGTGGTGGAATTGGCTTGGAAACTGCCGTTGACGGCCGGATTCGCAGGGTCGATGTACGCGTAGTTCTGCTTGTTGAACGTCGTGTGGAAGTAGGTCACCACGGCGAGTACGCCGTAACCCCCGTAGCGCAGCCCGGCTTCCGACAGCCCGATGCGCGGCGGCCCGGACAGGTTGTTGCCGCCATTGGTCTCGTTGCCGTTCTCATAGCGCACATAGGCCGAGAAATTGGAGCTGATCGCGTAGTTGGCGCCGATCGTGTACGAGGTCGGAATCCACGTCGCCTGCGTACGGGCGTAGGTCCCGTCGAACGAGCTGCCCACGTCCTGCGCCAGTCCCGTCGTGCCGGGGGGCACCGGAAGGTTGACCTTCGCCGTATTGCCCGTCATCAACACATTGTTGACGTCTTCGCGCCGCACAGCGCCGTCGATGTGCAGCTTGTTGTCCAGGAATGCGGCCTCGTCGCTGAAATATTCGGACCAGGAATTGAGCGTATTCGACCAGATACCGGCGCCCCAATCGCCGTAGTTGATCAGGCCGTTGTTGGTCAGGGTACCGACGATGTTGCCGGCGGAATTGAGCGCTTCAATGTCATAAATTGCCGAGCCATTCGACACGCCGTTGATCAGGGTGGCGACGGCCGACTGATCGTTGTACTGCCGCACGCGGTAGTACATGCCGCCGAGAGTGAGCGAATTACTCCAGCCGTTGCCGGAAAGATTCCATTTGGCGCCGAAGTCGGTGCCCAAGTCGCGGGTGGCCAAGTATTGCTGATTCAACACGGTCTGCTGCATCAAGCCGTTGCCGTTCAGTGCGTTCAATGCCGCCACGTTGGATGCGGCGATCAGCTGACCGTTCGACAGATTCCGGATGCCGAATTGCGTGGTGCCCGGAAATGCCGCGAGGCCCGACGTCAACAAACCCGAGATCGGCGAGACAGTCCCACCCGGCGTCAGGTAGTCGACCGCCGAGGCCAAGCCGGCGTTGCCCGAACCGCTGCCCGGGAACACGCCGTTGAAATCCCAATTGGATTGCAGGTAGCGCGCCCGCGCGAATGCGCTCCACTGGTCGTTGATGGGCACGTTCACATCGATGCGGTACTGATTGCCGGTGGCATGAATGCCGTTCGAGGAACTGAAGTTTCTGACGCAGTTGCCGGTAAAACAGGAGTCCGGCACACCGATGGACGCGAAACCCGGCCCGGTGATGTTGCTCGTTTGGGTATTGAGCCCGGGAATCCCGGTAATCTGACCGTTCACATAGCGATACGGCATATCGGCATAGTAGGGATCGTGTTCGTCCCAACGCTTGTAGGTCACTTTGATGTAACCGTCATTGGAAAATTTCTTTTCGATGGCGCCTTTGAAGTGGTAGGTCTGGTACGTGAACGGCGAACTGCGGGTGCCCTTGTTCGAATCGGCATAGCCGCCCACGCTGTACGCCCAACCGTCGCCGAACAATTTGATCGGCGCCGTGTAGTACAAGTCGGCGCGCGCTTCGCCATAGGTGGCGCCGCTCAAACGGCCGACCCCCTCGCCCTGCTCGAAGTTCATCGGCCTGGAAATAAAATTGACGGACATGCCTGCGCCGTTCGGCGTGAGGATGCCGGAGGTGCCGCCCTGGAGCGCCTCGACACGGTCGATGGTGATGTCGTTCTGAAAATACTCGTCGGCGCCGCCGCCGCCGTACAGGACGGGCATGCCGTCCTCGACCAGGGTGATGAAGGTTTGGCCGCCGCCCGGAAGGCCGCGCACGGAATAGTTGTTGGAGACCGGTCCCGCGGTGCTTTCGACGAAGACACCCGGGATGAGCTGCAGCACGTCGGCCGTGTTGCGAGGCGCCTTTTGTTCGATTTCGGCCGCGGTCACGGGAGTGACGTCGACCGAGGCATCGAGCAGGGTTCGTTTGGACGTGGAACCCGTCACTACAATGGTCTCGAGATTGGTGTCCTGGCCGGCCGCGGCCGCCGAGGCTCCTTGGGCCTCGGTGGGTGATTGCGCGTCGGCGGGGGGTGGCGGGGCGTCCGCCGCAAAGGCGGGACGGAGCGCCATCGTGGGCGCCACGGTGACGGACAACGCCGCCAAAATACTCAGCCGCAATTTGTCGTTAGTTGTTGCTTTCACGCACTGCCCCCGTATGCCATATTGCAATTCATGAGCACGATGCAAATTCCGAGCCGCCTAAAAACCGGTCGATTTGCGCGGCAGACGCACGCATCTCGCCCTGTAGGCATGTACGGGAAACCCCTTGCACAGGTATTTTTTACGCAACTAGGTTTGAAATTATTCCAAACATGCGATGTGATGAGCGGACCATGGCACTCACTTCATTCGATCTGGGCAAGCTTAAAATCGCTGCTCACGTTCGGGAGGAACTCGATCGCGCCGGTATTGCGGTCCAATCGATCCAAATCAAATCGGGCGGCATCCAAACTCCTCCTGGCACCGCCAGACTTACGATAGTCGTGAATGGAACCCCGGCAAGTCTGGATTTGAAGGCGAACGAGGTCGAGGAGTGCGAGTTGATCGTCGCGGGCGAACCCTGGCATAAAATCGCCGCGTTCATTCGCCGGCTGGCCCGCTGAAGTCGATACCCGGGGGTTAAAAATGTCTATCAATCGCAGAATGCTGATGCTGGGTGCCTCAACCCTCGCAACCTTCGGTGCTTCCGGTGTCACCCAATCCGAACCGCCGGATCCCATCATGAAAAGCACCAAGGAACGCGTACAGGGCATCGGCGGACTGTTCTTCCGCAGCCGCGATCCGAAGGCATTGGCCGAATGGTACCAGCGCCATCTGGGAATTGATCCGACGCCGAGCGACTACCAACAGCCGGTGTGGCAGCAGTCCGCGGGTCCCACCGTTTTTTCGCCGTTCCCGATGGACACCAAATACTTCGGGTCGCCGCACCAAGCCTGGATGGTGAACTTTCGCGTCCGCAACCTCGACGCCATGGCTGCGCAGCTGCGGGCTTCCGGGATTGCCGTCGAAATTGACCCTGAAGTTTATCCCAACGGACGTTTTGCCCGGTTGCACGACCCGGACGGAAATCCCGTGGAACTGTGGGAGCCGAATGCTCACATCTCCTGAGTGAGCCGTACCAGCAGGTCGCGAAGCCAGATGTGCGCGGGATCCGAATCGTTGCGCTTGTGCCAAAGAAGGATCTCATGCAGGGGGGGCGTCTCGAACGGCAGCGGAAAGGTCTTGATCGGTAGAGTCGAGGCGAACATTTGCGCGACCCGCTCGGGCATGGTCGCGACCAGGCGGGTGCCGTGAAGCACCAGCGGCAGGTGCAGGAGGCTCGGCACGGTGATGTGCACCGGAAGATCGATGTCCAGCAGCCGCCGCACCAATTCTTCCGCCGTCGCGGTATACCCATTGGGACGGCCAAACACATGGGGCAAGGCAAAGTATTGCTCGGGCGAGATGGTGTCGCCCACGGTGGGATGGTCGCGGTCGACCGCGCAAATCCAGCGCACCGGGCGCAGGCGCACGTTGCGCAGGGTATCGGGGTAATTTCGCACATCGAACAGCCGCAAACTGTCCAGACACAGACATAGATCGACCTCGCCATATTCGAGACGATCCAAAGCCGAGTGCGATACCAGTTCGATGGTGATGCGAATTCCCGGCGCCTCCGTGGAAACACGCTCGAGAATCGCGGGCAGAAGGTCGGGCACCGCTTCCTCCGAGAGAATCAGCGTGAATTCGCGTTGCGTCGTGGCCGCGGTGAACGTCGGTTGAGTGCCGAGCGTCGCCTGGATCAGCAACAGCGCCTCGCGAACCGGCTCGATCAGCGACTGGCCCCGAGGCGACAGTTCCATGTCGCGGCCGACACGCACCAGCAGCGGATCGTCGAAATAGTCGCGCAACCGATGCAGGGCCGCGCTCATCGCCGGCTGCGATACGAAGACCTTCTCGGCCGCCCGAGTGATGTTCTTTTCACGCAGCAAGGTGTCGAGCGCGATCAGCAGATTGAGGTCGAAGCGGTGGAACTGCATGCGCGGTACTGCCTGGAGCGATCTACCATTTTACCAGATTGGCCCGGGCTCATATCGGCGTGCGCTGCTTACGCCGCAATGCGTC
>Ga0137418_10007146_pt1 | contig 10260 bp, 8 predicted proteins | sample CZODoug3_1_2_16f_FD_122242 | JGI IMG/M metagenome (GOLD analysis project Ga0137418, IMG submission 122242) | Vadose zone soil fungal communities from Angelo Coast Range Reserve, California, USA - CZODoug3_1_2_16fungal (Hybrid Assembly) | ecosystem: Environmental > Terrestrial > Soil > Vadose... | reverse complement strand
TGCAACTCATTCAGACCCTGAACTCCGACTTCACGTCCTCCGGCATGGTTGACGTTGCCATGACCGTGACAGGTCCGGTGGGTGATCCGCTGCTCCAAGGGCGGGTGAATGTCAGCCACGGATCGATTGCATATCTGGATCTTCCCAGCGGCTTGAGCGATATGAACGGTTCCCTCGCGTTCAACAAGAACCGTCTGCAGATCGAAAACCTCGTGGCGCACAGCGGCGGCGGCACTCTCACTCTCACCGGTGAAGCCACGACGTATGCCGGCCAGATCAATTTCGATTTCCGCGCGCAGGCTCAGGATGTCCGCCTGCGGTACCCGGCCGGAGTCAGTTCTACCGCCAACGCCGATCTCCGCTTCTCTGGCACACGCGAAAACTCGACTCTCAGCGGCGATGTCATGATCACCAAGCTGGCCATAACTCCCGGCTTCGACTTTGCGGCTTATGCCTCCAGCGGACGCCAGTCGGTAGTCGTGCCTCCTGCGACCTCTCCCCTATACCGCATCAAGCTGGACGTTCACGTGGTCACCGCTCCGGACCTGCAGATGCAGACTGCCATCGCCCGCCTTTCCGGTGACGCGGATCTCCGCCTGCGCGGCAGCGCAGCCAAACCCGCGGTCCTGGGACGTGTCGAGATCCTCGAAGGTGAGATCAATTTCAACGGCGCTAAGTATCGCCTGGAACGTGGCGAAGTCATGTTCCAGAGTCCGGTGAGTATCCAGCCCGCGCTGGATCTGCAGGCGACTACCCGAGTTCGTGACTATGACATCACGGTGAGCGTTAACGGACAGACGGATAAGCCGCTGAGCGTGAAGTACCGTTCTGATCCACCTTTGCCCGAAGCCGACATTGTCGCGCTGCTAGCTGTAGGCCAAACCCGCGAGCAGTCTGCTCAACTCGCGCAGTCGGGAAACTCGGCGTTCAGCGAGACCGCGTCGAACCTCATCTTGAGCGAAGCCCTCAACGCCACCGTGAGCAACCGGGTACAGAGGCTTTTCGGCGTAAGCAAAATCAAGATCGACCCCCAGGGACTGAGTACCGAGACCAATCCGACCCGTGGTCCTCAGGTGACGATCGAGCAGCAGATCTCGAACAACTTCACCCTGACCTACAGCCAGAACGTCTCGCAAGCCTCGCAGCAGATCATTCAAGGCGAGTACTACGTTCGCCGCAATGTTTCCGTTGTCGGCACCCGAGACCAGAACGGTGTAGTGAGCTTCGACGTAAAAATTCGTCAGCGCAAAAAGTAACGCCGGCCTCCCGCCGGCTAGCGCGTTGCGAGTGGCTTCGATCCCTAGCACTCCTGTCATCCTGAGCGAAGGCGGAGCGCAGCGACGCCGCAGTCGAAGGACCCCGTGCCAAGCTGTGGAATCGGAGACCCCGCAGACTTTTCCTCAACAGCTCGACCGCTCGCCTACATGTCCGGGAATATTTGCATGATGGTGAAAGGCGAGTTTTTAGAATGGTTCCCACCTAAAACTCCGCCATCCCGCTTCCCCGTCCGTGCATCTAACGCATGAACACCAGCACAAGGAGGAAGCAGTTGTGCGCACCAAATCCCTATTTGTAGCCCTGGTTCTTTCCGCTTGCACTTCTCTCGCGTCCGCGCAGGTTCCCAAAGGCAACGTGTTTTTCGGATACTCGTACGCCAGCGCCGATCTCAACAGCAACGATCGCAGCAACCTGAACGGGTGGGAGGCGTCTCTGGAGGGTAAGTTCCTACCCTTTATCGGGATCGTTGCCGATTTCAGCGGTCATTACGGAACCAACAATTTCCCCAGCAGCAGCACCGTCTTCAACGTCGATGGTCGTGAATACAACTTCCTGTTTGGCCCGCGCGTGTCCGCCTCGGTCGGCAAGATCCGCCCCTTTGCCCACGCTCTGTTTGGTGCCGGCCACGTGAGCGCGAACGGCCAAGGCTATTCGGCCTCTGACACCGCCTTCAGCAGCGCCCTAGGTGGAGGATTGGATTACCACCTTTTCCCGGCTCTGGCGTGGCGCTTCCAAGGTGACTACCTGCAGACGCGTTTCTTTGGCAACACACAAAACAACGGCCGCTTCTCGACTGGCATCGTGCTGAACTTCTAGTTGTCGGCGAAGGAAGGAACTTAAACATTCGCACCCGCAAGAGAGGCAGCCGGTCCCCGAGGATCGGCTGCTTCCGTCGTCGGCTCACAATACTTTTTCTCGCAACAGTTAATTTCATTCTAGCGAGAGCATCCCGAAACGGATTTTCTTTGCGCCCTTCGCGCCACCTTGGCGATCTTCGCGTTTACGCTCTCGTTTTCCGCGCGAGACGAGCAATCCCGTGATTTCAGCCCCGTGCTAAATGTAAGATGACGGCCAGAAAGCTCGAACCTTGAAACCTTGAAACCTTGAAACCTTGAAACCTTCCCCCACCCCCGCCGACGCAATCCGCCGCGAGCGGATGGTTCAATCCCAACTCCGCGAGCGCGGAATTCGGGACGAGCATGTCCTGGCCGCGATGGCCCGTGTCCCGCGTCACGAATTTGTAGCCGAGGCTTATCGCCAGCAAGCCTACGACGACAATCCACTTCCCATAGGCCAATGCCAGACCATCTCGCAACCCTACATCGTTGCGCTCATGCTGGAACTTCTTGCTCCGACTAAGGAAAAAGTAATTCTCGAAATCGGCACCGGCTCCGGATACCAGACGGCACTGCTCGCGGAGTTGAGCCAACATATCTATTCCATCGAACGTCATGCCGGACTCGCAGTCCGAGCGGGAGACATTCTGCGCGGCCTGGGATACACCAACTTCACCATCGAGGTCGGCGACGGAAGCGGAGGTTTGCCCGACCGAGCACCCTTCGACGGCATGATCGTATCCGCAGCCGCGCCCCAATTCCCGCAGGCTCTTTTCGACCAGTTGCGCGAAAGCGGACGCCTCGTTGTCCCCGTCGGTCCCGCTGAAGCACAACTCCTCCAACTCATCACCAAAGAACAGGGAAGGCCGGTAATCGCTCATCAGGTCGCATGCCGCTTCGTCCCGCTGATCGGTAAGCAAGGTTATCCACCGGCATGAGTTGACAAGGGGTTCGAGCGAGTCCGCTATTCACCGGCAGTCAAGTTCTGCCGCGGAACTGAATGATTCTTCGGCGATCGCGTTTGGATGGTCGGCCAGCGGGTAACTGTTCGAACTGGTGAAGCGCTTTGCGCTCCGCAGCCACTTTGGCGCGTAGTTCCCGGCTTGTCTCCGTTTCACGGTAGAGCGTTTGTGCGACCGCGGCCGGGCTGCGCACTTCGCTGAGAAGCAGGACTTCCACCTGGAAGTCGCCTCCATCGTTGGTGATTCGCAACATGTCTCCGATCCGCACTTCGCGCGCCGCTTTCGCCGGCTGCCCATTCGATTGAATCCGGCCCAGTCCACAGGCGCGTGCGGCCAACGCGCGCGACTTGAAAAATCTGGCGGCCCAAAGCCATTTGTCCATTCGTACGGACGTCATAACCCATTTTCCTACATAGACGGAGTGGTTGCGGCACAATGGAGTACCGAGCGAACGTCGGACGCTCACCATCCGCTAGAATAACTACGTGCCCCTTCTCCAAAACCTGCACGCCACCCTTGCGATGATCAAGTGGGAGCACTCCATCTTTGCGCTGCCCTTCGCTCTGTGCGGCGCGATGCTTGCAGCCGGCGGCCGACCGACCGCTCACCAACTTGTCTGGATCGTAGTCGCCATGGTTTCAGCGCGTTCCGCCGCCATGGCCTTCAACCGCGTCGCCGACGCCACCATCGACGCGGCCAATCCGCGTACCCGTACCCGCGCGCTGCCCGTCGGTGCGCTTACGCCAGCATTCGTCACGACATTCGTGGTAATCGCCTGTGCGGTCTTCATCCTGGCCTCGGCACAACTGAATCACTTGACCCTGATTCTTTCGCCGGTCGCGCTAGCGGTAATCCTGCTCTACTCCTACACCAAGCGCTTCACGCGTTGGTCACATCTCGTGCTGGGATTTGCGCTGGGAATCGCTCCTGCCGCAGCCTGGATTGCGGTTCGCGGCTCCCTCGATCCGCGCATTCTACTGTTAACCGGTGCGGTGACCTTCTGGGTCGGGGGCTTTGACGTCCTCTACGCCTGCCAGGACTATGACTTCGATCGCGAAGCGAACCTGCATTCCGTCCCACGCTTTGTTGGAATCCGTGGCGCCCTAGCGATTGCGCGCATGTTTCACATCATCATGCTGGCCCTGCTGATCGCACTGGTAGTCACCTTTGGTCTGGGAAAGTTGGCGGCCACCGGCGTGGTCGCCGTGGCGCTTCTCCTGGCCTATGAACACTCGCTGATCTCACCGAACGACTTGTCCAAACTCGACGCAGCCTTCTTCACGATGAACGGGGTGATTTCGGTCGTTTTCTGTGTATTCGTCGCAGCGGACTTGTTAGTGCAGAGCCGTTGAGCGATGCGGTTTTGCTCCCGCGACACTGAGCGAATCCCTGCCAAATGTCATCTCTGAGCGCACCTAGTCGATGAGCGGAGCGAATCGATTTGCGTAGTCGAAGGACCCCGTACCCGTCAACCGCTAAAGACAATCCCATACAACTCCTCCACCATGAGTGCTGTGGCCGGATGCCGATCGTCGACACGTGTGATGAATCCGAGAGCGAAGAACCCAAATCGAGAAGACCCAAGACCTGCCACCTGACACCTGCCTCCCCCCTGCGCTATCATCAAGATGCATGTCCATGGAGCGTCCACTTCAGATTCACGCTTTTCGGACCGACGACGCGCGCCTGCTTCCCGTCCGAGAAAAGGTGCTCGCCAACGAGCGCCTCAACGACGAAGACGCGCTCACGCTCTATCGCACGGGCGACATCCTGGCCGTCGGCTGGCTCGCCAATCGTGTGCGTGAGCGTCTGCACGGAGACCGTGCGTATTTCAATGTCAACCGCCACATCAATCCGACGAACGTGTGTGTGGCCGCCTGCCGTCTGTGTGCCTTCGGCCGCAAGAAAGACGCGCCCGGCGCCTACACCATGGCGCTCGAAGAAGCTTTCGAAACCGCAGCCTCCGGGTATAGCGAAGCCGTGACCGAATTTCACATCGTCGGCGGCCTGCATCCCGACTTGCCGTTTCAATACTTTCTGGATCTCTGCGCGGGTCTCAAACAGCGCTTTCCGCAAGTTCATCTCAAAGCCTTCACGATGGTCGAAGTTGCGTACCTGGCGAAACGCGCCAAGCTCTCCATTCGCGAGACCTTGGAGCAGCTAAAAGGCTCCGGCGTCGATTCACTTCCCGGAGGCGGCGCGGAAATTTTCGCCGACCGCGTGCGGTATATCATCTGCGATCACAAAATCGACGGCGACCAGTGGCTCGAAACCGCGAAGCAAGCCCATCAAATCGGCCTCAAGTCCAACGCCACCATGCTCTATGGCCACGTCGAAAACGACGAAGATCGTGTGGATCACCTGATGAGGCTACGCGCCCTGCAGGACGAAACCCATGGTTTTCTTGCCTTCATTCCATTAGCTTTCCATCCGGACAACACACCCCTGCAGCATTTGCCGAAGACCACCGGAATGCTCGACATCAAGCAGATTGCTGTCAGCCGCCTGGTGCTCGACAACTTCCCGCACATCAAGGCCTACTGGCAGATGATGACCGCGAAAATCGCCCAGATCGCGTTGCGCTTCGGCGCCGATGACATCGACGGCACGGTAATCGAAGAAAAGATCTATCACGACGCAGGAGCCACCACCCCGCAAGGCATGCGGCGCCAGGAACTCATCCGCCTCATTACCGAAGCGGGAAGGGAACCAATCGAACGCGACACCCTCTATCGTAGCGTTACGCGCACCGAGACATCTGTCACGGTCGCTGTCTAAAGTCAGGAGGTCCCAATGGACACTCTCGCGATAATGGCGTTGATCGCGCTGGTCGTTTCTGGAGTGATGGTTCTGCGGTTGAAAAGCGATCCGATGGAGAACGAGACGATCCGGAAGTTCCTGATTGACTCCAAACGCACAACGAGTGCGGACCCCATCGACGCCGCGCAAGACGACAAGTCCAGGTCTCTTCATTCGATGGACTAGAGGTTTGGGTACTGAGACTTGCGACCGTGGTCGGGGATTGGACGTTACGATGTTGGACAACCTCCCTGAGCACCTGGGGCGACCGCACTCTTCGACTTTGAGGGCACACCTCTGCGCTCGAATTGCTGCCTCAAATTAGTGAAAGCAGCGAACTTTCTTCAGTTGTGGATTCGTTGGACCTCGTTGCGATGGAGATGGAAATCGAGGAATTGGGGATGGAACCATCCGTGCATGTCAGGACAATCGGAGATTTGCTGGGCTACTCAAAGCAATAGAGTTTCAGCGCTCTCGAAAAAGAAGGCTTTCTCCTGAGGCGTGCGACCTAAGACCTAACACCTAAGGCCCAAGACCTGCATTTCAAGTACATCCGTCGCACGGCTTTTGCCCATCGTAACGTAAATTTTCGCAAAACTCGTATTGCACCAAACCCGGTGGGTGTAGAATCCGACTTGTAAGGGTACTGATAGCTTCACCGGATCTGCTCCCGGTCTCCGAGGCTCTCATGAACGTTCATATCGGATACAAAGTCCGCAAAACTCCTGACATCGAAAAAGAGGTGCACCAGCAGGTGGAAAAGCTGCGCAAACGTCTGCAGGCTTTTCGGCCCGAACTGGTTCATCTCAAGGGACTCATCGAGGAGAATTCGCCCCGCGAGGGTGTCATCGTTTCACTCAACCTCCGTTTGCCTTCCGGGCAGATGGCTGCCCAGAAAAAAGCGTCCGCGCCCTCTGCGGCCGTAAAAGCCGCTTTCGACGACCTGCTCCAGCAGATCATCCGGCACAAGGATCTTTTGCGCTCCTCTCACAAATGGCCGCGTTGGCGGCGGGGAACGGAAACGCGCCCCAAGCGGCAAGTGCCGTTCGAACAGACTCTTGCGTCTGTGCAGGCTCCGGTGGTTTCTTCTGACGATATTCGCACCTACGTCAATGTGAACCTGACGCGCCTGGAGCGTTTTGTCGAGCGAGAACTTTATTTCCGTGAGACCTCCGAGCAAATTGAAGGCGACTCGATCTCCAAAGAAGAAGTGATTGACGAAGCCATCGCCCGCGCCTTGGGCGACGGTGGTGACAAACCCGAGCGTCTCGCTCTCGAACCCTGGTTGTATCGCTTGGCCATGCGCGCTATGGACGAAATGGGCTTGCCCGATCACGAAGGCAACGGGAACGTACACCTCGAAGACTCTGCCCGCAAACGTAACGTGAAGGCCAGCGACGAAGCCGAGCTCCAGTTCCACCAGCCGGACGAGGTCATTGTCGGCGAAACGGTGATCGCCGACCGCCGTGTGTCGACCCCAGAGCAGATCGCCTCTTCCGACGAAATGCTGCGGCTGGTCGAAGCCGCTCTGCGCGGCACCGACCGCTCCGCCCGCGAAGCATTCATTCTGTATGCCGTGGAAGGCTTCACGCACGACGAAATCGCCGCCATCACCGATCGCAAGCTCGACGAGGTGCGTGCATCCGTGTCGCTGGCCAGCGAGCACCTTCGCAAATCCCCCCTGTTCGCCGCTCCGTCCAAGCAACCCCTGGTGGCGCGGTCGAGTACCGCGTAATTCACTTCTCAAGTACGCAGGAGAAATCGTGATGATTACCCGCGAGGACATCCGAGAGCTAGCCGCATTCCAATCCAGCGGAGACGGTTGTGCCCTGAGTTTCTACTTCCAGCCCCATACCCCGCAGAACCGGTCGCACAAGGAAGACACCATTCTCGCCAAGGATCTGGTCCGTCAGGCGCTACGGGAGGCCGAGAAACATGGCAAGAACGGATGTGCTCGCGAAGATCTTGACCGCATTCTCGAAATTGCCGGCAACCTGCGGGGCAATCAGGCCCGTGCCAAGGCGGTGTTTGCCTCGAGCACAAAGAAAATCTGGCGCGAGTTCGATCTTCCTCCGCAACTGCCCGGCACGCAATTATTTGTAAACCGGCGCTTCCATCTGAAGCCGCTTGCAGCATTGCTGGGCGCGTTGCCCAAGTTGTGCGTAGCCCTGGTCGACCGACAACGCGGACGATTCTTTGATTTGCGGCTCGACGAACTGAAAGAGCGCGGCGCCCTGTTCCACAACCTGCCTCGCGGACGCAGCGAAGGTTATGCTGGATACGACGCCGGACACGCGCAGCGGCGCGTCGCCAACGAAGCCAAGTTGCACTTCAAACAGGTCTCGGATCGGTTGAAGGACGAGGTCGAACGCGGCCTCTGGGAGAAGCTTGTGATCGGTTGTCAGGACACGAACTGGTCGGAGTTCGAGTCGCACCTGCATCCCTATGTCAAACAACGACTGATCGGCCATTTTCCCGCTGACATCGCCTCTCTGACGATGGAGCAAATTCGTGAACAGGCCGCCCATGCCCTGCGCCACGCACAGGAGCAACGCCGCGACACTCTGGTGCGGGAAACGCTCAGCATGGCGAAGGGAAACAGCCGCGGTGTCACCGGCTTGCGCCGGGTTCTGCGTTCCATGGAACTGGGAGAAGTGCAGGCGCTCTTGCTGGCCGAGAACTACACAGCCCATGCAGTCGAGTGCAACAGCTGTGGCCACATCGATTCGCACATGGTCCCGTATTGTGCGACCTGCGGAAAAGTCACCCGCGAACTGGAAGACGTTTGCGATGCCATGATTCCGATGGCGATTCGGCGTGATATCGAATTGTTCTACGTGAAGAACGAGCCTGAGTTCGACAAGGTCGGTAACATCGCGGCGCTGTTGCGCTTCCGTGCGGACAAAAGCGGCCAGCACGTGGCCGTGGCATCTTAACCCTCCAGCAGGGGTGGGCAGAGACGGATCCTTCACCGTCTCTGCCTTTCTCGCACCGCGCGACGGTGCAATTACACGCCGTGTAACTGGCTATTTGCGGATCAGTCCCCGAACCGCGTCGTGGTATTGCCGTCCGGTCCCCAATCGCGTTCCGTTGTGTAGTTCCAGCTGATAAGTTCCACTCAGAAAAGGACGAGCACCGACAATGCGGGAGATGTTCACAATCCTACAGCGATGGATTCGCAGGAATTTGTCGGGATTGAGCCTCTTGTCGAGGTTGGTAAGAGTCTCCGTCAGAACATGTTGTTTTGGACCACAGTGGAGTACGACGTAGTTGTTGGCCGACTCAATCCAGTCGAGTGAGGCGGCGGCAAATCGAGTCGCCGAACAGCTGCAGAATGCCAAGAATCCGGAATGTGGCGGAAATGGAAGATCCCTGACCCGGATGCAAGAACTGTTATATGAGCAATCACGGGCTCTCTGGAGGGCTCCCCCGCGCTGATCGGCGTGCGATGGGTAGGCCGTGACTGGTTGCTCAGAGATCTCTTGTTAATCGGCTCAGTCGTCCTTGTCGCGTGCTGCTGTCCCCACTCCCGGCTATTCCCAATGCCTCCCAAGCTGGTATGCTGGCCAGCGCTTTTTTCAAATTGTTCCCGCAATCCTCCGGGAGGACGACATGAGTTTTTCGCGTCGAGATTTCCTGACGACTACCGCACTCGGTTCGCTCGCGCTAGGCCTCGAGGCCCACGGCCGCGACGTGCGAAAGAGCCCCGGCGAGTCCGCGGAGGCTTTTCTGCAAGCCGGACCCGGGTCGTCGAAGCGTCCCATCATCGTGTGCGCGAATAACGGCTTCGCCTATCTTGATCGTGCCTACGAGCACCTAACCAAAGGAGGTGACACGCTGGACTCCGCCATTATGGTCGTCACCGGCCCCGAAGACGATCCCAACGACGACAGCGTAGGTCTCGGCGGCCTGCAGAATGAAGAGTGCGTGGTCGAACTGGATGCCTGCTGCATGCATGGTCCCACGCGCCGCGCAGGCTCGGTGGGCGGTGTGCACGACATCAAGAACGTGGCATCACTCGCGAAAACTGTGATGGAGCACACCGGTCATGTGATGCTGGTAGGCGACGGTGCAACCCGCTTTGGCCTGTTGATGGGCTTGCCCAAAGAGAATCTGCTGACAGAGCACTCCCGTAAAATCTGGCAATTGTGGAAAGAGACGCACTCCAATCAGGATTGGTGGGGGCCGGGAATGGCCGATCCGAGCTGGAAACCGCCGGCGCCTAGCAGCAGGGAGGCGCACCACCGCTTGGGAATGAAGGCGCCGCGCCGGATGCTCTGTCGCGCCTGCTCGCTGGAGAGCCGCTGGGAACGAGGTTGGTATGATCAGCAGTCTTACATCCGATTCTGTTGTCGAATCCGCCGGCGCCGAATTGCCGCTCGATG